>Ga0126313_10001968_pt1 | contig 11212 bp, 10 predicted proteins | sample Plot105A_FD_89954 | JGI IMG/M metagenome (GOLD analysis project Ga0126313, IMG submission 89954) | Serpentine soil microbial communities from UC McLaughlin Reserve, CA, USA - Plot105A | ecosystem: Environmental > Terrestrial > Soil > Grasslands | place: USA: UC McLaughlin Reserve, Lake County... | reverse complement strand
CGCCGCAGCAGCCAGACGAGCTCGTCGCCCGCGACCGGGTCCAGCTGCGACGTCGGCTCGTCGAGCAGCACGAGCCGCGGGCGGCCGGCGAGCGCGGCGCCGAGCGCGACGCGCTGCAGCTCGCCGCCCGACAGCTCGGTCGTCGCGCGGTCGAGCAGCGCTTCGATGCCGAGCGCGAGCGCGACCTCCTCGACGCCGCGCGCGACCGCCGCGGCGCCCGCGCCGTGGTTCTCGAGCGGGAGGCGAGCTCGTTGCGCACGGTCCCGAGCACGACCTGCGTCTCGGGGTCCTGGAACACCGTGCCCGCCACGGCGCTCACGTCGCCGGGCCCGTGCTCGCGCGTGTCGAGGCCGCCGACGACCACGCGGCCGCCGAACGTGCCGCCGTGGAAGTGCGGCACGAGGCCGGCCGCCGCACGCAGCAGCGTCGACTTGCCGCCCGCCGAGAGCCCGGCGAGGACGACGAACTCGCCGGGCGCGACGCGCAGCGACACGCCGCGCAGGCTCGGGCGCTTCGCGCCCGCGTACGCGTAGGTGACGTCCTCGAAGGCGAGGAGGGCCGTCACCGCTCGATCCCCCGGCGGTCGGCGAACGGCAGCAGCGCCACGGCGACGAGCGCGGCGGCGAGCGCGAGCTCCGCCGCGCCGGCGGGCGCCGACAGCGATGGGTACGCGGCGAAGTCGCCCACCCCGGCCAGGCGGGCGACGATCGTCAGCGCCGCGACGAAGGCCGCAGCCGCGGTGAACGCGAGGTCGTGGCGCGACCACGGGTCCGCCGCCCGGCGCACCGCGGTGTGCGCGCCGTAGCCGCGCACCTCCAGCGTGGCGGCGACGTCGACCGCGCGGTCGAGCGCGGTCGTGGCGACCGCGCGCAGCACCGCGACGCGGCCGGCGCGCGAGTCCGAGCCGCCCGGCCGGCAGGCGCGGGCATCGGCCATGCGCCGGGCGTCGCGGGCGAGCACCGGCATGAGCCGGGCCGCGAGCGCTGCGGTGAGCGCCGACCGGAACGAGACGCGGCGGAACAGGCGCAGCGTCTCGTCGGGGTCGACGGCGGCGACGAACAGCGCGCAGCACAGCGCGACCGCGATCACCCGCACGCCGAGCAGCAGGCCGTAGACCAGGGCCTCGACGGTGAGGTCGACCGGCCCGAACGGCGGGATGTCGCCGAGGCGGAAGAACACGGTCAGGCCCTCGTGGATGACGAGCGGGTTCACGAGCGCCACGAGCAGCGCCAGCGGCACGGTGAACCGGGCCGCGGCCAGCACCTCGCGCCCGGCCCCGGCGCCGAGGCCCGCGCCGGCGGCCGCGGCGATGACCGCGCCGAGGACGAGCGGGTGCTGGAAGGACAGGGCGCACGCGGCGAGCGCGACGCAGTACAGGCCGCCCGCGGCGGCGCGCGCGGCGTGCAGCGGGCTGGCGGCGCGGCGGTAGATCACCGCGCCGCTGCCTCCGGCAGCGCGACGGGCCGGCCGCCGGTCACGGCCAGGGCGAAGCGGCGCTCGAGCGCGCGCTCGGTGAACTGCCCCGCCGCCGCCGCGACGCCGGCGGCATCCGTGCCGGTCACCGCCCACACCGGCGGCGCGTCGCCCTCGCGGGCGGCCGCGATCAGGCCTGTGCCGGGCCCGAGCGTCCGCGCCGTCCGCCCGCGCGCGTCGAGCGTCGCGATGCGCCGGCCGTCGGGGCTGGGCCGCGCGAAAACGCCGCTCCGGCCCGGACCCTCCTCGACGGGCCCGAAGGCGCGGTCGGCGCGCACCTGGATCCACGGCCCGACGAGGACGCGCAGGGTCTGCTCGGTCTGCGCGGTACGCAGGCCACCGCGGGCGGCGGGGACGCCGAGGCCGGCGAGGCGCTCGAAGACCATGCGGCAGGCGGGCGCCTCGACGTCGACGCACTCGATCCGCACCGGCAGGCGGCGTCCGCCGATGCCGTGCAGGAACGGCTCGGGGAACGAGCCGACCACGGCCGGGACGCGCTGGGCGGCGCCCCAGTCGTGGCGGTCCCACCAGACCCGGTCGCCCGGATGCAGCCGCGTCGCGGCCGCCCCCTCCGACGCCTCGACCCCGTTGACGTAGTAGAACCAGTCGAACGGCCGGCCGCCGCTGCGCCCGCCGGCGACGCCGTCAATGCTCTGCACGAACCCGCCGCCGAAGCGCGTCGTGACCTTCGCGTTGCGTTGCAGCAGCCGCATGACCGTCTCCGAGCCCGAGACCTTCGGCGCGTCGAGCCGCTTGGCGGCGCGCGCGCCGAAGTCCTGGGTCACGGTCAGCCGCGTGCCGGCCGGCTTGTCGCCCGCGCCCGCGCCGCAGCCGGCCAGCAGCGCCGCGAGCACTCCGAGGAGCGCGAGCGGCACCACCGGCCCAGATCGTCTAGCGAACGTCGAACACACTGCGGTTGCGGCCGCGCTCGCGCACGCCGTCGCGGTTGAACGCCCTGTCGATCGCGACGACGTCGAGCACGTAGTGCCCGCGCGCTAGCTTCTCGGGGAGCAGGTAGTCGACCGCGCCGCGGTCGCTGATCGTGAAGAAGAACCCGCCGCCGCACTTGGCGCCGATGAACCGCTCGCGCCGCCCGCTGTAGGAGAAGCAGCGGTCGCCGACCCGCCGGGTGAGGCGCAGCTTCACGCTGCGGATGCCCGAGCCGGAGTCGCCCGCGCGCACGCGGATCGTCCGCGGCGAGAACCGGGCCCGGCGGTAGGTGTGGCCGTTGCGGGGGCTGAAGATGCGGGCGCGCGGGGCGGTGCGGTCGACCGCGCCCGCGGTGATGCCGGCGACGACCTGACCCGCCGCCTGCCCGGCGCCGGCGACCGCGACCACGAGCGCGTTCGAGCGCACCGCGGCCGGCGCCGTCGCCTTGAGGCGCTGGGTCCCCGGCTGCGCGAGGGTGATGCGCGCGGTGCCGGCGGCGTCGGTCGTGGCCCCGCCGACTGTCGCGCCGGCGACCGGATTGCCCGTGCTCTGGTCACGCACCGTCACCACGAACGGGACGCCGGCGCTGGCGGTCGTCGGCCCGTCCAGCCGCAGCAGCGCCTTGCCGAATCCGTCGAAGACCCAGAGCACGTCGTCGCCGGGATTCAGGGGCACCTGGCAGCCGCCGAGCGGCGGAAACTGCCCGTTGACCGCGACGCCCCAGAACGCCGTGCCCGCGACGTCGGTCCCGACGCGGCTGATCAGGAAGTCCGAGAAGTTCGGATCGAAGGTCGCATCCCACGACACACCGGAGTCGGCCAGCGCCGTGGTCGGGTTGCCGGCTCGCGTGGCGGTGGGCGGGGTCAGGTTCTCGCCCACGTCGCAGGGGTGCGGCCCGCCGCTCGACGGCGTCGCGAGAGCCGGCTTGGCGTCGGTCGTGACCGAACCCTCGAACAGGGTTGCGGCGCTGCCTTCGACGCGCAGGTTGACGGTGACCGGCGCGGCGGCCGCGATGGAGGCCGGGACGAGCAGCGCGAGGACCGCGAGCACGAGGCCGGCGAGTCGATGGAGCATGGGAGCCATCCCTTTCCACGAGGGCGATATGGGCTTGCGGTCGGGGCAGGTCTCCTGGCTCCCGGGCCTACCGCCCCGCGCCTTCCCGGCCCGCCGTCGGCGGCCAGTGGCTCGAGCGCCGCTGCGCTCGTGCGGGTGGCGTCCCCGGTCACAGTGGCGGGTCCGCGCCGGACTTGCACCGGCTTCCCTTGACCAGCGACCCTGAACGGGACCAATGGTACCTTGGCGCATGCGGTGACCGTCAACCTCACGCGCATCTACACCAAGCTCGGCGACGGCGGCGAGACCCACCTCGGCGACATGAGCCGGGTCGCGAAGACGCATCCGCGCATCGAGGCCTACGGCGCCGTCGACGAGCTCAACGCGCAGATCGGCCTGGCCCTGACCGTCGAGGGGCTGCCCAACGGCTACGCCGACTGGCTGCGGCGCATCCAGAACGACCTGTTCGACGTCGGCGCCGACCTCTCCGTCCCGCCGGGCGGCGAGCGTGAGCGCCTGCGGGTCGCGCCCGAGCAGGTCGCCTGGCTCGAGCAGGCGTGCGACGACGTCAACGCCGAGCTGCCCGCGCTGCGCTCGTTCGTGCTGCCGGGCGGGACGCGGGCCGCCGCGCACCTGCACGTGTGCCGGACGGTCTGCCGGCGCGCCGAGCGCCGGGCGATCCAGGTCGATGACGCCAACCCCGAGGTCGTGCGCTACCTCAACCGCCTGTCGGACCTGCTGTTCATCCTGAGCCGCGGCGCGAACGCGGGCGAGGAGCCCCTATGGGAGCCGGGGCGCTTCCGGTAGACGAGCACCGCCGCCGCCCGCCGATCCCGATCGTGCGCGTCGACGCGCACGCCCGCGCCGGCGCGCTCGCGCGGGGCGCCGGGGAGCGCGAGGCATGGCTGGCGGCCGTGACCGGCGGGACGGCGGCGCCGCGGGTGCGCGTGGTCTCGACCCGCGAGGTGGAGGTGCTGCGCACGACGCTCGCCCCGCGGGGCGATGGGGCGATGATGACGGTCGGCGAGGTCGCGCTGGCGGTCGATACCGGCCGCGAGCTCGCCGCGCGCGCCGCCGCCGACGGCGTCCAGGTGCTCGTCGCCACGGCCCCGAGCGCAGCGAGCGACGCACCGGCCCGCGCACTGGCCGAGGGCCTCGCGGCGCCCGGCGACCACGGCCCGCTCCGCGCCCTGCGCCGCCTCGGCGACGCGCCGATCGCGGTGCTCTGTGGGATCGCGCTGGGCGCCGGAGAGCGCGGACTCGGGTGCGTCTGCCACGGACCGGCCGCCCTGGCCGGCGCCGCGGTGGCGGCCGGCATCGAGCCCGACCTTCGCGAACGCCTTCTCGCGGCCGGGGTCCCGGCCGACGACGCCCTCGTCGCGCACTTCGGCGCCGGGATCGCCCCGGGCGCCGACGCGGCCGCCGTCGCGGCGGCGCTCGACGCTACGCCGCTCGCGCCGCTCCCGCCGAGAGCGCGCCCGCCAGCGCCGCGATGACGAGCGCGCCGAGCGCGAGCGTCGACCGTTCCGCGCTCGCGTCGCTCTCCACGGCGAGCACGGCCAGTCCGACGAGCCCGGCGACGGTCGCCCCCGCGCCGGCCACGGCGACGCCCAGCCGGGATCGCGGCCCGACCGGTCCCGTCTCCGCCGCCTGGAGCGACGGGTCCTCCACCACCCGCAGCAGCGCCACCGCCAGCGCCGTCCACATCGCGGCCATGAGGAATCCGCCCAGCACGTCGGACGGGAAGTGCCACGCCAGCACGAGGAGCGCGTAGCCGACGCCCGCGGCGAACGCACCGCCGGCGAGCGCGACGACGAGCCGCCACGCGGGCGGTGCGACGAGCACAGCGCACAGCGCGAGCGTCATGGCCGCGGTCGCGTGGCCGCTTGGCCACGCGTTGTCGCCGATCTGCTGGGTGCCCAGCCAGGCCTCGAAGCGCGGCTCGGCGAGGAGATGCTTCGCCACCTGCGTCGCCGCGCCGGTGACGACGAGGAGCCCGGCCACGGCCGCCGCGCGCCAGCGCAGGCCACGCAGCAGTGCGACGCCGGTCATCGCCAGCCCGGCGAGCGCATAGGGGACCGGGTCGGTCAGGTGGGCGACGAGGTTGACCCGGCCGCTCACGTGCGGCCGGTCGAGGCCCACGAACGCGTGCAGCAGGTCCGCGTCGCGCTCGTGCGCACCGGGCGCGCCGAGCGCGAGCAGCCCGATCAGGCCCATCGCCAGCGCGCACACGACGGCAACCAGGAGCGGGATCGTGGGCCGGGAGGTCACGACCCTCAGCGTACCCCGGCGCCTCGGCCGCGCACGCCGGGTCGCCGCCGCCTGAACACGGCGTCAAGCCGCCGTGCGGCTGCGGATGACCGGGCCGATGCCCCGCCCGCGCAACGCGCCGGGCCGCGTGCTCCCCGGACGCCGACGCAGCGGTAACGCAGTAGCCATACCGGCCGATGAGCCGATGCATCATGCCGGGGCTGGGCGGACCGGGCGCCGGGTAAGCGCTCGGTCCGCTCAGCGCCTACTTCTTGGGCGGTTCCTTGGGCTGGCTGAGCTTGTGCATGACGTATGCGTCCGTCGCACGGGCTGCGATATGTTCGGCCACGGCCTGCGCGAGCGGTACCACCCCGCCGGTCACCCAAGGGAGGCCGAGCTGGCGGCTGCGCCTGATCCCGTGAAGCGGTGGCGGCTACGCCGCGATCGGGCTGATGCAGGCGATTGCGTCGTTGGCGAGCATCGTCAGCGTGTCGGCGTCCGTACTCGCGAGCTTGCCCTGACCGGCGAGGGCAGCGACCTGGTCGCGGAACTGGGTGAGCTTGACGGTCGCGTCGGCGAACTTACCCTCGTCGAGCTTCGCGCTCGCGTCGGCCAGCTTGCCGCGCAGACCGGTGCGGCTCTTGTCGGCGTTCTGACCGAAGAACTGGGCGCTCGCGGTTGCCGCGTCGAGCGCCGCGATCTCGGTCTGGCAGTCGGCGACGGTGGACGCGGACGCCGGGGCCGCGGCGGCGGCAGTCAGGGCGAGCAGTGCGAGGGACAGCAAAATCAGACGGCGCATTGGGGGGCTCCTGTGGTTGGTGAACGGCTTCCGAGTGTGCCCACCAATCTGGTGCGCACCGTTCGGCCATTCGTCTTAAGACCTCATTTCAGTGCTACCGCGACTCATGGCGCCACGGCCTTTCACGCTGAATGCCGGTGCAGGGTGCGGCTGCCGGGTGTTCTCGGATTCGCGCCTCGTTCCAACTCGGTTGATGGAGCCCCGCCGCATAGCGGCAACGCCCGCCGGTGCATCGAGCGCCGCCGTACGCTCGTCATGCATCCGCTTCACCGGGCTCGACTCCCATCCGGGAGCGCGGCGGCGGGACGGGTCCGGACTGTTCGCGGAGATTGAGCCGAGCCACGGCCGACATGCCGGCATTCGTCTGTTGGTCCAGTGCGCCCGTGCGACAGTTGCGCCACAGTCAGCTCCCCGCTACGGGGGTTCCATAGGGGTCGACACGGGTCGGAAAGCCCGTCTGAAAGCCAAACCCCGCTCAGTGGCGGGGTTTTTTGGCAGGGACTTCGGTGGCGGTACTCGGAAAAGCTCCGCGTTTCAGCGGGGCTTTCGCATCCGGGCTACCCGGCGGTAAGCGGGGCGGAACCAGGCCGCGTCCAGAAATGCCGCGAGCGTGGCGACGGCGCGCTCGGGGCTGTCGTCGAGATCGTGGACGTAGAGCTTGAAGGTGAACGCGGGGTCGCTGTGGCGGATCACGGACGCGATCTAGTGGGGCACGCGCGCCGGGAACACTGTCGGCGCGCACCCGGACACGACACATGTGGTGCGGCGGACGTCCAGGCGGTTTGGCGCACCTCGACGGACCGTACGTACTCGGCCGGGTCGCCCTCTCGCTCAAAGCGGGCAAGGTCTGGCTCCGCGGCCGGGCAGGCGGCGTCGGCGCAGGCCCGCCGCGGCGTGACCGGTCGGACGCCGTCAGGCGTTTGAATCGTTCCGAACTGCGGTTCGCGGGTAGTACCGTTTGACACAGAACGGCGGATCCCAACCCGTCGCCTGACAACTCGGGGGGCCATGATGGCTGTTGTCATTCCGATTCGGTTCGCGCGCGCCGACGCGGTGCGGCGCGAGCGGATCGTGAGCGTGCTGCAGAGCCATGGCTACGACGTGCGCCGCAGCGACGTCGAGGGCCTGGGCGAGCTCTATCTGCTGCGGGCCAACGCGGGCCTCGCGGCGCGCGGGCCCATCACCGACGCGCTGCACCGCCACGTCCCCGGCTGGGAGGCGGACGTCGACTTCTACTGGCCCGAGTAGCGCGCGCCGCGCCTGACGTCCTTATCCCGGCGTGACCGGCGCCGTCACCGCTGGGGCGCGGTGACGCGCGAGCAGCGGCTGCTGAACCCGCACCTGATCCTGCGCGACGTCATCCGACGCCCGAGCCTGGCGAGCACCGCGCCGACGCGCTCGCTGCGGGGGCGCCCGCACCGGATCCTCGTCGTCCGCGACGACGTGGCGCCGATCCGGCTGTACGTCGACGCGCGCACAGGGCGCATCGACCGGCTCACGACGCTCGATCACAACTACAACCGCGGCGACGTCACCCTGGTCGTCGACTACAGCGGGTGGCGTAGCGCCGGCAGCGGGGTGCGCTTCGCGCGCACGGTGACGCTCCGCGAGGACGGCGAGACGCTGCACACCGAGACGCACGGCCGTCCGCGCCAACCGCGCTCGTCGAGCAGCAGAACGGCATCGTCGTCGTCGAGGGCGCGCCGAGCAGCGTCCGCGCCGGGGCGCTCATCCGGTACATCCGGGCGACGTATCCGGGCAAGCCGATCCGCTACGTGACCGGGAGCCACCATCACGCCGACCACTCCGGCCGCATGCGGCCGTTCGTCGCCCTCGGCGCCCAGGCGGTGGTGCACACGAACTCGGTGTCGTTCTTCCGCGACGTCTTCGCCAACCGCGACTCGCGCCTGTTCCCCGACCGGCTCGACCGGACGAACGCCGAGGCGAGGCTCGTCCCGGTCCGCGCCACCGGCTCGATCACGCTGGCCGACCCGGTGCGGCCGATCGTGGTGCTGCCCGAGCGCACGACGCACGCGAGCACGACGATCCTCGTCTTCGTCCCGAGCGAGGGCGTGCTGTCGTCAACGGCGGCACCTACACGCCGCCCGGCGCCGGCGCGCGCACGCTGGACCAGACGATCCGGGCCAACGGGCTGAACGTGCGCTGGATCGTCGGCGCTCACGCGGGCGTGATCTCGTACGCCGACTTCCAGACCGCGCTGGCGAGCACGCCCCCGCAGTAGGGCGCACGCGGGGGGTTCCATGTGGGGCATCGGGGCGCCGCTTCGGCGGCGCCCCGCCGCCACGGTCGCGCCAGCGCGGCGGTCGCTACGCTCGGCCGTGCGAAGCGCCCCGCAAACGACGAAAGCCCCGCGTCCGCGAGGCTTCCGGAGGTACCGCCACGGGGATTCGAACCCCGGTTTCCGCCGTGAGAGGGCGGCGTCCTAGTCCCCTAGACGATGGCGGCTCGGGTGGTCCAGCTTAGCAATCGCCTCGTTGGTATCGTCGTCCGCGCAGCCGCGCGGATGTGGCGGAATTGGTAGACGCGCACGGTTCAGGTCCGTGTGGGGGAAACCCCGTGGAGGTTCGAGTCCTCTCATCCGCACCTCGGGAAAAGCCCCGCTAGTCGGGGCTTTTTGATTTCCGCAGGACGCTTCGTACCTGGGCGCTGATTCTTGTGCTGGCGCCTATGGGGGCCCAATTCTTGGGCGGGACGGGATGCGCGCACGGGCGATCCTGCCTCGACTGCGCCATCGGGAGACTGGCCACCATATGCGTCTCCGACCGGGCCGGCGACGCGCTTGTCAGCCACCCCGCACGCCGGCCGAGGCCACGAGCGCCGAAGGCGTGCTCCTTCAGAGGCCCTATCCCGACCGGGCCTGCGGCGTGCCGGCCCGGGCGCTCGCCGCCCAGGAATAGCCGTCGGCTCAGAACGGGCATCGAGCAGGTGCAATAGCCACGAAGATTCGGGCGACGATCGGCCCCCCAGCAAAATCGCCGCCCCGAGGAAGGCTAGGCACTGCTGCGTGGGCGGGTCAGCGCAGGAGTCGTATCAACCGTGCGGCTTATCGCATACCTTGCCTTCCCAGGCGGCCAGTGGCTACACGACTTCGGCCCTGCGCTGGCGCACAGGCTGAGCCTGACGCAAATCGGCTCCTTCGGCGCTGCGCGTCCAGCGCCACACGCGCTTTCGGTCGGCCCTGACCGGCCGCTCACCAAGACGCCGCGAGGATCGAGGCCGCTGAGCCTTCCGGCCCACGGACCACTCGTCCGCTGGGCAGAGCGTTCAGCTCAGGTCATTTGGGAGCCGAGCTCTCCCGCGAGCGAACGCCGGGCCACCGATCGAGTGACGGCCCCTTTCGGCGCCGGCGCGCGACGGGGCGACAGCGGTGCCCCATCGTGCTCCTTCGCGGTCGGATCCGCTCAAGGGTCGTGACCGGCCGAGACGGCCGGACGGTCAGACGACCGCGTGCTCGACCGCCCAGCGGGCCAGCTCGGAGCGCCGGCGCAGCCCGGTCTTCTCGCGGATGCGCGTGAGGTGGTTCTGCACCGTGCGCGGCGAGATGTACAGCTGAGCGCCGATCTCGTTGTCGGTCAGGCCGTCGGCCACTAGCCGCAGGATCTCGAGCTCGCGAGCGGCCAGCAGCGGACGCACCGACGAGCCCTCGCCCCGCGCATTGCCCGAGAACTCGCGCAGCAGGTGCCCGGCCAGCTCGGGCGTGATGACCGAGCCGCCGCCATGGATCGTGATGACCGCCTGGCGCAGCTCCTCGCCGGTCGTGCGCTTCGACAGGTACCCCGCGGCGCCCGCGGCGACCGCATCGAGCAGGCTCTCCGGACTCTCGTTGGCCGTCATGACCAGCGCGCGGATCTCCGGCAGCTCGGCCCGCAGGCGCTCGAGCACGACCGCGCCGCCGAGCCCCGGCATGCGCAGGTCGAGCACCATGACGTGGGGCTTCACCTGGCGGGCCAGCTCCATCGCCGTAATGCCGTTGTCGGCCTCGCCGACGACCTCGATGCCGGGGTCCCGCTCGAGGGCCCGGATGACGCCCTCGCGAACGAGCGGGTGGTCCTCGGCGACCAGCACGCGAATCCTCATGCGTTCAGCTCCCGCGCGCCTCGCGGCGGTCGTGTGGGTGGCGCCGGTGCTGCGCCCTTCGGATTCGATCATGGAGCGCATCGCGCGCCTCCCCTGGTGGTTGGTGGGGTGCGCCAAAGCGCAGCGGGAATCGCGCGGACGCGCGAGAAGAGATCCTGGCGACTGTGCATGCGATCGTTTCATCGCTCAAGCTGAGCGCCAGTCCCTTGCTGTATCGGCAGAATCGGTCCGATGGATGAGCGCACGCATGTCAGGCCGGGGGCGCGCCGCACAGCGGCGCGCCACGCTAGGGCCTAGTGGCCGCCGAGCGCGCCCCCGCAGTGGGGGCACGAGCTGCGCTCCGCGACGCGCTGGGCGTCCCAGAAGCACAGCACCGACGGCACATGATGCGGACCGTCCGGTCCTCCTTCCGCGCACGCGGCAACACCGATCGTCGCGGCGCGCGCCAGCCGCGCCTACTGCGCGGTGACGTTGACGGCCTTGGGGCCCTTGTCGCCGGCCTCGGCGTCGTAGGAGACCTTCGCGCCCTCGGCCAGCGACTTGAAGCCGTTGGCGTTGATGCCGGTGTGGTGGACGAACAGGTCCTTGCCACTCTCGTCGGGCGTGATG
>Ga0126313_10001967_pt1 | contig 11212 bp, 9 predicted proteins | sample Plot105A_FD_89954 | JGI IMG/M metagenome (GOLD analysis project Ga0126313, IMG submission 89954) | Serpentine soil microbial communities from UC McLaughlin Reserve, CA, USA - Plot105A | ecosystem: Environmental > Terrestrial > Soil > Grasslands | place: USA: UC McLaughlin Reserve, Lake County... | reverse complement strand
GGAACGCAAGGCCCTTCAGCGTCACGCGTCTCACGCCGCCAGCTCCTCCATCGTCGCCAGGATCTCGTGCGCCGTGCAGCCCCTCTGGTCGCGCACGATGTGGCCGTCGTCGAGGAAGAGCACCCGGTCGGCGATCGCCGCGGCCTGCGGGTCGTGGGTCACCATCACCGTCGTCTGCCCGAGCGAGTCGACCGTGTCGCGCAGCAGGGCGAGGATCTCCGCGCCCGTGCGCGAGTCCAGGTTGCCGGTCGGCTCGTCGGCGAACATCACGACGGGCTTGGCCACGACGGCGCGGGCGACCGCCACGCGCTGCTGCTGGCCGCCCGAGAGCTCGGCCGGACGGTGCGTGCGCCGGTCCGTGAGCCCGACCTTGCGCATGACCTCCTCGTGCCAGCCGGCATCGGGACGCACCCTGGCGATCTCGAGCGGGAGGAGGATGTTCTCCTCCGCGGTGAGCATCGGGAGCAGGTTGAAGAACTGGAAGATGAACCCGATGTGGCTGCGGCGCAGCTTGGTCAGCGCGTCGTCGTCGAGCGCCGTGATGTCCGTCCCGTCGATCGTCACGGTGCCGCTGTCGGGCCGGTCGAGGCCGGCGAGGATGTGCATCAGCGTCGACTTGCCGGAGCCGGACGGCCCCATCACGGCGGTCAGCCGGTGGCGCTCGATCTCCAGCGACACGCCCCGCAGGGCGTGGACCGCCGCCTCGCCCTCTCCATAGGTCCGCGTGACCTCCGCGGCTTCGATGACGGCCTCGCCGCTGCGGTCGAGTGCCTGGCCGGGCAGTGCGGATGCGATCGTCATCGGGTACGGCTCCCTCTCTCGTCCGAGGCGCCTCCCTCGCCGCGACGCTATCCGCGCTGAGGAACGGAAAGCAAGTCGTGAGCCTCACCGCGTCATCCATGCGACGAGGCCGTGCCTAGGCAGCCGCGGCGCGAACCGGCAGGATTGCGCCATGACGGCGCGCCGGACGCTCGCGATCGCGGCGGCCGCCCTGCTCTGCGGAGCCGGCGACGTGCTGCTCGTCGCCCGCAGCGACCACCTCCCGGACCCCGGGGTCTGGGCGGTGTTCGGGCCGCTGGTCGGATGCAGCTTCGTGGGCACGGGGCTGTACGCCTGGCACCGGCGCCCGGAGTCCCGCTTCGGGGTGCTCATGGTCGGCGTGGGCTTCGCGTGGTTCCTCGGGCCGCTGACCGCGGCCAACGACCCGTACGTGTTCACGCTCGGCATCCTCCTGAGCGGCCTCTGGGGCCCGGTCTTCGGCCAGGTGCTCCTGAGCTTCCCGACCGGGCGGCTGCCCACGCGGGCGCGGCGCCGCCTGATCGCGGCGGCCTACGTGCTGGTCCCGCTGTCTCCCCTGCCGGCGCTGCTCGTGGCCGACTTCGAGGAGATCTCGATCGATTGCGAGGCCGACTGCCCGCGCAACGTGCTGCTGATCGCGCGCGACGAGAGCCTGCGCGACGTGGCGATCGCGTTCGGCACGGCGGTGACGTTCGGCCTCTGCATCGCCGCCGTGGTGATGCTGGTGCGCCAGTGGCGGGCCGCCTCCGCGCCCGAGCGCCGGAGCCTGGTCCCGATCTTCACCGCCGGTGGGGTGACGCTCGGGCTCGTCGCCGCCTACCCGGTGACCGGGGCCGAGGCCCTGCTGTGGATGGCCTTCGCGGCGTTCGCCGCGACCCCGTTCGCGTTCCTGGCGGGCCTCGCGCGCGCCGACGTCTCCGGCTCGCGCGGCGTGCGCATGCTGATGGCCGACCTTGCCGAGATGCCCGAGCGCGCGGACCTGCGCGAGGGCCTGGCGCGGGCGCTCGGCGATCCGGCGCTGGAGCTCGCGTTCTGGATGCCCGAGCTGGGCCGCTACGTCGACGCTGAGGGACAGCCCGTCGCGCTGCCCGCCGAGGACGACGCGCGTCGCACGATCACGGAGATCTCGCGGCAGGACCGGCGCGTGGCTGCGATCGTGCACGACCGCGCGCAGGATCGCGCCACCGTCCGCGCGGCCGGCGCAGCGGCCGCGCTGCTGCTCGACAACCAGCGCCTCGACGCCGAGCTGCGCGCGCGGCTGGTGGAGCTCGGCGCCTCGCGGGCGCGCATCGTGGAGGCCGCCGACGCCGAGCGGCGCCGCCTCGAGCGCGACCTGCACGACGGCGCGCAGTCGAGGCTCGTCGCGCTGGCGCTGACCCTGCGCCTCGCGCGTATGCGCATGCGCGAGGAAGACGAGACGGCGGCGCTGCTGGACACCTCCCTCGACGAGCTCAAGCAGAGCCTCGAAGAGCTGCGCGACCTCGCACGCGGCATCCATCCCGGGGTGCTGTCGGAGCGCGGGCTCGACCCCGCGGTCCGGGCGCTGGCGGCGCGGGCACCGGTCCCGGTGGACATCCTCGGCGGGCCCACGGGACGCCTGCCCGCCGCGGTCGAGACCGCCGCCTACTTCGTCGTCGCCGAGGCGCTGACCAACGTCTCGAAGTACGCGCGCGCCGGGCACGCGACCGTCCGCGTGGAGCGCGTCGACGGACACCTCGTCGTAGACGTGACCGACGACGGGGTCGGCGGCGCGATCCCGAACGGCGGCTCCGGTCTGCGGGGGCTGTCGGATCGCGTCGCCGCGCTCAGCGGGACGCTCGAGGTCACGAGCCCGCCAGGCGGCGGTACCCGCCTGCGGGCGGACCTACCCTGCCTGTGATCGCACCCCGGAGGGCTGAGCCGCACCCCCCGGCGAGAGGTGGCCGCACCGCCGGCCACGCGTTTTCGGACGGCGGAACGCATGCAGCCCCGCATGGGCGGCGGAGGCGGGCGCTGGGAGTCTGAGCAGCGTCCCCAGTTCGCAGCCTCTCTCCCCAAGGAGCCCCATGCAACCCCGCAACCTCGCGGCCCGAGCCGGCCGCTGGAGTGCCACGCACAGGAAGACCGCCATCCTCGGCTGGATCCTGTTCGTCGTGCTCGCCACCGTCATCGGTGGCAAGGTCGGCCAGAAGAACCTCGAGCCCTCGGCGATGGGCAACGGCGAGTCCAAGCGGGGCGACATGATCGTCGCCGACGCCGGCTTCCCCGAGACCATCGGCGAGCGCGTGCTCATCCAGGGCAAGGGCTCGGTCGAGTCCGGCGATCCTGAGGTGACCGCCGCGGTCAAGGACGTCGTACATCGTCTCGGGCAGATCGAGGGCGTCCGCGACATCGAGAGTCCGCTCGACGCCGAGCACCGCGCCGAGACCGTCTCGAAGGACGGCCGCTCCGTGGTCGTGAACTTCACGCTGCCGGGCAAGTACGAGTCGCCCGCCGACGGTGAGAAGCTCGAGAAGACGGCCGAGGCGCCGCTCGCCGCGGTCGCCGCCGTCCAGGACGCCCATCCGCAGCTGCGGGTCGAGGAGTTCGGCGACGCGTCGGCGCAGAACGCGCTCGGCGCCACCGAGCGCGCCGACGAGGCGAAGTCGCAGCAGTTCTCCACGCTCGGCACGCTGCTGATCCTGCTGCTCGCGTTCGGCGCGGCCGTCGCCGCCGGCGTCCCGCTGCTGCTCGGCATCTCGTCGTTCGTGGCCACCACGGGCCTGTTGGGCCCGGTCAGCCAGCTCAGCCCCCTCCACGAGGCCGTCGGTCAGGTCACGATGCTGATCGGCCTCGCCGTCGGCGTCGACTACGCGATGTTCTACCTGCGCCGGATGCTCGAGGAGCAGGACAAGGGCCGCTCGCCGTCCGCCGCCCTCGACGTCGCGGCCGCCACGTCCGGTCGCGCGGTCCTGATCTCCGGCTTCACCGTGATGGCCGCGATGGCCGGGATGTTCTTCTCGGGCAACCCGATCTTCTCCTCGTTCGGCATCGGCACGATCCTCGTCGTCGGCGTCGCCATGATCGGCTCGCTCACGTTCCTGCCGGCCGTGCTCTCCTACCTGGGCCAGAAGGGCTGGATCGAGAAGGGCCGCATGCCCTACATCGCCAAGCGCCGCCACAAGGCCAAGGGCGAGTCGCCCATGTGGAACGCGATCCTGAACCGGGTCCTCGCGCGTCCGCTGATCTCGGCCGTGCTCGCCGGTGGCCTGCTCGTCGCCCTGACGATCCCCGCGCTCGGCATGCAGTTCAAGGAGTCCGGCACGGAGGGCATGTCCCGCAGCCAGCCGATCATCCAGACGCTCGACCGCGTCGACGCCGCCTTCCCCGGCGGCAGCGCACCGGCCAACGTCATCGTCAAGGCCAAGGACGTCACCGCGCCCGAGGTGCAGTCGGCGATCCAGGATCTCCACGACAAGGCGATCGCCACGGGCAAGCTGTCGGAGCCCTCGGGCGTCGACGTGAACCCCGCCAAGACCGTCGCCGTCGTCTCGCTCGCGGTCGACGGCAAGGGCACCGACGCCGCCTCCAATGAGTCGGTGCGGGTGCTGCGCGAGGAGGTCGTGCCGGCCACCGTCGGCAAGCTCGCCGGCGCGGACGTCGCGGTGAGCGGCCTGACGGCACAGTCGAAGGACTTCCTCGACACGATGAAGTCGCACCTGCCGATCGTGTTCCTGTTCGTGCTCAGCCTCGCGTTCATCCTGCTGCTGGTCACGTTCCGCTCGATCGTGATCCCGATCAAGGCGATCATCCTCAACCTGCTGTCGGTCGGCGCGGCCTACGGCATCCTGACGCTGGTCTTCCAGGACGGGCACGGCGAGAAGGCGCTGGACTTCACGTCGGTCGGCGGCATCACGCCGTGGCTGCCGCTGTTCCTGTTCGTGGTCCTGTTCGGCCTCTCGATGGACTACCACGTGTTCGTCCTGAGCCGGGTGCGCGAGCTGGTCGACCGCGGGCGCTCGACCGAGCAGGCGGTCGCGGAGGGCATCAAGTCCACCGCCGGCGTCATCACCGGCGCCGCCGCGGTCATGGTGGTCACCTTCGCCGCCTTCGCGACCGGCTCCGACCAGTCGATGAAGCAGCTCGGCGTCGGCCTCGCCGCGGCGATCCTGATCGACGCGACGATCGTCCGGGCGGTCCTGCTGCCGGCCACGATGAAGCTGCTCGGCAGCCGCAACTGGTACCTGCCCAAGCGGCTGAGCTGGCTGCCCAAGTTCGAGCACGAGCCGGAGGCGATGCCGATCCCGGCCTGATCACACCCGACACCCGAGCAGCACCGCGGCGCCCGCCTTCCGGCGGGCGCCGCGCGTAGGCGGGGTCGTCATCGCCCCCTGACCACGAGGCCCGACCGTTACGCTCGGTGGGTGGACGCGCCGGACAGCCCCATGCTCTCGGTCTCGCAGCTCGCGATGCTGGCCGGCCTCGGCGAGGAGCGCACGGCGGCGGCTGGCGACGTGCTGTATCGCGTCGGCGCCCAGAGCTACCCGTTCATCGCGATCCTCGAGGGCGAGGTCGCGATCCTCGACCCGGCGGGCCACGAGATCGTCCGCCACGGCCCGTCCCGCTTCCTCGGCGAGCTGAACTTCCTCTCCGGCCAGACGGTGTTCGTCACGGCGGTGGCGGCCCAGCCGCTGCGCTACATCGCCGTCGATCGCGACGTGATGCGCGAGCAGCTCTTCGAGGACGGGCCGCTCAGCGACCTCGTGCTCTCCACGTTCATCGCCAGGCGAGAAGCGCTGCAGACGGTCGATGGGCTCGGCGTCGAGATCGTCGGCCCCCGGTCGTCCGCCCCCACGATGCGCATGCTCGACTTCGTGCGCGGGAACCGGCTGCCGTTCAGCTGGCGCGACGAGCCGGCGGACGGCGTGGCGCCCGTGGTGCGGCTGCCGGGCGGCGCGGAGCTGCGCGCCCCCTCGGTCGGCGAGGTGTCGCGGGCGCTCGGGATCGGGCGGGTGCTCGAGCGCCGCGAGGAGGTCGACCTCGTGGTGGTCGGCGGCGGCCCGGCGGGCCTCGGCGCCGCCGTCTACGGCGCCTCGGAGGGGCTCGAGACGCTCCTGATCGAGAGCAGCGCCCTGGGCGGGCAGGCCGGCACGTCGCGCAGGATCGAGAACTACCTCGGGTTCCCCGCCGGCATCACCGGGAGCGAGCTCACGAGCCGCGCCGTCGTCCAGGCGCGCAAGTTCGGGGCGCGGCCGGCGACGCCGTACCGGGCGCTCTCACTCGAGCCGGGGAACGGGCGGCACACCCTGCGCCTCGACGAGGATCACGAGGTCGCCGCCCGCGCGGTGGTGCTCGCGACGGGCGCCGACTACCGGCGCCTGCCGGTCGACGGAATGGCCGAATACGAGGGGCTGAGCATCTTCTACTCGGCCGGGCCGCCCGAGGCGCAGCTGTGCGGAGCCTCGCGGGTCGCCGTCGTCGGAGGCGGCAACTCGGCGGGCCAGGCCGCGGTCTGGCTCTCCCGCGGGGGCGCGCTCGTCACGCTGCTGCACCGCCGCGCGGACCTGCGCGAGACGATGTCCGACTACCTGATCCGGGAGCTCGACCGCTACGGCGTGGTCGTCCGGGACCGCAGCGAGATCGCGGCGCTGCACGGCTCCGTCGGGCGCCTCGAGGCGGTCACGCTGACGACCGGCGAGCGCCTCCCGTTCTCGTTCTTGTTCCTCTTCCTCGGCGCCCAGCCGTGCACGCACTGGCTCGGGGACGCGGTCGCGCGCGACGGGCACGGCTTCATCCTCACCGGCGCCGGCGCGCAGGCCGACCACCTGCTCGAGACGAGCGTCCCGGGCGTCTTCGCGGCCGGCGACGTCCGCTCGGGCTCGACCAAGCGGTGCGCCACCGCTGTGGGCGAGGGCGCGATGGCCGTGCAGTTCGTCCACGCGCATCTCGGCCGCTCGAGGACGGCCGAGGCGCGGCGGTAACGTCGGGCATGAGCCGGATCGTCGAGGACAACCCGGGCGATAGCCGCTTCGAGCTGCGCGTCGACGGCGAGCTCGTGGGCTGGTCGGACTACCGGCCGGCGGGCGAGAGCGTGATCATCGCCCACACGGAGATCGACGAGCGGCGGGAGGGCGAGGGCCTAGGGAGCGTGCTGGTCAGCGGGGCGCTCGATCGCATCCGGGCGGACGGCAAGACCGTGATCCCGACGTGCCCGTTCACCGCCGCCTTCATCCAGCGCCATCCGGAGTACGTCGAGGTCGTCGACCCGAGCCTGCGCGGGCGGTTCCTTCCGCCTGCCTGAGCGCCGTCCCACTCCTTGCGCTCGGCCGCGTGCGGCGGCACATGACCCCGGCGCGGGCCGACGACGGGGCGCCCGCGGTGGAGGGAGGACGGTCTCATCGGAGCTCCACGCGGCGCGCGATCATCGCGCGGGTCGGTCGCGGACGATGGATGGCGAGCCGGAACGGGTGGCTCGCGCGCGCCCACCGGACGAGCGCGTAGGGCGCCGTGACGACCGCGGCGACCGCAGCGGCGACGAGCGCGACGAGCGCGACGGCGAGCGCCATGGCGACGACGAGCGTGACCGCCAGGGCGAACGGCCCCGCGAGCATCAGGCACCCGAGCACGAGGGCTCCCGCGGCCGGGAAGACGGGCGGCCCGGCCTGGGCGACGAAGCCGACCAGCGAGCCGATGTCTTCGGGCGTCCCGCTGGCGGACGGGGTCTTGATATCTGCAGCGGTGGAGGTCATGCCGGCGATCTCCTCGATCGTCGCCTGGGCGAACGTGCGCACGACGATCGCGGCGGTGTAGCTCGAGAGCACGCGCGCCGTGTCGGCCGGCGGCTCGCCGCGGCCGAGCTGCAGCTCGTCGGGGCGCAGCACGATCGGGAGCATCCCCAGCCGGTGCGCCGCGACCTCGAACGACACCCGCGTGCGCGTGGACGGCCTGTCGAACAGGCAGGCGATCGCTGTGTAGTTGCGAGGGGCGGCCCACCAGCCCGGCCCGTTCTTCATCTCGTCGGCGAGGTCGAGCAGCGCGTTCAGCTGCGTGGCGTTCAGGTCTGCGATCCGCAGCAGATCCGACGGCCTGGTCGTCGTGGCGATGGCGGTCATGGCGTCTCCCCTGGAGCGGGTCGCGTTCGATCGGACGGGCCATGCGGCGCGGTCAGCGGGTCATGGCACCAGCGAAGACCGCGCAGACCTCCGAGTCGTGACAGCCGGATCCGTGATCAGCCGCGCGCCGCGACCGCGCGTCACGAAGCTGATCGACCAGCGGATGATGACGAGCAGGCGGTTCTGGTAGCCCACGAGGTAGAAGAGGTGCACGACCAGCCAGGTCACCCAGGCGAGCTGGCCGCTGAGCTTCACGCCCTTGATGTCCGCGACGGCGGCGGCGCGCCCGATCGTGGCCAGGTTGCCCTTGTCGCGGTAGCGGAACGCCGGCGCGGAGCGGCCCTCCAGGCGGGCGCGGACGGCCTTCGCCGCGTAGCGCCCCTGCTGCATGGCGACCGGCGCCACGCCGGGAAGGGTGACCGCCCCGCCGTCGTGGCCGCGCACGCGGACCATGTCGCCGAGCGCGAAGACCTCGGGATGGCCGGGGAGGGTGAGGTCCGCCTCGACCGTCACGCGGCCGGTGCGGTCCTGCTCGGCGCCCGTGGAGCCGGCCAGCGCCGAGGCGAGCCCCGAGGCGGTCACGCCGGCGGCCCAGACGGCCGTGCGCGTCGGGATGCGCGGCCTGGTGCCGTCCGCGCGCTCGATCGTGACGCCGGTCTCGTCGACGTCGACGACCGTGCTGCCGAGCAGCGGGGTGACGCCGAGCCGGCGCAGCGAGCGCTCGGCCTTCGCCGACAGCGACGGCGGGAACCCGGTGAGCACGCGATCGGCGGCCTCGACGAGCAGGATGCGGGCGCTGCCAGGATCGACCGCGCGGAAGTCCCCGCGCATGGTCCCGCGGGCGAGCTCGGCGATCTGGCCGGCCATCTCGACGCCCGTAGGACCCGCGCCGACGACCACGAACGTCAGCCACTCTTCGCGCCGCGCGCGATCGCGCTCGAGCTCGGCGGCTTCGAAGGCGGTGAGGATCCGGCTGCGCACGGTCAGCGCGCTCTCGAGCGACTTCACCTCGGCGGCGTGGGCGCTCCACTCGTCGTGCCCGAAGTACGAGTAGTGCGAGCCACCGGCCACGATCAGCGTGTCGTAGGGCACCGCCTCCGGGGCCGGCAGGCCCGCGACCGGCCGCAGCACCACCTCGCGCCGGTCGAGCTCGAAGCGCTCGACCTCGGCGAGCACCACGCGCACGTTGCGGTCGCGCTTGAAGACCGCCCGCAGCGGATATGCGACCTCCCCCGGCGACAGCGCACCCGTCGCGACCTGGTAGGTCAGCGGCTGGAACAGATGGAAGTTGCGCCGGTCGACGAGTGTGATCTCCACGGCGGCGCCGCGCAGCCCGCGCGCCGCCTGGAGCCCCCCGAAGCCGCCGCCTACGATGACGACCCGATGGGCGCTCTTGACGTCATGGTCGGTGCTCATCTCGGCCTCCAGGCGTCGGGGTGGGCCCTATGGTCGCGCGTGGAGCACGATACGAAAGGACGTCGTGTTCGGCCCTGAAGTCGCCAAGTTCGAGTGGCCCCGTTATCCGCGCATCCTCGTCGCCTTGGACGAGACGCCGGCGGCGGCGTTCGCGCTGCGGCACGCCGTCCCGTACGCGATCGACCAGCGGTCGCAGCTCACGCTGCTGAGCGTGGTGCCGGCCCCGCCTCGGATGGTCGCCGCCGCGGGCGTCTCGCCGCAGCAGATGGCGGAGGAGATGGAGCGTCACGCGGACCGGCACCTGCGGCGGGTGACGGCGACGCTTCCGCGCGAGCTCTCGGTGACCACGATCCTGCGCCACGGCGACCCGGCCGAGGAGATCCTCGCGGTGGTCCGCGCGCAGCCCGTCGATCTCGTCTGCATGGGCGCCCGCGGCCGCGGGCGCATCACCGGGGCCCTGCTCGGATCGGTGTCGAGCGCCGTGCTGCATCACAGCCCGGTGCCGGTGGTCGTGCTGCACGCGCCGCACGAGCCCGACCCGATCCGCACGCAGGAAGGGACTACGCCGCCATCCGCATAGCCACGTCGTACTTCGCGACGCCCGAGCGCTGCCCCGGCGTCTCGCCGGTCGACATCGCGTTGAGCGCCTCGTCTCCGCGCTGGTAGTCCTCCTCGGAGTCGAAGAAGAGGAGCACGAGCGACTTCTCGGCGTCGGCGTCGTGGAGGACGATGATCTCCTTTGCCGGGACGCCTTCCGGCGGCTGGGAGCCCTCCATCTGGGACCGCATGTCCTGCATGCGATCGCTGGTGACTCCGTCGAACGACACGACACGGACGAGGGCCATCTCGCTCCTCCTTGGGTCGATTGGACCGACTCTATTGCGCAGCGCGCCCGGCGTCTCCATCCGACGTTGGAGGAGGATGAGGGCACCGGCGGTGCCGAGCGCCCCGACGCCGACCTGGACCGTGAGGCTCGCGATCACGCGCGCGGCCAGCGGCGTGAGCTGCCACGGCCAGACGTCGACGGCGATGTCCGGGACCACGAAGGCCCAGGGCGCCGGCGGCGAGCGCTCCTGCCGCGAAGGTGCGGGCGGCCAGCGGCCCCCGCTCGACGCAAGTTTCATCGGCCCCGGCGCCTGACTGCCGGCCTCAGCGGGTTGCCGCATCTCGCGCATTGCAGCGCTCCGGAGTCGGCCGGTTTGCCGGCTTCTTGCAGCGCCGAGCCGCGTACCGCGCACGGCGACTCACTTAGAGCGAGCGGTGTCTTGGCCGGCAGCGCGATCGTGCCTCGGGCTGCCACGCCACCGACGAACTGCGTGTGCCACCGCGAGTGCCACTACCGCGATCGACAGCGCCGGCAGGTCCACGGCGACCGCGGTCCTGGCCGCCTCCGCAAGCGGGCTGCACGACCCTCGAGCGCAATCCTCCCTGGTGTAGCCCCAGGCGAGCACGGCCAGGAACTCCAGCCACACAAGCAACCTTGCAGACGTCATGAGCACGCGCGGGACGCCGAAAAGCGGGAACAGCAGCCACGCGCTAAACAGCCCATAGAGGGTCGCTGCCGCCACCAACTCCACGCACGAATCGTGCCATGCGCCGCCACCTCAAGGGGCGTCACAGAACGTCGAGTGCTCGATCTCGCGCTCCTGCTTCTCGCGTGAAGCGAACTCCGTAGCCCGGCGATCACCGTACTGGTCGCAGGCGATTGCGAAGCGGCGACAGTGAGAGGCAACGCAGCGAAACTGGGCCGGAGAGGGCTACAGAAGACGGGTGGCCTGACCTGTCGGCCAAAGGCGGGAGCGGTCCACTTGACCCCCGAAGCCACCGATGGGCGATGAATTCACGCGAGGGGCTCGGTCTCTACCGACATGAGCCATAGAAAAGTAGTCCTCAAGATGGTCTTGTCCCTGGACGGGTTTGCCACCAGC
>Ga0126313_10001966_pt1 | contig 11213 bp, 8 predicted proteins | sample Plot105A_FD_89954 | JGI IMG/M metagenome (GOLD analysis project Ga0126313, IMG submission 89954) | Serpentine soil microbial communities from UC McLaughlin Reserve, CA, USA - Plot105A | ecosystem: Environmental > Terrestrial > Soil > Grasslands | place: USA: UC McLaughlin Reserve, Lake County... | reverse complement strand
TTGATTGTCTACAGGTAATTTTCTGACATGGCTAAAGTTATATAATTACCTAAGAAAGAAGGTACTAGTATAGAGCAGGTTATTAAGCTTCTTCAATTAGCTGATGAGGATAATGCTTTTGGATATCGCAGATTGAAAAGCGGAGAAAATGGCTTATAGATAAGATACATGAGTTCGATATGCAAATAGAAAGATCAAAGAATTATTTGTATAGATTGAATGATGAAATAACAAGCTGCAAGGCCTTACTGAACTCATATCATATATCTTGTGAGCGCAAACGACAAGAGGCAGAAAACGTTAATAATGAAATATCTAAGTTAGAGACTCTTGTTAACCGATTCAAGAGCAATAATATCCGCGCGCAGCAATCATCATCACAACCATATCATCGTAATGAAGATTATAATGCCATGATATTAGATCTGGCTGACAAGCTTTACAGTACCTTGCTAAAACAGTTGGTAAGTACTATAATGGATAATACCACTGCAGAATTTAAGAATTCGTCATCGCAATCAAAGCTGCCTTGAGAATGTATGAGAGAAGAGGAAGATCGCATTATTACCGGCCAGAGCATATGGCTTAAGTCATATTCAAAACCTTGTTCTGAATGCATTACTTTTTCAAATTCAAAATAGTCATGAATAGAATAATGAATGTATCCTCAGATCTGTATCTGAATATCATAGAGATATCATTATTACATTAATGAGCTGATAATATTATAATATCTACACTTTTGATGATGATATTTGAGCTGATTTAATCATAAAAACCTGTTATTCTAGTCTTTTGTGATTCTAATGTGACCATCTTAATACATTGATATACTTCCTTCACTATATAGAGTCGATGTTAAAGCATGACACTAATGCTTTTAGATTGATACGTTCTAAGATAGGCTTAAAAATAGCAATATTAGTTGTTATTCAAATTATTTTTATTATCACTAGTTTTAGTATACTCTCTTATTACGACTCTCAAGGAACTTATTTAGGAAACTCAATAAATATTGCAGGAAAGAATCGCTTTCTTACCTCTAATCTTATGCTTCATTTATCAGAATATTTTTTTGAAGGTAGTAGTGATAATGACATTTCTAAAATCAGTCATATTTCTAAAATCAACTCTGCAATAGACCAACTAGAAACTAATATCTTGGCATTAAGACAAGGCGGAAAGGTATCAGATGTAGATCTAAAACCATTGCCATCAGAATTTTTTGATGATTGGAATATAATTTATCAGAAATGGGTTTCACTAAAAACAACCTTAACAAACAATATAATCAAACCAAATGAACAAATTAACTCTGAAGCAACAGCAACAGCAACAACAACAGACAAAGATATAAAAACAACATTAGACACAAGAGCATTATCTTTAGTAGACTCATCAAATGCATTGGTTACAAAGTTAGGAAAGTATGCGGGAAATACTTCACAGAATTCAATGTTTCTGCAAACAATCTTTGCCTTTTTAAATATTGCAGTTGCTGCTGTTGTGCTTTATCTTGTAATGAGGATATTAAAACCAATATTTGCTTTAACTACTGCAACGTCTGAAATAAGTAGAGGGAATCTTGATGTATCAGTTAAAAGCAGAGGTAATAATGATGAACTTTCAGTTCTAACTGATTCTTTCAATTTTATGGTGAACTCTATAAAGAAGTATGTCAATAAACAAAATGAATTAACAAGGAAACTGAAAGATGCAAATGAAGAACTAAAAAATAATGATCGATTAAAGGATGAATTCATAAATGTGGCAGCACATGAACTTCGAAGCCCGATACAACCAATACTTGGATTATCCGAATTCCTGCGCTCCAATAAGGGAAGAGAAAATAATAATAGTAGTAACAGCGCTGCAATGAGCCTAGAGAAAGAAGAGGAGCTTCTAGATGTTATTGTTAGAAATTCAAAAAGACTACGGCAACTTGCAGAAGATATATTAGATGTTGCAAAGATTGAAGGCGGTTCTCTATTCTTAAATAAAGAAAAGTTCAATCTCAAAGAAATGATAACAGAGATCTTAAGTGAGTATGAGCAAAAGATCAAGAATATAAAAAATATAAAATTATCTTATTACTCCCAAGGGAATGATTCAATAACTATAGAGGCTGATAGAAGTAGGTTATGTCAAGTCATTTATAACTTGTTAAGTAATGCCGTCAAGTTCACAAATGATGGTAGTATTACTGTTATTGCTGAAAAAAAAGATAAAGACGACAATTTTATCCTTCTTAGCATACGTGATACAGGAACAGGTATAGATTCAGAGATGTTACCAAAACTTTTTACAAAATTCGCTACTAAATCTCAGACGGGTGGTACTGGCTTAGGGTTATTTATCTCCAAGAGCATAATCGAAAGGCATGGTGGGAAGATGTGGGCTGAAAATAACTCAGATGGAAAAGGTGCAACCTTTGCATTCAGCCTACCGATCAATTAGTTAACGAATCACAGAAATTCTCTAACATTTGAAAAATGATGTACTATATAGATTTCTGAGATATTTATATCGACCAGTCCTCAGTCTTGATTCTAGTAATGCATTTCTATAAATAAAATTGACGCCGGGTGGAAGAAATGAACCAAATTTGTATTACATTCCACCGAACACGCATACTTTGTTAAATGCAGAGATAAAAGACATGATAGAATTATTTGAAGGATACGATCAGATCTTTATACTAAAAAGTGATGAAGTATATAAACTCCATGTAACTAAAGTAAATGTGCACAAGCTATTTTTAAACTAGAATCTATGTTAACAAAACCTGGTTGTTATTCTTCTGCATTTTTATTTTCGATCTATAGTTATTATCATCAACATATATTAAAAACAATAATTAGAGGTAAAAATAAATATGTTACTAATGAATGGTAATAGACTATTATTCCAATAGTGTTTTTCTCGCCCTGCTGAACTCAGAAACCAAAAAGGATAACGACTGTCTATAGGTTCAACAAATCTGGACGATCTTTTGGGCTATGACAGTGGTGATGGGATAGAGACAGGAGAAATCACGCACTTCTCTGGCCCGCTAGAAGTGGACAATATAGCATTGCTACACTATATGCGTACTTACCGTACGTAAGGTACTAAACAAAAATTAGAAGATAATGCTATACACATCTAAAAAGACCTCCAAAGTACGCTTTTATATCGTGTTTTGCATAATATTATCAGCAATGCCAAAGTCCAAAAAAGGAGGAGGAGGAAGTAGTAGAGGTAATAAACAACTGTCTTCTAGGACAAGAAAACAAATAGATTCTCTACCAGAACATGCACAGCACATATATAAAAAAACTCATTCTAATGCTCTAGAGCAATATCAAAGTCCTGAAAAAAGACGTGGTGGTAAAAAACAGAGTGCAGAAGAAGTAGCTCATAAAGCAGCATGGGCGGCTGTCAAAAAAGAATACAAGAAAAAGGGAAATGAATGGGTAAAGAAAGAAGAGGACTAAAGAACAACTTACTATAATACCTCAAGCCATTGAAGGAGATAAATATAGCATTATATATGTTTTTTTTAACATAAATATAAAAAATCCTGGGAGTTAGCTGCATTTGCGAATAGTCACTTATAAAAAGTAGTAAGCAAAATTATCAATTAGAAGAAAGGAGAGAAGTAACGATAACTTCTATTAATACTAATAATGATAACAATATTGTAGATGGCTACTACTATCATGACAGAATAATTAAAGATACCAGTAATTCTTCTGAATTTCCAACTACAATTAAACCTATGTTAGCTACACTGATAGACAAGCCATTTGATAATAAAGAATGGGTATTTGAAGTTAAATGGGATGGAGTAAGAGCTATTTTGTTTCTGCATAAAACAAAAGGAATCTCAAAAATAGTCTCCCGTAATGGAAAGACTATTACACATAGGTATCCAGAAATCATAGAAGCAGTGAAATCATCATCAGCAATAATAATAAACTGCAAAGAATCAATTATTTTAGATGGTGAAATAGTCGTATTAAATAAAGAAGGCCGACCTGATTTTCAGAGTCATCAAAGAAGGATGAATGTAGATTCAATTAAAGATATAGAAAAACTCTCCCATAAAATGCCAGCCACATATTATTTGTTTGATATTCTATATATTGATGGTAGAAATTTACAATCTTTATCATTTTTAGAAAGGCGGAAGAGTCTGTCGGATGTTATTGTTCAGACGATGAAGAATAATAATAATAATAGAATACGAATATCTGATTTTGTTGATGAACGTGGTATAGATATTTTTCAAAGAATCAAAAGTATGGATCTTGAAGGGATTATTGCAAAGAACAAATACAGTAAATATATACAAGGAGCAAGATCTACCAATTGGCTAAAGATAAAGAATATAAAGTCACAAGATTGTGTAGTAATAGGATATACAAGAGGCGAAGGAAATAGACAACGATATTTTGGATCTCTTCTACTTGCAATTTATGACATTCAGGAAAAGGAATTGAGGTTTGCAGGTCATACTGGAAGCGGATTTGACTTTGGCCAGCTTAATGAAATATACAGCAAATTTCAACAAATGAAGATTGAAAGATGTCCAGCTAAATATATATCGTATACTAATCGAGAACCGGTTTGGATCAGGCCGGAGCTTGTGGCAGAGATAAAGTTTAGCGGGTGGACAAAAGAAAAAATTATGAGATCACCAATATTTCTTAGGTTTAGAGACGATAAAAGGCCAGAAGAATGTATAATGGAGAAAGAAAGCAACACGGAACAGGTTATTGTATCTCAGCAGCGTCATCATCAATCATCTATCACAAATACAACAACAACATCGCTAGTTACGACCAGAGCAACGATGTCACCAACTAACAATATAGATTTTAAAAGAAGCAGAATAAATTTCCTCTCTAATCTTGATAAGGTATACTGGCCAAAGACTTCAGAACATCCAGAACTAACAAAAGCAGATTTAATTGAGTACTATAATAGGGTTAGTGACTATGTACTTTACTATCTTAAAGATAGGCCTTTATCATTAAGTAGATATCCTGAGGGCATTACAGGAAAGCACTTTTTCCATAAAAATTGGGGAGATAAAGAAAAGCCAGAATTTGTAAATACAGTGCAGGTGTATTCCAAGTCAACTGGTAATATTAATGATCATCTAGTGTGTAATAATAAAGATGCTTTACTTTGGATTGCAAATCTAGGATGTATTGAAATGCATCCATGGCATAGTAGAATTAAAGACTATACTGCATGTAAAGATATTGCGGAAGGTTATTCGTCTTCTTACTTACCCCCTGCTGCTGTTAACATACTTAATGAGGAAAAGTGTGGACTAAATTATCCTGATTTTATTGTCTTTGATCTGGATCCATATATCTACTCAGGCGAGGAGAAAGAAGAAGGAGAACCTGCATATAACATCAATAGCTTCAAAGCAGCAGTTGAAGTAGCTTATAATCTAAAAGATCTTTTGGATATGTTAACTATTAATTCATATGTAAAGACGTCAGGAAAGACTGGTCTACATATCTTTGTTCCTATCAACAACAGATATTCCTTTGATCAAACAAGAAGATTTGCTGAAACTATAGGTAAGATGTTAGTTAGAAGATATCCGCAAAAAGTTACAATGGAATGGGATACTGATAAAAGAAAGGGGAAGGTCTTCTTTGATCATAATCAGAATTCTATTGGTAAAACAATAGCGTCTGTCTTTTCTGTCAGACCAACTATTTCAGCTACTGTCTCTATGCCTATCAAATGGGAAGAATTACAGAGCATACTTCCTACTGATTTTACTATATTAAATGCCTTTGAAGAAATCAAGAAATCTGAAGATGCTTGGAAACATATTCTAGAGAAGAAACAGGATCTTGAAAAGATCTTTGGAAAATGATATATATGATAATAATGACCAATAAAAAAATTAATAATGCTAATTCATCTTAAAAAAATTATTACCAATCATGATCGGGAGTATATATACATAGCTGCAGTCTATAATATTAAATAATATTGCTTTTAAATCTCTAATTCCATAAAATTATCCTTTTTGAATAGACATTGTCTCGAACTAACCTTGCTAGCTTGGAAAATATTTATGAAATTGACTGTTCAGTACTAGACAAATTATGATTTCATGTCTTGTTATCAGAATAATATCCTCCTATCAGTAACACAAATAGCATAAGCAAAAATATATCGACTAGAAAATTTTAAAACAACCATTTGGAAACTCATATAATATCCTATCAGCCCTCACGATGAACTCCCCACCACCATTATCTCTGTTGCTCTATGATTCCTTTGTAGGAATATATACTCAATCAATTATAGAGTGGCATTAGAGAATTTTTCCCCTTATCTTTCTCCTTTTATTGTTGTTGTGCCATTCGTCCATACATATTGCTTATCGTCTATGGTATAGACTCTAAAGGTAAAATTATTGGTTCAGAAGCATATTAGAATAATCTATTTTTGAAATGCATTTGAGTAAATTATCATAGCTATTGTCTGTGATGTTTATTGTATAAAGATGAGATGGAAGGACTCCATCGTGAATCATCATTAAGAAAAGATATGCCGGCTCCTTGTGAAATTGTTATGTTAGGTGGAATAAAATATTGATTACGATCACTAATACATCTTTGTAGATAATCTTCCAATGATGATCTGCTTCATTTGGTATGGATATGATTAATGTTCCTACAGATGATAGTAATGGATTCTGATTCATAGATTGATCTTGCATCTGGAATAGAAATAGACCTATTTTTACTAGCATCTTTATCGGTTTGCAGAGCAAAACTTGTATTGTATAACTCTATATAGGAACGAAAATATGAATCATGGCTAGGAATACAAATACAATAACCCTTCCATTGTTTTTTATTCTATATCGATATATATTTTGCATTAATGCATTCTATATTGGTAGTTATAAGAAAAAGTATAGGTGTAAAGTTCACAATAGATTTATTTTCTTTACTCCAATTTGCTTAACCATGTAAAATTCCGTACCCATTTGAATAATATCTCCAGCAGACATTCTTTTATGGCTTCTCTTTTTTTCTAACGGTATTCCAAAGGGTTTTAAATCTTCTTGGTTGAATTTTAACCAAATCTTACCTACATTAACAATATTTTTGAACTCTGATTCCCAAACGAGATCATAAATGGTCTCTAAGGCTTGTCTGCTAATCTTATCACCTTTAAATAGGCTTTCTGGGTCGGGTTCCTTGCAAAAATAAACTCTTATCTTCATAGTTTATCTCTTTATGGAAAGACCAATTTGACTATTATCTCTTGACTCATATAGTGGAAATATATACGACAGAGACAACAAAATTATCATTATTATTATTTGCGACTAATAAAGTCATATTAACTCTATTCTAAACCAGTAAATGTATGAAGGATATTGTACCAGCAGATATGTATATATATATATCAAGAATAGATTTGAAATACAAAACCGTTATTGTAAGAAAATAATTATTGCTTAAAATTGATTTATTGCATATGATAATAAAAAATAAGATTCAATCATTGATGCCACGTGATATGTCGATAGTATAATTGGCTGGAGAGAGGGGGCGCTTTTTTTATTAGATTCTATTGAATTATCAATCAACTATCGATGACTGAGATGACTGAACTTAGGATATGCGCACATATGATTTAACAATGTAATGGAAAAAACTTTTTTTATTTTAATAATAAAGCACATGTTCTCGACACAGAATTACATAATTATAGAAAGATGAATAATACTTTTTTGATTAATGACTATGTACATACTTTAGCGCACATCTCTCCATCAATTTATGATATCAAGGGTATTTTACTGCTATATATTATCATACAATGTGATATTAGTTCGAAAATTTCTATCTATACCACTCCTTGTCTTTTCTCTAACTATTTCAATTTTTTTTTGGTACTCTAAACATAACCTCAAGCAAAAAAATTTTAAATTATCATTATATAATTTATTCCACTTTTTTACAGCTATAATTTTATGTATAGGGTAGATTTGTTTAGCCATTGTAATATATGGCTTTGATCTATATGTGGCAGAAAGATTAAAAGCAAAAAATGATAATGAAATCAAAAGAAGCTACAACAATAATAATAACTGCATAAAGAAAGGCAATATACAAATAGAATACTTTCTAGATAGAATAATACTATACCCATCAGCTCATTACCGGTAAAATAAATAATATTGAGGATATGGTAGTATATGCCAAGAAATGGCTGATTCAGATCAATAGAAAATAATTATAATGTATATTAGATTCAGCTACTCAAAATTCATATTAAAGTTGTCAGTTGAGAACAATAATAAAATCCAAAAAATTATATATTATAAAACGAATGAACATTGTTCTTGCTTAATATAATTAAATTATCAAAATCATCTTTGATTTATTTTCTTCTTATCTTTGCTCCTATAGCAGTAGCACTAGAATTTGTTAATGCTGCTGACCATCTTATCTTATTTGTAATCTCATCTCTTGCATTAATTCCCTTGGCAAAATTAATTGGTGATTCCACTGAACATCTTTCCACCCATTATGGTACCACACTAGGATCATTACTCAACGTAACTTTTGGAAATGCTGCAGAACTAATAATCGCAACTGTTGCTATTAGTGCCGGATTGCTTGATCTTGTAAAAGCATCGATTACAGGTGCAATTCTTGGAAATATTCTGTTAATCTTTGGATTAAGTATTCTTGTGGGTGGGTTTAGATATAAAGAACAGTTTTTCAACAGAGAGAATGCTGGATTTCAATCATCCATGTTGTTTTTGGCTATAATTGGATTAGCGGTACCTACTATATTATCTAGTACTGCATTAGCGCCAGTTGATGTTGAAAACCAGACAAATATACAGATCTTAAGCGATGCTCTTGCATTCCTATTATTGGCAGTGTATGTCGCAGGAATAGTATTTACCTTTTTTACTCATAGACATCTTTTTGTACAAGCACATGTTGAAGAAGAGGCTGGAGAACGAAATCACAAACACTGGACCAAGAAAAAATCATTCTTAATGCTTGGATTGAGTATGGTTGGCGTTATTGCGGTAAGTGAAATACTTGTCGGATCGGTAGAAGAGACGAGCGAACAATTTGGATTTGGTGAATTATTCGTTGGTGCAATTATTGTAGGTATAGTTGGAAATGCTGCAGAACATAGTAGTGCTGTTGTTCTTGCAAGGAAAGGTAAAATTGATTTATCAATAGGCATAGCTGCAGGATCAGGTACACAGATTGCACTATTTGTAGTTCCAATTCTTGTGATAATTGGCATAATTATGGGGCAGCCATTTACATTAGTCTTTACACTCTTTGAGATCGCTGCGGTTCTTCTTGCCGCAATAATATTAAACTTAATAGCTCATGATGGTAAGAGCAACTGGTTTGAAGGTGTGATGTTAACTGCTGTCTATATAATAATTGCATTGGGGTTTTTCTTTATTAACTGATAATTAACTAATAGATCCACAACAAAACGCCCTCTTCACTGCCTATGTCTTCTCTTTATCTTTTGTAATAAAAAGTAGGAGCATTTTTGATGGTTCAAATACTTTTTGTAATAGCTAAGATTCTCATTTTTCTTTATTTCCTCTTTAGAAAGCAGGATATACATATATTATAGTTATTATGATATCGCGCGCGCAGTGATTATGTTTTCAATTAACTTTCTTCGTAACCTTTTGAAAGTATAATCACTGCGGCGAAGAATAGATTCATTACTTCTTCAAATTGTCTTAACAATAAATATCTATACATTTTTGATTTCTTTAACTATTCCATAGATTTGTTGATCCATAAAATGGCTTTGAGTATCATCATCATCTAGACTAATACTGATTGTTCTACCATTAGAAATGATTACTGTTGTATTTACATTATTCCATGCATTATTACCCGCTGTTCCAACATTCAAAATACCTGAGATCGATAAGCTATTATCTGAACTGAGCTGAATAGGACTGTTATTATTAACTCTAAAGTTGCTTAATTGATGAGTGTGATTGTTAGCTCCATTAACAGGACCTGTATAAAAGTTTGCATTAAAATTTGTTAATTTTCCTTGGTCTACACTCATACTCCAATCACCTGATAGAATAAATTTTTGTACAGTAGTCATATCAATAGTCTTAGTATTTGCTGGTATTCCAAGAATTAGAGAACTTATTACACCATCCATATCAAAAGTAGCAGTAGAAGGACTCGTTTGTAACAATGCTGTGATACTTGTAGCCTGATTTGATAGAGCAGTAGTTGATACTAGTGTTGCTAGAAGAGATATTGAAGCAGCGAGTAACAAAATTGTTTTGCTTTTCATCGAGACTTTTGTAGGAGAATCTTTTATATAAAAACATATTCAATTATTATTATAATCATCGTCAGAAAGGTGATCTTTTGTTAAACTATCTTGAATTCGTACTGAAATAACCGTCAATATTGAATTCCTCATAATATCCATATTACAAATCTAAATTAGATTTCACAGAATAAAAAATCACTGAGATCTTCAGATATACTTTTTTTGACGATCACTACGTTTTAAGTATTCTTGATTTTTGTATTGGTAGATATAAATGAGTATATGTATATATATATACATACGACTAGTGTTAAATAAGCAAATTCCTCTGTCACAAATATATTCTATATGTGAACAATTGACTAATTTGCTTTTTTTATATAACTAAAGATTTACATCATACATTACTATATTTACATATCAAGATGGTGATACAACAGTTAAAGGGTAAATCTCTCTCTGCTACACAATTCTTTTATACATTATCTACAATAATTTTGATAATACTAATTATCTTATGATCTCGATTAGTGTAAATTTGATGAATGAGGATATCTTCAACAGGATACAAATTAGAACAGCAAATATCAATGCTTAATTTCTACAAGTATTCATTGTCTTTATTTATAGTTGGTTTATCAATTGAGGCTAATCAAAGTATGTTGTTATCAATTATTTGCTATTCTTTGTTAGAGAATCATTACAGCATCTTGTCCAATTTCCATTCTTAACTTTAATGCTTAGATGCGAGATATTCTTTTATAGCATGGATGTCCAGAACTTAAATAGTTTAACAAATAGAAAGCATATTACATATTAGTGCAGATAACTGTTCAGCAGGTTTATTTGATACGGAAAAAGTATATATATATATATAT
>Ga0126313_10001965_pt1 | contig 11214 bp, 9 predicted proteins | sample Plot105A_FD_89954 | JGI IMG/M metagenome (GOLD analysis project Ga0126313, IMG submission 89954) | Serpentine soil microbial communities from UC McLaughlin Reserve, CA, USA - Plot105A | ecosystem: Environmental > Terrestrial > Soil > Grasslands | place: USA: UC McLaughlin Reserve, Lake County... | reverse complement strand
GGCGACATAGACATCGTGGCCGCGAGCACGGACCCGGCCTCCCTCGCCGACGACTTCGCGGAGGCCCCGTTCGCTGAAGAAGTCCTCGCCCACGGCCCGAAGAAAGTGTTTATCCTTTCCGGCGGCACGGAGGTCGACTTGCGGATCGTAGATCCGGAGGCCTACGGTACGCTGTTGCACCACTTCACGGGCGGTCAGGCCCACAACATCTCGCTGCGCGAGCGGGCCGTCAAGATGGGCATAAACATCTCCGAGTACGGCCTGGCGGAGATCGGCACGGGTGACTACAAACCGGTAGCCACGGAAGAGGACCTCTACTCGCGGCTCGACCTCGCGTACATCCCCCCTGAGTTGCGCGAGGATACGGGTGAGATCGAAGCCGCCGACACCGGAAACCTGCCCGACCTCGTCTTGGTCGAAGACCTCCGCGGCGACCTGCACGTCCACACCAACTACTCCGACGGCAAGGGCACCATCGAGAGCATGGCCGAGGCTGCCATCGAGCTCGGCTACGATTACCTGGTGTTCTGCGACCACTCGCAAAGCCTCAGGGTGGCCAACGGCCTCTCGCCCGAGCGCCTGGGGCAGAAGCTGAAGGCCGTGAGGGAGGCCGACGAGCAGTACGACGAGATAAAGCTCTTCTGCGGCTCCGAGGTGGACATCCTCAGGGACGGCACGCTGGACTACGAGGATGACGTGCTAGCCACCCTGGACTTTGTCGTGGCGAGCGTGCACACCTCCTTCGGGCTGGGAGAAGAGGCGATGACGGAACGCATCGTGCGGGCGATCAACAACCCCTACGTGCGCACCATCGGACATCCGACGGGCCGCATCCTCAACCGCAGGGAGCCGTACGAGGTCGAGGTATCGCGCCTCATCAGGGAGGCCGCAGCCACGAACACGGCCCTCGAGCTCAACGCCTACGTGGACCGGCTGGACCTCTCCGTCCCCTACGTCAGGGAGGCCGTGGGTGCCGGCGTCAGAATCACCATCGACACCGACGCCCACGACGAGCGGGCCCTCGGTTACATGAAGTACGGCGTCTCGCAGGCCAGGCGTGCCTGGGTCGAGAAGGGAAGCGTGATCAACTGCCTCCCCCTGGCCGAGTTCGAGAAGTACCTGAAGGACGGGAAGTGACCGACCCGTGAAGGATCCGTTCGCCGGCCTCGCCGCGGGCTATAACTCCTCGGGCGGCACCCTGCGGGGGGTAATCCGACACGAGCTCGTGGACCGTGGGCTGGCCGAGCACATCTCTGGACCTCCGGCCAGCATCGTGGACGTGGGAGGCGGCGCGGGCCAGCAGGCGATCCCGCTTCTGCGCCAAGGCTACGAGGTCACCATCCTAGACCCCTCCAGGGAGATGCTCGACGAAGCGCGCCGCAGGCTCGCCGCGGAAGACCAGGGAGCTCGCCAACTGGCGCGGCTCGTCGAGGGTACGGGGGAACGGGCGCACGAGGTGCTCGGCGGGGAGACGTTCGACGCGGTGCTGTGCCACGGGGTGCTTATGTATCTGGAGGATGCGCGGCCCTTTGTCGGGGTCCTCTCCACGCTGGCCCGCACCGGGGGCATCGTCTCCGTACTGACCAAGAACGCGTCAGCCCTGGCCGCGCGGCCCGCCCACGAAGGCCGCTACACGGAAGCTCTCTCGCTGATGGACGCGGACAGGGTCCGCGGGCGGCTAGGGGTGGTGACGCGCGGCGACACGGTCGAGGGACTATCCGCAGCGTTCGCCGAAGCCGGCCTCACGGTCGAGCAATGGTACGGGGTGCGGGTCTTCTCGGACCACTTCGGGGACAGCATGCCAGGCGATGACCTGCCTGAGATACTGGAGCTGGAGTGGGAGGCCGGGAAGAGGGAACCGTACAGGTCCGTGGCGCGCCTCATCCACGTGGTGGGACGCAAGAAACCCGTCTAGCTCCCCAACAGGCTCGACCCTGCCAGGCGTACCCGGGTTCCCTGCCGGAGCGAGTTGGGGATCTCGGCTATTTCGTCGACCTGGTCTACCAGGGCCCGAAGCCTTTCTTCCGGGGCATCGCCCTTCATTTCGACCTCGTAGAGGATCTCGTCCGAGACCGCTGGCTCGCCCACGAAGTTTCCGCCCACTTTTACCCGGACGTTCTCCAGCTCGATGCCTGCCACGCGGGCTTCGCGGAAGAGGTCGTTGGAGATGCACCCGGCGACCGCGAGGTAAAGTAGTTGCCCGCCGTTGAAGCCGAGTCCTCCGCCCCCGCCCTCGGTGGGACGATCCACCACCAGCGTGAACTGCTCGGCCGTACCCAGCGAGGTAACCTGGTCGTTTAGGTTCCGGGTTTCGACTTCGATCCGCATACGTGCACCTCTAGTATTTATCTTCACATTACGACAACCCCGGCGGCCACATAGTAGCGAAACCTACCTAGTTCGACCACCAGACCGGGGTGATGGTCGTCCAGGTGCCTATAAAGACGGGAAATAGCCCATTTGGGGGATGCGCCTCCCGACGGTCCACCAATAGGATATGGCTACCGGTTCAAAGAACGCGAGACGAGGAGAGTACAGTATGGCTGCGTCAAGCATCGAGCACACGAGCAAAGAGAGTCACACGCCGTTGCTGGTGATCGGGGCCGGACCATACGGCCTGGCCACCGCTGCCTACGCCGGCCGGGTCGGCATCGAACCTGTCATCGTCGGCCAGCCGATGGCCTTCTGGCGTGAAAACATGCCCCCTGGGATGTTTCTGCGCTCGGGTTCCGACTGGCACCTGGACGCGGCCAAAGAGCATACGTTCGAGTCGTATCTGGAGGAGCGCGACATCGACCCGGCCGACGTCGACCCGATCCCTGTCAACCTGTTTATCGATTACGCGACCTGGTTTCAGGACAAAGCCAGCCTCGAGGTGCTGCCCGACATGGTCGAGGAGCTCACCCGTCAGAACAGACACTTCGAGGCGACGCTCCAGAGCGGCCGGCGCATCACCGCAGACGCCGTCGTAGCCGCGCCGGGCATAACTCACTTCACCGTGATCCCGGAGTGGGTCGAGGAAACGCTCTCGCCCGGTCGCTGGTCCCACACCTGCACCAGGGTCGACTTCAAGGATCTGCTCGATTCGAGGGTTCTCATAGTCGGTGGGCGCCAGAGCGCCTTCGAGTGGGCGGCCCTGCTCGCCGACGAGGGCGCGGACACGATACACGTCGTGCACCGTCACGACACGCCGGACTTCTCGCCGGCCGACTGGAGCTTCGTGGACGAGTTGATCGACCATACCGCCACCATCCCAGGATGGTTCAGGAACCTTCCGGTCAAGGAGCAGGAGGCGATAGCGCAGAGGTTCTGGGCCGAAGGAAGGCTCAAGCTGGAACCCTGGCTCACCCCTCGCCTGGACAAACCCTCCGTCCACCTCTGGCCGCGCGCTTTCGTGAGCGGTTGCAAGGAGCTTGCGGACGGCAGCATCGAGGTAGAACTCTCCGACGGGACGATCCTGGTGGTGGACCACATCATCCTCGCCACCGGCTACAAACCGGATATGACGAAGATCCCCTACCTGGCCGGCGTCCTTGATGATCTGGAACTCGACGACGGCTTCCCCGTGCTCGACGAGCACTTCCAGTCGAGCTTGCTTGGTCTGTTCTTCACCGGCTTCCCCGCCACCAAGTACTTCGGCCCCTTCTTCGGCTTCGTGCGGGGCTGCCCCGTGGCGGCCACACTCACGGTCGCCGGCCTGGAAAAGGAACTGGACCGCACGGGCTCCCCGGCGTGACGGGCGCTTACCGAGATCCGTTGTAGTCGGGCCGATACTTCGACGCCCCCGGCGAGAACGTCGGGGGCGTCATTCTATGCGCTGGGCGGGTTTGAAACCCGTACCTACAGGTTGGCCACGTCCTTTTCGGCGGTCCATACGGCGGGGTCTTCGGCCTCTTCGGCCTCGCCTTGCTCCTCGAGCCAACGCTCGCTGTCGATGGCGGCCCGGCAGCCGTCGCCCGCGGCCGTGACGGCCTGACGGTAGCGCGTATCCGAGACGTCGCCGGCGGCGAACACGCCGGGGACGCTGGTCATGGTGTTCTCCTTCTGCAGGATGTAGCCACCCGCGTCCATCTCGACCTTACCTTCGAAGAGGGCCGTCGCGGGGGCGTGGCCGATGGCCGTGAAGAACCCGCTCAACTCTATGGTCTGCTCCTCGCCGGTCCTGGTGTTCCTGACGCGCACGCCTTCCACGGAGTTATCACCCAGGATCTCTTCCACGACCGTGTTGGTCAGGATGGTGATCTTGGGGTTGTTCTCGGCCCTCTGGAGCATGATCTTGGACGCCCTGAACTCTTCGCGGCGGTGGATCAGAACGACCTCGTCGGCGAATTTGGCGAGAACACCGGCCTCTTCCATGGCCGTGTCTCCCCCGCCGACGACGGCGACCTTCTTGCCCCTGTAGAAGAAAGCGTCGCAGGTAGCGCACCCGCTCACGCCCTTGCCCATGAGCTGCTGCTCGCTCTCGAGCCCCAGCCATTTGGCCTTGGCACCGGTTGCTATGACCACGGCCTTGGCCAGGATCGGCTCGTCCTCGTCCTCGGCCCACAGCTTGAAGGGACGCTCCGAGAAGTCCACCCGCTCGACGTTGTCCGGGCGCATCTCGGCCCCGAAACGCGCGGCCTGGGCCTCGAAGTCGTCCATCATCTCGGGGCCCATTACGCCGTCGCGGTAGCCGGGGTAGTTCTCCACGTCTGAGGTCAGCATGAGCTGCCCACCGCTCTCGAAACCCTGGAATACCAGCACTTTCATGCTCGCCCTGGCCGCATAAAGGGCCGCCGTATACCCCGCAGGGCCCGAGCCGACTATTACAACGTCATACGCTCTCTGAGCCATCAGAACCGCTCCTCCAAAATACTAAATCTCAGGCCCTTATAGTTTAATACATCTTGCAAGCCGTATAGTGTGAGCGTTACGTCATGCCAGAGGCTAAACTCTTTCTTATGCCGAAGGCCCGGTTCATCCTGTACTTCGCTTTGCTCGCGGCGCTGTTGGCAGTCTGCGCGGCCTTCCTCTGGCCCCTCGGTGGCGGGAGTGTATCCGCCCTCGAGCCTCCCGCACTGCGTCCTGCCCCCGTGCCCTACGTGGCCGTGAGGAGTAAATACGTGACCCCCGATCCCCCGGACGTCAGCATCGGCGGCTTCCGGCGACCGGACAAAGTGCCCGACTACGAGATCCTGGAGACACACAAAAGCGAGCGCAACGGCGCCCAAGGGGCGGCCCTGACGGTAGATACCAGGGCGACGATGGAGAACGATCTCACGCTAATCGCCCGCGACATAAAGGCTCGCTACGCCGACCTCGACTCGGTCTCCGTGGAGTTCATCGACTCCAAGCATTTCCTGGACTACAGGGGCGGCGCGCTCATCTTCAATACAGCCGCCGGCGCCTACTTTCAGGGCTTCGTCTACGGCCCACCCAACAACAGGGGCTACCTGGTCAACGCGGCGGACCAATAGCTTCTATGGCGGTTCTGGAAAAGGGTGAGCTACTTCGTGGGAGAAGGCATCAGGCTACAGGTATCAGGCTTCAGCAATACAAAGAGACCTGATGCCTGTTGCCTGACACCTGTAGCCTTCAGCACTTTGTCTTCGCTGGCCGCTCACTCGCGCCAGCCGGCCAGGAACTCTTCCTGCTCCGGGGTCAGGGCGTCGACGCCCATTCCGACGGCGTCGAGCTTGGTGCGGGCCACCACGTCGTCTATCTCTCTGGGGAGAAGGTGTACCCGGTTCTCCATGGAGGCGTGCTCGTTGGCGAGGCGGTAGGCGCAGAGAGCCTGGATGGCGAAGGTGAGGTCCATGATCTCGACCGGGTGCCCGTCGCCCGCCGTCAGGTTTACTACCATGCCGCGCCCGACGAGGTAGAGCCTCCGGCCATCTCTCATCGTGAACTCCTCGACGTTGCGGCGTACCCCGCGGGTGCCTGTCGCCGCTGACCAGAGGCCATCCACATCTATCTCCACGTCCACCCCGCCGGCGTTGGCAAGGATGGCCCCGTCACGCATCCTCTCGAAGTGCTGGGCAGTCAGGACGTCAGTGCTGCCCGTGGCCGTGACGAAGATCTCTCCCACCTCTGCGGCCTCGATGGCCGGAAGAACGTCGAAACCGTCGGCGTAGGCTTCCAGGCCGCGGACGGGGTCTATTTCGCAAACCGAGACGCGGGCGCCCAGGCCTGCCGCGTAGCGGGCTATGCCCTTGCCGCACCAGCCGTAGCCCAGCACGACGAGGCGCTTGCCGCCGACCATCAGGTTGGTGTTATGCATGATCGCCGTCAGCGTCGACTGGCCCGTGCCGTAGCGGTTGTCGAAGAGGTACTTGCACCTCGCGTCGTTGGCCGCGATCACGGGGAACTCCAAGATGCCTTCCCGCTCCATCGCCCTGAATTTAGCCACCCCGCTCGTCGTCTCCTCGGAAGCCCCCCGGATGCGCCCGAGAAGATCCCTTCGCGTAGTGTGCGCCAGCCGCACTAGCCCTGCCCTGTCGTCGATAAACACGGCTTCTTTGTTGTCCGTCGCCCCGTCGATGACGCGCTCGAGCTCACGGTCGGCATCCCCGGGGTCGTTATCGGAGGAGGCGAAGACCGTGACACCGCGCTCGGCGAGGGCCGCGGCCACGTCGTCCTGCACGAAGAAAGGACCGGGGCTGGCGACGGACACGTCGGCCCCGGCTTCGGCGAGCACGACCGTCAGGTAGGCCGTCTTCGCCTCGATGGGCAGGGCGACGCCGACGCCGAGGCCATCGAAGGTGCCGTCTTTCAAGAACTCGTCGCGGACGGAGTTCAGAACCGGCGAGTGCTCGGCGGCCCAGTCTATCTTCCTGTGGCCGTCAGGGGCGAGTGCGGGATCTTTCACCACCGATTCTTGCATGACGTTACCTCACGCCTCCGCTGTCTCGCCTTCTATCTGCTCCCGTGCGGCCTCGACCTGTTCGCGTCCGCCGAGCATAAACGCGCCGACAAGGATAAGAACGAGGAATGGGACGAGTCCGAGTGCTATGCCCACACCTCCCAGCGCCTGTTGGAAGGAACCGATGATCAGGCCAAACACGACCGATCCGATAGCACCCACCCACACCAGGATGGCGCCCGTTCTCTGTAGCCTGGAAGACGAGACCTCCTCGGGCTCTATTATCTCGGTCCAGAGTAGCCCCCACCGCTTCACCCGGGGATAGAGGGCGAGCAAGAGTATGGGACCCAGCACGCCCGCCATTATCACGTTGTTGAAGAATACGAGGGCGAAGAACAGTCGGAAGGGGAAGAGGCCGAGAAGATCGACCCACCAAGCGATTATGACGGCGCAGACGGTCGAGGCCAGGATCGTCACGAGGATGTACACTCCGAATTTCTTGCTGGAGTCCACGTTGGTCTCCATGTTCTCATCGCGACGGAGGAAGACGCTCCACATCTTGTACGGCAGCAATGCCAGGAAGAAGTTCCCTACGAAACCACCAACGCTACCCAGCGTCAGGGTGCCACCGACAAAGTCTCCGATCGTGTTTCCTATGGCCGACCCCCAGGCCCCAGCTGGACCGAACAAGAGCCCGAAGACGATCGGGAACGCGTTGGCTGGCCGGAGTTCGATATATCCCGGAACGATGGGGAAACCCTTGAACGGGATCAAAACCGCCGCGTAGATCGCCGCGCTCAGGGCTACCAGCACTACTAGCTGGGTATGGCGCCACATCGTAAAGATTTCCTTCATCTTCGTATCTCCTTGAACTCGCTTACTTACCTGGTGAAGCCCTCAAGTCCACCGTACCCTGCTACCCGCAATGCGATGCACCCTGCCAGGAGCAACACGAAGATTGCAAGTACCAGGACATCCCTGCGGCCCATGGCTACATGCAAATAGAACGTGCGTCCTGACCCGGCGCCGAACCCCTTTGACTCCAGAGCCATGGAAAAGACATTCGTAGAGCGTACCGTGGTGACGAAGACCGGGACGAGGAGCGGCAGGTGTTTGCGGATACGGCTGATTATGTTCCCAGAGTCGAGGTCAAGACCGCGAGACCTCTGAGCCTGGCCGATGGTAAGGCCCGTCGCAACTATCGTCGGGACCAGCCGCAGGGCCGTCGAGACGGCGAAGGCGAAGCGGTAGGGTATCCCGAGCCGGACTAGCCCTATAGCCACCTCCTCGTTGCGGGTGGTGGAGAGGAAGATCATGCCCGCGATCACGGTGATGACTATGCGCTGTGCGGCGGTGAACCCGTAGAGCAGGGCCTCCCGCTCCACGAAGAGGAAAAGCGGCGTCCGTCCGCTCCCAACGATGGCCCACAAGGTGGGTGTCACGAGAATAATCATGAACAGGATGAACCAGATGCGTCTGAGGTTCGCCAGGCACTGCGCCAGGTACCCGAAGAACAGCACCAGCGCGAGCACGGCCAGCACATAGAGCGGGTTCAAGAAAACGAACGGCAGCGCGAACATCCCGAGGAGCAGGAACATCTTGGTCCTCGGATCGAGGCGGTGTACGAACGTGTCCTTATCGAGGTAGAGCGACGGGTCCATCTAGGCTTTCTCCTCTGTCACCTCGAGCATCTCCTCCACGGATAACACCGGGTAGCCCAACTCGTTACCCATAGAGACGATGTGAGGGGCCCTGAGCGCGGCGTCGTGCAGCTCGACCTCCTCCGCGAACACCTCCCTGACCGTTCCTTGCAGCGAGACCTTTCCCTCCCTCACGACGGCGGCCCTGTGAGCGTACTCGGCGACGACCCACATGGTGTGGGTGACGACGATGATCGTGGAGCCCGCCTCGTTCAGGCCCTTCACCAGGTCCATCATGCTGCGTTGCTCAGCGTAGTCGAGGCCCGTGGTCGGCTCGTCCAGGATCAGGACTTCGGGGCGCACGGAAAGTACGCTCGCCACGGCGACCCGCTGGCGCTCACCCTTGGTAAGCCCGAACGGGTCCTCCTCGCCGCGGCCTTCCAGCCCCACGGCGGCGAGGGCCTCCTCCACACGCTCCTTGATATCACCCTCTTCCATGCCCCTGATCTTGGGCCCGAAGGCCACCTCGTCTGCGACGGTGTCGGCGAAGATCTGGTGGTCTGGATTCTGGAACACGTACCCCACGCTCTGGCCGAGCTGGCGCAACCCCTGCTCCCTGGTCTCGCCCTCACCCACCCTGACCGTGCCCTCTGTCGGCTTGAGCAGGCCGTTGAAGTGTTTGACGAGCGTGGTCTTGCCCGACCCGTTCTGCCCGAGCACGGCGAGGAACTCGCCCTTCCTGACCGTGAGGTCCACGCCTTCCAGCGCGACGACCCCGTTAGGATAGCGGTGCGTGAGCCCTTCGACCTCGATCACGGGTTCCCCGTAACCCTCTTCCCGCTTCGCATCGGCCCCCACGAGCCGCCCGTGGCGCCCCTGGTTCACCCGCCACCCCCGCCGCCTGAACTCCGCAGCACCCTCCTGCGGCGTGAGCGGCAACTGTCCCTGCCACAGCCCCATCTCGTGGAAGAAGCGCGTTACCTGCAGTGGCATGACGCTGGATTGTTGAAGCAGCTCCACGTCCCGCAGAACCTCCCTCGCCGGCCTGTCGGCGACTATCTCGCCGTCCCTGAGGACGATGATGCGGTCGGCGTCCAGGGTCTCTTCGGTCTCGTGCTCGACGACGATCAGGGTAACGTCGTCGCGGTCTTTGAGGTCTTCGGCGATCTTGAAGATGCCCAGCTTCCCGACAGGGTCGAGGTCCGTGGTCGGCTCGTCCAGGCAAAGGATGCGCGGCTCTATGGCCAGCACCGAGGCTATAGCGAGGCGCTGCTTCTGGCCGCCGGAGAGCGTAGCTGGCGTGCGCTTCTCGAACCCCTCCAGGTGTACCTGCCCGAGCATCTTCTCGACGCGTTCGATCATCTCCCCCCGCTCCACCTTGAAGTTCTCAGGACCGAAGGCTACTTCCAGGGCGACGTTCGTGGAGAAGAGCTGGGCTTCGAAGTCCTGGAAGACGAGGCCGACCTCCTGCGCGAACTCCCCTACCTTGCCCTCGCGGGTGGAGCGTCCCCCGACGCGCACCTCACCCTCCATCTTGCCCCGGAAGAAGTTGGGGATCAAACCGTTGAGCGAGACGCACAGCGTGCTCTTCCCCGCCCCCGACGGCCCCATGATCACGACGAACTCTCCCTCGGCAACCTCCAGGTCGACACCTTTGAGCGCGGGCTTCTGTTGCCCCCTGTAACGGTAGGTAAGCCCCTCGATCCTAACTTCCGGTTCCATCTATTCCGTGCACCTCCCCATACGCGAAGAATATGACAAAGAAGGCACCCAGCGCTACCCCTCGTTACACAGGTAGCTCGACGGATCTAGCTCACTCCGAGTTTTCTACACTGAAATAGCCGTTGCAGCCACGCTTTACCGGACGGATTCTGCCTCCAGCTCCGGCATTATCTCTCTTCCGTAAGCGTCGAGCGTCTCATCCATCGCGTCGTGCATAAGGTAGATATTGAACTGATCCGCGCCGAGATCCTTCAGTTCGTTTAGCTTCTTTACATGATCCTCGACGGTGCCGAGGACGCAGAAGCGGTCGACGACCTCGTCGGGGACGAAGCCGTGGGAGCGGTTGTACGCCCTGCCATGGTGACTGTAGTCGTAGCCTTCGCGGGTCTCGATGTAGTCGGTGAGGGCGTGTGGCACCTCGCTGTCCTGCCCGTAGCGGGCTACGAGGTCGGAGACGTGGTTTCCGACCATCCCGCCGAACCAGCGGCACTCCTCGCGCTGGTGGGCGAGGTCCTCGCCCACGTAGGCGGGGGCCGCAACGCAAATTTTTACGTCTTTGGGATCTCGGCCGGCTTCCCTGGCCGCGTCGTGGACGTGCTTCATGGTCCACTCCAGGATCACAGGGTCTGCGAGCTGCAGGATGAAGCCGTCGGCCTTGCGCCCCGTGAGGCTGAGCGCCTTCGGCCCGTAGCCAGCCATCCACACGTCGAGCTTGCCATCTCTGACCCACGGTATTTTCACCTCGACGCCGGAGAAATCGACCGCGCGTCCCTCGGCCATCTCCTTTATGACGCGCATGGCCTCTTCGAGTTGCTTCAACGTCGTCGGCTTGCGCCCGAGGACGCGCACCACGGAGTCGCCGCGCCCGATGCCGCAGATGGTGCGGTTGCCGAACATGTCGTTGAGGGTGGCGAAGGTGGAGGCCGTCACGGTCGGGTCGCGGCTTATGGGGTTGGTGACGAAGGGCCCGACCGTGATCCTCTCCGTCGCCGAGAGCATCTGCGAGTGGAT
>Ga0126313_10001963_pt1 | contig 11221 bp, 15 predicted proteins | sample Plot105A_FD_89954 | JGI IMG/M metagenome (GOLD analysis project Ga0126313, IMG submission 89954) | Serpentine soil microbial communities from UC McLaughlin Reserve, CA, USA - Plot105A | ecosystem: Environmental > Terrestrial > Soil > Grasslands | place: USA: UC McLaughlin Reserve, Lake County... | reverse complement strand
GGGAAGGGGGTGGTCAACTCCTGCCAGCTCGCGGAGAAGCCGCTGGTGCTCACGTTCGTCTTCGACCGCGGCGCCGACTGCTTCCCGCAGGTGGATCGGGTCGAGCGGGCGATGACGGGCATGCGCGGGGTGAACTTCGCGGTGGTCTACTTCAGCCGCAAGGACCGTGACGAGGTGCGCGAGATCGTGAGACGGCGCGGCTGGACGATGCCCGTCGCGCTCGACCGCGACGGCGCCGTGTCGAACGTGTACGGGGTGGGGGGCTGCCCCGTGACCGTCTTCGCGCACGCCGGGGGCGAGGTGCAGGGCAGCGAGATCGGCTTCCTCACCGAGGAGGAGCTGCGGGCGCGGGCGCGGCGGCTGTGACCGAGCTCGAGCTGCGGGCCGGCTGGGTCGAGCCTGAGCTTCGCGGCGAGTTCCCCGAGCTCTCGCTGACCTGGGCGTCGCTCGAGGCGCGGCCAGGCCGAAGCGCCTGGGAGGCGCGCCGACGGCTCCGTGAGCTGAGCGACCGCTACACGGGCGGGCGGGTGATCCACATGCGACAGGACCCGGTGCCCTGGGCCTATCGGGTCTTCTGGCGCCAGGTGGGCATCGACCCCGACCGGGAGCGGACACCGGCCGAGCAGGTGGCGCTCGAGCGCATGCGCGACGGCGGCTTTCGGAGCCGCAACTCGGTGGACGATGCGCTGACGATCGCCGTGGCCGAGACCGGCGTGCCGGTCGTTGCGTTCGACGCGGAGCGCGTGGAGGGCGGGCTGGGCCTGCGCCTGTCGCGTGTGGGCGAGCTCCTCGGTGGACGCGGGCGGCCCCTGTCCGCGCGCCAGATCGTGATCGCCGACGATGAGCGTCCGCTGGCCGTGCTGGTGGGCGAGGTCGCCCCCGAGGGGGGCGTGACTCCCGCCACCGAGCGCATGATCGTGGCCGCCCTGGGAGTAAAGGGGGTGCCCCGCATCAGCGTCGAGGAGGCGCTTTTCACGGCGGGGGAGCTGCTTCTCGCGGGCCAGGACCGCTGATACGCTGTGCGCGCGGTGCCGGACGTCCTCCATCGCACTCACGCGCCGCCCGCGGGCCGGTCCTTCCTTCCGCGCACGAAGCCGGACGAGCGCCCAGCGCGGCGCTCCCTGCTCGATCAGGTCGCGCGCCTCGAGGGCGAGCTCGCGCAGCTCTTCTGCTCCACCTGGCCGCGCAGAGGGGTGCTGCCCGCGGCCGCCGGCACCGGGTTGGGCGGCCCCCGCCTGCTCGGGCTAGACGAGCTCGAGGGACTCCGCGACGAGTTGGCGGAGCGGGTCTCCGCGGCTCGGCGCGCCCTCAGCGACCGCACCTGGGTCGAGGAGCAGAACCGCCGCCGGATCGAGGAGATGCTGCTCGAGCCGCAGCGCCACAAGTGGGTCCGGGTCCGGAACGAGGACATCGGAGAACCGGGCTGCAAGAGCTGGCACGTGCGCCCGCGCTTCGGACTCTTGGGCATGGTGCTGAACTGGTGGCGCGTCGTCGTCTCCTCCGGCTGCCCCTTAGCCCTCTGACAGCTCCGCCGCGATGACCGGCGCCTCGCAGCGTCCTCGCTCGCTCACCTGCCGTCGCGGGCGTCCGCGGGGCTCCGCCCCCGACATCCGGTCGGAGGCCGGCACACCCCCGATCAGCGCTCGCGAGGCCCGGCGCTCGCGGCGGAGACCCCGTGGGACGCCGTAGCCGCAAGCGGGCCCTCGCCACGCGCGCCGAGCGCGACGCCGCGCGACGCGAGCGGAGCGAGGCGCGCCCGCGCCCGCGGCCGGGGAGGCCCTCCCGTGACGAGCGTCCTCCGGCGCCCTGGGGCGGCTTTCCGCTCAGCGAGCTGCTGGTCCTCATCGGCATCGTGCTGATGCTGTGGGGCTTCCTCTCCTGGGGCTCGCAGGGCAACGTCCGCTTCGGCGCCGGCCTGGCGGTGGCCGCCCTCGGCGGGCTCGAGCTGTCGCTGCGCGAGCACCTTGCCGGCTTTCGCTCGCACACCACGCTGCTCGCCGCCGCGGCCGCCTTCGCGGTCGTCTCGGCGCTCGCCCTCGGCAGCGGCCCGTACCCGCTCTGGGCGCTCGCGCTGGTCGCCGCCGCGGTGTTCGGGGCGGTCTTCTACGTCCTGAGGCGCCTCTTCAGGCGCCGCTCCGGCGGCCTCTCCTTCAGATGATCGACCTCCTGCGCGCGGGAGGGAGCGCCCTCATCCTGGTGGTGCTCATGCTCGGCGGCGGCCTCTTGCTCTGGGTCGGGGTCCCCGTGGCGTGGCTCTACATCGGCTCCCAGGTCCAGGCGGCCACCGACTCGCTGGGGGCGGCCCTCGGGGCGATGTTCGCGGGCTCCATCGTGAGTATCGTGGCCATCGTGTGGGCGCTCGGCTGGCTCAACCGCAAGCACGTCGAGCTGCGCGACGCCCGCGGGCTCGAGACGCAGCGCCAGACCGCGCTCGAGGCGGTGATGACGGTCAGCGCCATCGTCGCCGTGGTCGCCTTCTGCTTCTGGTTCTTCATCCTCCAGGGGCCCGGACCGTCGCTCGCGCCGAGCCAGTAGCGTGGAGCGGCGCCTGCGCATCGCCGGGCTTCACCACGTGACCCTGATCGTCCGCGACGCCGCCCGCTCATCGGCCTTCTACCGCGACCTGCTCGGGATGCGGCTCGTCGAGCAGGGCGTGAACGACGACGATCCCGGCGCTCGCCAGCTCGTGTTCGGCGACGCCGAAGGCGCGCCGGGGACGCTCGTGACCTGCCTCGAGTACCCGCAGCTCGGCGAGGGCCAGGTGGGGATCGGCTCTACCCATCACTTCGCGCTCGAGGTGTCCTCAGAGGACGAGCTACGCGGCTGGCGCGACTACCTCACCTCGCGCGGCGTGCCCTGCTCAGAGCTCATGCGGCGCAGCCTGTGCTGGTCCGTCTACCTGCGCGATCCCGACGGACACATCGTGGAGTTGGCGAGCCGGCGGCGGCCGGCCTAGCCGGCCGCCGCCGGGCCGCTCAGGCTGCCGACAGCGCGCGCGAGGTGCGCGCCACCGTGTGCTCGGACGGGACGGGCGCGGGCTGGGCCCCCCTGGCGGTCAGCACCGCCCCGAGCGCGAGACGCTGGCGCTCGGTGAGCGTGCCGATCTGCTTGTTCTCGGGCACGCCGAGGGAGACGAGAAGCCGCCGGCACCTGGCAAGGCCCCAGCGTCTCTGGCTCATCAACAGATCGCTGACAGACATGCTGTGAGCCTGCCAGGGGCAGGTCAGGATCACCTCCGCCGCCGGGAGCTCGCCGGCCGCCACTCTGCGCTTCATGCGGGCCCGTGCGAGCCGCACGCGGTTCGCGTATTCGAGCGCCCGAAGGTGCTGTTGCTCGGCGCCGATCGTGGCAGACTTGCCCATCAGACCTCCCCGCACGTGGTGCGTTCTCAAGCGGATGCAGTTCCCCGGCGGCCTCCGGATCCGGGACAGGCGCAAGCGAGAGGCTTGGCAAGGGTTGGAGGAGTCCGGTCCGCGCCCTGTGCCCTCTCTCGCGACTTCCAGTCCAGAGGCCGCGTCCAATAAAACGGCTGCGCCTCCCAGCGTCAACCGGCGCTCTGGCTAGCCGCCCGCTAAGAGCGGTCTTTTTGTTCGAGTCCCCCGCCGGGGTACATTCCACTCGAGAGATGCGCTCCACCAAGATCGTCGCCACGATCGGACCGGCCTCGAGCGAGCCGGAGGTGCTCGAGCGCATGCTCGTCGCCGGGGTCGACGTGGCGCGGCTGAACTTCGCGCACGGGGACGTCGACCAGCACGCCGAGACCGCGGGGCGGCTCCGCGCAGCCGCCGAGAGAGTGGGCCGGGAGGTGGCCATCCTCGGTGATCTGCCAGGCCCCAAGCTGCGCCTCGGGCCGGTCGCCGGCGGCGTGGCCGAGCTGCCGCGCGGCACCAGGGTGGTGCTCACGGCTGACGCCGTCGAGGGAACTCCCGAGCGCCTGCCGGTGGCCTGGCAGGGCTTCGCGGAGATCGTCGACGCCGGCGACGTCTGCTACCTGGCGGACGGCGCGGTGCGGCTGCGGGTCGACGACGTGCAGGACGGGGAGGTGCTGGCCAAGGTCGAGGTGGGCGGCAGCGTGGCCTCGCGCCAGGGAATCAACCTGCCGAACGTGACGACCTCCCTGCCGGCGGTCAGCGCCGACGACCTGGCCCTGATCGACGCCGGCCTCGACATGGGGGTGGACTTCGTGGCGCTCTCCTTCGTGCGGCGCCGGGAGGACCTCGAGCCGGTTCGGGAGCACCTGCGCGAGCGCGGGGTCGAGCTGCCGCTGATCGCCAAGATCGAGAAGCCGCAGGCGGCGGCCAACGCGGAGGAGATCGTCGACGCGGCCGACGGAGTGATGGTCGCGCGTGGCGACCTCGGGATCGAGCTGCCGATCGAGGAGGTGCCTCTCGTCCAGAAGCGGATCCTCACTCTGGCCGGCCGCCGCGCGACGCCGGCGATCACCGCGACCCAGATGCTCGAATCGATGGTGCACGCCACCCGCCCGACGCGGGCCGAGGTGGCCGACGTGGCGAACGCGATCTTCGACGGCACCGACGCGGTCATGCTCTCGCAGGAGACCGCCGTCGGGCATCACCCGATCGCGTCGGTCGAGATGATGGCCTCGATCGCCGAGGCCGCCGAGCGCGAGCTTCCCTACGGACGCTGGCTGGCGGAGCGTGGGCCACAAGCCAACAACCAGTACCACGCGATCGCGTTCGGGGCCGTGGGCGCCGTCTACCAGCTCGGACTGAAGGCGATCGTCTCACCCACGCGCTCGGGCGCGACGGCCAGGCTGATCTCGGCCTACCGGCCGAAGGCGCCCGTTCTGGCGCTCTCGCCGCGACCCGAGATCGTGCGCCGCTGCGCGCTCCTGTGGGGCGTCCACGGCCGTCCCCAGGATGAATCCGAATCGACGCTCGAGCTGCTCGACCAGTGCGCGGCCGCGGCCGTGGAAGCCGGCTTCGCCCGACCCGGCGACCAGATCGGGATCACGGCCGGACTGCCGCCCGGCAAGGCGGGCGGCACGAACCTGTTCAAGGTCCACACGATCGACTGAAGGGAACGCTAGGCCGAGCCGGCGGCCCGCCGGCGCTCCCGGAACGCGCGCGCCTTCTCCACGTTGCCGCAGACCTCCATCTTGCACCAGCGGCCGGAGCGGTTCTTCGAGTGGTCGTAGAAGGCCCACTCGCAGTCCTGCCGCGGGCAGGCCTTGAGCCGCTCCCACGTGCCGTTCACGCGCGCCTCGGCCACGATCGCGAGCAGGCGCGCCAGCGCGCCGTCCACGCCGGCGGCGTCGGCCTCGAACTCCGCGCAGCCGCCCTCGCGGAAGCGCAGCCTGAGCCCGGCCCGGCTCGCTGCGCGGTCGAGCCGCTCCACCGAGGCGGTGTCGAAGCCCTCACCGTTGTTCGCTAGCAGCAGGGCGCGCAGCCCCTCGCGCACGTCCACCGCGCGGCGCAGGTCGCCGTCGGAGACCGGGTCGTCGCTCGCCATCAGCTCGCGCGCGGCGAGCCACTCGCGCAGCGCCTCGGGCGAGGTGAGCTCCTCCTGGCCATCCTCGAGGTCGACGCTGTTGACGAAGCGCTGGACGAGCTGGAGCGGCTCGGGCGCGCGCTTCTCGGGACTCGTCTCTGCGACCATCGTTCTTCTTTCGTAGGTGGCGCTAGTAGCTTCCCTTATGCATGGTATCAGCAACTCGTAACTAGCAATCGCGCTTAGACGGTTTACACTACCTGTTACGAAAGCCGTCCACCCCTAGTGCAAGGGCAGACGCCGAAGGAGGCTCACATGAACTACGACGCGATCACCATCAGGCACTCCACGGGCGCCGACCGCAAGGCGCTGCTGAGGCTGGCCGAGCTCGACGAGGCGCCGGCGCCGAACGGCGATGCGCTCCTCGCCTTCGTCGGCGGCGAGCTTCGGGCGGCGGTGCCGCTCGAGAAGGGCGGCGCGGTGGCCGACCCCTTCCACCTCACGAGCGACGTGATAGACCTGCTTCGCCTGCGGGCGCGGCAGGAGATCGAGAGGGCGGCCGCATGAGCTCGCTCATCAACTGGCACGTGGCCGACGCGCGGGCGCGGGAGGCTCGGCGCATCGACGCCGCGCTCGACGCCCACCCGTTCGCCCGCCTGGTCGCACTTCAATTCCGCGCCCCACGATCGACACCCGCGAAGACAGCTCCCGCCGCGCCCGTCCGACCCGTTACCGGGACGGCGCCCGCCGCGCCCTGCCGCTAGCGCTCGCCGTCGCCGTCTTCGGCGTCTCCTACGGGGTGCTCGCCGAGTCGGCGGGGATGGGGTCGCTCGCGCCGGTCGCGATGTCGGCAACGACCTTCGCCGGCTCGGCCCAGTTCGCGGTCGCGTCCATCCTCTCGGCGGGGGGGACCGTGGCCGCCGCCGTGCTGGCGGCCGTTCTCTTGAACGGCCGCTACGTGCCGATGGGCTTTGCGGCCGCCCGGGCGTTCGAGGGCGGCCCGCTCCGCCGGTTGCTCGAGTCCCAATTCGTGGTCGACGAGGCCTGGGCGCTCTCGAACCGGGGCGGACGGCGCTTTGACCGCCGCCTGCTGGTCGGCGCCGGCCTGCTTCTCTACGTCGCCTGGGTCGGCGGGACCGCGCTCGGCGTGGTCGCCGGGAGCGCGCTCGGCGACCCCGAGGCGCTGGGCCTCGACGCCGCCTTCCCGGCGCTCTTCCTCGCCCTGCTCGTTTCCCAGCTGCGCTCGCGGACCGGCGCCGCGGCCGCGCTCCTGGGAGCCGCGCTGGCGCTCGCCCTGGTCCCGATCGCCCCGGCCGGAGTCCCCGTGATCGCCGCCACGGCGGCGACCTTGGTCGGCCTGGCGCGCCCGTTCCCGAAGCGCGACGCCGAGGCTCACGGCGCGCGCTCGGCACCGCCCGAGGCGCGCACCGCCGAGCCTCGGCCCGCCGCGCGGCACGAGGCCTCAGACCGCACGACGACCAGTCCGCACCCCGGGGACCCCGCATCGCCCGCCCCGGACCCGGCGCGCTCCGCCTCCCCAAGGGAGGGCCCGTGACCACCGTCTGGCTCGTGGTCGCCCTCGTGGGACTGGCCACCGTGGCGATCAAGGCCTCGGGACCCGTGCTCGCGGCCGACCGCCGGCTGCCCGGGCCGCTCGGACGCGTCGTCGACCTGCTCGCGCCGGCCGTGCTCGCCGCGCTCGTTGCCACGCAGGCCTTCGGCGACGGCAAGGCCGTCGTGATCGACGAGCGCGCCGCCGGCATCGCGGTCGCCGGCGTGGCGGTGGCGCTGAGGGCGCCGATCCTGGTCGTCGTCGCGGCCGCCGCGGCGACCACCGCGCTGCTGCGCCTGTAGGCGACTGCGTGCCCGATTCGGGCGATCGCCCCGAGCCGGCTACTCGGGCGGCGCCTCCGGCACCTCCGTGCGCACCCGGTCGAAGATCTCGAGCGCGCGATCGAGGTGCTCGCGCCGGTGGGCGGCCGAGACGCTCGTGCGCAGCAGCGCGCGGCCTCGCTGCACCGCCGGGTGGATCGCCACGTTCACGTAGACGCCGCCGTCGTAGAGCGCCTTCCAGAAGAGCACCGCCTTCCAGTCGTCGCCGATCACCACGGGGACGATCGGGGTCACGAGCTCCGACCCGTCCGGCGCGCGCGTGGCGGGCACGACCTCGAAGCCGAGCTCGGCGAGTCCGGCGTGAAGGTACCGGGCGTTGTCGAGCGCGCGCGCGAACAGGGGCGGCCCGTCCTCGGAGCGGATGACCCGCAGCGCCTCGCGCGCGGCTCCGACCGCGGCGGGCACGGCGGAGGCGGTGAACATGAACGCGCGCGACTGGACCCGCATGAAGTCGATCACGTCGTGGGGCCCGGCGATGAAGCCGCCGCAGGAGGCGAGCGACTTGGAGAACGTGCCCATGCGCAGGTCCACCTCGTCCTCGACGCCGAACAGCTCGCAGGCCCCCGTGCCGCGCTCCCCGAGCACGCCGACGCCGTGGGCCTCGTCCACCATCAGCCTGGCGCCGTGCGCGCGGCACAGGCCGGCGATCGCGGGCACGTCGGCCACGTCGCCCTCCATCGAGAAGACGCCGTCCACCACCACGAGCACGCCGCCCCCGTCGGACTCCGCGCGAGAGAGCATGGACTCGAGCTTGTCGAGCCGGGCGTGCCGGTAGGGGCGGATCCGGGCGCGGGACATCGAGACCGCGTCGAGGATCGAAGCGTGGTCTCCCGTGTCGCAGATCACCGTGTCCCCCGGACCGAGCAGGGTGGCGATCGCGCCGACGTTCGCCAGGTAGCCGGCCGTGAAGACGAGCGCATCCTCGGTGCCCATCCAGTCGGCGAGCTCGGCCTCCAGGTCGAGGTGCAGGGGAAGGGTGCCGTTCATGAAGCGCGAGCCGGTGACCCCGGTGCCGTAGCGGTCGAGGGCGTCGCGCGCCGCCTGCTTGACGCGCTCGTCTCCGGTCAGCCCGAGGTAGTTGTTGCCCCCGAGCATGATCCGCTCGGCGCCCTCCATCTCGACCACCGGTCCGGCCGGCCCTTCGAGCAGGCGGAAGTAAGGCATCAGGTCGTGCTCCCGGGCCACTCGGAGCTGCTCGACCCGCTCGTGGGTACGCGCCTTCTCGAAGAGGTCGATGGCCGTGGGCATATACAGTGCGCCGCCGTGTCGCTCGAGGTGCGCCCCGTGCGGTCCCGGCGAGACCGGAAGCGATTCGTCGAGCTCCCGTACCGGCTGCATGCTAACGAGGCACACTGGATTCCCCCGCTCCGAATCGAGCGGCGGCTGTTCCTCACACCGCGCTTCAACGCCTACTACAAGCATGGCGAGGCGCGGCTCTTCCTGGCCAAGCGCGAGGGGCGGGTGGTCGGCCGCGTCAGCGCCCAGGTCGACCACGCCTTCAACGACTTCCATCGGAACGCCTGGGGAATGTTCGGCTTCCTCGAGCTGGAGGACGACCGCGAGGCGCTCGGCGCGCTGCTCGAGGCCGCCGCCGCCTGGCTGCGAGAGCGCCGGCGCGATCGCATGGTGGGGCCGATGGACTTCACGATGAACGACGAGGCCGGCGTGCTGATCGAGGGCTTCGAGCGGGACCCCATGGTCCGCCAGCCCTGGCAGCCGCCCTACTACCGGCGACTCTGTGAGGAGGCCGGCCTCGACAAGGCCGTGGACCTGCTCATGTGGGAGCTCCACTTGGCGAACCGCGACAAGGTGCTGCCGATCATCTGGGAGCTCGCGGAGAAGCTCGAGCCGAAGCACGGCATCACGATCCGGAAGATGTCCCGGCGCAGCCTGCGCCGGGACCTGGATGCGTTCGCCGAGATCTACAACGAGGCCTGGAGCCGCAACTGGGGCTTCGTCCCCTACTCGAAGGAGGATCTCGACGCCTACGCCCAGGAGCTCCAGCTGGTGTTCGACTCGAACTGGTTCATGGTCGCCGAGCAGGAGGGCAAGACAGTGGGGGTGGCGATCACCGTGCCGGACGTCAACCAGGTGCTCCGCCGCATGAACGGGCGGCTCCTGCCACTCGGCTGGTGGCACTACCTGCGCCGGAACAGGGTCGTCGACGGGGTCCGGGTTGGATTTCTCGGGGTGAAGCCGGCCTACCAGCACACCGGCGTGGCCGCGGGGCTGTATGCGGAGCACTGGGCGATGGCCCAGGTGCGGCCCCAGAAGTGGGGCGAGATGGGCTGGATCCTCGAGACGAACAAGGCGATGAACAGGGGGATGGAGGCCATGGGGGGCAAGATCGTCAAGCGCTACCGGGTCTACCAGCGCGAGCTGGCGTAGGCGCCGCGGGCCCGGGTAGACTCGCCCGACCGTGCCCGAGCCACCGACCGTGCCCGACCCTCCGAACCCCCCGCCCGAGCCTCCAAGCCCCAGGCCCCAGCCGCCGGAAGCCGAGGAGGTAAGCGGGCTGCCGGTCCTGGCGGAGCCGCGGCCGATCGAGCCAGCCCGGCCAGTCCCACTCCCGGCCGCGGTTGCGGCCGCCACCGGCGGATTCCTCCTCGGCGTCGCCACCTTCCTGCTGGTTCGCGTCCTCCGTCGGCCGAGTCCGCCGAGGCTGCGCGGCCGGCGCCGGTTCCTCAGGCGCCGCGAGCGGATCGACGTCGCCGCGACGCGCTCGTTTCTCGTGGACGTCCACCTGCTGAACCGCCGATAGTCGAGCAGGACGTCCTTCCGCCGCGCCCTACCGCCTGCCCGGCGCCGGTCGCGACGGGACCGCCCTACGAGGGCCTCGCCGGGCTGTACGCCGTAATGGGGCGGTGCCTACACTCGTCTACATGGCCATGAAGATCGAGAAGACAGAGCAGGAGTGGCGCGCGGAACTGACCCCGGAGCGCTACCACGTGTTGCGGGAGAAGGGCACCGAGCCGCCGTTCACGGGCGCCTACACCTATTCCAAGGAGGACGGGACATTCCGCTGCGGAGCCTGCGGCAACGAGCTGTTCAGCTCGGACGCGAAGTTCGACTCCGGCACCGGCTGGCCGAGCTTCACGGAGCCCGCGGTCGCGGAGGCCGTGGAGCTCCACCCCGACCGCTCGCTCGGCATGGCTCGCACCGAGGTCACCTGCGCCCGCTGCGGCTCCCACCTGGGGCACGTCTTCGACGACGGCCCGGGGCCGACCGGCAAGCGCTTCTGCATCAACTCCTGCGCGCTCGACCTAGAGACCTGAGTCATCAGCTCGCGCGTATCTTCCCGGCGCCTGGACGTGCCTGACGCCACCCACGGGAATCGCCGATGCTCCGGCATCGACTCATCCCGTGTGCGCCGTCAGCCCCGCCCAGTCGCTCGGGAAGCTCAAGCGGAACTTCCGACTCAGGCCTCTAGAGACCGGCGCCGGGCAGTAGCTCGTTGGTGAAGCTGCCCCTGGCGTCGGGGAGCTTCTCGAGCAGCTTGTTCTCGCGCATCCAAGCGGTGAAGTCCTGCCACCCGGCGGGGTCCTGGTAGCCGTAGGGCTTTCCTTTCGGCGCGAGGAAGAGGGGGAGCGTGGCCTTCACCGAGGCGCGCTGCAGCCTCGCGTCCAGGTCGGGGTTCGCCTCGAGCAGGCCATCCGTGGCGCCGTCCGGGTCGCGCCGGAGTGCCCGAGCGCCGCGCGACAGCGCGCCGATGAAGGCCCGCAGCTTCGGGCCGTCGCGCTGGAGCGCGTCCTCGTTCGCCACGAGGACGAGCTCGTCGTAGTCGGGCACGCCCGCGCGCTCGATGCGGATGATGCGGGGATGCTTGCCGCGCTGCCTGAGGTCCACGCCCTCGTAGTTCCAAAAGCCCCCGAGGATC
>Ga0126313_10001962_pt1 | contig 11223 bp, 12 predicted proteins | sample Plot105A_FD_89954 | JGI IMG/M metagenome (GOLD analysis project Ga0126313, IMG submission 89954) | Serpentine soil microbial communities from UC McLaughlin Reserve, CA, USA - Plot105A | ecosystem: Environmental > Terrestrial > Soil > Grasslands | place: USA: UC McLaughlin Reserve, Lake County... | reverse complement strand
GCGGTCGCGGAGCTCGTCGGCGTACGCCTCCGCCGCCGGTCCGTCCAGGTCGAGGATCGCCGGTCGTCCTCCCTCGCGCACGTACTCCTCGACGATCGCCTGTCCGATCCCCTGCGCTGCGCCAGTGACGACGCAGACCTTGTCCTGGAGCTTCATGCGGCCTCCCTCGGCGGCTGGAAGAGCTCGAGCGTGATCCCATCCGGATCACGGAGGTAGACGCCGATCCCACCCGAGTTCGCGCCCGTGTCGACGTCCACCGGGTCGCAGTAGAAGTCGACGCCGGCCGCGCGCAGGCGTTCGACGATCGGCCCGATGTCGTCGACGACGATGCAGACGTGCGTGATGCCGATGTCGCGCGGCTCGCAAGGGTCGCCTCGCCCCTTCGGCTCAAGGTACTGGAAGAGCTCGAGCCGGTGCGGGTCGCCGGGGAATGCGAGGTGCGCCATCCGGACGTGCGCGTCCTCGTACCCGACGATCTCGGCGAGATAGCCGCCCCGCTTCTCCTGCTCGAAGACGGTCTCCATGCCGAGCGTGTCGCGGTAGAACGCGAGCGACCGCTCGAGGTCGCGCACAGTCAGGCCGGTGTGGAGGAGCGACGGCATCAGAACGTCACCGAGAGACCTCCGTCGACTCCGAGCGACTGGCCGGTCACGTAGGTGTTCTCCGCCGAGCAGAGCCACGCGGCGTGCGCGGCGATCTCCTCGGGCTGGGCCGCGCGGCGCAACGGCAGCTTGCGATTCTCGAGGTAGACCGTGCGGAACCACTCCGACTCGAGCTCGTTCCGGCCGTTCACGATCGACATCCGGGTCGAGACGAACCCGGGCGCGAGCGCGTTGACGAGGACGCCGTAGGGTCCGAGCTCGATCGCGAGCGTGCGCGTTCCGCCCTCGAGCCCGGCCTTTGAGACGTCGTATGCGAGCGACTGCTCCTCACCGAAGCGCGCGTGGATGCTCGTTATCGAGACGATGCGCCCGTAGCCGCGTGACGCCATCCCTTTGCCACATCGGGCGGCCAGGAGGATCGGCGCGTCGAGGTTCACGGAGAGCACGCGCCGGTACTGCTCGAGCGTCATCTCGACCGCCCAGGCGGGGTCGAAGATGCCGGCGACCGAGCAGAGCACGTCGAGCGGCCCGTTCGCCGCCTCCACGGTCTCGACGAGCTCGTTCAGCCGCTCCGACTCCGAGAGGTCGAAGCGGAAGTCGGCGCCGTCCTCGACGTCGACGCCGGAGACGGTTCCGCCCTCGACGCGAAAACGCTCCGCCACCGCCTTGCCGATGCCGTTCGCCGCGCCTGTGACGAGCGCATGCTTGCCGTCGAGCAGGTTCACGTGAGGTCCTCCAGGACTCGGCCGTAGACGAGGGTGAAGCTGACCCGCCAGTGGAAGGCCTCGATGACGTCGCGCACCGGCAGGAGGTGGAGCGGGGCCAGCTCATGCGGGCGAATCTCGACCTCGGCCGGGCCGCGTCGCACCTCGTGGACGTCGACGTCCGCGAACTCGCGCGCCGTCAGCTGGCGGAGCGCGGCGCCCGACCCGTCCACGGCGGGCACGACCTTCAGGTTGAGGTTCGTCCGGAAGGACGCGTGTGCGTGCAGATCGTCAGGCTCGGCGTGCGTCTCCGTAGCGGCCCGCGCGCGCAGAACCTCCTCCCCGTCCCGGCTCAGGCGGCCGACGACGCCTCCGTCCTCGGCCTCGATCACGATCTCGCCGTGCTTCTTCGGCTGGCCGTAGATCTCGCGGCCCGCGGCGATGGCGCCGTCGTGCTCGACGAAGAGGAAGGGCGAGTACGCGCCGTCCGTCCCGGTGGCCGCATGGCGAGCCGGGATGTGGACGGCCGACTCGCCATAGGTGCCGAAGACGTCCGTGTCGTGCATGCGGTAGAGGTGGACGAGGACGAGGTCGCCGAGCAATTCGAGCGGCGCGGGCAGAAGGGCGTCGGCGGCCTCGCGGTCGGTGCGATAGACGAGCGTCAGGATCTCGGTGTTTCGCATCCGGACCGGGAAGCGCGGCACGAGGGGCGCACCGTACGGCGTCTCGACGACCGTGCGCGGGTCATAGGTCACTGGACGGTGAACCCTCCGTCGACCACGAGCGAGTGGCCGGTCACCCAGGCCGCGTCGTCGCTCGCGAGGAAGACGGCCGGCCCGGCCATGTCCTCCGGCGTGCCGACACGACGCAGCGGGATCCCGGCCGCGACCGTGTCGCGCATCGCCGCGAAGTCGCGCCCGATGTAGGCCATGTCCGTCTCGGTCACGCCCGGCGACAGCGCGTTCACACGGATGCCCTCGGGGCCGAGGTCGAGCGCGAGCGAGCGGACGAGGCCGAGAACGCCGGTCTTCGTCGCCGCGTAGGTTGCGTAGCCGGGCGACGAGATGTGGGCGAGCTGGCTCGCGACGAGGATGAGCGTCCCGCGAGACTCGCGAAGCGGCGGAATCGCCACGCGGCACAGGAGGTACGTCCCCGTGAGGTTCACGTCCACGTCGAAGCGCCAGGTCGCCTCGTCGGTCTCCTCGAGCCGCTCGTTCCTCCGCAGGACGCCGGCCGCGTGGAAGACGACGTCGAGCCCGCCGTGTCGGTCGACGACCGTCTCGACCATGCGCCGCGCGTCGTCGGCCGAGGTGACGTCTCCCGAACAGGTCGTGATCGCGTCCGAGCCGGCGGCGGTCTCGTCGCACGCCTCGGCGCGGCGGCCCGAGACCACGACCTTCGCGCCCTCCTCCGCATAGCGGCGCGCGACGGCCCGGCCGATCCCGCTCCCGCCGCCGGTGACGAGGCACCGTTTGCCTTCGAGGCGCCCGCTCATCCGGCCACGGGCTGCGACTCCCGGCGGAACGAGCGCTCGATCCGGACAAGGTGCGCGGTCATCGCGGCGGCGGCCGCCTCGGCGTCGTGCTCGCGCAAGGCCATGATGATCTCGCGGTGCTCGGCGAGGCTCTTCTCGGCCATCCCGGGGAGGACGATGGTCTTCTTGCGCCCGGCGAGCGCGAGCGTCCCGATCCCGCTCATGATCTGCATGAGCACTGGGTTGCCGGTCGCGCGGACGATTGCCGCGTGCAGCTCGACGTCGCGGTCGAGGACCTCCTCGGGGTCGCCGACCGCCGCCTCGGCGTCGTCGATGATCCGCTCCAGGTCGGCGATCTCGTCGTTCCCGATCCGCTCGGCTGCGAGGCGCGCACAGGCGCCCTCGAGGACCTTCCGGACCTCGAAGAGGTGCAGGAGCGCCTCGTCCGAGATCGACATCATGAAGCGGAACGGCTCGGCGAGCAGCTCGGGCTCGAGCGACGAGACGTACGTGCCGTCGCCGTGGCGCGAGACGAGGATGTTCATGACCACGAGCGCGCGGATCGCCTCCCGCAGGGTCGAGCGCGAGACGCCGAGCTGGCGGGCGAGGTCGCGCTCGGCCGGGAGCCGCTGGCCCGGCCGAAGCTCGCCGCTCTCGACGAGCGCCCGCAGCTGCGCCACGGTCTGCTGCGCGGCGGCGCTCCGCTTGATGGTCTCGAAGCTCGTCACCGTCTGAGCAGATCGATCGCGGTCTCGACCGCCTTGCGCCGGAGCTCGAGGACGGCCGTCTCGGAGTACCAGGCGGCATGAGGAGTCAGAACGACTCTCGGCGCGCGGCGAAGCGGGTGGTCCGCGGGCGGCGGCTCATCGGCGAGAACGTCGATCCCCGCACCGCGGAGACGGCCCGAGGCGAGGGCCGCGGCGAGCGCGTCCTCGTCGACCAGACCGCCGCGGGCCGTGTTCAGGACGATCGCCCCTTCGGGGAGGAGCTCGAGCTCGCGGGCCCCGACGAGGTGGTGCGTCTTGTCCGTCAGCGGCACGTGCACGGAGAGGACGTCCGCGCGCCGCAGGACGTCGTCCAGCGGGAGCGTGCCCTGCAACGCCGGGTCGTGCGCGAACACGGTAAGTCCGAGGGCCCCTGCGCGGCGTGCGACCGCGCGGGCGATCCGGCCGAAGCCGAGGAGCCCGAGGGTCAGGGTGTCGAGCCGCCGAACCGGCGCGACCGCGGTGTGGTCCCAGCCGCCCTCGGCCGTCTGGCGCACGAGCTCGAGGAGCCCGCGCTCGACGGCGAGGAAGAGCGCGATCGTGTGGTCGGCGACCTCGTTGACGCAGTAGTCCGGCACGCGGCCGACCGCGATCCCGCGCTCCTCGGCGGCGGCCGTGTCGATGTTGTCGACTCCGACCCCGTAGCGCACGATCGCAGCCAGGCCGTCCGAATTCGCGAGCGCACGGCGGCCCACCGGGGCGAACTGGACGAGGAGCGCGTCCGGCCGGTGGCGGTCGATCGCGGCCGCGACGTCCGCCTCGGTCCGACACGCCTCGAGCACGAGCGTGCCGCCTGCGGCCTCGACGAGCTGCCGCTCGACCGCCGCATCGTCGCCGAAGTTTTGATCGGTGACGAGGATCTCGAATGGCCCGACCACTTCCGCTCGAACGTACCATGGTCGGTACGCCGGGAGTCAAGTCGCCGCTGCGCGCGAACGCGGCCCGACCGCCGAGAGGCATTGACACGGTCCAGGCGACGCGCGTAGTGTCACCCGCCGAGTGGTCCGGCCAGTCGCCCACTCGTCGGCGAACCCGGGAGGTCCGAAGTGCAGCAGTTCGAGCGGCCGTTGAGCCGGCGGCAACTTCTCAAATACACAGCAGGCGGCGTCGCCGCGACCGGCCTCGCGCCCATCGTCGCGGCGTGCGGCGGCGGCGAGGAAAGCGGGAGCGCCACGAGCGGCGGGACCGGCGCGAGCGCCGAGGCCGCCACGCTGAAGATGTGGTGGTGGGGGCAGCAGGAGGCGGTCGGGATCGATGCGTGGGTCAAGGACACGATCGCGAAGTTCAAGACGGAGACCGGGAACACGATCCAGCCGACGCTCATGTCGACGTCGAACGTGATCCCGCAGTTCACGAACGCGGCCGCGGCCGGCAAGCCGCCGGACATCCAGTTCCTGTTCAACGGCATCTACCACATGGAGAATGTGTGGCTCGGGTACATCGCGCCGCTCCAGGGTCTCGTCTCCGCGGACGTCCTCGAGAACTCGGGCGCGACGAACTTGTCCGTCTTCGAGGGGAAGCAGTACCGCGTCGGCTTCTACTCGATCGGGTTCGGGATCGCCTACAACAAGCAGATGTTCGACTCGGTCGGAGTCGACGCCGACAACCCGCCGGACGACTGGGACGGCTTCATGGACCTCTGCGACAAGCTGAAGACGAAGGGCATCCAGCCGATCGGCGCCGGCGTGAAGGACGGGTTCTTCGGCGAGTGGTACCTCGTCAACTCCCTGACGCAAAACCTCGACTCGCCGGCCGACGCGCTCAACCTCTTCATCGGCGAGCTCGACTGGACGGAGCCCAAGTACCACGAGCACTGGGTCAAGCTCGAGGAGCTGACGAAGAACGGGTTCATCAACGACGACGTGAACTCGCTCCAGCTCTACCAGGGGATCCAGCTCTACCAGACCAAGAAGGCCGCGATGGCGCTCGACACGACGCCGGACATCCCGAACTGCCAGAAGCAGCTCGGCAAGGAAAACGTCGGCTACATGGTCATGCCGACCTTCGGGCAGGGCTCGATGGCCGGCATCCCGATCCTCGACACCCAGGGCTTCGGGATCCCGGAGGAGGGAAACGAGCCCGAGATCGCCGGGCAGTTCCTCGAGTTCATGCATTCGTCCGAGCGCATCCAGGCGATGTGGACGACGTCGCAGCAGATCCCTGCAAACACGACGTTCGACGCGAGCGTCGTCGACGACCCGTTGATCAAGACGATCCAGGAGGAGTGGGTCGCCGGCGACCACAACGTCTACGTCGCCGACCTCATGCCCACGAAGTTCTGGACGGACGCGATGTTCGTCGCGTCGCAGAAGATCCTCGCAGGGAACATGACCGGCGACGAAGCGGGCGACCTCGCTGCCGACGTCACCGAGACGTGGAAGAAGCAGAATCCCGACATGGTCGAGAACTACACGACGTGGGGTGAAGACCTGAGCGCATGAGCTCGGGCCGCTTCGCAGCGGGCGGGTCTTCGTGCTGAAGACCCGCCCCTGGGTCCCTTACCTCTACATCGCGCCCGCGGTAGCGCTGCTCGTGCTCGTCTTCGCGTACCCGGTCGCGAAGGTGATCGACTTCTCGACCCGCCTGATCCGCGGGTCGTCGGGCCCGTATGTCGGGAAGCTGAACTACCAGCTCGTCCTCGAGGATCCGACGTTCCGGGCTGCCGCGAAGCACTCGGCGCTCCTCCTGCTCGCGGTCCCGATCCTCCTCTTGATCTCCGTCGTCGTCTCGGTGCTCCTGTACGAGCGAATGCGCGGCTGGAAGGTCTACCGAAGCGTCCTCTTCATGCCCTACATCCTCGCCGTGCCGATCGTCGGGATCGTCGCCAGCTACATCTTCAGCCTGAACGGCGTCCTGAACTCGATCCTTCGCGCTGTCGGGCTCGACGATCTCGCGCTCAACTGGCTGGGGAGCGAGCGGCTCGCCCTCTGGACGGTGATGGCCGTGATCGTCTGGCGCGAGGTCGGCTTCGGAATCATCCTCTTCCTCGCGCGCCTGCTCTCGATGAGCGAGGAGCCGCTCGAGGCCGCGCGGATCGACGGTGCCGGCTGGTGGGCGCGGCTTCGCTACGTGATCATCCCCGAGCTCCGCGGGACGATCGAGTTCTACGTCGTCGTCGCGGCGATCACGATGGTCGCGTGGGTCTTCGCCTACGTCTACACGCTGACGTCGGGCGGCCCGGGCACCTCGACCATGATCATGGAGCTCTACATCTACAACCAGGGGCTCGTGAACTCCCTCCCGGGTATGGCGTCCGCGGCCGCCGTGCTCCTCCTCGGCGCGACGACGATCCTGATCGCGATTCGCTTCTGGGTGAGCTCGCGCACGCGCGACGAGGAGGTGCTCGCGTGAGCGGGAGCGCGCCCCAGGAGGTCGCGGCGCCGGTCGCCGTTCGCCCCGAGCGCCCACAGAGCCGCGTACGGATCGGCATCCCGTCGGTCATCCGCCACGTCCTCCTCCTCGTCGCCTCCGCGCTGGCCCTCTACCCGATCTGGTTCATGGTCACGACGGCCTTCAAGACACGGACCGACTATCTCGACAACCCGTACTCGTTCCCGTGGCCGCTGTCGGTCGACAACTTCTCGCAGGCCACCTCGGGGGGAGACTTCGCGACCTGGTTCAAGAACAGCGTCATCCTCACGTTGGGCTCCGTCGTCCTCGCGACGGTCTTCGGGGCGCTCGCTGCGTTTGCGGTCGCGCGCATGCGCTGGATCGGCCGCAATGTCTTCCTCTCGATCAACGTGGCGCTCATGGTCGTGCCGCCGGTCGTGATGCTGATCCCGCTCTTCATCCTGTTCACCGACCTGCACCTGGTCAGCACGTACCAGGGCGTGGTCCTCATCTACGCGGGCCTGACGCTGCCGTTCTCGGTCTATCTGCTGACGAACTTCTTTCGCTCGATCCCGCATGAGCTCATCGAGTCGGCCCTCGTGGACGGATCGGGGAACCTCGGCGTGCTGGTCCGGATCATCCTCCCCCTCTCGGTACCGGCGCTCGTGACGCTCGTGGTCGTGAACGCGCTCTGGGTGTGGAACGAGCTTCTGATCGCGCTGGTGTTCCTGCCCGAGGACAAGCTCAAGACGCTGATGGTGGGGGTGACCGTGTTCCAGAACCGCTACACGCTCGACGTGCCCGTGACGATGGCGGGGATGCTCCTCGCCTCGCTGCCGATGATCCTCCTCTACCTCTTCGGCCAGCGGTTCTTCATCCGCGGTTTGACCGCAGGGGCGGTGAAGGGTTAGTGCCTCTCCAGGCCATACTTGCCCGCCTCGGGCCCGCGATCACGCGGCGCCAGGAACCACCCTCGCCCTTGCCAAGGCGTCCAGCCTTGGCTGCGGACGAGTGCGGCCCCTGGCTTGGTGCTCGCGACCCAGACGCTAGACAGCATCACCTGGAGAGGCACTGATGAACGGCCTCGAAGGGAAGGGGGTCATCGTCACCGGTGCAGGCCGCGGCATCGGCCGTGCGATCGCCGAGCGGTTCGCGGCGGAGGGCTCCGACGTGATGTGCGTGGGCAGGACGCGCGAGCCGCTCGAGGAGACGGTCGGGCTCTGCGGCGGGGGCGTGGCGCGCCCCGCAGACGTGACCCGCGCGGACGACGTCGACGCCATGGTCGCCGCGGCGCTCGAGCGCTGGGAACGGATCGACGTCCTCGTGAACAACGCGGGGATCGACGACGAGACGCCGTTCCTCGAGATCGAGGAGGCGAACTGGGACTTGGTCGTCGCCACGAATCTGAAGGGGCCGTTCCTTGCCTCGCAGCGTGTGGCGCGGGCGATGGCCGAGCGCGGCGGCGGCGTGATCCTCCACAACGCGTCCATCGACGCCTCCGGCGGCGACGGCCCGTTCGCGAGCTACAACGCGTCGAAGGCAGGGCTCCTGGGGCTGAACCGCACGATGGCGCTCGAGCTGGCCGAGCACGGCATCCGGGTGAACGCGGTCAGCCCGGGGTTCACGCACACGGACATGACCGAGCGGGCGGTCGGGCCGAAGATGATGGAGTACCTGAACGGAAACTTCGCGCGCGTGCCGATGCGCCGCCTGGTCAGGCCAGCCGAGGTCGCAGCGGCCTTCGCCTTCCTCGCCTCCGACGACGCGTCGGGCGTCACCGGGATCAACCTCACCGTCGACTGCGGCCTCACGGCGAACTGGTTCATCCTCGAGACGCTGCCGACCGAGTGACCGCAGTCTGGGCCGAGCTCCAGCTGGAGGACGACGAGCTCCGGGTCACGGTGCTGCCCGAGAAAGGCGCGGACATCGTCGGGTTCCTCCACAAGCCGTCGGGCGTCGATCCACTCTTCCGCACGCCGTGGGGCCTTCAGCCTCCCGGGTCGCCGCCGCGGGAGGGAAGCGACGACCACGCCTTCCTCGAGAACTACGGAGGCGGCTGGCAGGAGCTTTTCCCGAACGTCAACGACCCCTCCGAGTACGACGGCGAGACGGTCCCCTTCCACGGGGAGGTCGCGACGCTGCCCTGGGACGTCGAGCGCGACGACGAGGCGCTGCGCTGCTCGGTGCGGTGCCGACGGACCCCGTTCAAGCTCGAGCGCCTCATGCGGATCAAGGGCGGGACGCTCGTCCTCGAGGAGACCGTCACGAACGAGGGCGACGCGCTGGCGCACTTCGTCTGGGGGCACCACTGCGTCGTCGGGCCTCCGTTCCTCGAGGCCGGTTGCCGCCTCCGGACGCCCGCGCGGACGGTCGAGACCATTCCGGAGCTCTGGGAGGACACAGCGCGGCTCGAGCCGGGGCAGCGGTCGTCCTGGCCGAACGCGCGCCTTCGCTCCGGAGGCGAGGTCGACCTCTCCGTCGTCCCCGGCACCGAGGTAGAAAGCCACGACGACGTGTACCTGACCGACCTCGAGGGGGGCTGGGCCGAGGTCGAGAACCCGCGGCTCGGCTTCGCGTTCCGGCTCGAATGGGACCCAGCCGTGTTCCGCTGGATCATCTCCTGGCAGCCCTACGGCGGCGCCCGCGCGATGCCGCTCGCCGGCTCCTACGCGCTCGGCGTCGAGCCGTGGGTGACGCGCCGGAGCCTCGCCGACGCCGTGGACGCCGACGAGGCGATCGCACTCGACCCGGGCGCGCGGTACGTCACAATCCTTTCTGCGAGCATGAGGAGGACGGACTGATCGCAGGGGTCACCTTCGACGGCGTCGGCAAGGTCTACAGCGACGGGACACGCGCCGTCGATCACCTCGACCTCGGTGTCCAGGACGGCGAGTTCATGGTGCTCGTCGGCCCGTCGGGATGCGGGAAGACGACCGCGCTCCGGATGGTCGCGGGCCTCGAGGACATCTCCGAGGGCGAGATCCGGATCGGCGACCGGGTCGTGAACGACCTCGAGCCGCGCCAGCGCGACATCGCGATGGTCTTCCAGAACTACGCGCTCTACCCGCACATGAGCGTGTACGACAACATCGCCTTCGGTCTGAAGATGCGGAAGACCGAGCGGTCTGCGATCCGCGGCCGCGTCGCGGAGATCGGCCGGGTCCTCGGGCTGGGCGACCTCCTCGACAAGAAGCCGCGCCAGCTCTCCGGCGGGCAGCGCCAACGCGTCGCGATGGGCCGCGCGATCGTCCGGAACCCTGCCGTCTTCCTCATGGACGAGCCGCTCTCGAACCTGGACGCGCGCCTACGCGTGCAGATGCGTGCCGAGATCGCCCGCATCCAGCGCGAGCTCGGGGCCACGACCATCTACGTCACCCACGACCAGGTCGAGGCGATGACCATGGGCGACCGGGTCGCTGTCCTGCGCAAGGGCGAGCTGCAGCAGACCGCCGATCCCCAGACCGTCTTCGACCGGCCGGACAACCTCTTCGTCGCGACGTTCATAGGCAGCCCCGCCATGAACCTCGTCGAGGCCGAGCTCGGTCGGCACGACGGCGCGCTCGTCGCGAAGGTCGGCAGGCAGGAGTTCGAGATTCCGGCGTCGGTCGCGGAGGAGCGCCCGACGCTGCGCTCGTACGAGGGACGGACCGTGGCGCTCGGGATCCGTCCGGAGCACGTGGAGGACGCGGCGCTCGTCCGTGACGGGGGCCCGCGCCTCCGCGGCCGCGTGATCCTCACCGAGGCGCTGGGGTCGGAGAACCTCGCGCACGTCGAGGTGGACGCGCGGCCGGTCGTCACCGACGAGGTGCTCGAGATCGCCGCCGACACCGACGCCGCGGTCGTGGCCGAGCTCGAGATCGAAGCGCGCGAGGACCGGGTTCAGATCGTCGGGCGCTTCGACGCGTCCTCTCGCGCCGGGGCCGGGGACGAGGTGGAGCTCGCACTTCGGCCCGAGCGCCTGCACTTCTTCGACCCGGACACGGGCGCGGGGATCTACTAGCGGTCCCGGTGCCCGGCGACGGACAGAAGCACGAGGCCGCCTGCCACTGCGGGCAGCTTCGCCTGACGGCCGAGGGCGAGCCCGTGCGGATCTCGATGTGCCATTGCCTCGCGTGCCAGCGGCGGACCGGGAGCGCGTTCGGGATCCAGGCGCGGTTCCCGGCCGACCGCGTGCAGATCGACGGCCGGTTCAACTCCTACACCCGCATCTCGGACGAGGGCGAGGAGCGGACCTTCAACTTCTGCCCCGAATGCGGCTCGACCGTCTTCTACACGAGCGAGGACTCACCCGATCTCATCGCGGTCCCGATCGGTGCCCTGGCGGATCCGTCGTTCCCGCAGCCGACCGT
>Ga0126313_10001961_pt1 | contig 11224 bp, 10 predicted proteins | sample Plot105A_FD_89954 | JGI IMG/M metagenome (GOLD analysis project Ga0126313, IMG submission 89954) | Serpentine soil microbial communities from UC McLaughlin Reserve, CA, USA - Plot105A | ecosystem: Environmental > Terrestrial > Soil > Grasslands | place: USA: UC McLaughlin Reserve, Lake County... | reverse complement strand
GGCGCGAGGGCGGCACCGACCACATGCGGTAGGCGCCCTCGGCGGCAAACCCGAGCTGCTCGTAGACGGGGCGGCCCTGGCCGGTGGCCTGCAACAGCAGGGTCTCGGCGCCGTGCTCGCGCAGCCAGCCCACCACCTGGCCGGTCAGGCGGCTGGCGATGCCGCGCCGGCGCGAGCCCGGCTCCACGCCCAACCCCCCGATCCAGCCCGTGGCGCCGAAGCGCAGTCCGGCGCCGGTGCCGACGATCTCCCCACGGCGCTCGGCGACGAAGATCACGCCTTCGGAGCTGTCGAGGATCCATTGCCACGTGTCGCCCCGCAGAGGCTCGCCGAAGGCGAGGGTCAGCGTGCGGACGATGTCGGGGAGGTCGCGCTCGCGCGCCGCGCGGAGGTGGACGGTCGCCCTGGCGCGCTGCAGCACGCGATTAGCATACGCGCGCGATGAGCGCGCGAAACCGACTGGTGGCCGAGCTCCGCCAGCACGCGCTCGTCATCGGCGAGGTCACGCTGACCAGCGGCGCGAAGGCCCAGTACCTGGTCGACGCCAAGCGCGCGATCCTGCGCCCGGAGGGCTTCCGCGCACTCTCCGAGCTCGTTGCCGACCGCGCCCGGGCGGTCGGCGCCACCGCGGTCGGTGGCCTGACGATGGGCGCCGACCCGATCGCCTGCGCCGCCCTTGCGGGGGGCGCGGACGTCAAGGCGTTCTTCGTGCGCAAGGAGGTCAAGCCCCATGGACTCAGTCGCCGGATCGAGGGCCCCGACCTGGCCCCCAACGACCGCTGCCTCGTGCTCGAGGACGTGGTCACGACGGGCGGCTCGACGATCAGGGCGATCGACGCGGTGCGCGAGGAGGGCCACGACGTCTGCGGCGTGGTCGCGATCTGCGATCGGCTGGCCGGGGGGGCTGAAGCGATCCGGGAGGCGATCGGCGAGGCGCCGTATGAGGCGCTGTGCACGATTGACGACGTGTATCCGGAGCGGCCGGACAGGCGTTAGGGCGTTGGGCCTTGGGCGTTGGGCATTAGGCATTAGGCCAGCGTCCGCAAGCTCCGCACCAGCTCGGCCAGCTCCGGCGCGTACCGGTTCGCTCGTGTTCGGGCGCTTCTGAACGCCAGCACTGCGAACGTGCCTCGGCCCGGGCCTGCACCGCCACCACGAGGATCGCCTGGCGCACGTGGGTCTTCAGGAAGACGCCCCGTGCGGTGACCGTCGCGGTGGGGTGGCGCTCGCGCGGAACCCGGTGAGCGGGGCCGACGTGGAGGTTGCGGTAGGCCTGGAGCGAGCGGGCCGCGCGCTTCGCATACGCGCGGACCTTGACGCTCCGCCCCTCCGGGCCGCGGTCGTAGGCGACGGAGACCGCGAGCGCCTCGTCGGCGGAGCGCACGAGCTCCGCGGCCGGCGCGCGGCGCACCCGCCAGCCCGGCGGTACGCCGAACGTGAACCCGTCGCGCCGGTCGGCCACCCGCTTCCAGCCGTGCGGCAACCGGACCGGGCGCTCGGCACGCTGCGGGACGGGCTGTGCCCTGGTGGTGGTCGTCGTGCGCCGCGGTGAGCTCGACTGGCCGCAGCCGGCCACGAGTGCCACCGCCGCCGCGAGCAGCGCGGCGGCCCTCACGCCACCAGGGCGGGCAACTCGCGCAGGGAGCGGATCACCGGCACGCCGTCGACATCGCCCGGCACCTCGCCGGCGCGCACGAGAAGCACCGGCGCCACCCCTGCCGCGCGCGCGCCCTCCACGTCCTCGGCGACGGAATTGCCGACCATCATCGCGTCGCGCGCCGGAACGCCGGCGATGGTCAGCGCGTGCCGGAGCGGCGCGGCGCTTGGCTTGCCCGCGCCGAGCTCGGCCGAGGTGATCGTGCCGCACACGAGGCGCGCGAGTCCGGACGTGCGCAGGACCGAGTGCAGGGACACGTCCCAGTTCGAGACCACCACGAGCCGCACGCCGACCCGGCGCAGGCGCTCGAGCGCAGGGGCCACATCCGGGTAGGGGCGAAAGCGCAGCCCGGCCAGCATCGCCTCCTCGACGCGCGTAAGCGGCACGCGCGCCGCCGCCTCCGGCAGCGCATCGCGCACGACGGCTGCGCACGCGCGGCGCAGCCGGTGCAGCGACGCCCGGTCGTGGCCCTCGCGGTGGTGGGCGCGGTAGTAGGCGATCTCGTCGCCCATCGCCGCGCGCGCCTCCGCCTCGCTCACCTCGAGGCCGACGCGAGCGCGCAGCTCGGCCCGCAGCCGCGGGGCGGGAGGCTCGAGCTCGATGAGGGTCCCCATTGCATCGAGGAGGACGGCGCGGACCACACTAGAATCCTCCCCTAAATGACCCGCCGACAGCGGTACAAGCGCCGTCGCGCGCGTCGCGGGGGAAACGGCGGGAAGATCGTGGCTTTCACCTTTGGCCTGATCGCTGTCGGCCTCGGGATCGGCGGGCTCTCGCTCGTCACCTACATCCTCTCCGTCGCGGCGGAGGCGCCCGACATCGACACCCTCAAGCCGGTCGACAAGGGCTCGGTTTCGCAGGTCTACGCCGCCGACGGGCGTCGGCTCGGCTTCATCGAGTCCACCAACCTGCGCACCCCCATCCCCGACCGGATGATCCCCAAGGTGGCCAAGCAGGCCACGGTCGCCATCGAGGACCAGCGCTTCTACGAGCACGGCGGCGTCGATCCCGAAGGCATCCTCCGCGCGGCCATCCGCAACATCGGCTCGGGCAAGACGCTGCAGGGCGGATCGACGATCACCCAGCAGCTCGTGCGCAACCTCTACATCTCCCAGGAGCGCACCTTCGCCCGCAAGATCAAGGAGGCCAAGCTCGCCGAGGAGCTCGAGCAGAAGCACTCCAAGCGCTGGATCATCGACAAGTACCTGAACTCGGTCAGCTACGGGACCGTCGGCGGGCAGAGCGCGGTGGGCCTGCAGGCCGCGTCACGGCTCTTCTTCGACAAGTCGGCCAAGGAGCTGACGCTCGACGAGGCCGCGCTGCTCGCCGGGCTTCCGCAGGCGCCGTCGCGCTACAACCCGTTCACGGAGCCGCGCCTCGCCAAGGCCCGCCGCAACGACGTCCTGCACGAGATGATCAAGCAGAAGCTGGTCACGCCGCAGGCCGGCGTCCGGGCGATGCAGAAGCGGCTCGGCGTGCGCGAGAACTCCTACTACACGGCCAAGCGCGAGAACTACTTCTTCGACTTCGTCAAGGAGGAGCTGATCGACCGCTACGGCGCCAACACCGTGCGCAAGGGCGGGCTGAAGGTCTACACGACGGTCAACCTCGAGCTGCAGAAGGCCGCGCGCAAGGCAATCGCCGGCCAGCTCTACGAGCCGGGCGACCCGGCCTCGGCGATCGTGAGCATCGACCCGCAGACCGGCTACATCCGGGCGATGGCATCGTCGGGCAAGTACGGCAAGAACAAGTTCAACTACGCCGCCCAGGGCCACCGCCAGCCGGGCTCGACGGCCAAGGTCTGGGTCCTGATGACGGCGCTGCGCCGCGGCGTCGATCCGCAGTCGACCACCTACAACTCACACCCGCTCGACCTCACCACGCCGTTCGGCCCGTGGAAGGTGCAGACCTACTCGCACTCCTACGGCGGCAGCATGAACCTCGTCGAGGCGACGCTGCAATCCGACAACACGGTCTACGCGCAGCTCGACCTCGACCTGGGGCCCAAGGAGGTGCGCAAGACCGCCTACGACCTGGGCATCAAGACGCACCTCAGCGGGTTCCCGGCCGAGGGGCTCGGCGGCCTGAAGAGCGGTGTCTCACCGCTCGAGCAGACCAACGCCTTCGCGACCATCGCCGCCGGCGGCGTCCGCCACCGGCCGATCGCGATCCGCAAGGTCGTCTTCCCCGACGGCAAGGTCGACGACCTCGGCCGCCCGCGCGGCGTGCGGGAATTCAAGGACGGCACCACCTACGAGGCCACCAAGATCCTCCAGAAGAACATCCAGTCCGGCACCGGGACGGCGGCGAACGTCGCCTGCCCGGCCGCCGGCAAGACGGGTACGACGGACGAGTTCTCCGACGCGTGGTTCGTCGGCTTCACCCCCCGCCTCGCGACCGGCGTGTGGGTGGGCTATCCGAACCAGCGCGTCTCGATGACCAGCGTGCACGGGATCTCGGTGGCGGGCGGCACCTTCCCGGCGCGGATCTGGCACGACTACATGCAGACCGCGAAGGGCTCGTACTGCGGCAACTTCCCCAAGCCGAAGGACTCGTTCCATTCGGCGCCGTTCTTCGGCAAGTACGCCAGCACCGGCGGCAGCGACGACAACGACTTCGACTACGGCACCGACGGCACCGGCGGGGGCTCCGCGCAGGGCTTCGAGACCAACGGCACCGGCGGCGGGAACGGCAACGGCTCGACCGGCGGCGGGGGCGGGAAGTACGACAAGCGCTTCTACGAGTCGCCGCCCCAGGCGGCGCCGCGCGTCCAGTCGCCGTCGACGCCGCGCTAGGGCACCACGATGACCGGCGGTCCCTGAGGCTGCTCGGGCACTGCCAGGCCGGGCTGCTCCTGCCGGCCGGGCTCCTCCTGCTGCGGGCTGGGCGCGATCTGCTGCTGTCCCTGCGCGACTGCGGCGTCGCCCTGCAACGACCCGTCCTCGATCGCGGCCACGACCTTCTTGACGGTGTCGATCGGGATCGCGAACCCGACCCCGCTGCTCGTGCCCGACTCGGAGGCGATCTGGGCGTTGAGCCCCACGACCCGGCCGCGCGCGTCGAGCAGCGGGCCTCCCGAGTTGCCGGGGTTGATGGCGGCATCGGTCTGGATCGCGCCGTCGATCGTCTGGCCGCTCGGGGACTGGATCTGGCGGTGCAGCGCGGACACGATCCCGGTGGTCAGCGTCCCTTCCAGCCCGAACGGGCTGCCGATCGCGACGGCGGTCTGGCCGATCTGGAGCTGCGCGGAGTCGCCGAGCGCGAGCGGCTTCGCGCTCCCCACGGCGCCGGAGTCGATCTTCAGGAGCGCGACGTCGGTGCTCGGGTCGGCGCCGACCAGCTGCGCGTCGACGGGCGAGCCGTGGTCGCCGAGCCTGACGCGAACCGCCTGGGCGCCTTCGACGACGTGCTCGTTGGTGACGATGTGACCGTCACCGTCCAACAGGACGCCGGAGCCGCTGGCGGTCCCCTGGCCGGTGGCGGCCTCGACGTAGACGACGCCGCTCGAGACGCGGCGGTAGAGCGAGGCGAGCGAGCCGTTGCTCGGCGACCGCGCGGCGACCGCGCTTGCGCGCGAGGCCGTGCTCGGGGTCGAGGTGGGGGTGGACTTCTTGTTCGAAGACAGGTCGAGGACGCCGGCGATCGCGATCCCGGCAACGACGGTGAGGGTGAGGGCGCCGCCGAGGAGAAAGGCGCCGAGAGTGGAACGCTTCATGACCCCGAGGTGACCACCGCTTCCTAAGCGTGGGGCGAAAAGAGGGCGAACTCTTCGATTCCTCTTATGCGCGGCGGCCGGTGTACTAGCCTCTCCCGCGCATGGCCAAGGAAGAGAAAGTCGAGCTGGAGGGCGAGGTCGTCGAGGCGCTCCCCAACGCCATGTTCCGTGTCGAGCTGGACAATGGCCACACCGTCCTTGGCCACGTGGCCGGCAAGATGCGCCGCTTCCGCATCCGCATCCTCCCCGGCGACCGGGTGCGGGTCGAGCTGTCGCCCTACGACCTCGATCGCGGGCGCATCGTCTACCGCCACCGCTAGGCGCCGGTGGAAGAGGGCCCGCTCGTCCGGGCGATCCAGGCCGCGCTGACCACCCGCGGCGGGCGCGTCGTGCGCGGTCCCGGCGACGACGCCGCGGTTGTCCGCGCCGATCCGTACGCCGTCGTCTCGATCGACGCGATGGTCGAGGGCGTGCACTTCCGGCTCGAGGCACTCACCCCGGCCGACGTCGGCCACCGCGCGCTGGCCGGTGCGCTGTCCGACCTCGCTGCCATGGGCGCGCGGCCCGGCGAGGCCTACATCGCGGCCGTCGTCCCCGATCGGCTCTCCGACACCGAGACGCTCGCGCTCGCGCAGGGCGCCGAGCGGCTGGCCGAGGAAGTCGGGGTCGCGCTGGCCGGGGGCGACGTGACCCGGGGTGGCGAGCTCGTCGTCGCCGTGACCGTCGTCGGGTGGGCCGACGACGCCGGCGCCCTGGTCGGCCGCGACGGTGCCCGGCCGGGCGACCTCGTCGGGGTCACCGGGGCGCTCGGGGCCTCAGCTGCGGGCCTGCACGTCCTCGAGGGTCGCGCCGACGGCCCCCCGGCGCTCGTCGACGCCTACCGGCGTCCGGTCCCGCGCCTCGACGCCGGCCACGCGCTCGCGACGGCGGGGGCGAGCGCGATGATCGACCTCTCGGACGGGTTGGCCACGGACGCCCGCCACGTCGGCGAGGCCAGCGGGGCGCTCCTCGACGTCGCGCTCGAGCGCCTGCCCCTCGCCCCCGGCGTCGAGGCCGTTGCCGCCGCGGTCGGCGCCAACCCGGCCGAGCTCGCCGCCGCGGGAGGGGAGGACTACGAGCTGTGCGTGTGCGTGCCCCCGTTCGCGCGCGCCGCGATCGAGGCGGCCGCAGACGTCACGTGGGTCGGAGAAGTCCGGCCTCCCCCGCCGGCATCGCCCGGCGCGCGCTTCACGCGGGACGGCCGCGAGCTTGACCTGCAGGGGTACCAGCACCGCTCCGGGGCGGGATGACGAACTGGCGCCGGACGATCGGCCTCAGCGCGCCGACCTCGAGCGATGTCCGGCACCACCGGACGCCCTGCCGGTTGCGACGAGCGAGCTGGCGCGTCCGCGCGGCAGGACGCGGACCTGGCGCGCGAAGACGACGATCCGCTGGGCGGCCGAGTACAGGGGATGGCAGGCCGTGAGCACGAGCCGGTCGTAGCCGATCCTGCGCATGACCCACGTCGCGTCGGGAGCGACGATCCGGGTGCGCTCGACCTGGTAGGTGAAGTCCCCGTAGGGCATGCGCAGGCGGATGGGGTCGCCGTGCTCGAGCTCGTCGACGTCGCGGAACGGGGCCAGGTAGGTGGTCCGATGGCCGGCGATCGCGACCGTTCCCGGCTCGCCCGGAAGCGGCGTGTTCACGTAGTGGCCAGGCCCGTCGCGAAGGTCGCCCCCCTCCGTCCCCTGCACGACCACGAAGTCGGCGCCCAGCTTGGGGATCTCGATGCGGCCGATCGCGTCGCCAGGGTCGGCCCGCCCGCGCTCGGCGCGTGCCAGGAAGGTCAGCCGGCGGCGCTCGGTGCGCAGTCGCTCGAGCGCCTTGACCTCGATGCGGGCGATCCGCCGCGTTTCGAGCCGCTTGAGGTCGTCGCCGAGCGCGTTCTGGCGCAGCGACGCGTACAGGGCCGACACCGGCTCCTGCCACAGCAAGGTGATCGCGGCGTCGACCAGCAGCAGGGCCCCGGCCACGATCAGGACCACCGACAGCGTACGCAGCGCCGTGTGGGTGCGGCGCCGCCCGCCCTCCAACCGTACGGGGGCGCTCATCGCCGCAGCGCCGACTCGGTCCCGCCGAGCGACCCGGGCCCCGCATAGGTGCGCGGCCCGCGCGTCACGACGGGGGGAGACTCCGCCTCGAGTGGCCGCTGGGACGTCGCGATCGCCGCCAGGCACGCCACGGCGCCGAGCACATACGACCACGCGAGCAGTCCGGCGATTCCGAAGTGCCCACCGGCGACCACCTGCAGCATCGTCGCCGGGACCTCGGCGGGCGACAGCCCGAACTGCCGCGAGTAGTAGAGGATCGCCACCAGGCCGGGCAGCGCCGCCACCGCGAGCAGGGCGAGCGCGAGCCAGCGGCGCAGGCGGACCTCGGGCGCGGCGACGAACAGCGCGATGTGGGCGCCGGGGACGAGCAGGGCGCCCGCGAACGGGTTGGCCAGCCAGACCCCGAGGGCGAGCATCGCCGCCAGCAGCGCGACGGCGGCGCCCGCGCCGAGCGACTCTCCGGGCGAGCTGGCGCCCGTGCGCAACCCGAGGGCGGCGAGCAGGTAGCGCCGCAGCGGGAATGCCGCGACGCCGACGAGCACCACCGCGCCCAGGCAGGCCCAGCCCGCTGCGCCGAACTTCGCCGCGCCGTCGGCGACCGGGGCATGCGGCGCGGCGGGCAGCAGGCCGGTGACGCCGAGCAGGAGTGCCACCCCCGCCGCCAGCAGGAAAGGCAGGACGCTCGTACCCGCCCACGCCAGCCAGGCGATCATGGGCTGGCGGCGCCTGCTGGCGCGCGCGAAGGCGTCGATCGCGGAGACGAATACCGGCAGCAACAGCGCGCCGACGAGCAGCCACACCGACCAGGCGGGCAGGACGTTGTTCCCGCTCACCACCTGGGCGCGCACGCCGAGGCTCCCGCCGTGGCGGCCGTCGAGCGCGGTGATCGCGCGCAGCGCCGCCCGTCCGAAGTCGTTGAGCCGCCCCTCGGTCACCGAGCGCTCGGCGCCGGGGCCCCGCTCGCCCGACGCCGAGAGAAGCACGGCAGCGGTCCGCTCGGGCACGACCTCGCCCTGCTCGCCGGCGGTCAGCGGAAGGCCCAGGCGCATCCACTGGGCGGGCGCCGACGCGCCGCGTTCCGGCAACCCCGCCTCGAGACGCAAGGCCCGCGACCCCGTCCGCTGGAGCTCGAGCGAGGCGACGCCCTCCGTGTTCGACCACGGGACGACGTGCGGCGAGCGCAGCGTGCGTCCGGCCATGTCGCCGAGCACGATCATGCCGTCGACCGGCCCGCCCGGATGATGCGCAAACTCCCGCGCTCCGGCATCGCCGCCGGAGCCGCCACTGGTCGAGACGAGCACGAGCGTGCGCCGCAGCGCGCGGCCGCTGTAGACGCGCGCGAGCTCGAGCAGGGCGGCCGTGCCCGACAGCGCCGCCTCGCTGCCGCGAGCGGCGGCGTCGCGGTGGGCGATGACGACGATGCGCCGGCTCGTCAGGCTGCCCGGGCGGACCCCGACGACGTTCGTCAGCGTGCGCTCGCCGTCGATGGTGCGGCCGCTGAACCGCTCCGACGTGACCTGAAGCCCGGTCGCGCGCATCTGCGCGGCGACGCCGCGCGCCAGCGCCTCGTCGCCCGGGCCGCCCGGCCGGCGGGCGGGGTAGGCCTCGGCCAGCCTGCCCAGCGAGCCGAACGCGCGCGAGCCCTGGAAGGCGTCGGGCGCGAGCGTCGTCGTCGCCGCCGGGGGCGGCGACCCGAGCGAGAAGGCGGTGATGACGAACGCCAGCAGCGCCGGCACGAACGCCGCCCGGTAGACCCGCAGGTCGAGCATCGCCGGGAGGCTAGCCAGCGCACGTTGCAGGGGCGAACGAAGACCCGGAGTAAGGTGTTCTTCAGGGCAAAATGGCACTCTCATCGGTCATGGCCGACCGGTCTCCCCGCATCCTTGTCGTCGACGACGAGCAGTCCGTCGCCACGCTGCTGTCCTATCCACTCCGCAAGGACGGCTTCGAAGTCGTTCGCGCGGCCGACGGCCGCGAGGCGCTCGCGCGATTCTCCGAGCAGCCATTCGACCTCGTCGTCCTCGACGTGATGCTGCCGCAGCTCGACGGGCTCGAGGTGTGCCGCCGCCTGCGGTCGCGCTCCTCGGTGCCGATCATCATGCTCTCGGCCAAGTCGGAGGAGATCGACAAGGTGCTCGGCCTCGAGCTGGGGGCCGACGACTACATCACCAAGCCGTTCTCGATGCGCGAGTTCCGCTCGCGCGTCAAGGCGGCGCTGCGGCGCGCCGAAATGACGCGGCCGGCGGCCGAGGACGAGTCGCCGCTCGAGGTCAACGGGATGCGCATCGACTTCGCCAAGCGCAGCGTCCGCGTCGGCGGTGACGAGGTCAAGACCACGTTCGTGGAGTTCGAGATCCTCTCGGCCCTCGCCCGCGCCCCCGGGCGGGTGTTTACGCGCGACATGCTGCTCTCCCACATTTGGGGCGACTCCGCCTACCGCGACCCGCGCACGATCGACGTCCACATCCGCCACCTGCGCGAGAAGCTCGAGCGCGACCCCAAGGAGCCCGACTACCTGTTCACCGTGCGAGGGGTGGGCTACCGCTTCCGCGACACGGAGGGGTAGCGGTTGCTCTCGCTCCGCTGGCGCCTGGCCCTCTTGTTCCTGGCGATCCTGCTCGCCGCGCTCACGGTCATCTACCTCTACGTCGTCCCGCAGCTCGAGTCCAACCTGCGCTCCGAGAAGGAGGGGGCGCTGGGGGACGACGCACAGTCGTACTCGCGCCCGCTCGCGCGCGCCGTGGCCAGAAACGACCCCGCGCGCCATATCAGGGCGCTGGTGCGCCTGGTCGCCGACCGGTCGGGCTCGCGCGTTACGCTGCTCGGGGTCTCGCGCGGGACGCTCGGCGTGCAGACCTACCCGATCGCCGACTCGACCACGCAGAAGGGGCTCGCAGACCTGCAGTTCCAGGTGGCGCAGGACGCGGTGGAGACCGGGCGGACGGTGACCGGCTCGGAGCCGACGAACACCGGGCGCATCGCCGAGGCGGCGCGGCCGCTGCGCGCCGGTGGCCGCCTCACGCGCGTGGTCGTCTACTCGTCGTCGCTGTCGGACGTGCAGAGCAACGTCGAGCTGATCCGCCGCCGGGTCATCATCGCGGGGGGCATCGCGCTCGCGATCGGGGTGCTCGGCGCCTTCCTGGTGGCGCGGGCGCTGGGGCGCCGGGTCAAGCGCCTCGAGCGCGCGGCCGAGCGCGTGGCCGGCGGCGACTTCTCGCACCCGATCCCGGTCGAGTCGAGCGACGAGATCGGCGAGCTCGCGCTCGCGTTCAACGACATGCAGCGCCAGCTCGCGCAGCTCGACTCGGCGCGCAAGCGGTTCATCGCCACCGCCTCGCACGAGCTGCGTACGCCGATCCATTCGCTCGGCGGGTTCGTCGAGCTGCTGCAGGACGAGGACCTCGACGAGGAGGAGCGACGCGCCTTCTTGGATCAGATCGCCGAGCAGGTCGCCCGCCTGCGAGCACTGTCGGTGGACCTGCTCGACCTCTCGAAGCTCGAGGCCGGCTCGCTCGAGCTGCACCCCGAGCCGACCGACGTCGGGGCGCTCGCGCGCTCGGTCTCGGCCGAGTTCACCCCAGTCGCCTCGCAGCACGAGTCCGAGGTCGAGGTGCGGCTTGCGCCGGAGGAGATCGAGGCCACCTGCGACCCCGATCGGCTGGCCCAGATCGTTCGTATCCTGCTCGACAATGCCCTCACGCACACGCCCCAGGGGACCCGCATCGAGGTCTCCGCGGGGCGCGAGAACGGGCAGGTGACGCT
>Ga0126313_10001960_pt1 | contig 11224 bp, 12 predicted proteins | sample Plot105A_FD_89954 | JGI IMG/M metagenome (GOLD analysis project Ga0126313, IMG submission 89954) | Serpentine soil microbial communities from UC McLaughlin Reserve, CA, USA - Plot105A | ecosystem: Environmental > Terrestrial > Soil > Grasslands | place: USA: UC McLaughlin Reserve, Lake County... | reverse complement strand
CCTTCCTCGAGCTCGAGGAGGTCCTCATAACAGAGCGCCTGGAACGAGCGGCGATGCAGCTCGGAAGGACCGCGCTCCCTCACCATCGCGGAGTGCCGTGGAGTGATGTACCCGACGTGGGAGTAGAACCCGTAGTGTGGGAAGAGCGAATCCATGCGCCGCATGGCGCGATCTCTCACCACCTTGGCGACGATCGACGCCGCCGCGATTGCCGCGCTGCGTTCGTCCCCGTCGACGACCGCCAGATGCTCCGGCGCCGAGGGCCCGAGCCGGAACCCGTCGACGAGACAGGCCTCGGCAGGCGGCGCCAGCGAGCGCAGACAAGAACGCATCGCCTCGAGATTCGATCTGTGCAATCCCGTGCGATCGATCTCAGCCGGCGAGATCACGCGCACGGTGAACGAGCTGGCGCAGCCGACCACGGCGCGAAATAACCCCTCGCGCTCTTCGCCCGAGAGCTGCTTCGAGTCGTTCAGTCCCGCGAGCGGCCTCACCCGATGATCGCGCAGAGCCTCGTAGTCGAACAGCACGCCGGCGACGACGAGCGGCCCGGCGAGACAACCGCGGCCGGCCTCGTCCACGCCGGCGACGTAGCGAAGGCCGAACTTGCGGTCGAACTGAAGGAGGCGCCTAGCTCGGTTCCGTGGACTCGACCGGAGCGGTTTCTTCCTCCGGCTCGCCCTCAGAAGCCCGCTCGGCCTCGACTGACTCGTCTGCGGACTCAACGGCGCCGGCACCGGCCGAGGATAGCCGCTGCCCCTCACGGCGCTCGCGCACGCGCGCCTTTCGACCCACTCTCCCGCGCAAGTAGTAGAGCTTGGCGCGGTTGACGTCGCCGATCGCCACGACCTCGATCCGCTCGATCTTCGGAGAGTGCACCGGGAACGTCCGCTCGACGCCGACGCCGAACGACTGCTTGCGCACCGTGAACGTTTCGCGCGCGCCCGATCCCTGCCTCTTGAGGACGATCCCCTCGAAGACCTGGACGCGGCGCCGTTCCCCCTCGATCACCTGGAAGTGGACGCGGACGGAGTCCCCCGCCTTGAACTCAGGGATGTTTGGGCGCAGCTGACGGCGCTCGAGTGTCTCGATCGGATTCGCCATGGCAAAGGGTCGGCCGCGGGCCGACCGGGCATGCTAGCGCAAGGAAATCCGCCTCGGCGGCCAGTAGACCGCGAAAACCTTGCCGATCAGGTTCGATCGCGGCAGTGCCCCCCAGACGCGCGAGTCGCAGGATTGCGAGCGGTTGTCGCCCATCACGAAGTACGAGTCGTCCGGGATCTTCTCCGGGGGGAGCGTGTCGGCGTCGCGCCGGTCCCGGTGGACGTAGGGCTCCTCGAGCCGCCGGCCGTTGATGTAGACGAAGCCGCTCCGCATCTCCCAGGTCTCGCCCGGCAGTCCGATGATCCGCTTGACGAACGTGCCGCCGGCGCCACATTGCCGCCGCGCCTGTTGAGGGGTCTCGAAGACGACGATGTCGCCCCGCTCCGGGTCCATGAAATGGTAGATGAACCGATTGGCGAGCACTCGGTCGGAGAACCGGGCAGTGCAGCCGAGACCCGCCCCCGCGCAGTGCAGCGTCGTCTCCATCGACGAGGATGGAATGCGGTACGGGTTTACGACCCACGCCTTGATCGCCAGCACGATCGCGACGGCGCCGACGATCGTCACGACCCAGTCGATCGCGATCCGCCAGGGCCGCGGCAACCTGTGTGTGAGGCGGTCGACCGGGTTCCTCACGAGGGCGTGCGCTCCCTGCTCTCGGCGCGCCGCCAGTCGGCGATGCGGCCGTGGTCTCCGGAAAGGAGCACGTCCGGCACCGACCAGCCGCGAAACTCGGCCGGGCGGGTGTAGTGCGGATACTCGTGCCGGCCCTCGAGCTCGGCGGAGAAGCTCTCCTCCACGCCCGAGCCCTCCGCGAGCGCACCGGGAAGCCGACGGGCGATTGCGTCGAGCACGACCATCGCAGGGAGCTCGCCGCCGGACAGTACGTACGGCCCGATCGAGATCGCGTCGTTTGCGAGGTGCATCAGGATCCGCTCGTCGAAACCTTCGAACCGAGCCGAGAGGAGCGTAAGGTGCTCCTCCCCGGCAAGCTCCTCGACCACGCCCTGGTCGAGCTGGCGTCCCTGAGGCGTGAGTGCGATCACCCGGTGCTCCGGTGGCCCGCCGTAGACGCCCTCGAGCGCCGCCGCGACGACGTCCACGCGCAGCACCATCCCCGCGCCGCCGCCGTACGGCTCGTCATCGACCTGCCCGCCGGGCAGCGGCGTCCAGTCCCGGTAGTTGAAGAGGCGCAGGTCGAGCTCGCCGCCGAGGACGGCCGCGAGCGGCCGCTGTTCGGAGACGGCGGCAAAGAGATGCGGCGCCAGCGTGAACACATCAATGCGCAAAAGTCCCGGCAGGTTAGTTATCGAAGGTGAAGCCGGGTGCCACCAGGATTCGGCGCCGTTCGAGATCGACCTCTCGGACACACGCCTCGACGAGCGGCAGGGAGAGACCGGTGTCGAGCTCGAGCACGTCGTTGGCGACCCCGGGCGCAACCTCGGTCACGGTGCCCAGCGCCCGGCCGCCCTCCTCCTCCACGTCCAGACCGACGAGCTGGAAGACGTAGTACTCGCCCGCCTTGGGCTGCGGGAGGTCGGCGCGGGAAATCTGTAACGGCGTGCCTCGGTCGACGGGTCGGTCCAAGCGGACGACAAGGCGGCCGCCGGCCCGCTTCCGCTCCACGACCTCGGCCGCATCACCCTCGACGAGCAGCGTCGCCCCCGGCTCGAAGCGCTGCGGATCCTCGCTGGCGTCCTCGACCACGAACGAGCCGTCGAGCCCGTGCGGCTTGCCGACCTTGCCAACGGTTATCAGCTCGGGTGGCTCGGCCGGTGGCAGCGCCGAGTCTCTCACGCGCGAAAAGCGAGCCAGGTTGCGGACTCGGGACTCGTCCATATCGAAGAGATATGGGCGCGGCCCAAGGCTACAAACTGGCGATGTCTTTGCAGCCGTGAGAGGCCGGCGACTGTCGCCGGTCGAGCCACCTTAGTCAGCGATCTCGAGGATCAGCCGGCGACGCTGCCGGGCTCCGCCGGCCCGCACGATCGCGCGGAGCGCCCGCGCGATCCGTCCCTGGCGCCCGATCACCTTGCCGACGTCCTCCTTCGCGACGTGCAGGCGGAGCACGACGGCATCGTCCCGCTCTTCCTCCTCGACGCGGACGGCGTCGGGGTTGTCGACCAGCCGCTGAGCCAGGTACGCGAGGAGCTCAGCCAAGATTCTTGATCTTGAGCAGGCGCGAGACCGTGCCCGACGGCTCTGCGCCCTTGTCGAGCCACGCTTTGACCTTCTCCTCGTCGAACTCGATCGTCGAGGGATCGGTCTGCGGGTTGTAACGCCCGACGATCTCGATGAACTTGCCGTCCCGCGGCGAGCGGGAGTCGGCGACGACGACGCGGTAGATCGGGTTCCTCTTCGATCCCACGCGCGTCAATCTCATACGTACTGCCATGTCACCTCCGTTCGGCATGGGGGAACCCCTGGTTCCCCCATGGACCCCCTCCTTGCGGGCGGGTCTCTGGGTCAAACGGTGACTGAGCCGGCATTGCAGCTGCTCCCTCCACCGTTGTTGCGTTTGGGTGCCTCACGCGCGGCAAAGCCGCGCTCCGGCGGAGCGCCTTTTGTCGCTCTCGGGCGGTGTACTGAAATCGCTTCACCTGCGCTGTTGGTTCAGCAACTCTTGCGGGAGGCCCGGAAGCTTTCCCTTGCCCATCTGCTTCATCATCTTCTGCATCTGCTTTCGCGCTGAGAGCAGCTTGTTTACCTGCTGGATCGTCGTTCCGCTACCCGCGGCGATGCGCCTCCGGCGCGAACCGTCGATCACATGTGGAAGCTGGCGTTCCAGCGGTGTCATCGAGAGCACGATCGCCTCGACTCGCTTCAGCTCCGCCTCGTCGACGTCGACGCCTTGAAGCTGCTTGCCGAGCCCCGGGATCATCGACATGACGCCTTTGATCGGCCCCATCTTCCGCAGCATCCGGTAGCTCGCGAGGAAGTCGTCGAAGCTGAACTCGCCGGCGCGCATCCGGGCCTCGAGCTGGGCCTGGTCCTCCTCGGTCGCCGCCTCCTCGGCTTTCTCGATCAGGGTCAGCACGTCGCCCATCCCGAGGATCCGGGACGCCATTCGGTCCGGGTGGAAGTACTCGAGCTGGTCGAGCTTCTCGCCCACCGATGCGAGCTTGATCGGCTTGCCGGTGACGGCCTTCACGGAGAGCGCCGCGCCGCCGCGGGCATCGCCGTCGAGCTTGGTGAGCACGACGCCGTCGAAATCGACACGCTGCTGGAAGGCTTCGGCGACGGACACCGCCTCCTGGCCCGTCATCGCGTCGAGCACGAGCAGGACGTTCGTCGGCTTCGCGGCGTCGCGCACTCGCGCAAGCTCGTCCATCAGCTCCTCGTCGACGTGCAGACGACCGGCTGTGTCGAGGATGACGACATCGGCGCCCTGATCCTTCGCGCGCTGGATCCCGTCCTTCACCGCCTTGACGGGGTCCGACCCCGTATAGACCGGAACCTGGATCTGCCGGCCCAGCTGTTCGAGCTGTTCGACCGCCGCGGGGCGCTGTAGGTCGGCGGCGACGAGCGCCGGCGTCTGGCCCTCCTTGCGCAGGAGCACGGCGAGCTTGGCAGCCGCCGTCGTCTTGCCCGAGCCCTGGAGACCGGCGAGCAGGATCACTGTCGGCGGCTTGCCGGCGATCGCCAGCTTGGAGCTTCCGGCGCCCATCAGCTCGGTCAGCTCCTCGTGGACGATCTTCACGACCTGCTGGCCCGGCGTCAGGCTGCGGAGAACGTCCTGGCCGAGCGCCCGCTCTCGGACCCGAGCGACGAAATCCTTGACGACCTTGAAGTTGACGTCGGCTTCGAGCAGCGCAAGCCGGATCTCGCGCATCGCGCGCGAAATCGCCTCTTCATCCAGCTTCCCGCGCCCTCGGAGCGGCCCGAGCGCAGCGTTCAGCTTGTCGCCGAGTGTGTCGAACATGACCGCGGAAGTGTAGTGACGGTTACAGAATCTCCCGCGCGCCGTCGTAGACTCGGAGGATGGCAGCCTGCCTGAATTGCGGCGAGGAGAACCCCGAGCGCGCGCGGTTTTGCCTTGCCTGCGGAACCCCGTTCACCGACGTCGCGGCCGAAGTCGAGACGCGACGGACGGTCACCATCGTCTTCGCGGACGTCGTCGGCTCGACGGCGATCGGTGAAGGTCTGGACCCGGAGGCTCACCGGCGTGTGCAATCCCGCTTCTTCGACGAGCTCCGAGCCGTGCTCGAGCGGCACGGCGGGACGGTCGAGAAATACATCGGCGACGCCGTCATGGCGGTGTTCGGCACGCCGATCGTGCACGAGGACGACGCACTTCGCGCGGTCCGGGCGGCGACCGAGGTCCGCGAGGTGCTGGCCGCCTTGAACGACGAGCTCCGGCGCAGCCTGAACGTCGATCTCAGCGTCCGCACGGGGATCAATACCGGCGAGGTTGCAGCCGGGGATTCGACCACGGGACAGCGGCTCATTACCGGCGACGCCGTCAACCTCGCATCGCGTCTGGAGACCGCGGCAAGTGCGGGCGAGATCTTGATCGGCGACGACACCTACCGCCTCGTGCGCAACGCGGTGCTGGTCGAGCCCGTCGACGATCTGGACCTCAAGGGCAAGGCCGAGCCTGTCAAAGCCTGGCGCGTTGTCGGAGTGCTCAGGGGTGCGCCCTCGGTTGCCCGCCGCTTCGACTCACCGCTCGTCGGTCGTGAACGAGAGCTCGCACTGCTCCAGCAGACGCTCGAACGTGTTGCGGGCGACAGTGCATCTCATCTGTTGACCATCCTCGGCCCGGCCGGTGCCGGGAAGTCAAGGCTCGCCCGCGAGCTGCTCGACGCCGTCGACGAGCAGGCCACGGTTCTCGTCGGCCGTTGCCTTCCGTACGGCGAGGGGATCACGTTCTGGCCGGTCATGGAGATCGTCAAGCGTGCGGCTGCCGTTGGGCCAACCCTGGCGCTCGACGAAAACAGGCAGCGGATCGCAGCGGTTGTGGCTCCTGACCCGGACGCTGACAGGGTCGCGGAGCGTCTGAGCACGCTCCTCGGGCTCGGCTCGAACGGGGCGGGCACTGACGAGATCTTCTGGTCGGTCCGCAAACTCCTCGAGGCGCTGGCCCGCGAGCGACCGGTGGTCGTCGTGTTCGACGACGTGCACTGGGGCGAGCAGACCTTCCTCGACCTCATCGAACATGTCGCCGACTGGGCCCGCGATGCACCGATCCTCCTCATTTGCCTCGCTCGGCCCGAGCTGCTGGAGGAGCGCCCGATGTGGTCCGGCGGCAAGCTGAACTCCACCTCTCTCCTTCTCGAGCCGCTCGACCACGCCGCCTGCGGAACGCTGATCGAGAATCTGCTCGACCAGACGGAAGTCGACGATCTCGTCAAGGAGAGAATCGCCCAAGCGGCCGAGGGCAATCCGCTCTTCGTCGAGGAGATGCTGGCCATGCTCGTCGACGAGGGAGCGCTCCAGCGGGACAACAGGCGCTGGGTGTCCACACGCGACCTCTCCACCGTGGCAATTCCGCCCACGATTCAGGCGCTGCTCGACGCTCGAATCAGCCGGCTCGGTCGAGACGAGCGCGACGTGCTCGAGCGGGCAGCCGTCGCCGGCCGCGTCTTTTCACGCGGAGCGGTCCGGGCGCTCTCTCCGTCGACCGAGTGGTCCGCAGTGGAGCCGCGCCTCTCCGGCCTCGTGCTGAAGCAACTGATCCGACCTCATCGCGCCGACTTCGGCGCCGAACACACCTACCGATTCCGCCACAACCTGATCCGCGACGCCGTCTATCAGCACATGTCGAAGGCGAACCGGGCTGATCTGCATGAGCAGTTTGCCGAGTGGCTCGAGCGTCCGGGCGAGATCCAAACGCCCGAACGAGAAGAGATCCTCGGTTACCACTTGGAGCAGGCGTTCCGGTACCGGCAGGAGCTCGGTGCGACCGACGAAGCGCTCGCGACAGTCGCCGGTGAGCACCTTGCGAGGGCAGGACAGAGAGCGCTTCGCCGAGGCGACTTCCCGGCGGCGGTAAGCCTCCTGACCCGCGCGGCGGCACTGCTGCCGGACTCCCACAACGAGCGCCGGGAGATTCTCCCAGTGCTCGGCAGCGCCCTGATGCGTACCGGCGACTTCTCGCGCACCGAGCACGTGCTCACTGAAGCCCTCGAGGCTGCGCAGGCGGCGGGTGACCGGCGACTCGAGCTCCGGACGCTGATCGAGCGCGAGTTCTTCCGGGTGTTCACCAGTCCCGAGGACGCGGTCGAGGAGATTGTCGCTGTCGCCGACAAGGCGATCCCACTGCTCGAGCAGATCGGCGACGATCTCGGCCTCGCCAAGGCCTGGTGGCTGAAGAGCGAGGTGCACGTCAACGCCTGCCACTGGGGCGCGCGGGCCCACGATCTCGAGCGCGCGCTGGTGCACGCGCGAAAGGCGGGCGATGTCAGCCACCAGGCAACGCTCGCCTCCTTCATCGCGCAAGCCCACTACTACGGCCCGACTCCGGTCCGGGATGCAATCCGCCGCTGCGAAGAGTTACTCAATGAGCGTTCCGAGGATCGCTCGTTTAAGGCGGCGATCACCAGCCTGGCCGCAGGTCTTCGCGCGATGCAGGGCGAGTTTGCCGAGGCAAGACAACTCCAGAACGACGCCCGTGCCCTGTACGAGGAACTCGGACAGAGGTTCCGTGTGGCAACAATCCCGGCGCTCATCGCCGCCGAGATCGAGTCGCTCGCCGGCCGACCTTCGGAGGCTGCCCGCATTCTCCGGTGGGCTTTCGACGAAGTCAGCGCCATGGGGGCTACGAGCGTGCTGTCGACGATCGCCGGCTTCCTTGCCGACGCTCTGGCAGCAGAGGGCTCATACGACGAAGCCACCCGCTACTCGAAGATCAGCGAGTCGAACGCCGCCGACGCGGATGTCGCCAGTCAGGTGATGTGGCGGGTCGCCCGCGCGAAAGCGAGCGTGAATCCCGATCTTGCTCGCGAGGCGGTCGAACTTGCCGAGCCAACCGATTACCCTGACCTGAAGGCCCACGCCCTAATCGCCGCCGGCGAGATCGGCGAAGCGCGCCGGATCTATGAGGCCAAGGGTAATGTCACTGCGGTCGAGCGCCTTTCCTCGTACGCCGGTTCGTCATAGGATCGGCTCGAACGTCTACCGAGGAGGGATGCATGGCTGGCGAAAAAAATCCGAGCGAGTGGATGGGCTCGATCAAGGAGGCCGTGGAGGACGCAATGCAAAACGTCGGAGTGGGCCAGACGCTTGTGATCGACAAGATCGAGGTCCGGAAACAGAACCCGGTCCACCAGTACCGAATCTGGCTCGCGCCGACTCCCTAAACGAGGAGGCTGTATGGCAGGAATCGCCAAGGTCATTACCGTCATCGGCTCGTCGCCGGAGAGCTTCGCCAAGGCGGCCGAGGCCGCCGTTGCAGAGGCGGCGAAGACCGTGCGCGGAATCCATGGCGCCCACGTCGCCTCGATGAGCGCCGTCGTGGAGGACGACCGAATCACGGAGTTCCGCACGACCGTCGACATCGCGTTCGAGGTCGAGCGCTAGGTAAGCAAGGCACGCGCGAAATCCCGGGGATCGAAGGGCCTGAGGTCCTCGATCCCCTCCCCCACGCCCACGAGCTTGACCGGAAGACCGAGCTCGTGGGCGATCGCGAGGGCCACGCCGCCCTTCGCCGAGCCGTCCAGCTTCGTCAGGGCCACGCCGGACACGTCAACGGCCTCGCGGAAGAGACGCGCCTGCTGGAGCCCGTTCTGGCCCGTCGTCGCGTCGATCACGAGCAGGGTCTCGTGCGGGGCGCCTTCCAGCCGCCGCTCGATCACACGACGCACCTTTGCCAGCTCCTCCATCAGGTTCGTCTGCGTGTGGAGCCGACCCGCAGTGTCGACGATCACAACGTCGCGGCCACGCGCCGTCGCCGCTTCGATCGCGTCGTAGGCGACCGCGGCGGGGTCACCACCCCGCTCTGACCCGACGAAGTCGGCGCCGGCGCGGTCCGCCCAGATCTCGAGCTGCTCCTCGGCGGCCGCCCGGAAAGTGTCGGCGGCGGCGAGGAGCACGGAGCGGCCGTGCTCGCTGAGACGGCTGGCGAGCTTTCCGATCGTCGTCGTCTTCCCGGTGCCGTTGACGCCGACGACGAGGATCACGGAGGGCGGGCCGTCGAGCCGGAGCCGACCCGGCTCGCCAAGGATCTCAACCGCCTCCCGGGCGAGTGCCTCGCCGAGCTCGCCCAGGTCGGGCTGGGCCTCCAGGCGGCTGACGAGCTCGGCGGTCGTCGGCACGCCGACGTCGGCGGCGATCAGTGCCTCCTCGAGCCGCTCCCAGGCCTCGTCGTCCGCCGGATCGAACGCCGCAGCGGCGAGCTGCTCGGTCATCGCGCGGCGGGTCTTGCCGAGCGAGTCGCGAAGGCGCGAGAAGAAACCGGCCTGCTGCGCCTCGGTCTCGTCCGGCTCGTCGGTGTCGCCGAGAAACTCGCCCCAGCTCCTGGCCATCGCGGGAGGCTAGTGCCTCTTCATGTGATGTTGCCGAGCTTATGGGTCGCGAGCACCGAGCGTGATCGCGGGCCAGAAGCCGGAAGGCATTGCCTGGAGGGGCACTAACCTCAGTTGCGATGGACTGGTACGAGGTTCGCGATCTGGCGCTCGCCCTGCCGGAGGTGGAGGAATCCACCTCGTGGGGCTATCCGTCGCTCAAGGTGCGTGGGAAGTGGTTCGCGGGCATGAGCTCCCACAAGGAGGCCGCCGGCGCGCTCGTCTTGCGCTGCGACCCGGACGAGCGGCCGCTGATGCTCGCCGCGCAGCCGGATCTCTTCTACGTCACGCCCCACTACGAGGGCGCGGACGGGTACGTGCTCGTACGCCTGGAAGCCGCGACCCTGGGGGAGCTCCGCGAGCGGCTCGAAGACGCCCGGGAGCTCGCTACTACGCGGCGTCGGCGGTAGCCGCCTCGCGCGGCAGGCGGCGCGACACGACCTCCGAGACGCCGTCGGTGCCCATCGTCACGCCGTAGAGGACGTCCGCAGCCTCGATCGTCTTCTTCTGGTGCGTGATGACGATGAACTGGGCTCGATCCGCGTAGCGCCGCAGGAGCTCGACGACACGTCCGATGTTGGCGTCGTCGAGCGCCGCTTCGACCTCGTCGAGCAGGTAGAAGGGGCACGGTTTCGCGAGGAACAAAGCGAATAGGAACGAGATCGCCCCCAGCGCCTTCTCGCCCCCGGAAAGAAGCGAAAGCCGTGTGATCCGCTTGCCCGCCGGCTGGAGCTCCACCTCGATTCCCGGAGCTGCGTCCTCGTCTTCTCCCGCTTGCTCGCCGGTCAGCCGCAAGCGGCCCTTGCCGCCGGGGAACAGCGTCTCAGCCACCTCCTCGAAGTGCCTGCTGACCGAGTCGAAGGTCTCGGCGAACCGGCGCTCGACGGTCTCGTCGAGCTCGTCTCGGAGCTTGTCGAGCTCGACGAGACTCTGCTCCAGGTCTTCGCGCTGGGCGGTGAGGTCGGCGAGGTTCTCCTTCTCGCGCTCGTACTCCTCGGCCGCGAGCGGGTTGACGCGGCCGAGCTCGTCACGCCGGCGGCGCAGCCGTTCGACGCGGTCGAGGAGCGCGTCGCGGTCGTCGCCTTCGGCCGGCTCAGCGCCCGCCGCCTCGAGCCTCCGCTCCGCATCTCTCCGCTCGGCCCCAAGGCGCGCGAGCTCCACGTCGATCGTGCTCGTCCGCGTGGAGACCTCGGCGGCCTCGCGCCGGACCTCCGCCTCCGCCGCTCCGAGCTTCCGCAGCTCCTCGGCGAGCTCGCCGGTTCGAGCGCTTCCAGCGTCTGCCCTGGCGCGGAGCGTAGGTTCGGAGCGGGCGGCGATCGCCTCCGCGGCGGCGAGCGTCGTCTCGAGTCGCTCCGCGATTCCGATCAGCGGGCGGAAGTGGGTGTCGTCCGCGACAAGGGTCGCAGCCGGGTCGTGACGCTCGAGCTCGGCGAGCTCATCGGCGAGCGCGCGCCGCCGCGCCTGGAGCTCGAGCAGAACGGCTTCCGCCGCCTCACCTGCGAACCACAGCTCTTTGTGCTCTGGGTCGAACGCGATTCCGTCTCGCGTGACGGCGAGCTTCTCGGCGGAGAGCAATTCGTGCTCGTCGACGATGGCGAAGTCCTCGAGCAGCCGCT
>Ga0126313_10001959_pt1 | contig 11227 bp, 10 predicted proteins | sample Plot105A_FD_89954 | JGI IMG/M metagenome (GOLD analysis project Ga0126313, IMG submission 89954) | Serpentine soil microbial communities from UC McLaughlin Reserve, CA, USA - Plot105A | ecosystem: Environmental > Terrestrial > Soil > Grasslands | place: USA: UC McLaughlin Reserve, Lake County... | reverse complement strand
GCGCTCGTCCGGCCGGGGCCGATCCAGGGGAAGGCGGTGCACCCGTACATCGAGCGGCGGCAGCGATTGCGCGAAGACCCTGACTACGTCCCGCCCGCCGACCACCCGCTGCTCGACGAGCCGCTGCGCTCGACGCTCGGAGTGGTCGTGTTCCAGGACCAGGTGCTCGAGGTTGCGATCGCGCTCGCCGGCTTCACCGTCGGGGAGGCCGAAGGACTGCGGCGCGCGATGAGCCGGAAACGGAGCGAAGCGGCGCTCGAGGCGATGCGCACCCGCTTCGTCGCCGGTGCGCAAGCGAACGGCGTCGACGAACAGCGCGCGAACGAGATCTACGACAAGCTCGTCGGCTTCTCCGGCTTCGGCTTCCCGAAGTCGCACGCCGCTGCGTTCGGGCTACTCGCCTACCAGTCGAGCTGGCTGCGCCACCACTATCCGGCGGAGTTCCTGTGCGCGCTCCTGAACGCGCAGCCGATGGGGTTCTACCCGCCGGCGAGTCTCGTCCGCGACGCGCAGCGGCGCGGGGTGGAGGTGCACCCGCCGGACGTCAACGTCAGCGAGGCGAAGTGCACGCTCGAAGGAGAGGCTGTGCGCGTAGGGCTCGAGTACGTCCAGTCGCTGGGCGAGGACGACGCGCAGGCGCTGATCGAGGAGCGCGAGCGCGGCGGACCGTTCCGCGGTGTCGTCGACCTCGTCCAGCGCGCGCCGATCGGCCGCGACGAGCTCGAGGCGCTCGTGGGGTCTGGCGCCTGCGACTCGTTCGGTGAGCCGCGGCGACGGCTGTTGTGGCAGCTCGGCCTCGTCCCGCGCTCGGAGAACGTCCCCGGCTCCGGCGGCGAAGAGCGCCAGCTGGCCCTGCCGCTCGGCCCGACCGCTGCGATTCCGGAGCTCCCGGACCAGACCGACTGGGAACGGATGCTCGGCGAGTACCGGCGGACGAGCCTGTCGGTCGGCGTCCATCCGCTGGAGCTGCTGCGTCCGCATCTGCCTCCCCGGACGCTCTCGAGCACCGGCCTGGCTGAGGCACGCTCCGGGGCTGAGGTCGCGGTCGCCGGGTTGGCCGTCGCGCGTCAGCGCCCATCGACGGCGAACGGCGTCGTCTTCATGCTGCTCGAGGACGAGTACGGCCAGATGAACCTGATCGTCCCGCCGCCGGTGTACGAGCGCTTCCGCCCGATCGTCCGCGGCGAGCCGCTCCTGCTGGCGCGAGGGACGTTCGAGCGCCGGGACCGCAACCAGAACGTGCTCGTACGCGAGCTCGACACGTTGGCGCCGCTCGCGCGCCGGCTCGCCGGCGAACTGGACGTCGGCGCGGCGCTGCCGGAGGCGCACCATTTCGGCCACCGCTAGGTATCGATTTCGAGCCCGAACCGCGGGAATTCTTTGACCACGCCGCGGTTGAAGGCTTCCTCGTACTCGTCGGCGAGCTCCCCGTCGAGTGTGCTCGCGTAGTTGTCGCGGAGCTCCGCGAGCACTTCCGTCCCCGCCTCGACGAGGTCCATGTAGTCGCCGTAGAGTTCTTCGGCATCGTCGCGCTCTGACGCCACGTAGCGCGCCTCGGCCTCGTCGCACTCTTCGATCAGGCCGGCGTAGTCGACGCGGAACAGCTCGAGCTGGCGCGAGACGATGTCGCTGAAGCGGCGCCGGAAGATCACACGAGCTCCTCGTATAGCTCGGCGTGTGCCGCAGCGGCCGCATCCCACGTCAGCGTCTCCCGTGCGCGGCGCGCCCCCTCGCGCGCGCGCTCGAGCGCGGCCGCGTCGCCCAGCAGCTCGCTCAGCGCCTCCGTCAGCGCGGTGACGTCGCCGGCCTGCACGACCCGCCCCGCGTCGAACTCTCGCACCGGCTCCGCCAGGCCGCCGACGTCGTAGACGACCGCCGGTACGCCGGCGCCGAGCGCGCGCATCAGCGCGCCGCTCTGGTCGAGCTCCGGGCGATATGGAAAGACCGCCACCGTCGCCTCGCCGAGCGCGCGGTCGAGCTCAGCCTCGTCGGCGTACCCGAGCCGCCATTCCGCCCGACTGCCGGCCTCGGCCTGGTACCCCTCCACCGGCTCCAGTGGATCGCCCACAACGAGCAGGCGGGCGTCGTCGAGGCGCTTGACCGCTGCGATCGCATCGCCGAGGCCCTTGTACGGACGGATGATCCCGAGCGCCAGCACGGTCGCGCCGTCGTCGCGCCGCGGCGGGTCGCTCGCGTACACCGGATGCGCGATCACGCGCAGCTTCCGCGGCTCCACGCCGAGCTCCGCCAGCGTCTGGTGGCCGTGCTGGGTATGCACGACGACGCGGTGGAAGCGTTGCAGCAGCCTCGACCACAGCTCGTGCTTCGACGCGGTCCGACGCGGCAGCAGGTCGTGCGCGGTGAACACGGTCGGTCGCAGCATCCGGAGGACGCGGTTGTCGATCTCGGGCGCGGCCAGCCACTGGTGGTGCAGGATCTGCCCAAGCTGCGAGCGCAGCCGGACGAGCCCGACCCCGTGCTCGGCCGCCTTTAGCGGCAGCCGCAGGCGCGAGCGGCGGAAGACCCGGTTGCTCACCGGATAGAACAGCTCCGTCCGGCCGTAGCCGTTCGGCTCCGGTGCGTCGCCGAACCGAAAGCGCGAGGTGATCAGCTCGACGTCGATCCCGCGCCGGCCGAGCGCGGCGGCAAGCTCGTGGTCGTACTGCGGCGTGAATGCGGCGGGATCGACCAGCAGCAGGCGCACCCTCCTTAACCTAGTGCCCTTGCTCGTCCGCACCTGGAACCTCTTCCACGGGAACAGCGTGCCGACGTCGCGGCGCGCCCACCTCGACGAGATGGTGCGGCTGGCGGTGGCCGACCGGCCCGACGTCCTCTGCCTCCAAGAGGTACCCGTGTGGGCACTGCCGAAGCTGGGCGGGTGGGCGGACATGCGCGTTTTCGGCGAGATCGCGGCGCGCGCGAAGTTCGGTCCCTTTCCCTCTGTCGCCGAGCTCGGGCAGCTGCTGACGTCCTTCCACCACGGCCTGCTCCGCTCGCTGTTCACGGGCCAGGCGAACGCGATCCTCGTCGGCGAGGGCTACGCGACCGAGGACTACCACGCGCTCGTGCTGAACCCGTGGCGGTACCGGCGCGCCGGCGCGCGGAGGCTCGCGCTGGGGCCGGTCGCTCGCCTTGCTTGGGCGAAGGAGCGGCGCGTCGTGCAGGCGCTCCGCCTGGTTCGTCCCTCGAGCCGACGCGCGCTGCTCGCAAACCTGCACGCAACCGCATACTCGCCCGACCGGCGGCTCGCCGACGCGGAGCTGCGGCGCGCGGAGGAGTTTGCGCTCGGCCTCGCGCGCGCAGACGAGATCGTGGTGATCGCCGGCGACTTCAACTCCTTTCCGCGCACGTCGAAGACGATCCCGTGGCTCGTGCGACAGGGGTTCTCGAAGCCGGCTCCCGCCGTCGACCACGTCCTCGTCCGCGGCGCACCAGCGTCGGCGCCGGACCGGTGGGAACCGGACCGGCGACGGTTGAACGGGCTCCTCCTGTCGGATCATGCTCCCGTCGACGTGAGGATCGAATGACGTTCGAGGAGGCACGCGCCGCGTTCCCGGTCCTCGAACGGATCGCGTACCTCAACGCCGGCTCGAACGGACCGCTGGCGACCGCGACGGTCGAGGAGCTATCCGCTCGTGCGCGCGAAGCCGCCGAGCAGGGCCGCAGCGGCGCCTGGTACATGGACGAGATCGTCGGCGTCCGCGAAGCGCTCCGGTCGCGGATCGCGGCGCTCCTCTCGGTGCCGGCGGACCGTGTTGCGCTGACGACGTCGACGACGCGCGGCTGCAACAGCGTCCTCGGCGGTCTCGGCCTTGGCGCCGGCGACGAAATCGTCACGACCGACAGCGAGCACTTCGGCCTGCTCGGCCCGCTCTACGCGTCGGGCGCGCGGGTCCGGGTCGCCGAGGTGCGCGAGCGGCCGGCGGCCGCCGCCTTCGACGCGATCCTCGGCGAGATCTCGCCGCGAACGCGGCTGGTCGCGCTCTCCCACGTCAGCTGGCATACCGGCCACGTGCTCCCGCTCGACCAGGTGCGCGCGGAGATCGAGCTGCCGATCTTGATCGACGGCGCACAGTCGGTCGGCGCAATCCCGGTCGATGCGTCGCCGTTCGACTTCTACACCGTCTCGGGGCAGAAGTGGCTGTGCGGACCGGACGCGACCGGCGCGCTGTACGTCCGTGAGCCGGACGAACTGCGCGTCGCGGCGCCGTCGTACTTCTGTCAGGACGAGTACGAGCTGGACGGGCGGTTCGTGCCGAAGCCGGACGCTGCGCGTTTCGATGCCGACGGGCTCGCGCTGCCCTCGCTGGCGGCTCTCGTCGCCGCCATCGACGCCGCCCCCGACTGGCGTTTCGAGCGCGCGGCGGAGGCGGGGGCGCGCTGCCACGAGCTTCTCGTCGACGCGGGCGTGGAGGTCGTGACGGAGCCGGGGCACGCAACCCTCGTCAGCTTTCGGCCGAGCCGTCCTGCAGCCGACGTCGTAGCCGACGCAGCCGCGGCGGGCGTCGTTGTGCGCGACCTGCCGAAGACGCCGTGGGTGCGCGTCTCGTGCGGCTACTGGACGAGCGACGAGGACCTCGGGCGCCTGGTCGCGGTGGCTTAGACGCGTTTCGCGAAAGAGCGGCGTGCGAAGCGCCGGACTCCGATCGCCGCAGCCATCACGCCGCCGGTGGCGACGCCGACGAGGTTCGTCGTGACGCAGGTTCGGCAGGCGTTACAGCAGACAGCAGCGGTCTGGGCATGATCGCCGTACCGCGTAGCTACTTGGACGGCTTTGCTCGTCCAAATCTGCTTCATGCCAGGAGCGTAGCGCGGTCACTGGAACGGAGAGACGTTTCGTCAGAGCCGTGCGTACAAGTCGATCCCGTTTCCGTCGGGATCGCGCAGCACTGCATAGCGCATGCCCCAGAAGGCGTCCCACGGCGCGAGATGCTCCTGTCCGCCGGCCTCCAGGAGCTCCTGGAACTTCGCGTCGACCTCTGCCGAAGTCTCGAACGAGAAGGCGAGGCTCGCGGTCGGCGAGCCGGTGCCGCGCGACCAGCTCGAGTCGAAGCTCGTGATCGTCTCGACCGTGTCGAACATCAGCCGCAGGCCACGCGCCAGCTCGACCTCCGCGTGACCATGTCCCTCCGGGTCGTCCGGAAGCTCCACCCCGAGGTGGCGATAGAAGCGCCGTGTGCGCTCGAGGTCCTCGACGATGATCCCGATCGCGTCGAGCGCCATCAGGAAGCCACCACGTCGGCTGCGGTCCGAAGCCCCAGCTCCGGCGCAATCGGGCGAAGCGCGTCGATCACGAACACGATGTGCTCATCGAGCTCGACACCGAGCTCGTCGGCGCTCTTGTACACGTCTTCGCGGTGGACGCCGGCCGCGAACGACGGCTGCTTCAGCTTCTTCTTGACCGACTTCGGCGTCAGCGTGTCGATCCCGTCGGGCCGCACGAGCCCGCACGCGTGCACGAAGCCCGACAGCTCGTCGCACGCGAAGAGCGCCTTCTTCAGCGGCGTGTCGCGTGGGAGCGAGAGGTGCTCCGCGTGCGACAGGATCGCCTCGATCACCTCTACCGGATAGCCCTCCTCACGCAGGATCGGCGCGCCGTCCTGCGGGTGCTGGTCGAGCGTGGGGTGCATTTCCCAGTCGAAGTCGTGCAGCAGCGCGACGACGCCCCAGAGCTCCTCGTCCTCGCCGAAGCGGCGCGCGTACGCGCGGACGGAGGCCTCGACGGCAAGTGCGTGGCGTCGCAGCGCCTCGCTCTCCGTGTGCCGCGTCAGGGTGTCCCAGGCGCGGTCTCGGGTCAGTTCCATCACGCGCTAGGGTAACCGCGTGGCAGTCGTGGCGGACGCCGTGGCCGACGCCTTCGTGATCGAGGGCGGCCGCCCGCTCAACGGACGGGTGAAGGCGGCGGGGAACAAGAACGCCGCGCTGCCGCTGCTCGCGGCGTGCCTGATCCCGAGCGAGGAGGTGCGGCTCGAGAACGTCCCGCGGATCAGCGACGTCGAGACCATGATGGCGCTGCTCGTCGACGTCGGGGCCGAGGCCGAGTGGGCGGGGCTCAACGAGGTACGTATCAACGCGGCCGGGGCGACGCGTCACGAGCTTTCGGAGAACCTCTGCAGCCGCATGCGCGCGTCGATCCTCCTGGCGGGGCCGCTGCTGGCGCGCTTCCGGAAGGCGCTCGTGCCGGCGCCCGGCGGCGACCCGATCGGACGCCGCCGCCTCGACGTGCACATGCACGCGCTGAGCGAGCTCGGCGCCGAGATCGACGTCGGTCACAACTTCGAGTTCGCCGCCGAGCGGCTGGTCGGCAAGCGGATCTACCTCGACGAGCCGAGCGTGACCGGGACCGAAAACGCGATCATGGCGGCCGTCACCGCCGAGGGCGAGACGGTGCTCGTGAACGCCGGCTGCGAGCCGCACATCCAGGACCTCTGCCGCTTCCTCGTCACCCTCGGCGCCCGCATCGACGGGATCGGCTCCAACATCCTGCGGATCGAAGGCGTGCAGCAGCTCGGCGGCGGGTCGTGGCGGATCTGTCCCGACCACGTCGAGGTGGGGAGCTTCATCGGCTGCGCCGCGGTGACCGGAGGAGACGTCACGATCGAGGAGACGAGGCCGCAGGATCTGCTTCCGATCCTGCCGGCGATGGAGCGCCTCGGGATCAACGTTGAGGTCGGCGAGACGAGCGTCCGTGTGCCGCCTGGCCAGGAACTCGCGATCAAGCCGGATCTCGGCGGCCAGATCCCGAAGATCGAGGACGGACCGTGGCCGGCCTTTCCCGCCGACCTGACGTCGATCGCGCTGATCGTCGCCACGCAGGCGAAGGGGACGATCGTGATCTTCGAGAAGATGTTCGAGAGCAGGCTCTTCTTCGTCGACAAGCTGATCAACATGGGCGCGCGGGTGATCCTGTGCGACCCGCACCGAGCCGTCGTCTCCGGTCCGTCGCAGCTGTACGGCCAGCGCATGGACAGCCCTGACGTGCGCGCCGGCTGGGCGATGGTGATCGCGAGCCTGTGCGCGGAGGGGCGGTCGACGATCGGGAACATCCGCTGGATCGACCGCGGCTACGAGCGCGTCGACGAGCGCCTGCGCTCGCTCGGCGCCCAGATCGAGCGCGTCGAGGCATGACCGAGACCGAGCTCGAACGCGAACCGGGGCTGCTCGCGCGGCTTCGGCTGACGGCGGACGGCAGCGGCGACGCGACCGTCGACACGGGGGTGCCCGTGCTCGACCACCTCGTCGCTCTCACGGCCCGCTACGCGCGCTTCGACCTCGTGCTCGAGGTCGCGCCGGAGACGCCCCAGGCGCAGATTGCAACGACGGCCCGCGCGCTCGGCGGCGCCGTCTCCGACGCGCTCGACGTCGGGCGAGGACACGGCTTCGGCGCAGTTCCCTCGGAGGAAGCGCTGGCGGAGGTCGTCCTCGACCGCTCGGAGCGCCCCGTCTTGGTTTCCAACGTCGATCTGTCGAGCGTCCATCTCGCCGGGCTCGAGACGGACGTCGTCGCGGGCTTCCTCGACGAGCTCGCCCGCGCGGCGGGGATCGCGCTGCACGTCCGGCTAGCCCACGGAGACGAGGAGCAGCACGTGCTCGACGCGATCTTCAAGGCGCTAGGTGCGGCGCTCGGACAGGCATGCCGCGCGTGAAAGAAGTCGTGCGCACCGAGTCGGCGCCCGCTCCGTTCCAGGGCGCGCCGTACTCGCAGGCGATCAAGGCGGGCGGGTTCGTGTTCGTCTCCGGCCAGCTCGCGCTTCAGCCCGACCACGCCGAGATCGTCGGCGACACGATCCAGGAGCAGACCGAGCAGGTGTTCCAGAACCTGGGTGCGATTCTCGAGGCTGCGGGCTCGAGCCTGGAGCAGCTCGTGAAGACGACGGTGTACCTCATCGACCTGGGCGAGTTCGCGGGCATGAACGAGGTCTACGCGCGCCACGTCGGCGACCGTCCGCCGGCGCGCGCGACGGTCGAGATCTCCGCGTTGCCTTCCGGCGCCAAGGTCGAGATCGAAGCAATCGCCGAGTTGGCGTAAGAAAACCCGGTCAAGCCGCAGAGGCCGAAGCCGAAGCCGCACCGTTAGTCACAATTCAGCCATGAGGGTGGAACAGGTCATCGCCACGCATGGCAACACGGATTTCGACGCGTTCGCGGCGATGCTGGCGGCGCGACGCCTGTATCCCGGCGCCGTCGTCGCGCTCGCGGGCTCGCTGAACCGGAACGTGCGCGAGTTCTACCGTCTGCACGCCGACGAGCTGGAGGTCGTGGAGGCGTCCCGGCTCGAGGAGGACGCGATCCGCCGCCTGATCGTCGTCGAGACGTCGGACGCGAACCGTCTCGGAGAGCTCGAGGCGGTCGCACTCGACCCGAGCGTCGAGAAGGTGCTGTTCGACCACCACAGCGGCGCGCTGCCCGACTGGGCTTCGCCGGAGGCGTCCGTCGTCTCCGACGACGGCGCGCTGACGACGACGCTTGCGGGCGTCCTCGCCGAGCGTGAGCTGCCGGTGACGCCGCTGGAGGCGACGGCCTTCGCACTCGGCATCCACGAGGACACGGGCTCGCTCACGTATCCGACGACGAGCCAGCGCGACGCCGACGCGCTCGCCTGGTGCCTGCGCCACGGCGCCCGCCAGGAGCTGCTGGCGAAGTACCTGCACACGCCGCTCGGAGAGGACGAGCGGAAGCTCCTGAACGCGCTGCTCGAGGCGGCGGAGCCGGTGGAGCACGCAGGGATCGAGCTCCTCGTGGCGGCGGTTCGGTGGGAGACCTACGTCGAAGGCATCTCGAACCTCGCGCACAAGGTCGTCGACCTCACCGACTGCAAGGGCCTCGCCGTGCTCGTCGAGATGGACGAGCGCGTCTTCTGCGTCACTCGGAGCCGGATCCCGGAGCTGGACGCCGCGGCGCTCGCGCAGCGGCTCGGCGGCGGCGGGCATCGCGAGGCGGCGTCCGCGATCGTCAAGGGAACGCTCGAGGACGCGCGCTCGAGATTGCTCGAGGGTATCCCGGCCGCCGTCGGCCACCCGCCCGCGGCGCGCGACGTGATGTCGGCTCCCGCGCGGACGGTCGATCCCGACGACACGGTCGCGCACGCGATGGTCACGTGCCAGCGCTACGGCCAGAGCGGCGTGCTCGTCGCCGCTGCGGGCCGCCTCGTCGGCTCGGTTGGCCGCGAGGACCTGGACAAGGCGATCGGTCATGGCCTCTCCCACGCGCCGGTGAAGGGGATCATGAGCTCGAGCGTGCTGACGAGCGACGAAGAGACGCCGGTGACCGAGCTGCAGCACCTGCTCGAGACCTCGGCCGAGGGCCGAATCGCCGTGCTGCGCGGCGAGGAGCTCGTCGGCGTCGTGACCCGCACCGACCTCCTGCGCGCGCTCGGTCAGCGGCTCGCGCCGACGGACGAGGCGCCGCGCTCGCTCGCCTCCGAGCTGGAGGCGCTCGAGGAGCTCGCGCCGGTCTTCGAGGCCGTCGCGGCGGCGGGCGAGGGCTTCGACGGCGTCTACCTCGTCGGCGGGACGGTGCGGGACATCCTGCTCGGCGAGCCCAACTTCGACGTCGATATCGCGGTCGAGGGAGACGGAATCGCGTTCGCACGCACGCTCGCAGCTGCCCTCGGCGGCCGCTGCCGTCCGCACGCGAAGTTCGGCACGGCGGTCGTGCTCTACGGCGACGGCGGCCGGGTCGACGTCGTCACGACGCGGACGGAGTTCTACGACGCGCCGGCTGCCCTGCCGGCGGTCGAGCACGCGTTGATCCGGGAGGATCTGTTCCGCCGCGACTTCACGATCAACGCGATGGCAGCGTCGCTCAAGGGCGACGACTTCGGGCGGCTCGTCGACCCGTTCCGCGGGCGCCGCGACCTGGACGCACGCGTGATCAGGATCCTGCACAACCTCTCGTTCATCGACGATCCCACGCGGATCTTCCGCGCGCTGCGGTACGAGAGCCGCTACGGCTTCGGGATGGACGAGCACACCGCGCGGCTTGCCCGTGGTTGCATCGAGATGGGCCTCGTCGGAGATCTGTCGACGGCTCGGCTACGTGACGAGCTGATCGCGCTCCTCGAGGAGGACGACATCGCGCACGCAATCGTGCGGATGGGCGAGCTCGGCGCCGACCGCGCGATCCACCCGCATTTGGCCGCCGACACGGCGACTGCCGATCTGATCGCCCGGGTGCGGGCGCTGAACGACCGCTACGCGCTCGGCGTCCCGCGGTGGCGGCTCGGGCTCGCGGCGCTGGCGCGGAACCTGCCGGCGAACGAGGTCTACGACTGGCTGGCGCGGCTGAAGGTCCGCCGGCGCGATGCCGAGCTCATCGCGGCAGCGGTGACCGTCGGGCCGCGGCTCCTCGAGCGGCTCCGGGAGGGTGCTGCGACTCCCGCCGACGTCGTCGCTATGGCCGATCCGTATGCGCCCGACGCGCCGGTGTTCGCACTCGCGCTCGCCGACCTCGAGCCGTTGCACGCGTACTTCCGGAGCCTGAAGGACGTGCGGCTCGACATCGGCGGCAGCGATCTGGCCGAGCTTGGGCTGGCGGAATCGCCGCGCGTGGGGGAGATTCTGGCGGAGCTTCGACGGCGCAAGCTGAACGGCGAGCTCGACGGGCGCGAGTCGGAGCTCGCGGCAGCGCGGGAGCTCATCGAGGCGCCGTGATTCTCGCCTGGACCGTTTCGGGCCCGTATGCCGTCGCCTTCTCGACGCGCAAGGGCGGCGTCAGCGAAGGGCCGTTCGCGTCGTTGAACCTCGGCCGCCTGACCGGGGACGATCCAGACCGGGTGGATGAGAACCGTCGGAGGCTCTGCGCGGAGGTCGGTGTCGATGTGGAGCGGATTGCGCTCAACCGGCAGCACCACTCGGCGACCGTGCACCGTGCCGTTCCCGGGAGCCGCGGCGTGCCGGGCGACGGCCTGTGGACCGACGCTCCCAACGAGCCGATGATCGCGCTCGCAGCCGATTGTCTAACGATCGCGATCGCCCGCACGAACGGCGGCCGGCCGGCCCTCGCGGTGCTGCACGCGGGCTGGCGCGGGTTGCTCGAGGGCATCGTCGAGGCCGGTGTCGTCGCGGTCGGCCGGACGGGCTTGGCGGCGGCGATCGGGCCGGCGATCGGCCCCTGCTGCTACGAAGTCGGTGACGACGTCGCGGAGGCGTTCGCCGAGCGGTTCGGCGGCGGCCTGGTGCAGGGACGGAACCTCGATCTTTGGAGCGCGGCCGACCGTGCGCTCCGG
>Ga0126313_10001958_pt1 | contig 11228 bp, 14 predicted proteins | sample Plot105A_FD_89954 | JGI IMG/M metagenome (GOLD analysis project Ga0126313, IMG submission 89954) | Serpentine soil microbial communities from UC McLaughlin Reserve, CA, USA - Plot105A | ecosystem: Environmental > Terrestrial > Soil > Grasslands | place: USA: UC McLaughlin Reserve, Lake County... | reverse complement strand
GGCATCGACCAGGATGGAGGTGAGCTTGCGAGCTTCTTCCCATCCCGAAGGCAGGTCCTCTTCTTGTGCTCTGCCCGCGGAATCGAATTCTCCGAAATACGACATAGTCGCCCCGTCCTCCTCGACGCTTCTACTCTATCGTAGGACCCTTCCCTTTGTTGCCCTCGTGCTCGCTGTCGCGCCCCTGAGGGACCGGAGATCATGATACAGTAGCTATTTGAGAGCGTGCCATCACGTGAGAAGGCGCAGGACCGCTACCTGCCCTCCTATCTAGACCGGGGCCAGCTACCCACCCTACTCTTTTAAGGGGGGTAAGTACATGCAGACCTCCTCTAAGCCCTCTAGAACAAAGCCCTGCCCTCCACACACCCCACTCCTACTGCAGGCTACCGAGGATGGCTGCTGTTTAGTTCGGTGCTTGGCGTGTGGGCTGCAAGGTCCCAAGCGAGAGAATTCCGCGAAAGCGCGGCTAGCCTTCGAGGAGTCTTACAAGTAGCTCGGGTAGCGTAGGGACCTATTCAGCGGAGTGCGTGGAAGGGGGATTCTCAGAAGTTCCGGATAGCCCCGGCCCTATGCAACGGTTCTTCTTATGTAGAGTACGAAGGCTCATAGCCCTACATACATAAGACTCTGCCAGGAGCGGGGCGGTGGGACAGAGCGAACTTCGCCTTTACGGAGTTCTAAGAAATTCGCCTTATCACGGTTCTAGGTAGCTCGCTACGTTCGGCTACCCTTACCGAAGCTTAACCTAATGGGAGGCATGCCCTTAACGCAGCGTCGATAAGCTGGTTGAGCTGGCGGCAGGAGAGGATAAGGCGGAAAGGTGCTTGGGACGGGCTACGACTGGCTCATGGCAGGCGTGGCGGTGGTCGTGGCAGCGTTGTTGGTAGCCATAGTCTTCATCATGGTCACCGTCTTCCTAAGGCGCTGAAGACGGAGACGCAAACCCGCCGCGCGGTACCGTCCTAGCCCTTGCGAGGGGACCCTTCTGGCGGGCCGTCTTCGCAGGGCAACACCCGCGCACACACGGTGCTCACGCCGCCCACGATCACGAGCCCAAGAGCCATGACGTAGGCCCCACTCCCGAAGGGGAACTCGAGCCCGCCGAACACTACGGCAAGGATCAGGCCGCTCGCCAGGTAGAATGCCCCGAAGCTTCCTACCACCGCTCGGGTAAACTCGGCGTCCCGCCAACGGCCACCCGCATAGGCGAAGACTATAGCCGTGAAGAGGTAGAGGGGCGTGCCCTTCCCCAACGCCACCCACCCCAGTGCACCGGCCAACGCCGCCACGCCTAACACCAGCGCCACGATGCGGGCGTAGGTTCGCAGCAGCATATTCCTCCTTAACCCCAATAGGGGGACTCGGCTTCCCCACGTGGGGAAGCCTGATCCTTGCATAGTGGCATACGAGGCCGCCGGATTCAGTAGTGTGTGCTACGAAACCTCGGAGCGTTCTCTCGTATACTGCGCTACGAAAGCAGGCGAGTAGGGGAAGGGGGAGCGTGGGAGGACGGAGGGCGATGCCCTTGTGGGAGGAGGTCAGGCTGCTCTCGGCCTCCGACTTGCTCGAGCCGCTCTCGGAGGGAGAGCTAGAGGAGTTGGCCCGGCGCAACCCCGACGCCCGCCTGGAGGCGGGGGAGGTCTTCTTCACGCCGGGGGAAGACCCCGAGCGCCTCTACGTGCTCAAGGAGGGGCGCGTGCGGGTCTACAAGACTAACGCCGAAGGGCAGGAGATCACGCTCGAGGTGGTCAGGGCCGGCTCCGTCTTCGGGGAGATGGCCCTAACCGCCCAGCGGCTCAGGGACTCCTACGCGGTGGCTGAGGAGACCTCCGTCGTCTTCTCCCTGAGGCGCGAGGAGCTGGAGGACCTCATCCGGGGCAACGCCGAGGTGGGCTTCCGGCTGGTGCGCTCGCTCGGCGAGCAGTTGCGTCGGTGCGAGAGGCGCCTGGAGGATGTGACGCTCAAAGAGATGCCGGCCCGCCTGGCCAGTCAGATCCTGGAGCTCATCGAAGCCGAGGGCGTCGCCTCGGCGGAGGGCTACCTGGTGCCCACCCGTTACACCCACGAGCAGTTGGCCTCCATGATGGGCGCCAACCGCGTCTCTGTGAGCAGGGCCTTCGCCGAGCTGCGCCAGAGGGGGATCGTCGAGCGCAAGGGACGCCGCATCGTAGTCAAGGACCTCGAGGCCCTAGGACGCGCCGCGCAGGACGAAAGCAGGGGGCGACGGATCGCCGAGTCGGAGCGCCGCTGAACAGCCTTTTCTCCGATCCTTATTCACCCTAGTGCGTGGAAGGGGGATTCTGCGAAGTTCGTTTGCAGGATCTTGCATAAATCGCCTCTGTGAGCCGCGATAAAGGCGTCTGAGGCCCGCCACGCGGCGTGGGAGGAGTCTACATGTTGTGCTGGTGCATGAAGATGCAGGGAAGTGAATGCCCACGAGGGGGCATTATGTGCGTGGGCCGGGGTGTTCCGGTCGGTGTGAGGTGGCGTAGGCTAGGGCCAAGGCCTGAGCATACGCAAGCTCTCTGCGGGCCCTGTGTGAGTCGTACGGGCCTTTCCCCTCCGGTTTGCGGCAGGCGAAGCCGGGCGGAGCTCCACATTCGGGACATTCGACAGCGGATGCTCCCACCAGCTGCCGCTCCTCGCCGGGGAGCTTCTTGTACGCATCCATGCCGCTCCTTCCCATATGTAGCACTCTTCGCACATGGTACCTTCTAAGGCCCCGGCCGCGGCGCGCTCCCCGTCTCTGCCTTATGTACGGTCTGCTCCTCCGGGATGCCAAGATCGTACATAAGAAAGGACCGCGCTGCGTACTCGCTCTAGTCCGTGGGATGCTCCATACTTCTCCTTGTAGAGAGGATAGCCGGGTGGACCAAGAGCGACAGGTACGGGTATATACTCCGCTACAGCTTACCGGAAGGCAGCTTCTGTGGGCCGGTGTAGCCGTTGTCCTCTTGACTATCGCTATCCTCATCGGCTACCGCTACGGCATAACGCTCTGGGACTGGATCAAGCTTCTCGTAATTCCGGCCGTGATAGCCGGGGGAGGCCTCTGGTTTAACGCACAACAGAGAGAGCGTGAGCAACGGATAGCAGACGAGCGTGCACAAGATGAGGCGCTGCAAGCTTACCTCGATCAGATATCGCAACTTCTAACGGACAAAGAGCGCCCGTTGCACAGGGCACAGCAGGGCGACAGCCTGAGCACGGTCGCTCGGGCGCGGACATTGACGGTGCTTTCAAGACTTGACGGTCATCGTAAAGCAAGTGTTGTGCAGTTCTTGAACGAGTCGGGGCTGATCAGGAAGGATCGTCTAGTTCTTGCCCTCGACGGAGCCGACTTGGGCGGGGCCGACCTGCGCGAGGCTCGTCTGCACATGGCCTCCCTGCTCGAGGCCGACTTGGAGAAGGCCGACCTGCGTGGGGCCGACCTGCGCAAGGTTATAGGGATAACTAATGAGGAGTTAGCACAACAAACTAAGAACCTCGAAGGAACCATCATGCCCAACGGCCAGAAGGCCGAAGAGTGGCTCAAGATCAAGGGCCAGTACGAAGAGTGGCTCAAGATCAAGGGCCACCACGAACAGTGGCTCAAGAACAGGGGCCTTGAGGAGGATAAAGAGCAAGAATTAGGACCGCCCCACCCTCCCCATCCTCCCCCGGGGCGGTCCTAATTGCGTCCTACGCTACCATCACCCGCCGAGTTTCAGACCGATTAGGTAAGCGCTGACCGTAAGGGCGATCCAGACGACGGCGAAGATTATGGCGCCGACCATCACCACTCGACCCCGGCGTTGATCCCACCGGGGTCATTTCTACGTCTATAGTATAATTTCACCATAAATTTGTTGTCAGCAGAAGCGGCGGTAGCTAAAATACACACAGCCAACGATGGAAGGAGGGTTTTGGATAGCGAAGCCAACCACAGGCTAGAGGGCGTAGCCATGCGCCTGAAGGAGCTACGGCGGCTGAAGGGGTGGTCACAGCTAGACCTCGCTGACAACGCCGGGGTGTCGAAGGGAACCGTTGCATGGGTGGAGACACGCAAGCATGAGCCGCAGCCGCGGACCATGCGCAAGATCGCGGCCGCGTTGGGTGTCGAGGTTGCCGACCTCTACCCAGAGTCAGGCTTCCCAAAAGCGGAGGCCCCGCAGACCCCGCTCACAGACCTGTCGCGGGACGCGTTTGACGCCTACACCCGCAACGTCGGGACGGAGGAAGAAGCGCGACGGCTGCGCACGGAGTTCGGGGCAGAGTTCGACGCTCTGCGGGGCTGGTTGAAAAGCCCGGAAGGGCGAAGCGCACCCGAGGGCGAACTGCTCAAGGCCCGGCAGAAGCTCGACGAGGCCGCGGCCCGGTTGAACCTCGTCACGCTCCTGGAGACGGAGTTCATCACCGCGCTAGACGATGAACGCGAGGCCCTAGAGAGCAGCCGCGTACAGGGCCGGTCCACCGCGGAGATCAAGGATCGTGTCGCCAGAGAGCAACAGGAGCTACGGGACGCGGTTGCGGCCAAAGCCGAGCGTCAGCGCGTCGAGGAAGCAGGAGAGGCCGGATGATGACAAACCGAAGCCCCGCCACCCCTGGGAAGAGTGCGGCGAGGCTCCTGATCCACAGGGAGTTTACTCCATGACGAACGAAAACGGTATGGCGAATACCGAAGAAATCCGCCAGTTCTGGCGCCACCTCTACGGAAAAGGGAGAGGCTTCTTGTGCATCGCCACCGCGGATAGGGTCGGCGATAGGCTCGAAGACGTGCAGCACGAATACTTTCCGTACCCCGCCGAGAGCAAGGACGCCGCTGAGTACGTGTTGCTAGAGTCAGAGCGGGGCCGAGAGGTGTACCACGCCGTGCACTTGTTGACAACGCGTGAGCGGAAGAAGGACCAGGCAGCCCAAATCTGGGCATTGTGGGCCGACCTGGACGGCGCCGCGGTCCCCGAGAACCCGAAGCCAACGGCGGTGATCGAATCCTCTCCGGGGCGCTTCCACGCGTACTGGCTGCTCAGCAAACCGCTCGATCCCGAGCGGGCAGAGAACCTTAACCGCCACCTGACTTACGCAATCGGGGCCGATAAGAAGTGGGCGCTGGCGACGCTGCTACGCCCGCCGCGCACGACGAATTACAAGCGCGACGACCCTACATCGGTAACACTCGCCAGCCTAGACGCGGGCCGGGTGTGGGACCCCGACGAGATCGATGCGATCCTCCCGGCAGAGTCGAGCCGCAACGGGCACGGCGGGAACGGTAGCGAAGCTGGGGCAGGCGATCCGCCCGTTCGTCTCAGCCGTTCGGCACTTCGCATCTGGCACGGAGAGGACGTAATCCGCAAGCCAACCGGAGAGATCGACCGGAGCAGGTCCCTGTACAGGATCGGCGGGGTGCTGGCCCGCGGTAGGGCCGCCGAGAGGACGATAGTAGCCGCCCTCCAGGAGAGGGACGAGACGTTGGGCTGGCGCAAGTACACTAGGCGGGCCGACGCCAATAAGTGCTACTCGGACATCGCCGCTGAGGTGATCGCCGACGCCGACGTCGGGTCGAAGGCGTATGCCGAGAACGGGCCGAAGGAGCGGGGCGCTAGAGGCCGCGGTAGTAAGAAGGACGCGCCAACAGACGATGAGCTACGGGACCGCTACCTAGCAGCCTACCCCGACCACGCCTACGGACTCGGCACGTGGCGACACTATCAGGACGGCATCTGGCACGACGCCGAAGCCTTCGAGATCCGCCGCGGGATCTGCGAGGTCATGGAAGAAGCCAAGCCGGAGGGAATCCGCCCGAACCAGCGCCTGCTTTCGTCGGTAGAAGCCCTTACCCGCGTCGAGGTCAGCGTCTCGGATAGACGATGGGATGCCGACCCCGAAATCATCGTCTGTAGTAATGGCGCCCTCAACCTCGCGGCCCGAGAATTGTTGCCCCACTCCAAAGGGCACTACGCAACCGCGGGCGTGCCGTACGCCTACTCCGAAGATGCCCACTCCGAAGCGTGGGAGAGGGTGCTAGACGAAATCGTAAGGGCGAACCTCGGGGACGCGGGCGCAGCGTTCCTGCAAGAGTTCGCAGGGTACGCGCTGACCTCACGCACGGACCTGGAGGTAGCGGTTTGGCTAACGGGTCCGCACGGTGGCGGTCGCAGCACGATCCTGACCGGGTTAGGGGCGATGCTAGGCCCGAAGGCGGGCGTCCTGTCTTTAAGCGACATAGAGCGTTCGTCGTTCGCCCTGACAAACCTGCCAGGCAAGACACTCGTAACCGCGACGGAACAGCCGCAAGTGTACGTGCGTGGCGGCGGGACCCTCAACGCCATCATCTCGGGAGAACCAATACAAGTGGACAGGAAGTATCGGGACCCCATCACAGTCGTCCCCCGCTGCAAGATCGCGTGGGCCATGAACGAGCTCCCGCGCATCGGTAATGCTGACGACGGCATCTTCCGGCGCGTGAAGATTCTCGAGCTTCCCGAGATTCTGGCCGAAGACCGCGATCCGGGAGTGAAAGAGGACGTCAAGGACAGCGGCGCCGCGATCCTGAATTGGGCGCTGGACGGACTGGCACGGCTACAAAAGCGGGGACGCTTCGAGGTCCCCGCGACAATCCAAGGCGCTACCGACCACTTCAAGGAAACGAACGACGTACCCGCCATGTTTATCGACGAGGCATGCGAACTAGTCGAGGACGCCAGCGAAGCTGGACAACGGCTCTACCAGGCGTACGCGGGGTGGTGCAAAGCCAATGGTCACAAGCCGCTAGCCTCCAACAACGCCGCCCGTGAATGGAGGCGTCTAGGGTTCGCAAAGAAACACACGAAGAAAGGGGAGCGCTGGGACGGGGTGCGCGTCACGGACGAGGCGTGGGAGCGATACATCGACCCGGTGAGAGGCTACTAGTAGAAGGTCCCACCCAACCTCTCACCACCACCGCCAGTACACGCGGGGGATTGCTCTGAACCGCACAGCTAGTAGGGGAAAGGTGAGGGGTTGGGCCGAAAAGGTGAGAGGTGGTGAGAGGTTAGCGTCTAAGCCTCTCACCCTGAATTTTGGGCGCAGATATGCGGAAAGCGGGTGCTGGGCGGGGGACGGTGAGGGGCGTGAGAGGCTTTTACAAAACTAGCTTTAAAACGCGCACGAGCATAGGGGATGGCGAAACAATGCGAAAAACCTCTCACACCCCTCACCCCTGGCAAAAGCTCTGTACAGTTCAGAGTAGCGAGGAGAACAGGGATCATGAGAACAGAGAGCACACTCGAGGGCCTGGGGGAGGGGCGTGCTTAATGCCGGCGTGTAGCGCGATTAAAGGGAATGGCGAGCGATGCCGGGGCGTGCCTGTGCATGGCAGCGACATATGCGCCGCGCACCATCCGAGTACACAAGCACGCCGGCGTGCGGGTGGCCGTCGTGGTGGTAGAGCTCGAGCTCGCGGGCCAGCCGGCATCGACGAAGTGCGCCAGGAGCTCGACGAGCTCGCCGCGAAAGTAGAGCGGGGGGAGCTCGAGCCTCGAGTCGCCGCCGTGCTGACGCAGATACACAACGCGAGATTAAGAGGGCTCCAGATCGCCAGGGAGATACGCGAGCAGGAAGAGCTCGAGGAGCGGCTCCAGATACTCGAGGAGCGTTACCAGGCGAAAGAATGGGAGCGTGGCAGATGGGGTTAGCGCGTAGGCTCGAGGAGCTAGAAGATAGGGACGCGGCCGAGGCCGCCGAGGAGATAGAGCGCATCCTCGAGGCCGCACCCGACGTAGAGCTCGCCCGCATCCCGTTCCATTACAGCGCCGGCCGGCTCGCCGAGGCCAATGCTGCCTTTGCCGCAACGGGCGTTACCGAGGAGCTAATCGAGCGGGCTGGCCAATGGCTTACCCGTACCGCGATAGACAACGCGGTATTGACAGAGCCGAGGCGCTCGGCAATCAGACACGAGCTAAGGAAACTCAAGCAAGAGGAGAGGAGTTAGATGGTACGCCGGCGGCTCGAGGTTCTCGAGCGCGATGCTGCTCTCTACGGTAGCAGCGGGCGATGAAGTACCGATGAATTCCCACCTCAGAAAATGGCCCGAGATGTCGCTAGAGTTGCAGACGAGCATCCAGGGCGGACATTATCCAGGACAACCGCCCTGCTATTTACGGGCCGGGTCTTCAAATCTCCTCACCACCCCGGCCCGCGTAGCTTCTAAGGGCGTGGTGGCCCCGCCCCTAATACTCTGGTATTTGAGCCCCCGGCGGGGGTTACATGTAACCCTGTAAATGTGACCGCGGCATTCCTCGCATATTTGTTCCCGCCGGGGATTTCTCTTGCCTCCACAGCCGCGAGGATCGCTTCTAAGGGCTTTCGGCCCCGGTCCTAATGATCTATAGTATCTCCCTCATGGGAGAGGGCCAGGACACAACCCAGGACAAGGTCACCATACAAGAAGCCGCACGCCGGCTGCGTGTCAAAGAAGATGCCATCCGCAAGCGCATACAGCGCGGAAGCATACGGCACGAGAAAGCCGAAGATGGCCGCGTGTACGTATGGGTGGACGCAACCCAGGACACGACCGAAGACACCGGCCAGGAGACCCAAGACGCATACCAGGACTCGGCCCAGGACGCGCGCGTGGAGGATCTGCGTGAGCAAGTAGACTTTTTGCGCCATCAGTTAGACGAGGAGCGGGAAGCACGCCGGCGAGCGGACACGATCATCGCGCAGCTTGCGCGGACCACCGAGGAGCAAGCCCGCACGATCCGGGAGCTAGAAGCCCCTAGCGAAGCTGAGCCTGCGGAGGCTGCCGAGACAGTCGAACGGGAGCCGGAGAGGGTAGAGCCCCGCCCCGATGCCCCAGGACCGCAAGAGGGCGCACAGCGGCCGTGGTGGCGTAGGGTGTTCGGTGGGTAGCGTAGACTGGCCATCCCTCTTGCTCGGTGGTGCTATAAGCCTAGTCGCCAGCCTGGTTGTGGCTGCCGTGTTCTATTGGCTTGCCACCAGAGGGCTGGAACGAGAGGCCGCCGATCTTCGACGCCTCAACCTACTGCTCATCTACTTGCTCGATGGTGCGGGTGTAATAGACGTAAAGGAATACGATCAGGAAACGGGCGAGCCCAAACGGTGGAGCGTCAGCAAAACGGTTGAACTCGTGTGGCGGACGCAGGCCAGCGAAGCTACAGAGCCGCGAGAGGAGCCCGACAAAGACCCGGCGAAGCCGGAGAGGGTAGAGCCAGAGCAGGTAGATCCTGAAAGAGAGGCGCCGGAGAGGGCAGAGCCCCGATAGGGTAGAGGCGCAGGAAGGCGCACAGAGGCCCTGGTGGCGTAGGGTGTTCGGCAGCTAATGTTGGAGGCATAAAGGCATTAACGGCAAGCTGAGACCCTCCGAACAATGGCTGCGCGCTGAGGATCAGGGTTGCTTCGACGAGCGTGTAGCTCGGCTTGAGTGGTTGGCATCGAGGGCTCCGCAGCAACAGCATTGGTTGTTCTTTGGAGGGTGGCTAAATCCGCAGTTGTTTGAGGAGGCCCGGTATTGCTTTGTTTATGGTCAGTTTCTCAGCAGCGCTATATTGGGATTTGCTTTTATTGAGCGCACATTGGCTGCTATGTTCTATGCCTCGGGACGTAATGATTTAGAGCGGTCCTCTAGTAAGAAGCTGTTTCAAGAGGCCCAGAATGAGGGTTGGATAAGTAAAGCGGAGTTTGATCTCTTTGAGAAGGCGCGCAAACTTAGAAACCCGTTGACCCACTTCCGAACGCCAATGGACGAGGAGCTACCAGAGTCCAGAGCATTCAGCGAAGGATCTCAGCCGCACGAGGTGGTCGAGAATGATGCAAGACAGATCCTTGAAGTGGTTTTCCGGCTGGTTGAAAGGAACGCCGTAAGCTAAGAACAATCCCTAAGTGCCCGGGCAAGTTTATGCACCGAACAGCATGGAAAAGGTTTCTCGGAACTACGCATAGCCCCGCCCCGATAGCCCCTGCACGTAGCGGTAGCGGGCCGGGGCCATCCCGCCTGCCCATCGTACTGCAAACTAATGTTTGCAGAGTGCAAACAGGCTTCGAGCGGGCCGGACGCCCGCCGGCGAAGGCCAGGCCCATCGGACCGGGGCGGAGCGTTGTAGAGAGCCCGTGTAAGTAGGCGAAGGGAGGAAACAAGGTGTTCGGACGAAGGCAGCCCACGGGAGGAACACCTCAAAGCAGCCGTTACGTTGTGCAGCAGCTTTTCGCGGATGTACAAGCGAGGAACGGCCGCGAACGAAGTCGTAAGGAGTTAGAAGACGCTCTCAACTACGGACAAGACAATGGTTGGGAACTCGTAAACGTTTACGGCGTCGGTACTACTTTCGTGTTGATGATTGTCTGGGACACAGAACCTGAATAATTCACCCGAGTGCGTGGAGTGCGTGTTCTCGGAAGTTTCGCATAGCCCCGGTCCTATGCGAAGGTTTTTCTTATGTAGAGTGTCGAAGATCATACCCCGACTTACATAAGGCACTGATAATGCCTGCCCGTATTATGGCCCCTCATCGTCTGCCCGGCGTATCATGTCTTTGATGATCTCGGGGTCGCTGGTCACTCCCCTAACCTCTTTTAGTGTCCGGCCATCCTCGTCCACCTTGCGCACTACGAAATGCGCCTCCGAACGCCCACTCTGGCGTCGGGCATGCACGGCTTTCGCCTTGTCCCAAAGCATCGACGAGAGTACCCCCGCGTAGACTTCCTTCAAGGGGAAGAGTGTGTAGAGGATGCTAAGGATCACTTCCGGCGGGAAAGGATCGCCTTCGCTGTAGTAGTCGAACAAGCCGCTCTCAACCCGGAGATCGGTTGCGGCGCGAAGACTCTGTGCCAGTTCCTGGCTATCGTCCGTGACGAAAAAGCCGCTGGTGAGATCGATGGTTATGTCTGAATCCTGCGGCGTGTATTTCCTAGTTTCCAAGTGCCTCCCTCCACTCGGTCCAGCCTCGGGGCTTATTATCCGCTCTTATTCAGTCAAGTGCCTAGAAGGGTTGTCCTACGAACTTCGCCTTCACGGAGTTCTGAGAAGTTCGGATGCAGGATCATGCATACCGGAGGTCCAGTACCCCCTAGCGGACCTCGGGACAGCGGGGTGTTTACGAACTGCGCCATAGATAGTACATACGGGTGATGCGCCTAGTACTCGCTGCTTGCTACCGTGGCGGCGTTGATCAACTTGGGCGGGACTGACGAGTCCCGCTCCCTCACTGAAGGGAGCAAAGAGGCTATGGTAGGTGTATTGGGCAAGAAGC
>Ga0126313_10001957_pt1 | contig 11229 bp, 10 predicted proteins | sample Plot105A_FD_89954 | JGI IMG/M metagenome (GOLD analysis project Ga0126313, IMG submission 89954) | Serpentine soil microbial communities from UC McLaughlin Reserve, CA, USA - Plot105A | ecosystem: Environmental > Terrestrial > Soil > Grasslands | place: USA: UC McLaughlin Reserve, Lake County... | reverse complement strand
CGACCTCGTCGAGCGAGATCACCATGATCTCGGCCGAGAGGATGAAGTCCGTCCGGATCGCGCCCGTGACGAGCTGCTCCTCGTCCGCCGGCTGCTCCTCGCCGGCCTCCGCGTGCGCCGGCTCGTGCGGGCGCAGGGTCTCCCACACCTTCTCCGCCCCCTCGTAGCAGAGGTAGGCGCCGCCGATCATCAGGATCGGGGTCAGCAGCCACGGGATCAGCTCGCTCAGGAGCAGCGCGGCGGGCAGGATGAACAGCAGCTTGTTGCGCAGCGACCCGACCGCGATCCGCTTGATCATCGGCAGCTCGCGCTCGGGCTCGAAGCCCTGGACGTAGCGCGGCGTGACGGCCGCGTCGTCGACGATCACGCCGGCGGCCTTCACGCTCGCGCGGCTCGCGCCGGCGGCGACGTCGTCGACCGACGCGGCGGCAGCTCGCGCGAGCACGGCCACGTCGTCGAGCAGGGCGGCGAGACCGGCGCTCACGGGCGCCGCCCCATACGAGGTGCGGCGGCTCAGACGGCCGGCCAGACCGGCAGGCCCGACCGCATGGCCGGCCGCGTCGCGACCGCGCGCAGCCAGGGCTCGAGCTCGGCGATCGTCATCGGGCGCCCGATCAGGTGGCCCTGGACCTCGTGGCAGCCCCACTCGGCCAGGCGCGTCCACGCGGCCTCGGTCTGCACGCCCTCCGCCACGACGTTGACCCCGAGCCGGCGCCCGAGGTCGATGATCGAGTGCGTGATCGCGGCGTCGCGCTCGTCCTCGTCGAGGCGCATCACGAACGAGCGGTCGACCTTGAGCTCGTCGATCACCAGCGAGCGCAGGTGCACGAGCGACGAGCGGCCCGCCCCGAAGTCGTCGAGCGCGATCGGGATGCCGATCCGGCGCAGGCTGCCGAGCACCTCGATCGTGCGCTCGAGGTCGGCCACGACGGCGTCCTCGGAGACCTCGAGCCGCAGCCTGGCGGGGTCGAAGTCGTGGTGGGTGAGGATGCGCTCGATCTCCGACGGGAGCCCGAGGTCGAGCAGGTCGGCGGGGCCGAGGTTGACGGCGACGCCGAGCGCGATCCCCGCGCGGTTGCGTCCCGCGATCTCCGCGAGCGCGCGGTCGAGCACGAACGCCGTCAGCGAGCGCGTGAGCTCGCTCTGCTCCACGAGCGGGAGGAAGTGGCTCGGGCCGAGCAGGCCGCGCTGCGGGTGCTGCCAGCGAACGAGCGCCTCGACGCCGCGCACCACGCCGGTGCGCACGTCCGCCTTCGGCTGGTAGTGCAGGATCAGCTCGCCGGCCTTCAGCGCGCTGTGGAGCTCCCCGACCAGCGCGAGCCGCTCGCGGCTGTGGCGGTCGCGCGCGGGCAGGTAGACCTCATGGCCGGTGCGCATGCGCTTGGCCTCGTACATCGCGACGTCGGCGCGCTGGAGCAGCCCGAGCGCGTGGCGCGAGTGGTGCGGGAAGATCGCGATGCCGACGCTCGCGTCGATGTGCACGCGGATCCCGCCGACCTCGAACGAGCGCTCCAGCGCGGAGCGCAACCGCAGCCCGGCCGCGCTCGCCGACGTCTCGTCGCCCGGCGTCAGCACGACCGCGAACTCGTCGCCGCCGAGCCGCGCGAGCGTGTCCTCGCCCCGCAGGAGTCCGCTCAGCCGCGGCCCGATCTGGCGCAGCACCTGGTCGCCGGCGTGGTGGCCGAGCGTGTCGTTGAGCTCCTTGAACCCGTCGAGGTCGACGAGCAGGAGCGCCAGCTCGCGGCCCGACTCCTCGCTGGCGGCGATGGCGGCGTCGAGCCGGTCGACGAGATAGCGGCGGTTGCCGAGACCGGTCAGGTCGTCGGTGAGCGCCTGGTGGCGGCTCTCGCGCAGGCGCTCGACGACCGTCAGCCCGGCGCGGGCCATTCCGGTCAGCACGGTGACGATCGCGAGCCCGACCGCGACGTCGTCGACCTCCGCGAACTGCCCGACCGTGAGCAGTCCGAGCGCGATCGTCGCGAACGTGAGGATCGCCGTCAGCACGACCGGGCTGAACTCCGGCCCGGGCTCGACGCGGCGCGACGGGAGCCACGCCGCCACCCCGAGCAGCACCGCCGCCAGCGGTGCCGGCTCCGCGGCCACGCCAAGCACCGCGAGCCCGGCCAGCGCCACGATCAGGGGGAGCTGAGGACGCCAGCGCGACAGCGCGATCACGCCGAGCACGCCGCCGATCGCGACCGCGGTCGCAGCGCTCGAGCCCAGCGCCACGGCCACGGCGGAGGTGGACGAGGCGCCCATCGCGGCGTCCAGCCACGACAGCCGCGTGACGTCCGGGTGCTGCTTGGAGACCAGCCACCCGAGCCCCAGGACCACGAGCGCCGCGGCCGCGGCGCCCGTCGCATCCCAGTCCGCCTCGAGCAGCTCGGTCATCGCCGCACAGGCGAGCCCCGCCGCCACGAGCAGCCACGCCGGGCGGTACCGGCGCACCACGAGCACGGAGGTCACGCACGCGGCGGCGCCGACGAGGAGCACGACGCCCGCGAACAGGTCGAAGAGCATCGCGCGCATCGTCTCGGAGCGGCGCGGCTCGCGCCACCCGGCCTACGTGATCGACTGCTCGTCCATGCGCCAGCCTCCCATGCGCTCGTGGTCGGCCTCGCCGAGCACGGGGTGCAGCTCGAGGGCCGGGGAGTACCGGCTGGCCGGCGTGTCCCGGCCCAGGGCCTCGGCCATCGCGCGGACGTGGTGGGGCCCTCCGCCGCAGCAGATCCCGATGTAGTCCACGCCGATGTCGCGCGCGCGGCGCGCGAAGTCCGCCATCTCGAAGCGCGTGCACTGGTGTGGCTCGAGCTGGATGGGGAACCCCTGGAACGACTCGAAGGCGCTCGTCGCCGCCGACGTCCGGTAGGGGACCGGCTGCGCCGCGACCCCGACGTCCACCGCCGAGCGGATCTCCTCGAGCAGCGGGAGCATCGTCTCGGGCCCGCGCGAGCAGTTGAGCCCGACGACCGTCGCTCCCTCGTCCGCCAGGATCCTGCACGCCTCGACGTAGTCGTAGCCGTCGTAGGTCTGCGTGGGCTGGACGCTCGCGAAGGTCACCATGACGGGCAGCCCGAGCTGCTTGCAGACGTCGAGGCCGATCAGCGCCTCGCCCAGGTGGTCGTAGGTCTCGGCGATCACGAAGTCGATCCCCTCCTCGACCGCCCAGCCGAGCTGCTCCTCGTACTGCGCGCGGACGACGGCGCCGGAGACGTGCGGATCGTGGTGGTCGAACGACCACGTGTTGCAGATGTTGCCCGCCACGAGCGCGTCGCCCTCGGCCGCGATCTCGTTGGCGATCCGCACGGCCTGCCGGTTCATCGGCTCAAGCTCGCCGGCGCGCCCGACGTCCTTGAGCTTGTCGCGGTGGGCGTAGTAGGTGAGCGCGACCATCACGTCCGAGCCGGCCCGCAGGAATTCGCGGTGCAGCTGGCGGAGCGCGTCGGGCGCGTCGAGGATCACCTCGGGCACGAAGGGGCCGGCCTTGACGTAGCCGCGGCGCTCGAGCTCGAAGACGTAGCCCTCCGCGCCGACGACGACGCCTTCAGCGAGACGCTGTTCCAAGCTCCTGCGCGACGGACGGGTCATCGGTCGCCTTCCCTTCGTCGAAACGGGCCGGGTCGAAGCGGGCGATGTCGTAGACGGTGCCGCCCTGCACCGCGCTCTCCGCGAGCACACGCCCCACCCAGGGGGCGAACTTGTAGCCGGTCCCGCGCCAGCCGACGCCCACGTAGGCGTTGGGCTGGCCCGGGATCGGTCCGAGCACGAAGTCGTCGTCGGCCACGAGGTCGTAGTCGCAGCCGTCGACGTCCTGCACGTCGGAGACCGCCGCGTCGCGCAAGCCGGGCATGCACTGCTCGACGAAGCTCGCGACGCTGTCGATGCTCGTGCGATCCCGGGGGACGTCCGGCGGGTTGTAGTAGCCGATCTTCACGGCCTCGACGAGGCCGTCCACGATCGGATGGCAGTAGATGCCGGTGTCGAGGTAGGCGATCACCGGCATCGCCGTCGAGGTGAAGCGCTCGCGCTCGTGCGCCGGTGGGACGAGGTACTTCGCCTCCCGCGGCCGGTCGCGCGTGATCGGGACCTGCAGGTCGCAGCCGGGCAGGAGCGACAGGACGGCGTTGGTGCCGTGGCCGGCCGTGATCACGAGCGAGCGCGTGACGAACTCGCCCGCGTCGGTGACCACGCGGTAGAGCTGGCCGGCGCGGGTGATCTCGCGCGTGTCGACGCCCTCGATCGTGCGCACGCGGGCGGCCAGGGCGCTCGTCGCGGCGCCCACGTCCACGACGCCGGCGTCCGCCTCGAGCCGGCCGAGGTCGGCGTCGAGGTAGGGGAAGCGATGGCGCAGCGCCTGCCCGTCGAGCGCCTCCGAGCTCATCCCGATGCGCGCGAGCACGTCCGCGCTCTGCTGCGCGTAGGTGCCATCGAGATCGGGCGTGACCGAGCGCTTGGCGATGTTCATGCAGCCGCAGCGCACGAGCGCCTCGGTGCCGGTCCGCCGCTCGAAGTCCTCCCAGAGCCGGAACGCCTCGTGCGCGAGCCTCGCGTAGTGCGGGTCCAGATAGTCGCTCCGGAACGAGCGGGTGCGGCCGTAGGAGGCCGTCGTCGGATCGCCGATGCGGCCCTGCTCGAGCACGACGACCTCCGCGCCCCGCTCCGCCGCGTGGTAGGCGGTGAAGAGGCCCATCGCGCCGCCGCCGATGACGACGAGATCGGTCACGCCGCCACCTCGGGCGGACGCAGCTCCTCGGCGTAGGAGATCGACTGTCGCCGCAGCGATCCGTCGGGGTCGGTCGCGTAGCTGCCCATCCGCCACAGCGGCGGCGAGTAGGCGTGGATGGTGACGGCCGGCGTGGCGCTGTCCTGCCGCATCCGATGGACGTGGGATGCGTCGAAGTCGAACACCTCGCCCGCGCGATGGTGGCGCCGGATCGGCGGGCCCCCCAGCACGAGCCGCTCCTCGATGACCTCGCCCTCCACGACGGCCACGGCGCCGCTCGAGGTGTCGTGGTCGTGGAACCCCGTGTCGTTGCCCGTGCCCCACGAGATGACCCACACGTCGACGTGGTCGTCGCGCCAGAGCTGCTCGAAGTGGCGATCGCCGTTGTCGTGGCTGACGAGCGAGCGCCAGCGCTCGGGCTCGTCGGCGATGCGCGTCACCAGCTCGCAGAGCTCGCGCCGCGTCATCCGGTCCCCAGGAGCCGGGCCGGGTTGCGCTCGCGCAGCGCGACCTCCACGGCGTCGCCGAGCGACAGGTCGGCGGCTCCGACCACGGGCCGGTCGCTGCCGTGGACCAGCCGGTCGACGCCGACCTCGCGGAGCACCGCGTCGACGGCGCGCGCTCCGTAGGACGAGGTGTCCAGGAAGACGTCGGGGTCGCTCGCCGCCCGGCCGCCGCGGGCCACGAGCCGCTCCCGGTGCAGCGGCGCGAGGCCGGCGAGCATCGCGAAGCACACGCGCAGGCGCGGGTGGGCGGCACGGCCCCAGACGGCGAAGGCGTGCCAGGCCCGCTGCATCGCCGCCACGTAGCCGGTCATCGCCTGCCACCAGGGCGGGCGCGCGGACGCCTCGGCCGTCGCCGGCCCGGGGTGGATGAACGCGGGCGCGCCGTGGCGCTCCAAGGTCTCGAGCACCGGACCGAGGCGGGCGAAGCCCTCCGGGCTGCTGAGGCCATCGGCCGAGAGGCACGCGCCGGCGAAGCCCTTCTCGAGGAGCTCCGAGATCGCCTTGGAATCGGGATCGGCCAGCCCGACCGCGGCCCAGGCTCCGAACGGGGCGGGCAGCTCGGCGACGCCGTGGTGGTAGGCGGCGAGCAGCGGCTCGGCCTCTCCCGCGGGGAGCGCCTCGATGCCCAGCGGAGGGGAGAGCGCCACGAGCGCGAGGTCGATGCCGTCGCTGCCCGCAAGGGCCGCCCGGTGTGCGGGATCGTGGTCGGCCAGGTCGAGCGGCGCGTCCTCCTCGCCCTCGATGCGCAGCACCCAGCCGTCGCGCCGGCGCGCGATGCACGGCCGCTCGCTCCGTAGCGAGAGGTCCCGGAGCAGCGGCTCGGGCCAGAGGTGCTGGTGGATGTCGACTCGTGCGGGCGTGGGCGCGGTGGGTGGTGAACCGGTTCAGTGAACCGCTTCAGCAGTATGCGCCGAGGCATCGCGCGCTGTCAACCCCGTCGGTTAGGCTCGGGACGTGGCCAGACGACGGACCACGATCCGCGACCTGGCCGAGCACACGGGGCTCTCGCCCGCCGCGGTGAGCTACGCCCTGCGAGGCCTGCACGTCTCCCCCGAGACCGAGCAGCGCGTGCGCGACGCGGCGGACGAGCTGGGCTACGAGGCGGACCCGATCGCGCGGGCGCTCGCGGGCGGGGCGACCGGCGTGGTCGGCCTGCTGGTGGGGAGCCTCAGCGACTTCTGGAACCAGGACCTCGTGCGCGCCGTGCAGCGGCACCTCTACGACGGGGCCCTGAGCTCGCTCGTGGCCGACGCCGACGGCGAGCCCGCCCGCGAGCTCGAGCTCGCGCAGCGGCTCGTCGATCAGCGCGTCGACGGCCTGGTCGTCGTCCCGATCGGGCCGGCGAGCGGCGGCTGGAGCGCGATCGCGAGGCAGATCTCGACGGTCACGATCGGCGACGCCCTCCCGGGCGTGGCCCCGGCCGGCGAGGTGGTGTTCGACTACGAGCACGGCGTCCTGCAGAGCCTGCAGCACCTCAGTGAGCTCGGCCACCGCCGCGTCACCGTGCTCTCCTGGGCGGTCGAGACCTCGCCCGATCGCGAGGCCGAGCGCGCCGTCGCCCGATCGGCTGCGGCCCTGGGCATCGACTGCAGCGTCGTCCCGTGCGCGTACTCGCTCAACGCCTCGCGCCCCCTGGCCGTCGAGCTGCTCGCCGGTCCCGACCGCCCGGGCGCCGTCCTGTGCATGTCCGACTCGATCGCCTACGGGGTCTACGCCGCCTGCATGGAGCTCGGGCTCTCGATCCCCGGCGACGTCGCCGTCGCGGGCTTCGGAGACCACCCGATCTCGCGCCTGCTCTCACCGCCGCTGACCTCGACGGTCTGGGACGTCGAGCAGGTCGCGGAGCGGGCCACGGGCTTCCTCGTCACCGCGATCGCCGCGGAGGGGCCGCAGGCGACGCTGCGGGAGGTCATCGCGCCGGTGCTCGCAGCCCGGGCGTCGACGGCGGCCTGATCCGGCCGGGGCGCTACGACGGCTCGAGGTACCGGTCGCAGCTCGACGGCTCGCCGGAGTCGAAGCCTGCGCGCCATGCCTCCTCACGCTGCTCGGGCGTGCCGTGGTGGGCGGGGTTGCCCGCATCGAAGTCGCCGACGGCGAGCACGGCGTCGAGCGCCTCCTGGAGGTCGCCGTCCTCGAGGCGGTCGTTCGCTGACGCGCTGTGCGCCCACGTGCCGGCGAAGCAGTCGGCCTGGAGCTCGAACGCCATCGTCGGCACCTTGTCGCCGTAGGAGTCGAACAGGCCGAGCTCGTCCTGGACCTGGTGACCGTACTCGTGCGCGACGATGTAGGCGACCGCGAAGTCGCCCGCCGTGCGCCCGTAGCCGTGCGAGCTGCCGGGGAGCGCGTGGTCGAGCGAGCCGTCGTAGATGTCCGACGCGAACTGCTGCGAGATGTAGATCGTGTCGTCGCCGGGACAGTAGGCGGCGGCGCTGTCGCCGAGCGTGCCGTTCTCGTCGCCGCACGCGCTCGCGGCCGTCTGGCCGGCGGGGATCCACGCATAGCTGACCCGGGGCTGCTCGAGGCTCGAGGCCTCGAACACCTTCTCCCAGTAGGAGTCCACATCCGTGGTGACCGCGGTGAGGAACTCCTCCATGGTCTGCGGCTGCTGCGCGCCGTCGGCCCCGGTCACCAGGCCCGAGGCGGGTTTCAGCTTGCCGACGGCGCTTCCGCCGCGATCATCGGCCTGAGCAGAGCCGAGGTAGTGGAAGGCGCCGGCGAGCGCCAGGACCAGAGTGGCGCCGGCGAGCAGCCGGGGGCGGGTCAAGATCTTCATGGCAGAGCACTGAGGCAGACCCCCCTAAAGCCCGTGCCCGAGCTCCCCTAACGATTCGCACACGATTGGATAAGCGCGAGCCATGCCGCGCGTATGATCGAGCGGCCCGATGTTCCTCAGACGCATCGTCCTCGACAACGTCAGATCGATCGAGCATCTCGAGCTCGGGATCGCCACGCCCGAGGGCCAGGGCCGGGAGTGGACGTTCCTGCTGGGGGAGAACGGCACGGGCAAGACGACGCTGCTCCGGGCGGTCGCGCTCGTGCTGGCCGGCAGCGAGGCCCTGCCCGAGCTGCTCGGGGCGCCGCGCGACTGGGTGCGCTTCGGCGCATCCGAGGCCCGCATCCGCGCGGAGCTCGAGACGGCGGACGGGCAGCTGCGGTCCGCCGAGCTCGTCATCGGCGCGGAGGACACGCTGCGCCAGGTCTACGGCCGCAACGGCGAGCTGCTCGAGCAGCTCGACAACGCCTTCCGGCACACGAACCGCAGCTACTTCACGGTCGGGTACGGCGTCTCGCGGCGCCCGGCCGAGGAGAAGACCTCGACCGTCGGCCCGTCGTTGTTCCGCCATCCGCGCGCCCGCAACGTCGCGACGCTGTTCTCACCCCACGCGTCGCTGACGTCGCTGGAGACGTGGGCGATGGACCTGGACTACCGGCACGCGGCCGGCTTCGACATCGTGCGCGACGCGATCGACGCCCTGCTCCCGGGCATCACGCTGTCGCACATCGACCGCGACCGCCGCGAGCTGGTCTTCGACACGCCGGACGGGCAGATCCCGTACCGGCTGCTCAGCGAGGGCTACCAGAACGTGGCCGCCTGGACCGGCGACCTGCTGCTGCAGATCACCGAGGTGTTCGGCGATCTCGCCGACCCGTTCTCCGCCCGCGGGCTGCTGCTGATCGACGAGGTCGACCTCCACCTGCACCCGAAGTGGCAGCGCGGCCTGATGCAGTTCGTGCAGACGCGCTTCCCGAACTTCCAGATCGTCGCGACGACACACAGCCCGCTGACGGTGCACCAGGCCGGCGACGGGGAGCTGTTCTTCCTGCGCAGGCGCGACCCGTCGGTGCCCGCGGAGCTGCACGCTTATGAGGGCGCGCCGCGCGACCTCATGCTCCACCAGCTGCTGACCAGCCCGCTGTTCGGCCTGACGACCCTCGACTCCCGGCCGGTCGAGCAGATGAAGAACGAGTACCGAGCGCTGCGCGACAGCGAGACGCGGAGTCCCGAGGCGGAGGCCGAGCTCGAGCGGCTGACCGACGAGCTCAAGGACCTCCCCGACTGGAGCGAGGGGATCGAGGGCCAGGACGAGCTCAAGAGCCTGCTCCGCGACGTGCGAAGCGAGCTCGACGGCGGGCGATAGCGCCGGGGTTGCCGTGATCGCGCTGACGCGGGACCGCACCTCGCAGGCGATCCCCGCGGGCTTCCGCGGCACCGGCCGGGTGGGCAACCAGCGCCGGCTGATCGACCTGCGGCTGGCGAGGCAAGGTCCGAAGTCGTCCGTGTGGGGTGCGGCAAAGGCCCAGCTCCGGGCCGAGTCTGGCGGGAAGTGCGCCTACTGCGAGGGCAAGGCCTCCCACGTCGCCCACGGCGACGTCGAGCACATGCGGCCGAAGGCCGACTACTGGTGGCTGGCGTACTGCTACGACAACTACCTCTATGCGTGCCAGCTCTGCAACCAGAGCTTCAAGGGCACGAACTTCCCGGTCACCGGCGCGCGCCTCGCCGAGCCGCTGATCCCGCCCGGCGCGACGGACGCGCAGCTCGATACGCTCGCGCCGGACCTCTGCCCGGACCCGTTGGAGCAGGCCGCCGTCGCGCAGTACGCCGCGCTCGTCGGCGCAGAGCAGGCCGGTATTCCCGACCCGTACCTGCTCGACCCCGAGCCGTTCTTCTCCTGGAAGCCCGACGACACGCTCCGCGAGGTAGAAGTTCAGCCCCGCGACGCCTCCCCGGCCGCGCAGCGGGCTTTCGCGGCCGCGCAGGCGTTCCTCGGCCTCAACCGCGACGAGCTCAAGCTCTGGCGCTACGAGGTCTACGAGGACGTCGCCCTGCTCATCGAGATCGTCGAAACCCAGCGGATCAGCGCGGCGCTCCGGCACCGCACCGAGGACATCCTGCGGCGCAAGATGTCCGTCCGCGGTGAGTTCGCGGGCATGGTGCGGTACTTCGTGCGGGATGTGGCGGGGCTGCCGCTGTAGGACTAGTCGTCGGCGGGGAGGGGAGGCCACCAGGTGTTGATCTGGTCCTTGGTCTCGAGCACCTGCGCCCGCGCCTGGCCCATGATGCGCTTCTCGCCGGGCGTCAAGGCGCCGCCCCGCAGCAGTCCCTTGGTCTGGGCGAGCTCGTCGTCGAGATCCGGGACCACGCCGGGCATCAGCGCGGCGAACGTCGGCGGGCCGTCTTCATCGGCCGCGTGCGCGTGCGGGCTCGCGCTCGCACGGGCGAGGTCGGGCGGCGGGGGCGGGGGAACCGGCCGGCCGTGGATGTAGACGGCCGCCTGGTCGCGCCGGTTGAGCGCCGCGAAGATCGTCGTGCTGACCGCGTCCCGGAGGGCGCCCTTGGCACCGTCGAGGAGGCCGTACGCCGCGCCCGCGACGTCGTGCTGGAAGTTCAGGACCGCCACGGCGGTCTCCTCGGGACTCAGGTACGTCGCGCTGGTGTGCGCGGCGACGCGGTTGTGGACTCGGACGACGCGCTGGAGGTCGCCACCGGGCGGCGGCGGCGGGGGAGCGTTCTCGACCACGTCGACCGCCCCGCGCCATGCGGCGTACATGTTCCGCCGCACGTTGCGAAGTGACACGACGGCCTTGGCGTTGTCCTCCTGATCGACCCAGTCGCCGGCCCGCTCGATCGCCTTCGTGCCCCGCGCGATGCGGGTCCTGACGATCGACGGGAGGACGGGCGGCGGGCCATCGCTGCCGGCGGCCTTCGCCGGGACGGGATGGGACTTGGCCGAGCCGGAGTCGGCCAGCGCCGCCGGGGTCATGACCAGTCCGACTGCGAGCGCCGCCGGCAGGACTGCCTTGATGCGCATGTGTATCCCTTTCGAGTGTCGCTGATGCGCGGGCACCTCGGAAGGGGTGCCAGCGACAGTAGAAGCGGCGGCGCCCGGTTCTGCGATCGGGTCTTGATACTGCGCGATCGTTCTACGTTCCGACATGCCGCGGACAGCCCCGGCTCTTGTGCCGCGGCCGCCTACGATCGCGAGATGAGCGAGGTCG
>Ga0126313_10001956_pt1 | contig 11231 bp, 10 predicted proteins | sample Plot105A_FD_89954 | JGI IMG/M metagenome (GOLD analysis project Ga0126313, IMG submission 89954) | Serpentine soil microbial communities from UC McLaughlin Reserve, CA, USA - Plot105A | ecosystem: Environmental > Terrestrial > Soil > Grasslands | place: USA: UC McLaughlin Reserve, Lake County... | reverse complement strand
GGGGATTCCCCCGCTTATGAACCCGTCCGCCCATCTGCCTACTCTCCGAATCGCGGGTGGCGTGTAGCCGCCTATCAGCAGCTCGGGACCTCCCGGTCGTGCCGGAGGTGGCCCTATGGGTCCGACCTCGTCGCTTGCCGGCTGCCCAGACCATACCCGCTTCATGAGCTCGAGCTGCTCCTCGAACCTGCGAGCCCGGTCGTGGAAGGAAGCCGGGGCGAACTGGAAGTCGTCTTCCCTAGACCCAACGCCAAGACCCAAAGCTAGGCGGCCTCCTGATAAAGCATCGATGGTGGCCGCCTGCTTTGCCAGCACACCCACTCTGCGCAGCGGGGCGATCAGCACCGTGGTCATCAGGCGCACGCGGCTGGTCACCGCCGCGGCGGCCGCCAGCGTGATGAGGGGTTCGTAGTTGGGGTAGACCAGCCGGTCGAGGCTGCCGAGGCTGGAGAAGGGACCGGAATCCGCCCGCTTGGCCCAATCCAGGACAAGGGAACCTCTCGTTCCAGGTATCGTTGCTGGCAACCCTATACCAATATCCATTGCCCCTCCTTACCTTGGAGTAGTTCTTCGTGTCTAGGACGGCTGCACATTATCTCATGACCGGTCGGCTTCGCTCCCCGGCACAGATGCTTGAACCTTCTTGAGTCGGGTGTGGTCGGAAGTGTAGTGATCCGTAAGGAACACGGCAGGCAATAGGAAACACGCCCCTGGCGTGGTCAGAACTGTACCGATCTGGGGGAGGCCTTAGCACTCTGTAGTTCTGCGGGCGCTACTTGCGATCCGGGTAGAGCCAGAAGGAGAACAAGCGCGTCATACGGGGCATGATGACGTAGGTCATCAGCGTCACCATCATCGCCGTAAAGACCAGCGTGCGTACCAGCGTGGGGAGTAGGTTCAGCCAGTGACCAAAGAGGGAGAAGATGATGGCCACAACCGGGAAGACCGCCAGCCAGGTGACGATGGCCATCTTGTAGCGGGGCGGCGCCGGTTCCCCGGGCTTCGAGGGCAGTGTGAACCAGGTTTCGAGGCCAGTGAGGACGTGGACTTTCTCCTCTTCCTGCAGGAGAGGCCTAGACTTGTGGAGCCAGTGGTGGCGTTCCTCGGAGTTCTCCCAGGCATGCAGATTGCTCGCGTGGTCGAATCGGAAGATGATCCTGTACTCGTCGTCCTCGGGGTCGTCGCTGGGACGCAATACCTCCGAGCCGAGGTAGCCGGGGAACTTGTTCGCGGCAGCTAGGATGCCGGAGACCCATTCTTCGAACTCCCGCTCGCGACCCGGCTTCACTCGCCGCGAGGCCACCGCCGTAACGGGTGGGTCATCCCCCGAAGTGGAATTCCGATCGTCAATGAACTCGTCCATAGCAAGCGCTCCAGGAACAATTGCGGCGACAAGGGCCTATTAAACCTTAAGCCCTTGGAACAGACCACCCGGGGCGAAAGTTTCTCGGAAAGGAGGTAGGACAAGACGGTGTGAGCTGGAAAGGGGTCTTAGAGAGTTTGGGATCGGCTCTCTGGTGTCTCTATACCACCCGCTCGAACCCGGTGCTCGGGCACTGATTCATTGCGCCGTGCCTAAGGAAGGGGTTGCGGCGGAAAGAGATGGCTTCTATTGGGTTCGCCCGGCATTGACGGCCGCGGCATGGCCCGCAGCACATTGACCGCAGAACCGTCTCTGGATCGGGTATCCTGCCTTGGCTAACTTTGCTCGAGGCATTTCAAAGCGTCAGTGTGAGAAGCTAGGACCAATCGCTCAAACGAGGACCTAGAAGCGAGAGGTCGGCCGGTCCCAGACGGTCGGAGGCAGTCTTGGCCTGGTGCCAGAAGGGGTAGATCAGCAGCGGGGCGCTCACTTCATCCAGGTGTCGACGTTCCTCTTCAGAGAGCTCGAGCTGGGCGGCCATGAGGTTGTCGGCTAGCTGTTCGTCGGTACGCGCTCCGACTATGACCGAGGTCACACCCGGTCGGCCGAGCAGCCACGAGAGTGCCACCTGTGCTGCGGATACGCCACGACCTTCCGCGATCTCGACGAGCACATCTATGGTGTCGTAGAGCTTGTCGGCGTCGTACACCGGCGGCTCATCCCAGCCCTCCACGTGCCGCCCCTCCGAGACCTCTTTGTCGCGCCGGTACTTCCCAGATAGCAGACCGCCAGCCAGTGGGCTCCACACGAGGATGGAGCATTCCTGGTCTATGGCGAGCGGCACCAACTCGTACTCGGCCTCTCTGGCCTGCAGCGTGTAGTGGATCTGCTGGCTGACGTAGCGCTGCAGCCCGAGCCTCTCGGAGATCCCAAGCGCCTTCATGAGCTGCCAGCCGGAGTAGTTGGAGGATCCCACGTAGCGCACCTTGCCGCTTCTCACGAGGGTGTCCAGCGCCTCCAAGGTCTCCTCGAGCGGGGTGAGACCGTCCCACTCGTGGACCTGGTAGAGGTCGATGTAGTCGGTGCCGAGTCTCCTGAGGCTCTCCTCGCACTGGCGGATTATGTGGTGTCGTGAGAGACCAGTGTCGTTGGGCCCACCTCCCACAGACATGCGGACCTTCGTCGCAATGAGTAGATCGTCTCGCCGCCCCGCGATCGCCTCACCGAGTATCTGCTCCGACTTACCGCCTGAGTAGATGTTTGCGGTGTCGAAGAGGTTGACCCCGGCGTCCAGACACATGTCGACCTGCCTCCTTGCCCCGGCGACGTCTGTAGAGCCGACCTTGCTGAAAGTACCATGACCTCCGAAGGTCATGGTGCCGAGGCTCAGAGCAGAGACGAACAGCCCGGAGCGTCCTAGCCGACGATATTCCATGGGATCCTCCTTGTGCTTGGATTATGGGACAGCCTAGCACGGCGGGAACGACATAGCGCTCGGGGCTGGATCCGACCTCGCAATACTTCAAAGCCCCCTTGAACGTCCTTCAAGCCAACGGCATTGTCTTCCGTGGCCCTTTCCTATCCCCCGTCTTCGCGACACTTAAAATCAATCTTTGGCGCGTTGGAGTAGGAGCAGTCGCGCACCGCCACCTGGCTCGTTCGAACCACTTAGCCACGCTGTATCACGTCCTCCAAGATGCTATCTATCTCAGAGAGGACGTCGGACGACAGCCTCACCCCAGCGGCCTTCACGTTGTCCTCAACCTGTTCGGGACGCGAAGCACCGATGATGGTGCTGCTGACGTTTTCCTGCCGAAGTATCCAGGCCAACGCGAGCTGGCTCATGCCGAAGCCCGCATCGGACGCTACCGGACGTAGCTTGTCTACGGCTGACAAGACTTCCTCCTTCATGAGCTGCTGCATGAACCTGTTGGAGTCGGGGTCGGCAGCGCGAGTATCCTGCTCGGGGGCTTCCCCAGGACGATACTTGCCGGTGAGCACGCCCTGGGCAAGCGGGGAAAAGACCACCTGGCCTACGCCTTCGCGCTCGCACAGCGGGAAGATCTCGGCCTCGATCTGCCGCTGGATCATGTTGTAGCGCGGCTGGTTGGAGACGATCCTGTCGAGGTTCATCACTTTGGCGAGGTGCAAAGCGTCGGCTATCTGATCCGCCGTCCACTCAGAGACGCCCACATACAACACCTTCCCCTGCCGCACAAGGTCGTCAAGAGCCCGCAGGGTCTCCTCGAGCGGCGTATCTTCGTCGTAGCGATGGCACTGGTAGAGGTCCACGTAGTCGACCCCGAGCCGCTGCAGCGAGGCGTGGCATTGTTCGGTGATGTGCTTGCGCGAGAGACCACGGTCGTTTGGGCGTTCCCCCATGGGGAAGTACACCTTTGTGGCAAGGAAGTAGGAGTCCCGCTCGAAACCCTTGAGCGCCCGGCCCACGATTTCCTCGGCCGCTCCCCGCATGTAAACGTTGGCGGTGTCGAAGAAGTTGATCCCGAGCTCGTAGGCTTTGTGAATGCAGGTTCGTGCGCGCTCTTCGGCTACGCTCCCGCCGTAGGTCAGCCAGCTCCCCAAAGAGATCTCGCTGACCTTCACCCCGCTCCTACCCAACCGCCGGTACTCCACGAAAACCTCCCGTCTCGCACGGTGACAAGAGCCACATGGTATCGCTTGTCGACCTCGAGCTGCGCGGCTTGGCTTACTTGAAGAATAATGAAGAGCAGCGAGCGGACTCAGGCCGTTGATCTGCTCATGAGGGAAGCACCATTGGCTCTGGTCTGTAATATCTCTCTCTAGGCTCCCAGCGACTCCTTGTAGCGTCGGATGGTCTCCATATGCTCTTGAGGCGAGCGCAGCCCCGCGTTCATCGTGTTGATGGAGATGTGCGTCGCTCCGAGCGAGCGCCACGCTTCGGTTTGAGGTATCCACTCCTCCGGTGGAGCCCTACCCACGTCCGGGCGTGCCTCTATCCCTACCAACTCCGGATCCCGGTCTGCCTCTTCAACGTAATCCCGCAGTCGCTTAATGGCCTCGCGCATGCTGTCGCCTGGCGGCCCCAGCGGGAACCAGCCGTCTGTCACGTGAGCGGTCCTGCGCAGCCCTACGTCCGCCCTTCCACACCGGTATGGGACGCTGCACAGGCAAGGGGTTGATGCCCGCCTCGTCGATGCGGTGATAGTCGCCCTCGTAGCTGATGACCTCCTGGGTACACAACAGGCGCATCACCTCTATCTGCTCCTCAATCCGGGCATACTCCACCGCATTCCAGCCGATCCCCACTCCGAGGCGCAGCCGTCCGCCGCTAAGGACATCCACTTCGGCTGCCTCTTTGGCAACGAGCGCAGTTTGCCGCTGAGGCAAGACGATGACACCAGTGACTAACTCGAGCCGCTGCCTAACGGCTCATGGAACATCGTCTTATGCGTGTATCCTCGCCAGCCTTCCCGGTTTGCAGGATCTGCGCCGAGCACGTGATCGTAAGCTAGAAGATGATCATACCCTAGGTCCTCGACGGCTCGAGCGTAGCCCCGGATTGTTCCTGGGTCGGTGCCTATCTCGGTCTGCGGAAACGTTACCCCTACCTGCACGCCCAAACTCCTTTCACGAGTTCTTCGAGGCTACTCTCGCCACGAGGCATGGCTTGCTCTCTTTACCAGCAAAACCTGTGCGGACCGAAGTCGGCTTCGTAGTAGGGTACGGTGGCCCGCCCCGCAGGCGCTACCTCGTCGAGCCGCTCACGATCCTCTTCGGTGATCTCGAGAGCTGTCGCGCCCAGGTTGTCCTCCAGCTGCTCCATGGTGCGCGGCCCGATGATGGGACTGGTTATGCCCGGCTGCTCCTTGCACCACGCGAGCGCAACCTGCCCCGGCGTGCACCCCTTCTCCGTGGCGATTGCTTCGACTACCTCCACAACGTCGAATGCTTCCCCTGTGAAGTGGTTGCGCCCCATACGCCTCGGCTCTAGGCCGTATCTTGATCCTTCGGGCGATGCCTCCTCCCTTTGGTACTTGCCGCTCAGAAAGCCGCCAGCAAGCGGGGACCACGGTATCAGAGCCAGGCCGTAGGTCTGCGCTACCGGTACGAGCTCGCGCTCAATTCTCCGGTCCAGCAGGTGGTAGGGAGGTTGCTCGGTCACGAAGCGGTTGAGGCCAAGCTCCTTGGAGGCCCACAAAGACTCGACGACTTGCCAGGCGGCGAAGGTGCTCGTGCCCGCGTAGAGCACTTTGCCGGCGTGGATCAGATCGTCGAGTGCCCGCAAGGTTTCGTCGATAGGGACCTGAGAGTCGGGACGGTGGATCTGGTAGAGGTCGATATGGTCGGTCTGCAGGCGCCTAAGGGAGGCTTCGCACTGCTCGATTACGTGCCTCCGGTGGTTGCCAGCGGCGTTGGGGTCCTCGTCGTCCATGCGCCCGTGCACCTTGGTGGCCAGCACCACGCTGTGCCGCTTCCCGTTGCGCTTGAGAGCCTTCCCCACCACCTCCTCGCTGCGTCCGCGGCTGTAGACATTGGCGATGTCTAAGAAGTTGATTCCTGAGTCGATGGCACGGTCTATGATGTCCAACGAAGCCGCTTCGTCCGTGCGACCTCCGAACATCATGCATCCAAGGCACAGCTCACTTACCCGGGTGCCCGTGCGTCCTAGACTTCGGTAATGCATTGCCTCGCTCCCTCATCGTATCTGCCAGTTTCGGTCGTGATACCCGGTTTTCCCTACCGCCACGCGCCAGCGCCCTTAGTATGTCTGTCCCCGCCCCATTCAGAGCAACCTCAGATGCGTTCTTAGCCTTACTTCAGCGCAAGCCACAACGCGATGTCCTTGACGTCCCTTGCTACCCGCCGGTTCTCGCGACACTTGAAAGCCATCCTTACGCAAGCCGGAGGAGAGAGACTACCGCACAGGACCTTCTAGAGGCGGCGGGACGCCCTATTCTCGTAGAAATGAAGCGTGCCTTTGCGCTTCGAACGCTGTTAAACGCTGTTTGCTCGACGTACATCTCTCGAGAAGCCAGTAAACTAGTGGCTTCTCGTGGATTACCTGGAACGCCTCAATGAGGCGTACATAGAATTCATTCACGAAAGTGCCCCTTTAGAGCCGAAGCCCTTCTAGGACTCCGACCCGTTTCTTCTCCCTATCGCCCTCAGCCCGCTTGGATGAGCCGGATTGACTTCTCCTCTATTGAGCAAATACCGCTTGTCTAGGCTTTCTCTGTGCGACACTCACGCTCGGGCGCCATGGGATGATCCGTGCGCCGTTGGGTTCGTCGCTACACGCCGACCAGCGGAGGCACTCGGCGGTAGAATCGATCCGAAACGGAAGGGAGACGCATGAGCGACCAAGATACTGGACCGGGCGCGGCGGCCGCCGGCACGTTCCCCTTGGGCGGGGACCTCGTCGTCAACCGCCTGGGCTTCGGCGCCATGCGCCTGACGGGACGGGGGATCTTGGGCGAACCGGAGGACCCCGAGGAAGCCCGGCGCGTGCTCCGGCGGGCGGTCGAGCTCGGCGTGAACTTCATCGACACCGCCGACTCCTACGGTCCCGAGGTATCCGAGCGTCTGATCGCCGAGGCACTGCATCCGTACCCGGAGGGTCTGGTCATCGCGACCAAGGGCGGCTACACGCGCCCGAACGGTCGTTGGGTCCCCGACGGGCGTCCCGAGCACCTGAGAGAAGCGTGCGAGGAGTCTTTGAAGCGGCTCAAGGTGGATCGCATAGACCTCTACCAGTTCCACACCCCCGACCCCAACGTGCCCTTCGAGGACTCGGTGTGGGCTTTGGCTGAGCTGAGGGAGGAGGGCAAGATCCGGCACGTCGGTCTCTCGAACGTGGGTGTGAGGGAGCTGGAGATCGCCATAGACATAGTGCCCATAGCCTCAGTCCAGAACCGCTACAACCTCTCGGACCGCTCCTCGGAGGCGGTGCTGCAGGCCTGCGAGCGGGAGGAGGTGGGATTCATACCCTGGTACCCGCTAGCCACGGGTAGGCTGGCGAGGCCCGGCGGCCCCCTCGACGAGATCGCCACCCGCCACGATGCCACGCCCTCCCAGGTGGCACTCGCCTGGCTCCTCAAACACTCGCCCGCGATGCTACCCATCCCGGGTACCTCCTCGGTCTCGCACTTGGAGGAGAACGTGGCTGCCGCCGCGCTGGAACTCGCGGACGAGGAGATGGCGGCGCTCGAAAGAAGCTGAAAGGAGACGAAGCGTGAACATCGGGATAGTCGGCTCGGGGAACATCGGCGCCACCGCCGCCAAGCTCTTCGCGAACGCCGGACACGACGTGGCGGTAAGCAACTCCCGCGGGCCGGAGTCGCTGGTGCCGCTGGTGGAGGAGATCGGCTCAAACGCTCGCGCTGCGACCGTCGAGGAGGCCGCCGACTTCGGGGAAGTTGTGCTGGTGGCGATGCCGTTCTTCGCCTACGAGGCGCTGCCGGCCGACCGACTTCGCCGCTGATAGAGGAGATCGGCTTCGCGCCTGTGGACACGGGCTCCCCAATCTACAACGTGCCGATGACGGCCGGGCGTGCGCGCGAGGAGCTGGCGGGGATGGGCTAATGCGGTCGTCTTCTCGCCGTCTGCGGCGTAGCATGTGCCAGGGCAAAGGAACCACGAGCGACCACGACCAGACAGGCCGTGTAGGGGTAAAAGCTATGGCTACAGCTTCATAGAGCGGCCTAGAACACCTTCGTAGCCGCGGAGTGAGCAGAAGCGCGCCGATACCAGCCATACCAACTACCGGCGGTCTCAGGACTCGCGATCGGCCCTTTCTTGGGCCTCGATCCTCTCTGTGTCCAACTCGATCGCAGCTGGGATCTGGGCAACACTGGGAGGTGCGGAGATCGGCTCTCCCCCAACTTGCTGCGCACCCGGCTGACCATCTTCTACCACGAAAGACGCCCTGGTGTGGATCGGCGCCCCGCGACGGCTCACAAACGGCAAGACTCGGTAGTCGGCCCGGAAGCTTTGCGGAGAGAGGGTGCAGCGGACATACCCGCGCTGGCCGTTGAAGAATTTTATGTGCGGGTTCTCTGCGATGATGCCCTGTGCCCGAGGGTTGGTGTCCGCGCCGTCGCCGCCCGAGGTGATCGAAGTGCCCACGAACTCGGTGCCTACCGTCGGCAAGTCCGGGTCGTCGAAATCGGACTTTAGGTCGGCCGCCCAGTTGTTGTGGACATCTCCCGTGATAACGATCGGGTTGGCGATGCGGCGCTCCGCGATGAAACCCAAGATCCTGTTGCGGGAGCCCAGGTACCCGTCCCAAGCGTCCATGATGAATGCCTCACCAGGCCCGCTCCTGAGGTCCCTCTCGGCAAAGAAGACCTGCTGGGCCAGCACGTTCCAGCGAGAGCGCGAGCGGCTCAGGCCCTCCAAGAGCCACCTCTCCTGCGCCTCCCCGGTGATCGTGCGGCTCGGGTCTCTCTGCTCGGGGTTGGGAGGATCGACACCACCACCTGCGGCCTGATCGTTCCTGTACTGGCGGGTGTCCAGGACGTTGAACTCGGCGAGGTTCCCGTAGGTGATGCGACGGCGGAGGAGCATGTCAGGACCCTGCGGCACCGAGGAGCGCCTCAGGGGCATGTGCTCGTAGTACGCTTGGTAGGCTGCCGTTCGACGTCGGAGGAACTCCTCGACCGACCGGTCGCCCCCGGGTATCGCGTCGGCGTAGTTGTTCTCGACCTCGTGGTCGTCCCAGGTCACCACCCAGGGAAAGGCCGCGTGCGCAGCTCGCAAGTTGCTGGCGCTGCGGTAGAGGGCGTAACGGTTGCGGTATTGGGGGAGCGTGAAGATCTTCGGGCCCTCGTGCCGCCGCACGTTGCCACCGGAAGCGACGTACTCGTTTATGCCGTACTCGTAGATGTAGTCGCCGAGATGCACGACCAGATCGAGGTCCTCCTCTGACATGTGGCCGTAGGCGGTGTAGTAGCCGTGCTCGTACATCTGGCAGGAGGCAAAGGCGAAGCGCATCTGGGCGACGGCGGCACCGGGTGCGGGCGCCGTCTTGGTCCGTCCTACGGGGCTGATCTCGGAGCCCGCTTTGAAGCGGTAGAAGTACTCCCGCGCAGGCTCGAGCCCCTCGACCTCTACGTGCACCGAGTGGGCCAACTCGGGCCGCGCACGTGCCGTGCCTTGGCGCACGATCCAGCCGAAGTTCTCATCGGCGGCCACCTCCCACCGCACGGGAACACTCTGCTCCGGCATCCCGCCGCCTCCGTCCTCCGCCAGCGGCTCTGGGGCGAGCCGCGTCCACAGCACAAACCCGTCGGGCAAGGGATCTCCCGAGGCAACTCCGAGGCTGAAGGGGTAGTCAGAGAACGTGGGCGCCCCTACGAGCCTCTCCAACAGAGGGAATAAGCCGAGGATGAGTTCCACGGCTTTGTTGCTGATCGATCTTGCGAACGCCCGACGGCTTATCGAGCCCAAGTGTTCGAAGGTCTCGATCCGCCGCTTGTCCCAGTTACCGCTTATGCTCATGAGAGCGCGCCCCCTCCCGCCACCTTCTTTGTCGCGCATGCTAGCAGCTAGCTTGTTAGGTGCGGTAGAGAAGCGTGTGCAAACCATCGACTGCGGGGATCGAACGGGATGCGAAATACCAGCAAAACCAGAAGATCTTGGACAGTCGATACGCAGTCGATACCCGCCGTAGCGATCGATAGAGCCATATTCGCGGTCGATGCGGTCGATACTTTTGCGAGGTGCTTCACACGATGTACGAGACGCACTGGATAGAACCCGCTGCGTGGGGAACTCGATTGGCGAACCGAAAAGTGATTTCCTACAGGCTTCCTTTCCGATACTCAGGGAGGTAGGGAGCATCACCGTCGCTGGATCGGTCGGCGGAGCATCACTGGGAGCGGCCCTCGGATACCTCGAACGGCGCAGGTTGGGCGAAGAGCAAGAACCCCGAGTCAGATGAGCTTCCGGGAGATATGGGACCGTATCAACATGCGTCCCTGGAGGCTAGTCTTGCTGCTCCTCGGCTTCGCCATCGTGCTCGTGGCCTTAGATCTCGCACGCTTGGTCCTTCCTACCTGCGATGCGCAAGAAAAGGCGGCGCTCACCGAGTTCCCGCAGTACGATGGAAGGGTGGCCGGGAAGGATCTCGCCATACATGGCGACGAACCGAACTGGCCCCCGCTGCAAGAGCCTCCGCCGGGGTGTGCCTTGGAGTTTGCGACTCCGCAAGCATCCCCGGAGCAGGTCTTGGGGTACTACGAGGAGGAGCTGACCGAGCATAGATGGACGGTCGAGCGGTTCCCCGTCGACGAGGAAGGAGAGTTCGAGTACCCGCACCTCGAGGGCACCCGCGACGGTCTCCGTTACATGGTCCACTCCTTCGAGCTTCCCGGCTCTGGGGTAACGGATATCCGCGTCCTGGTGTACAAACCCTGAGCACAGCCTCCGCGGTCTTCCGAGCTCTACGGCGAGGAGTGATGGGTTACCCGGCGGGTCAGCAGAGCGCCGCCCGTGTCGGGGAGGGGTTTCGGTCCTGTCCCCATCCAGGATGACGATCCTGCCGGCGGCCCCCTGAGTGGGGTACGACTGGGCGACGGGCCCGGCGTAGGTGGCAAACCGGCGCCAGATCCCCGCCTTGCTGCTCGAGGATCTCCGTCTCCCCGGTCACGGCGAACTGGCCTTTGGCCGAACCCGATTCGTCGGAGGGATCCTCCTCGACGAGCACCACCTCCGCGCTACGGCTAACCTCGGTGATCAAACCTCGAACGCTGTTTTCGGGAGGCTCCGCCAGCAGCGCCAAACTCTTCGCCCCCGTCTCCTCTGACGCCGTGGCCCAACGTTATGCGCTAGACGGCGAGGCTAGAACCCGACCTTCCTGCCCTTACCGCCCTCCGGCTTCTTCGGC
>Ga0126313_10001954_pt1 | contig 11234 bp, 9 predicted proteins | sample Plot105A_FD_89954 | JGI IMG/M metagenome (GOLD analysis project Ga0126313, IMG submission 89954) | Serpentine soil microbial communities from UC McLaughlin Reserve, CA, USA - Plot105A | ecosystem: Environmental > Terrestrial > Soil > Grasslands | place: USA: UC McLaughlin Reserve, Lake County... | reverse complement strand
TCGGGCGAGCTGTCGGCGACCGGCTACCTGCTCAGCCAGGCGGCGCTGCTCGACGGCCTCGAGGCGGTCGAGGACTTCTCCTACGGCGCGTACCGGACGTTCCAGATGCCGGTGCGGAAGATCGCGGAGCTGACGTGCCTGGGCCTGGAGCCGCACATCGCAGCCGACCCGCTCGAGAAGCTCGAGTCGGCGCCGCTGCCGCGCGAGCTGATCCGGCGCGAGGACCTGATCCTCTAAGGCGGCATCGACCGTCGCAAGCCGGATCGCGCGTCGCGTCAGAACGCAGTGCTCAGCGCCAGCGGGTAGACCGCGGGCGCGCCGCGGCGGCGGAGCTGGCCGGCGATCATGGCGAGCGTCCAGCCGCTGAAGCGGACGTCGTCGACGAGCAGGCACGGGCCGGGCGGCAGCGGCGCGGTGACCGCGAACTGGCCGCGGACGTTCGCGACCTGCTGCGCCGAATTGGCCATCTCGCGCTGCGGCGGGCCGTCGCCGGTCCGCTCGAGCAGCGCTGCGAACGGCAGGCCGAGCGCGCCGGCGAGCCGCGCCGCGAAGTCGGGCACGAGCGCGCCGCTGCGACGCGACGGGACCGCGGCGATCCACGCGACCGGCGCTCCCCAACGCCGAACGGCCTCGGCTGCGGCCTCGACCAGCTCGTCGCCGAAGCGGCCGGCGCGGCGCCCCTCCTGCACGAGCGGGTCCCAGCCGCCGTCGCCGAGCCGCGCCAGCGCACGACCCTCCTCCGCGCGGACGTCGTCGGGCAGCTTGCGCATCGCGCCGCCCTCGCCCGGCGCCATCTTCTTGACCTCGAGCACCAGCGGCTTGGAGCGCAGGTGCAGCGCCGCCTGGCGCACCAGCTCAGGCTCCAGCGCGCCGCCGAACCGCGCTCCTTCGCAGACCGCGCAGCGGCCGCAGTCGCGCGGCTCGGGGTCGTCCAGCTCCTCCTGGAGCGCGCGCATCAGGCAGCGCCCGTCGGCGCCGAATGCCGCCATCGCCGCCTGCTCGCGCCGCCGCAGCGCCGTCACCGCCGCGTAGCGCTCGGCGTCGTAGGCCCAGTCCGCGCCCGGCCGCCGCACCCAGCGGCTGCCGGCGCGCTCCACCGCGCCCTCGACGTCGAGCACCTTCAGCATCGCCTCGATCCGCCCGCGGCCGAGGTTCACGACGCCGGTGAGCGCCGCGGCGGAGAGCCCCTCGCCGCCGTCGAGCGCCTCCAGCACGCGCTCCACGAGCTCGCGCGGCGGGAACGCCTGCTCGATGAAGAAGTCCTGGATCCGGCGATCCTCGCGGCCGCGCAGCAGCACGACGTCGGCGTGCTCGACCGCGCGGCCGGCGCGCCCGACCTGCTGGTAGTACGAGATCACCGAGCCCGGCGCCTGGTAGTGCACGACGAAGCCGAGGTCGGGCTTGTCGTAGCCCATGCCCAGCGCGCTCGTCGCGACGACCGCCTTGAGCTCGTTGCGCAGCAGCCGCTCCTCGACGTCCACGCGCACCGCCGTGTCGACCTCGCCGCTGTACGCCTCCGCCGCCACGCCGTGACCCGCGAGCCATTCCGCGACCATGTCGGCGTCGCGCTTGGTGAGCGTGTAGACGATGCCGGAGCCCTCCAGCCGCGGGAGCCAGGTCGCGAGCCACGCGAGCCGCTCGGCCTGGCCGGGCAGCTCGACCACCTCGAGGCGCAGCGAGGAGCGTCCCAGCGGACCGCGGTACGTGCGCAGCGGCGCGGCGGCGTGGCCGGCGCGGAGCTGCGACTCGACGTCCGCCACGACGCGGTCGTTCGCCGTCGCGGTGGTGGCGAGCACCGCGACGCCGTCGGGCAGCCGCTCGAGCATCTCGGCGAGCCGCCGGTAGTCGGGGCGGAAGTCGTGGCCCCAGTCGGAGATGCAGTGCGCTTCGTCGACGACGAGCAGCCCGACGCGCTCGGCGAACAGCGGCAGCATCGCGTCGCGGAACTGCGGGTTGTTCAACCGCTCGGGGCTGATCAGGAGCAGGTCGACCGCGTCGGCGGCGAGGAGGCCGCGCACCTCCTCCCAGGCCTCGCGGTTGGCCGAGTTGACGGTATGCGCGCGGATCCCGAGCCGCTCGGCCGCCGCGATCTGGTTGCGCATCAGCGCCAGCAGGGGGGAGACGATCAGGGCCGGCCCGGCGCCGTGCTCGCGCAGCAGGGCCGTGGCAAGGAAGTAGACCGCCGACTTGCCCCAGCCCGTGCGTTGCACGCACAGCACGCGCCCGCGGTGGTCGACCAGGTCGCGCAGCGCCTCGAGCTGGTGCGGGCGGAAGCGCGCGCCCGGGCCGGCGAGCTGCCGCAGCAGCTCGGCGGCACGGTCAACGTTCGCGACGACGGACATCGAGAAGACACTAGGACGCGCGCCGGAAGACTCGCCCCGGCGCCATGAGCGACTTGCCCGACACGGCACGTTCGTGACGAACTCGGCGTTCGGATCGCCAGCACCCTCCGCCGCAACCTATAACTTCGGGCGCATGGAAGTCGTCATCCCCGGAGCGTGCCCCCTCGACTGCCCGGACGGTTGCTCCTGGCAGGTGACCGTGCGCAACGGCGAGGCGGTTCGGCTGCGCGGCAACCCGGACCACCCGTTCACGCGCGGCGCGCTGTGCGCGAAGGTCGCGCGCTATCTCGAGCACACGCGCGCCCCCGACCGGCTCCTGCACCCGCTGCGGCGGGCCGGCGCCAAGGGCGAGGGGCGCTTCGAGCGCATCGGCTGGGAGGAGGCGCTCGGCGAGATCGCCGAGCGGCTGCTGGCGATCCGGGGGCGCCACGGCGGCGAGGCTATCTGGCCGTTCCAGGGCACCGGCACGCTCGGCTACCTCCAGGGGCTGGAGGGACGCGCCGGCGCGCGGCTGTGGAATGTGCTCGGCGCGAGCGAGCACCTGGCGACGATCTGCTCGATCGCCGGCAGCGAGGGCCTGCGCTACACGACCGGGACGAACCGCGGCATGGATCCGGAGGCGTTCCAGCACGCGCGGCTGATCCTGCTCTGGGGCTCGAACCCGCTCACGAGCCACCACCACATCTGGAAGTTCATCGCGGCCGCGCGCAGCACGGGAGCGCACCTGGTCGTCGTCGACCCGGTGCGGACGCGCAGCGCCGCGCAGGCCGACGAGCACCTCGCGCCGCGCCCGGGCACCGACGCGGCGCTGGCGCTTGGGCTGATGCACGAGGTCGTGCGCCGCAGCACGCACGACGAGGCGTTCCTGCGCGAGCGCTGCCTCGGCTGGGACGCCTACCGCGAGCGGATCGCCGAGTTCCCGCCCGAGCGCGTCGCCGCGATCTGCGACCTCCCTGTCGAGCGGATCCGCGCGCTCGGCGAGCGGCTCGCGACGACGCGCCCGACCGCGATCCGCGCCACGATGGGGATCCAGCGCCACGCCGGCGGCGGGATGACGCTGCGCACGCTCGCGACGATCCCGGCGGTGACCGGCGACTGGACGCTCCCGGGCGGCGGGCTCGCGTACTCCACCAGCGGCTACTTCCGGGGCGACCTCGAGGCGCTGGCGCGCGACGACTTGCGCCCGCACCCGGTGCGCTCGCTCGTGATGACGCGGATCGGCGACATCGTGTCCGACGCCGATCCGCCGGTCCGCGCGCTGGTGGTGTACGGCGCGAACCCGCTGGCGTCGAACCCGGAGACGGAGAAGGTGCGCCGCGCGCTCGCGCGCGAGGATCTCTTCACCGTCGTCATCGAGCAGTTCCCGACCGACACCGTCGACTACGCCGACATCGTCCTCCCCTCGACGATGCAGACCGAGCACACCGACGTCCACGACGGCTACGGGCACATGTACCTGGCCTGGAACGAGCCCGCCGTCGAGCCACCGGGCGAGTGCCTCCCGCACAGCGAGATCTTCCGCCGGCTCGCGCGCGCGATGGGCCTCACCGAGCCGGCGCTCTACGACGACGACCTGACGCTCGCGCGCACGCTGATCGAGTGCGGAGATCCGACGCTGGAGGGCGTGACGGTCGAGCGCCTGCGGCGGGAGGGCTGGGTGCGGCTCGGCCACCCGCACCCGCTGGTCCCGTTCGCGTCCGGCTTCCCGACGCCGTCGGGCAAGCTCGAGCTCTACTCGCAGCGGGCGGCCGCCGCCGGCCACGACCCGATCCCCGGCTACACGCCGCCGGCCGAGGCCGCCGCGCCGGGTGAGGACCGGCTGGCGCTGATCGCGGCCGCGTCGCACTGGTTCCTGAACTCGATCTTCGCCAACGCCGCCCTGCACCGGAGCCGCGCGGGGGAGCCGACCGTCGCGCTCCACCCGGAGGACGCCGCGGCGCGCGGTCTCACCGCGGGGCAGCGCGTGCGCGTCGGCAACGAGCGCGGCAGCTTCGAGGCCGTGCTCGCCGTCGGCGACGCCGCCCGGCGGGGCGTCGCCGCCACGACCAAGGGCCACTGGCCGAAGCTGCTCGCCGGCGACGCCAACGTCAACTCGGCGACAGAGGAGCGCGACGCCGATCTCGGCGGGGGCGCCGTCTACCACGACTGCTCCGTGTGGGTCCGTCCGGCGGCCGTCGCGGGCGACGGCGCGGGCGCTCTGGCCGAGCGACCGGCGCTGCGCGCCTAGCGATGCTCGTGCACTGGGACGAAGTGGAGCCGGTCGCGATCGACTCCGGCGACCTGCGCGGGACGCGCTGGCGGCTCGGCGCCGCCGCCGGCCTGGTGCGCGTCGGCCTCAGCCGCTACCGGCTGGCCGCCGGCGAGCGAGCGATGCCGGTCCACGTGCACGGCGACGAGGAGGAGCTGTTCTACGTGCTCGCCGGCGAGGGGCTGAGCTGGCAGGACGGTCGCACGTACGCGGTGCGGGCGGGCGACTGCATCCTGCACCTGCCCGGCGCCGAGGCGCACACGATCGCGGGCGCCGGCGAGGGCCTCGACGTGCTCGCGTTCGGCAGCGGCTCCGACACCGGCGTCACATGGCTGCCGCGCGCCGGCGCATGGTGGCTGGATCCGCGCTGGCTGCCCGCCGACGGGCCGAACCCGTTCAAGGCCGAGGCGGCCGCCGGCCCGCTCGAGCTGCGCGCGCCCGAGCCCGAGCGCCCGCCGACGATCGTCGCGCTCGCCGACGCGGAGGTGACCGCGCGCCGCCACGGCGACGTGGCGAGCGTGCGCCGCGACCACGGCGACGTGCTGGGCTCTGTGCGGGTCGGCGTCGCCCACTTGGTCGTCGACCCGGACAGGCTCACGTACCCGCCGCACTGCCACTCCGCCGAGGAGGAGGTCTTCGTCGTGCTCGAGGGCGAGGGGACGCTGCTGCTCGGCGACGAGGAGCATCCGGTGCGGCCGGGGAGCGTCGTCGCCCGCCCGCCGGGCACCGGCGTCGCGCACGCCTTCCGGGCCGGCGAGCAGGGGCTCGCGCTCGTCGCGTTCGGCACGCGCGAGCCGAACGACATCACGTACTTCCCGCGCTCGAAGAAGGTCGCGCTGCGCGGCATCGGCGTCCGCTTCCGCGTCGAGCCGCTCGGCTACTTCGACGGCGAGCCCGGCTGAGCCGCCGAGCGCGGAGGTGGCGCGCCGAGCGGCTTCACGGCGACGACGCCGGACGCGCGTGCGGCGATCGGCGCACACGACGCCGAGCTCGATTCCGGCTGCGGCGCGCTCCCGGTGGCGGGCGCGGGCTCGGAGAACGGCGGCATCGAGGCGGGGTGAGCGGCGACCACGCCGGCGCGTCAACGCAGCACGGACCCGTCGTCGAGCGGGCGTTGCAGCGTTGACGGCGATATGCGCCGTCACTGCTGCACGCGCCGCCGAAACGTCGCGGCGTGCAGCGTTGACCGGCGATCCAACCCGCGTCAACGCAGGTCGCACGCGCGAGCTCCTGGGGCTCCCGGCGTTCACGCGTGGTACCCGGCGACCCCGCCACCAAGCGGCCCTCAAAGCCCGCCGTTCAAACCGCGCCATCACCCCCGCCGCGGACCCGCCGCCGACGGGCCACTACGCGGCCGCGGCTTCCGGCGGTTAGCGCGGCCGATCGCCGCCGTAGTCGCCGAGACCGCGCTCGAGCAGCGCGAGCGCGCGCTCGGCCTGCTCGCGCACGTCGCGCGCGAGCTTCGGCTGGCGCGCGCCCTCGACGACCCGGCGGCGCGCGTAGCCGACGAGCGCACGGTGCACGCCCATCATCGCGTTCGCCGCGGCCCACGGCTCGATGTCCTCCGGCGCGGCGCGGCGCTCCTCGCGGATGAGAACCGCCAGCGAGTCGGTGTAGGCGGCGAAGATCTGCTGCTCGCGCGCGCGCAGCGCCGGGCTCGCCTCGATCATCCGGCTCAGCGCGACCAGATGCTCGCGCGCCTCCGGGTCAGACTGCCCGAGCAGCCCGCGCTGCGCCAGCAGGAAGCGGCCGAAGGCCGCGAGGATCGACTCGCCCGGCTCGCGGTCGCGAATCGCCGACAGCAGCTCCTCCTCGAACGAGCCCAGGCGCCAGTAGACGAGCTCCTCCTTAGTCGGGAAGTAGTTGAACACCGTCTGGTCGGAGACCTCCGCCGCGCGCGCGATCTCGGCGATCGTCACGTGCTCGAAGCCCCGCTCGGCGAACAGGCGCCGCGCGGTCTCGGCGATCAACTGACGCGTCTGCTGCTTCTTGCGCTCTCGCAGTCCAGCGGCCATGGCAACGAATATAGCAGCAACAATTCTAGTTGCACCATAAGTTTCGAGTCGCTATAGTGATGTGCATGAACCGCAACGCCCCCACATACTCCTCCCCCGTCGCGGTCCCGTTCGCCGCGATCGTGCTGGCGATGCTGCCGGCCGTGCTCGACCAGACGATCCTCGCCACGGCGCTGCCGGTGATCGCGGGCGACCTCGGCAGCGTCGGCGACGTCTCCTGGGTGGTGACGGCGTACGTCGTGGCCGCCGCCGCGTCGACGCCGCTGTGGGGCAAGCTCGGCGACCGCCACGGCCGCAAGCCGCTGCTCGAGATCGCGCTGAGCGCGTTCCTCCTCGCTTCCGCGCTGTGCGGCGCGGCGCAGGACATCACGCAGCTGATCGCGCTGCGGCTCGTCCAGGGTGTCGCGGCCGGCGGCCTGATGACGCTCGCGATGGCGGCCGTCGGCGACCTCGTCGCCCCGCGCGAGCGCGGGCGCTACCAGGGCCGCATCGCGGCGACGTTCGCGCTCGCCACGATCGCCGGCCCGCTGCTCGGCGGCGTGCTCGTGGACCACGCGAGCTGGCGCTGGGTGTTCCTCGTCAACCTGCCGATCGGGCTGGTCGCGCTGGCCGGCCTGCAGCTGCGCCTGCCGGCGCCCGCGAGCGCGCGGCCCGAGCAGCCGCTCGACGCGGCCGGCGCGGCGTTGCTGGCGGGCGCGACCAGCGCGCTGATGCTGACCTGCATCTGGGGCGGCGAGCGCTACGCCTGGGACTCGCCCCAGCTGCTCGCGCTGATCGCCGCGACCGTGGCGCTGTCGGGCGCCCTGCTGGCGCGCGAGCGGCGCGCGGCCGACCCGATCGTGCCCTTCCATCTGCTGCGCAGCCGGCCCGTCGGGATCGCGAGCTCGGCGCTGTTCCTGGCGACGGCGGCGCTGTTCTCGATCACGGTGTTCGTCCCGCTGTTCCTCCAGGCGACGACTGGCGCCAGCCCGACCGAGTCCGGGCTGCTGCTGGCCCCGGCGATGCTCGGCATCACGGTCTCCACGACGCTGTCGGGACGCAGCATCGCGCGCACCGGCCGCTACAAGCACTTCCCCATCGCGGGCCTCGGCCTGATGACCGCGGCGCTCGTGCTGCTCGCGGCGCTCGCCGGCGATCCGTCGCAGGTTGCGACCGGCCTCGGCCTGGTCGTGTTCGGCCTCGGCTTCGGGATGGTCACGCAGGTGCTGATCGTGGCCGTCCAGAACAGCGTCGACCGGCGCGAGCTGGGCGTCGCGACCGCCACGACCGGCTTCTTCCGCGCGCTCGGCGGCGCGGTCGGCGCCGCGCTGCTCGGAGCGGTGTTCGCGGCGCACACGGGCGGCCACGTCTCGCGCGCCGAGATCGAGGGCGGCGTCCAGGCCGTCTTCCTCGTCGCGGCGCCGCTGGCGGCGCTCGCGCTGCTCGTCGTGCTCCGGCTGCCGGAGCTGCCCCTGAGAACCCGCCAGTCCTAGACGGAGGAACGGATGACGACCGAAACGCAGCAGACCCGCGTGCTCCTGAGCGGCAACCAGACCGGCGGGGTCATCGCGATGGCCGAGAGCAGGGTCCCGGCCGGCTGGGAAGGGCCGCCGCCGCATCGCCGCGACTTCGACGAGACGTTCTACGTGCTCGACGGCGACCTGACGTTCCAGCTCGGCGAGGAGCTCGTCATCGCAGGGCCCGGCGCGCTCGCGTGCGCGCCGGGCGGGACGATGCGCGCGGTCGCGAACCGCGGCGAGCGGCCGGCGCGCTACCTGCGCTTCAGCACGCCGGCCGGGCCCGCCCCCGAGCCTTCCGCCGCCGGCCCGCGCATCGGCGAGCGCGGCGACCTCGATCGCGCGCGACGGCTGCCGCTCGACCGCCGCCACGTGAACGTGCTGCTGCGCGGCGACGAGAGCGGCGGCCGGATCGCGCTGATGGACAACTTCATCGGCACCGGCGGCTCCGGGCCGCCGATGCACCGGCAGGACTTCGACGAGCTGTTCTGCGTGCTCGAGGGCGAGCTGACGTTCCGGCTCGGCGACGAGCTCGTCACCCGGCGCGCCGGCGGGCACGCGTTCGTGGCGCGCGGCGCGGTCCACACGTTCGCCAACTTCGGCGCCTCCCCCGCGCGAACGCTGATCGTCTGCACGCCCGCCGGCTTCGAGCGCTACTTTGCGCGCATCGCGGCCGAGCTCGCGGGCGAGCAGGTGCCGGAGTGGGCGCTCGAGCCGTGGCCGGAGGTCACGAAGGTGGGGCCGCCGCTCGGGGGTTAGGATCCGCGGCCGCATGACCGTGGCCCTGATCACCGGAGCGTCGAGCGGGCTCGGCGAGGCGACCGCGAAGCGGCTCGCGCGCGAGCCCGCGATCGAGCTCGTGCTGGTCGCGCGGCGGGCCGAGCGGCTCGAGCGGCTCGCCGCCGCGCTGCCGGCGGCGGCGACGGTCCTCGCGCTCGACCTGACCGACCCGGATGCGCCCGAGCGCGCACGCGCGCACGTGGAGCGGCACCACGGCGGGCGGCTCCACCTGCTCGTCAACAACGCCGGCCGCGGCGGGCGCGGCGCGTTCGGGGAGACGGGGCACGAGCAGGTGCGTCGCACGATGGAGCTCAACTTCCACGCCCAGGTCCGGCTCGTCGAGGCGCTGCTGCCGCTGCTGCGCGCCTCGGCGCCGAGCGCGATCGTGAACGTCGCCAGCACCGCGGGCCGGATCGGCCGCCCCGGCGTCGGCGCATACTCGGCCTCGAAGGCGGCGTTCGCCGTGTGGAGCGACAGCCTGCGCGCCGAGGAGCACGCGCACCGCGTGCACGTCGGCGTGGTGATGCCGGGGTTCATCCCGACCGAGGGGTTCCCGGCGCGGGAGCTGGCCGGGAAGCGCACGACGCGCTGGATGCTCGGCACTCCCGAGGAGGCGGCGGAGGCGATCGTCGACGCCGGCTTGGGACGCCGCGCCGAGCGCTACGTGCCCCGCTTCTACGGCGGGCTGGCGGCCCTGCGCACTTTCGCGCCGGCTCTGCTGCGGCGCGCCATGGCGAGCGGACGCGCCGACATGCTCGCGACGAAGACGCGCGATCAGTCCAATCCCTGAGCGGCGCCGCGCCGTATTACCGCCGGTACCCCCGACACAACGGAGTGGTCGTCATGCGCGCAGGCGCCATCGCATCGCCCTCGGAGTCGCCCTCTCAGCCCCGGCCGCGGCGGCCGCCCAGGCGCCGCAGGTCATCCGCTTCGACGGCGGCGCCTACGACCGCGCCGGAGCGATCGCGACGGACGCGGCCGGGAACGCCTACGTCGCCGGCTCCGTCGAGGCGAGCGGCGGCGCGAATCCGTTCGCCGTCGTGAAGCTCGGCCCTGAGGGCGCGCCGCGCTGGACCGCGCGCTACGACGGCTCGCGCGGCGGCGGCGGCGGTGAGGCGCGCGCGCTGGCGGTGGACGCGGCGGGCAACGTCTACGCCGCCGGCTGGGTCGACGACGGCGTGATCTTCAGCCCCAACTACGACTACCTCGTCGTGAAGTTCGGCCCCGACGGCGCGCAGGGCTACGACGGCCCCGGCGACAACACCGATCTCGTCTCCGCGATCGCGGTCGACGGCGCCGGCAGCGTGTACGTCACGGGCTTCTCCTCCGCGTGTTCGGCCTCGCCCTGACCGTCCTCGGCGATCGCGACGCTGGTGTTCCACTACGGCGGCCGCCCGTCGTGGATCTTCGTCACGCTCGAGCGCGAGCTGCCGCGCGGCCGCTACGTCGCGACGCTGGTCACGCGCGCCGGCGCGACGAGCGAGCTCGGACGATACGAGCTCGGCGGCCGCGGCAGCAGCTTCGGCGCGACGACGCGCGTCGACCTGCTCGGCGTGACCGAGCTGCGCCTGCGCGACGAGCGCGGCGGGCCGGTCTACGTCGCCCGCTTCCAGGGAGGCTAGGCGGGCGCCGCCGGCCCCGTCGGGGCCGGCGGCGCCGACAGGCTCAACCCGTGTACCGCAGGATGTACAGACCTCGGTCGCGGTCGCTGAACAGAAGCAGCGGCGCACCGCGGCTCTTGCCCAGGCGGTGCGGGAACGTCCCCCAGAAGTGGTTGCCGCCCTCGTCGATGAAGAAGCCCTTTTCGACGATGCCGTGCTTGTAGCTCAGCTTCACCACCCGCGCGCCCGCGTTGTAGTACGAGATGTACGCCAGGTTGACCTTCTCGCGCGGGTCGGTCTTGACCTCGTGGACGCTCAGCGTCCCGAAACCCTCGGCGAAGTCCTCGTCGAGCGCCTCGGGCACGGCGTAGGAATCGATGATCCTGAGGTTCGCGTCCCGTGCGTCGTGCAGCTGCACGTAGCCCCAGCCGTCGAACTCGGTGCTGGCCATGTAATTCGCGCCCAGCGCTCCGAGCGGTATGTCGACACCGTCTGCGCCGGTGTACTCGGGCGTGTCGTCGAACATCAGGTGCATGGCGCGATGGCCGATGCAGATCGCCGACGCGGTGATCGTGAACTCGTGCCCTTGGCCGCCGCAGAAGAAGCTGTCGGGAAGCAGCCCGCCCCTCGCGCCGGCGTGGCTCTGCCCGATGATGACCACGTCGTAGCCGAGGTTCTGCCCCGAGTGGATCTTGGTCGAGAAGAAGCAGCCTCCGCGCGAGAAGACGACCGCCTTCTCCTCGCCCGGCGCG
>Ga0126313_10001953_pt1 | contig 11235 bp, 8 predicted proteins | sample Plot105A_FD_89954 | JGI IMG/M metagenome (GOLD analysis project Ga0126313, IMG submission 89954) | Serpentine soil microbial communities from UC McLaughlin Reserve, CA, USA - Plot105A | ecosystem: Environmental > Terrestrial > Soil > Grasslands | place: USA: UC McLaughlin Reserve, Lake County... | reverse complement strand
CGAGGCCGCCGCGCTCGCAGTGTCCGCCGGCGTGCCCGCCGTGATCCCGTGCCACTTCGACGGGGTGGCGGGCAACCTCGGCGACCCGGATGCGTTCGTCGCCGCGCTGCACGAGCGCGGCCCGGACATCCAGCCCCATGTCCTGCACCCGGAGGATCGGACGTCACTTGCGGGGTGAGATCCCCGAGGCGGTCGCCATCGACCCCGACTACGCCGGCCGCGGTGGCTACGACCCGGCGTTCCTCGCGCGGCCGCTGCCGCTGCCTGTCCCCGGTCCCGCGGCGGCGGCGGATGTGTCGGCGGAGCTGCGCTACCACCACTTCAGCATCGTCATGCACCGCCGCCGCGCCCTCGCGCTCTTCACCGCCGTCAACATCGACGGCAAGCAGAGCCGCCCGCCGGAACGCACGAGCGACCGCTGGTTCCTCGATCCCCGTCTGCCGGCGAGCGAGCAGACGGGCGAGGACGTCTACCGCGACAACCCGCTCGATCGCGGGCACCTCGTGCGCCGGCGCGACCCCGCGTGGGGCGCCACCGACGCGATCGCCGAGGCGGCCAACGACGACACGTTCCACTTCACGAACGCCGCGCCCCAGCACCACGAGTTCAACGCCGGCCGCACGCTGTGGGTGGGCCTCGAGGACTACGTGCTCGGCAACGCCGACACGCTCGACCTGGAGGTCAGCGTGTTCACGGGCCCGGTGCTGGCCGCCGACGACGATGCCTACCGGGGCGTCCGGCTGCCACGCCAGTTCTGGAAGGTCGTCGCGATGGTCAAGGTCGACGGTGCGCTCTCGGTCACCGGGTACCTGCTGAGCCAGGCCGCGCTGCTCGACGAGCTGCCGGCGGAGGAGGCGTTCTCCTACGGCGCCTACCGCGCCTTCCAGGTCCCGGTGCGGCGGATCACCCAGCTGACCGGGCTCGGCCTGGAGCCGCAGATCGCCGCGGACCCGTTCGAACGCCTCGAGGCGGCCCCGCTGCCGCGCGAGGTCACCGCACCGGAGGATCTGCTTCTCTGAACCGGCGCGTTCAGGCGAGCGATCTGGCACGCTCGCCGCGATGCTCTACTCCGTCCGCGAAGGCGAGGGGCCGCCCCTTGTGCTCCTGGCCGGGATCGGCTCGAGCGGCGCGGCGTGGCGACCGGTCGTCCCGCGGCTCGCGGCCGAGCGCGAGGTCTGGCGCGTCGACCTGCCGGGGTTCGGGCGTTCGGAGGTGCTCCCCGCCCGCGACCCGTGCGGGATCGACGCGCTCGCCGACGCCGCGGATCGGTTCTTCGCGGAGGCCGGGCTGGAGCGACCGCACGTCGCCGGCAACTCGCTCGGCGGCGCGGTCGGCCTCGAGCTGGGGCGCCGCGACCGGGTCGCGTCGGTCACTGCGCTCTCGCCGGCCGGCTTCGCGGGCCGGGCGGGACAGCAGTTCGCGGGCCGCTCGCTCCAGCTCACGCACTGGGCCGGAGGCAGGCTGCGGCCGGTCGCGCCGAAGGTGTTCCGGCGCCCGGGCCTGCGGCGCATCCTGTGCGGGCAGATGTTCGCCCACCCCGAGCGGCTGACGCCCGGCGAGGCGTACGCGAACCTCGTGACGATGCTCGACGGCAAGGGCTTCCACGACGTCCTCACGGAGCTCGACGGCCACCGGTTCGAGGGCGAGATCTCCGTGCCGGTCACGATCGCGTGGGGGACGCGCGACGCGCTGCTCCTGCCGACGCAGGCGCTGCGCGCCCGGCGGCTCCTGCCCGGCGCGCGCCATGTGTGGCTGCACGGCTGCGGGCACGTGCCGATGAGCGACGACCCCGAGCAGGTGGCGCAGCTGCTGCTCGATGGGTCAGCCGTGGCGCCTCAGAACGCCGTCGCGAGCGCCATCGGGTAGACGGCCGGCGCGCCGCGGCGGCGCAGCTGGCCGGCGAGCATCGCGAGCGTCCAGCCGCTGAAGCGGATGTCGTCGACGAGCAGGCACGGTCCCGGCGGAAGCTCGCCGGCCGCCGCGAACTGGCCGCGCACGTTGGCGACCTGCTGGACGGAGTTCGCCATCTCGCGCTGCGGTGGACCGTCGCCGGTGCGCTCCAGCGCGGCGGCGTACGGCAATCCGAGCGCGGCCGCGAGCCGGGCGGCGAAGTCCGGCACGAGCGGCCCACTGCGGCGCGACGGGACCGCGGTCAACCAGGCCACCGGCGCGCCCCACGCCCGGACCGCCTCGGCCGCCGCGTCGACCAGCTCGTCGTCGAAGCGCCCCGCGCGCCGGCCCGCCTGCACGAGCGGATCCCAGCCGCCGTCGCCGAGCCGCGCGAGCGCGCGGCCCTCCTCGGCGCGGACGTCGTCGGGGATCTTGCGCATCGCGCCGTCCTCGGACGGCGCCATCTTCTTGACCTCGAGCACGAGCGGCTTGCTGCGCAGGTGCAGCGCCGCCTCGCGCACGAGCGCGGGATCCAGCGGCTCGTCGAAGCGCGGGCCCGCGCACACCGCGCAGCGGCCGCAGTCGCGTGGCTCGGGATCGTCGAGCTCCTCCTGCAGGGCCCGCATCAGGCAGCGGCCGTCGGCGCCGAACGCGGCCATCGCCTCCTGCTCCCGGCGGCGCAGCGCGGTCACCGCGGCGTAGCGGTCGGCGTCGTAGGTCCACTCCGCGCCGGGGCGCCGGACCCAGCGGCTGCCGGTGCGCGCCACCGCCCCCTCGACGTCGAGCACCTTGAGCATCGCCTCGATCCGCGCGCGGCCGAGGTTGACGACGCTCGTCAGCGCCGGCAGCGACAGTCCGTCCTCCCCCGCCGCGTCGAGCGCCTCCAGCACGCGATCCACCAGCTCGCGCCGCGGGAACGCCTGCTCGATGAAGAAGTCCTGGATGCGCTTGTCCTCGGCGCCGCGCAGCAGCACGACGTCGGCGTGCTCGACGCCGCGGCCCGCGCGCCCGACCTGCTGGTAGTACGAGATGACCGAGCCGGGCGCCTGGTAGTGGACGACGAAGCCGAGGTCCGGCTTGTCGTAGCCCATGCCGAGCGCGCTGGTGGCGACGACCGCCTTCAGCTCGTTGGCCAGCAGCCGCTCCTCGACCGCCACGCGCTGCCCGGTCTCGACCTCGCCGCTGTACGCCTCGGCCGCGACGCCGTGGGCGGTGAGCCAGCCCGCCACCAGCTCGGCGTCGCGCTTGGTGAGCGTGTAGACGATGCCCGAGCCCTCCAGCCGGGGGAGCCAGGTGGCGAGCCACGCCAGCCGGTCGGGCTGCGCGGCCAGCTCGACCACCTCGAGTCGGAGGCTGGAGCGCCCGAGCGGGCCGCGGTAGGTCCGCAGAGGAGCGTCGGCGCCGCCGCCGGCGCGCAGCTGCTCCTCCACGTCGGCGACGACGCGGTCGTTCGCCGTCGCGGTGGTGCCGAGCACGGCGACGCCGTCCGGCAGCCGCTCGAGCATCTCCGCCAGCCGGCGGTAGTCGGGGCGGAAGTCGTGGCCCCAGTCGGAGATGCAGTGCGCCTCGTCCACCACGAGCAGTCCGACGCGCGCGGCGAACAGCGGCAGCATCGCGTCACGGAACTGCGGGTTGTTCAGGCGCTCCGGGCTGATCAGGAGCAGGTCGATCGCGTCGTCAGCGAGCAGCGCCTGCACCTCCTCCCAGGCATCGCGGTTGGTGGAGTTGACCGTGTACGCGCGGATGCCGAGGCGCTCGGCCGCCGCGATCTGGTTGCGCATCAGCGCGAGCAGCGGGGAGACGATGAGCGCCGGGCCGGCGCCGCGCTCGCGCAACAGCGCGGTGGCGAGGAAGTAGACCGCCGACTTCCCCCAGCCGGTCCGCTGGACGCACAACACGCGCCCGCGGGCGTCGACGAGGTCGCGCACGGCCTCGAGCTGGTGCGGGCGGAACGCCGCGTCCGGCCCGGCGAGGGCGCGGAGCAGCTCGGTGGCGCGCTCGTCGACGGTCGCGGTCGGCATGGACAGTGACAGTAGGAGGCTCGTCGGATTGTTCGCCCCCTTGTGCTCTGGTGGTCGCTCGCGTGCGGGCGTCTACTGCCCGCTGGTGAGGGAGTGAGGAGCCGGGGTCGCGTGCAGGGTTCGGGAGGAAAACATCGAGGTCTCGCGCGATCTCGTCACCCGCTCGACGTTTTGGCACCCCGCCCGATCCCGCTCGCCTCACCGCCCCCGTACACGAACGCCGAGGCCGCTCCCGAGTCCGCGCCGCAACCCCGTGGCCGGCACCCGGTAACGTCGGGGCCGTGGAACGCGAGATCGCCGGCGCCTGCCCGCTGGACTGCCCGGACGGCTGCTCGTGGATCGTCACCGTCCGCGACGGCGAGGCCGTGCGGCTGCGCGGCAACCCGGAGCACCCGTTCACGCGCGGGGCGCTGTGCGCGAAGGTCGCCCCCTACCTCGACCACACGCGCACGCCCGACCGGCTGCTGCACCCGCTGCGGCGCGTGGGGGCGAAGGGCGAGGGGCACTTCGAGCGGATCGGCTGGGACGAGGCGCTGAGCGAGATGGCCGAGCGGCTGCTCGCGATCCGCGACCGCCACGGCGGCGAGGCGATCTGGCCGTTCCAGGGCACCGGCACGCTCGGCTACCTGCAGGGGCTGGAGGGACGGTCCGGCGCGCGGCTGTGGAACGTGCTCGGCGCGAGCGAGCACATCGCGAGCATCTGCTCGATCGCCGGCTCGGAGGGGCTGCGCTACACGACCGGCACGAACCGCGGGATGGATCCGGAGGCGTTCCAGCACGCCAAGCTGATCCTGCTCTGGGGCTCCAACCCGCTCACGAGCCACCACCACATCTGGAAGTTCATCGCCGCCGCGCGCGCCGACGGCGCGCACCTGGTCGTGATCGACCCGGTCCGCACACGCAGCGCGCGGCAGGCCGACGAGCATCTCGCTCCGCGACCGGGCACCGACGCCGCGCTGGCGCTCGGGCTGATGCACGAGGTGGTCCGGCGCGGCCTGCACGACGAGGCGTTCCTGCGCGACCGGTGCGTCGGCTGGGACGCGTACCGCGAGCGGCTCGCCGAGTTCCCGCCCGAGCGCGTGGCCGAGATCTGCGACCTGCCGGTGGAGCGGATCGTGGCGCTGGGCGCGCGCCTCGCCACCACGCGGCCGACCGCGATCCGCGCCACGATGGGCATCCAGCGCCACGCCGGCGGCGGGATGGCGCTGCGCACGCTCGCCACTGTCCCGGCCGTGACCGGCGACTGGGCGCTGCCCGGCGGCGGGCTCGCGTACTCGACCAGCGGCTACTTCCGCGGCGACCGCGCCGGCCTCGCGCGCGACGACCTGCGGCCGCATCCCGTGCGATCGCTGCTGATGACCCGCCTCGGGGACGTCCTGCTCGACGCCGATCCCGCCGTCCGCGCGCTGGTCGTCTACGGCGCCAACCCGCTCGCGTCCAACCCGGAGAGCGGGAAGGTACGGCGCGCGCTCGCGCGGGAGGACCTGTTCACGGTCGTGATCGAGCAGGTCCCGACCGACACCGTCGACTACGCCGACTTCGTGCTCCCGTCGACGATGCAGACCGAGCACACCGACGTCCACGACGGCTACGGGCACATGTACCTCGCGTGGAACGAGCCGGCGGTGGAGCCGCCCGGCGAGTGCCTGCCGCACACCGAGATCTTCCGGCGGCTGGCACGTGCGATGGGGCTCGACGAGCCGGCGCTCTACGACGACGACCTCACGCTGGCGCGCACGCTGGTCGAGAGCGGGCACCCGACGCTGGAGGGCCTGACCGTCGAGCGCCTGCGGCAGGACGGCTGGGTGCGGATCGGGCACCCGCATCCGCTCGTGCCGTTCCAGTCCGGCTTCCCGACACCGTCCGGGCGGCTCGAGCTCTACTCGGAGCGCGCGGCGGCGGCCGGCCACGATCCCCTGCCCGGCTACACCCCGCCCGCCGAGGCCGCCGCGCCCGGCGAGGACCGGCTCGCGCTGATCGCCGCGGCGTCGCACTGGTTCCTGAACTCGATGTTCGCCAACGCGGCGGCGCAGCGCGCCCGCGCGGGCGAGCCGGCGGTCGCGCTGCATCCGGCCGACGCCGCGGCGCGCGGCCTGCGCGCGGGCGACCGCGTGCGGGTCGGCAACGAGCGCGGCAGCTTCGAGGCGGTGCTCACGGTCGGCGAAGAGGCGCGCCGGGGCGTCGCGGCCACGACGAAGGGTCACTGGCCGAAGCTGCTCGCCGGCGGCGAGAACATCAACATCGCGACGGAGGAGCGCGACGCCGATCTCGGCGGCGGCGCCGTGTTCCACGACTGTGCGGTGTGGGTGCGACCCGCTGTCAGCTCGAACGGCGCGAACGGCGCCCGCTCGAACGCCACGGCCGCACGGACCGGCGTCTAGCGACGCCGCCCGCCCGGAAGACACGGCCCCGCTCGTACGTCGACGGGGTCGTGACACCAACGCTCCGATCCGTACTCGGCTGCGCGACCAGCTGAAGCAGTTCGCACGCGAGGCCGAGCGCATCATCGAGCAGGGCGGCGGGAGCCCGCGCGGCGCGTCCGCCTCCACCGCTCCGCCGCTGCGCGCGTGCGGGAACACCGAGGCCGGGAACGGGCTGCTGATCGGCGACATCATCACGCGCCGCGTCACGTGCCGGAACGCGCGCCGGGTCGCGCGCGCCGTGCCCGCCGACTGCGGCAACCAGGGCACCTGCCAGGTGCGCGGCTTCAGCTGCATCACCGCCCGCGCGCTCGAGGAGCTCCGCTTCGCGCGCTGCTCGAAGCCCGGTGACGGCGACGAGCTGTTCAGGGTCATCCGCTTCGACTTCGGGTCCTGAGCGGCACCTTCGCGCCCGCCTGGCGCAGCAGCCCGTCGCTGCCCCGGCTTGTCACCGACCGGCGGTCGAGCGCTGTCCGGTCCCAGTTCTACGGGAGGTACTGTCCAGGCATGCTCCAGCACGTCACGCTCGAGATCGCCCGCGACCGCGTCGACGCGTGCGTGCGCTTCTGGGGCCTGCTCGGCTTCGAGCCGATGACCGCGCCGCCGCTCCTGCGCGACCGCTTCGTCTGGGTCGCGCGCGAGGGCACGCAGATCCACCTCATGCCGGTCGACGAGCCGATCGTGCCCGACCAGGGGCACGTCGCCGTGCTCGCGCCGGACTACGAGGCGGCGCTCGCGGCGCTGCGCGACGCCGGCTTCGAGCTGCACGCCGGGAGCAACGCGTGGAACGCGCCGCGCATGTTCGCGCGCTGCCCGGCCGGGCACCGCGTGGAGATCATGTCGGCGCCGCCGTACCCGCCGTGGCCGGGCGAGGAGTGAGTCGCCGGCCGTCGTGATCGTCTACGAGAGCGGGCTCGTCAGCCCGGCGCCGCGACCCGCGGGACGCTGACGTCGCCGGCGCGCACGCGCCGCCGGTGGACGAGGTAGGCGACGCCGCCCGCCGGGAGCGCGAGCCAGTACGAGACGAGCCGGTACGCGAGCGTGGCGACCGCCGCCGCGCCGGCGGGCACGCCGATGAGGACCAGCGTGCCGGTCAACCCGGCCTCCACCACGCCGAGCCCGCCGGGCGTGATCGGGATCTGGGCGAGCAGCTGCGCGGCGCAGAACGCGAGCAGGACGAGCGACGGCCGCGGGTGCTGGTCGACGGCCGCCAGCGCCGTGAGCAGGGTGAGCCAGTCGAACAGCCAGCGCCCCGCGGCGCCGGCGACCGCCTCCCACCAGCGCTTCCCGAGGGCGCGGCGGACGAGGTCGCGCTCGTCGCGCAGGCGCTCCGGCAGGTCGGCGGGGGGCGGGTGCTTCTTGCGCAGCCGCGTCCCGATCCGGATCCAGAGCCGCCCGACGCCGAGCACCGCCCGATCCGACGCCAGCAGCGTCGCGCCGACCGCCAGCAGCGCGAGGAACACGCCGATCCCGACCAGCGCCGCCTGCCACAGCCGCGTGGGCACGGCGACGCCGAGTACGACCGCCGGGAGCGCGAGCAGCGGCAGCGCGGCGAGCGTCGCGAGCACGACGATCGAGGCGACGCCGATGCCGATTCCGGCCAGCGAAGCGGAGACGCCCGCCTGCACGAGCATCCCGTACTGCAGCGCGCCGGCCGCGGCGGCGCCGCCCGGGACGACGCGCCCGAAGGCACCGGACGCGAGCTGCGACGTCACGATCGGCCACCAGGAGCGGGCGTCGACCGAGAGGCGCTGCAGCAGCCACATCCCCGCCCAGCTCAGCACCTGGGCGGCGATCATCGCCGCGAACCAGTACGGCTTGATGTCGACGACCTCGGGCCACGCGTTGAGCACCTGCAGGACGGCCGGCGCGACGCCGTAGAGGACGACCGCGCAGACGACCAGCCCGAGGATGCGCTTGACCATGCGCGTCGAAGCCTGTCACAGCGCGCGGGCGCGACCGGCGGCCCCCGCGCCGCCGTATGCTCGGCGGATGAGCGAACGGGTTGCGCTGATCACGGGCGCGTCGAGCGGGCTCGGCGAGGCGGCCGCGCACCGGCTGGCGCGCGAGCCCGACATGCGGATCGTCGTCCTCGCCCGCCGCGCCGAGCGGTTGGAGGCGCTCGCGGCGGCGCTGCCCGCGCCCGCCACGGCGCTCGCGCTCGACCTGCTCGACGACGACGCGCCGGCGCGCGCCCGCGCGCATCTCGAGGAGCACCACGGCGGGCGGCTGCAGCTGCTCGTCAACAACGCCGGGACCGGGGGCCGCGGCGCGTTCGCGCAGACCGGATACGCGCCCATCCGCGCCACGATGGAGCTCAACTTCGACGCCCAGGTGCGGCTCACCGAAGCGCTGCTGCCGCTCCTGCGCGCGTCGGCGCCGAGCGCGATCGTCAATGTCGCCAGCACCGCGGGCCGGGTCGGCCGCCCCGGCGCGGGCGCGTACTCGGCGTCGAAGGCCGCGCTCGCGGTCTGGACCGACTCCCTGCGCGCGGAGGAGCACGCGCACGGCGTGCACGTCGGCGCCGTGATGCCGGGCTTCATCCCGACCGAGGGCTTCCCCCAGCGGGAGCTCGTCGAGAAGCGCTCGACGCGCTGGATGCTCGGCACGCCCGAGCAGGCGGCCGAGGCGATCTACGAGGTCGGCCTCGGCGGGCGCGCCGAGCGCTATGTGCCGCGCTTCTACGGCGGCCTGGCCGCGCTCCGCACCGTCGCGCCGGCCGTCGTTCGCCGCGCGCTGCAGAGCAAGCGGGCCGACGTCCTCGCGACGTCGACGCGCAAGTAGCGTTCAGCTTGCCGGGATCGGGTGGTTGCCGACCATCCGGCCGTCCGGGTCGACGGCAGCGCGGATCGCCCGCAGGCGGGCGTAGGACGCGTCGCTGTAGAACGTCGCCGGGTCGGCCGGGCGCTCGGCGAAGTTCAGGTACGCCGCGCCGTTGCCGTACGGCGCCATCGCCGCCTTGAACTCCGCGAGCGCGGCCTGGACGGGCGCCGCCGACTCCGGGCCCATGAGCATCCCGGCGCCGAACAGCAGGTACTCGCCGCCGAGCGACCCGGCCGCGCCGGCGCCCGCTGGCACGCGGCCGACCGCGCCGCCGAGGTGGCGGATCTCGCCGGCCATGAGCGGCGACCCCGGCCGGATCGGCGCGGCGAACGCCGCGAGGGCGGCGTCGTCGAGTGCGTCCGCCATCAGCGTCTCGCTCAGGTACGGGATGGGCTCCTCCGAGTCCATGTGGATGCGGCTGAGCGCCGCGGGGGACGCCGGCGCCCAGGTGTCGAGCTCCGGCCCGAGCGCGCGCAGCGGCGCCACGACCTCCGCCCCGGCCTTCGCCGTTCCGGTGAACGCGCCGTCGATCACGACGACCGAGCGCCCGGACAGGAACGGCGGCAGCTCGGGGAGCGGCGGGAAGTGCATGATCCGGCACGACGTCGTGATCTCATCGGGCGCGGTGCGCGTCCAGTCGCGCCAGACGCGCAGCACCTCGGCGTGGCGGTCGTACGGCCACAGGAACATGCCGGCGTGCACGGCGGCGTGGGGCAGCAGCCGGAGCTCCATCGCGGTCACCACGCCGAAGCTCCCGCCCCCGCCGCGCAGCGCCCAGAACAGGTCGGCGTGCTCGTCGGCGGTTGCGCGGACCAGCCGCCCGTCGGGCGTGACGAGCTCGATCGCGATCACGTGGTTGGCCGCCAGGCCGTGCTTGCGCGCGAGCCAGCTCAGGCCGCCGCCAAGCGTGTAGCCGACGACGCCCACGTCGGGCGAGGAGCCGGAGAGCGGGTACAGGCCGTGTGGCGTCGCCGCCTCGGTCACCTCCAGCCACAGCGTCCCGGCCTGCACGCGCGCGGTCCGAGCGGCGACGTCGATCTCGACGCCGCGCATGCGCTGCGTGGAGAGGAGGATCGTGTCCTCGAGCGACGCGATCGCGGACGCGTTGTGGCCGGTGCCCTGCGGCGCGATCTTCAGGCCGGTGCGGATCGCGTACTCCACCACCGCGCGCACGTCGGCCGCGTCCGCGGGGAGCGCGACGAGCGCGGGCCGCTGGTCGACCGCGAGGTTCCAGGCGCGGCGCGCCAGGTCCCACTCGGGCTGGTCGGGAGTCACGATGTCGCCGGTCAGGACCGGCAGGGCGTCGGTGTCGAGCATGTTCGTCTCCATGCCGACGATGCTCACGCGGATCCGCCCCCGCCGCATCGGGGGTTCCCCTCGCCGACCCCGAACCTGAAGGGGACGGTCCCTCTTCAGGGTCGACCGAGCGCGCGGACGAGCGGCGCCGGGGCGGCGACCTCGAGGTTGCGGCGGACCTGCAGGTCGATCCCGCCGGGCGCGAAGGTGTCGGACGAGTGCTGGACGGCCTGCCCCGAGCCGAGGTGCATGATCTCCTCCAGCTCGATCACCGCGGTGGCGCCCTGGACGTCGAGCGCCCGCCCCGCCCGCTCGCGTGCGCTGATGAGCCGCGGGCGCACGTGCGTGACCGCGAACGCCACCTGCACCCCCTGCTCGAGCAGCACGTCGAGCACCATGCTCCCGCCCTCGATCGCCCGCCGCAGCCGCTTCTCCGGCGGCAGCGCGATGCCCGGCCGCACGACGTCGCGCATCATCGCCACCGGCTCGCCGTCGGCGAGGATCGTCCGGGTGATCGTGCAGGCCTCGGTGTCGGGCGAGAGCGCGAACGCCTCGGCCGCCTCGGCCCCGATCCGCAGCTCGCCGATCTCGAGGTCGCGGACGGTCAGCGTGACGCCGCGCCGCTGGGCCAGCTCGGAGTACGGCCGCAGGACCTCCAGCCCCTCGTGGAACGCGGTCGGTCGGACGGCCTGCCCCGAGCCGAGGTGCATGATCTCCTCCAGCTCGATCACCGCGGTGGCGCCCTGGACGTCGAGCGCCCGCCCCGCCCGCTCGCGTGCGCTGAT
>Ga0126313_10001952_pt1 | contig 11237 bp, 12 predicted proteins | sample Plot105A_FD_89954 | JGI IMG/M metagenome (GOLD analysis project Ga0126313, IMG submission 89954) | Serpentine soil microbial communities from UC McLaughlin Reserve, CA, USA - Plot105A | ecosystem: Environmental > Terrestrial > Soil > Grasslands | place: USA: UC McLaughlin Reserve, Lake County... | reverse complement strand
GTGATTTCATTTCAGCAAGTCAAGCAGGTGCCTCCCATCTATGGATTTATCCAGCAGTTACTGATCCCAGCATGAAGCCGATTTCTGATATGGGGTACGGCTGGCACCCCGATCCTCCCTGCCCCCGCAGCTCTATTACACAGTTTCATTATATTTGCTTATCACTTCTCCTATATCTTCTAATTACAATTGGTTTGAAGAGTTAATTTGGTTTTAATTGAATCAGTCTAATATCGTATATGATGGTATGAGTGTTTCTTAAAATCCATAACATCTATGTGGATAGTGATATATCACCTATAATAATTATAACACCTGACAATCAAGCATAAATGACTCACCAAGGCTGTAATAAGGAATACTTTAAGCTAACCTGTTATTACTAGTCAGAATACTAACAGTTCTGCAAACTGAACAGGTGTCTCCCGTAGAATCTCGTCTGCAGACTGAGCACTTTTTCGGAGCATGTATTAATGATACTGACTTCATACTTTTAGAAATCTTTAAGATCGAGTTGTATGTGTTATACTTAATTCCCGGATGACCTTTTTCGAGCTTGTTTAGAAATTCTCGAATATCAGTTCTGATGCTTTCGTGCATATATGGGCATTCTTCTGATTGAAATGGAATATTCCTCTGTAGAGCATAGAATGCTATTTCGTGTTCATAAATCTCTACAAAAGGTTTTATCTTCTTCAAGCCATTTGAACCATACTGAACTGGTTCAGGGTAAATCCAAGCTATCCTTTCGATATCTCCAGCAAAAAGGTTTATTGTAAAAGTTTGTAATTGATCATCTAAATTGTGCGCTGTCGCTATGATATTTGCACCCACAGATTCTGCTGCCAAATCTATTGCTCTTCTACGAAAAGTGCCGCACATTGAGCAAGAAGTCATCTTGTCAGAAGGTCTTGTCATCATAGCTTTATCCATATCTATTCCAAATAGATTCTTGTAACTGAGAATTTTACTCTCTATTTTTAGATCTGAACAGAATTCTTTTACGATCTGCAATGATTCATTACGATAACCTTCTATTCCCTCGTCTATTGTTATAGCGATAATATCTGAACGGTCATGTTTCTCAAAGATTTTTTTCATAACAAATAGTAACGCTAAACTGTCTTTACCTCCCGAAACAGCAACTGCTACTCTGTCATTATAATCGAGCATCGAAAACTTGGACATAGTTTTAGCAGCCTTTTCTTCTATAGACTGCAGAAAGCATTTTTTGCATAGATGCTCTCCAGAATACGATCTATAAAATACACTTAATCCATTATGGCATTTATTGCAAGGTCCCTGTGACATGGAATATATTAAATCAACAAGTATTATTATTTCTTGATATCAGTTATATGAACTAGAACAATTCTTATGTTGTTCATAATAAAGAGATATACACAGAAAAATGATGTTATGTTAAAAACATTTAAACACCAACAACGTAGTTTAAATGTGCAATTAGATTCAGACCTACTAGACAATATAAATCTCAAGATAATAGATTTTTTGAGTAAAGACTCATCTACACCATTTGTCGAAATAGCTAAACAGATTGGTATTTCAGATGCAACAGTGCATATCAGAGTTAGACGCCTGCTTGCAGCAGGAATTATTAATAAGTTCACAATTTCCGTAGATAACAATCGCCTTGGTTATGACCACCTTGCTTTCATGGGGATAAATGTAGAACCCGGATTTGCAGAAGAGCTTACCGACGAGCTATCAAAAGTTGACGAAGTATTGGAAATTCACGAAATGCATGGCAGATTTGATTTGCTTTTGAAAGTCCGTGCTAAAGATTTGGATCAGATGAGAGATATCGTAGTAAATAAGATCCGTATATTACCTCATATTATAGAAACAGAATTAATGACAGTTCTGAAATCCAGAAAAGAAGAGCAGATAGTCTCCTTGAAAAAAGATCTTTCAGACAAAGCTAATGAGTTAACATTATAAATAAGGTATAATCAACTGTGAAACTAAAGCATATATGATACATGAATTTAAATTCAATTTTTATCATTTCGAGTGAAAAAATATATTGTGGGCAATCAGAATGCAGGCTTATAGCGTCATCACAAATATGGATTCATTGACGGATTTGCTTTAGACCTAATTATTCTGCGAAAGGATTGGCTGATAATTATTATTTTCACAATGTCCTAATATAAATAAACGATAAACGATAGCTATTACTAACCATATGATATTAATATTAAGGCAGAAGTATTATTACACCCACAATAGACACCGCAGGTAAACAGATAAACTTAGGTTCAATCTATTTAGGCGCAGACATTGTATCTACTTATATAATTTGAAAATATCATATCTATGCAACTTGTCTTATATTATAAGCACATAATAAACCAAAATCTTTCATATAAGCATTGTAAATTTACAACTGCAATTATATTATACCACTAGTAAATACTCTACTGATGCCTTATTTCAAAATCACTATTCTATCAATTATTGCACTATGTCAATGCGTATACTAACATACCATGATCATTTACTACATCAGCTAGAATGCCTCTTTCAGATGTGGTTAAGAAATACGAAACTGAGGTAAGGAATACAATATTATCAAAATAGTCATTTATTACTTTCGACATATTTTAGCCTGCCTCCTCCTCATCTCAGAATAATTTGTCTTGATCTGGACAAAGCATAAAAATAATCTGTCATTGAAAAAGCAATTAGTATAACGGAAGTAAAAATAGAAGTAGATACAAAGGAAATAATCCGCAGTTAGATCGTGAATATGTGGGATTTCCTTTTTCTGTACTGACTATTTTTGTATTATATAATAAGAATTATATAACGATAATATTAGACTGTTGTGCTTGCTATATAATAATTGTCTAAATGGTATCGTGTCAACTACATTAGTTTGTAACCTATGCAATATAACAATCTCATAGAATTATTTATTACACACATATAGTTTCTATGTGCAATCCATAATATTTAGCTGCTTTACTATTTCATCATAGTATTGTCATAGATCTTCTATTGCAAAACACTAAATATTATACCACAATAACAAGGTTCTCTTTTTTTGCCTCCAGATAACAAAATCATATTATTAATAAAAGTATATATTATTATTAATTTTAATATATAATATTGAATAATATTATTAAACTGCTGACAGAAATCGGAATCCTAGTTACAGTAACCACTCTCCTATCGGACGTATTTGTAATTAATACAACTATTATTCATGCCACAAATAATACAGCTTATGAAATAAATAATACTATTGCAGGTATAAATGGAAATAAAGTCTCTAAAGTAAAAGTTGTTGCATCATTCTATCCAATGTATGATTTTGTTCAGAAAATAGGTGGAGATAGAGTTGAAGTATCATCTATGATTCCACTGGGAGTAGAACCACATGACTGGGAACCCACTATACAACAAAGACTTAAGGCAGAATCTTCTGACATGATAGTATACAATGGCGCAGGATTTGAAAAGTGGATTGAAGAAATTAATGCGAAATTTAAAGTAGATACGAGTGAAGGATTAGAATTGCTTGAAGGAAATAGTGAAGGAGGGGATCGTCAAACCTCTGCTAGCGGGCATACTGATCTCAATGAAAATGCTGACCCTCATATATGGTTGGATCCGATTCTAGCAAAATATCAAATTGAAAAAATTCGTGATGGATTGATAAAAATTGATCCAGCTAATACAAACTATTATAATGGAAATGCTAAAAAGTTTATTGCAGAACTTGATTCATTGGATGCATTCATAAGATCAGAACTCAGCAACTGTGATAAAACTGATTTTATTGCATTTCATAATGCATTCACTTACTTTTCAAATAGATATGGACTAAACCAACATAGTGTGTCTGAAGGAGTTTCACCAGAAGGAGATATTCTACCACAGAGGTTACAAGAAATTATAAAATTATCTCGTGAATTGAATATAGATACCATTTATGCAGAGGATTTGATCGATCCTCGTCTCGTTAATGTTATCGCAACAGAAATTCCTAATGGTAAAGTACTGATTCTAAGTCCAATAGAGGGTATTGACGAAGAGGAACAAAAAGCAGGCAGAGGATATGTTGACAAGATGCGACAGAATATTGAGAATCTAAAGGTGGGTCTTAGATGTACATAGTAAGTATTGATGCAATATATTATCGATATACATTAGCGGTTCCTAATTTAGGTAACTCTATTCTATTCAATATAAAAGAAGAAAATGATCAGCCAGGAGTAATTGGTTCTAACTATGCTGCTGGGAATAGTACACAACTTAATCGTAGGCTTGTATGAAATCTATCATAACTATATACCATGACCATAATTCTTGAAATTCTTGAATTTAGTTTTATGCAACGCGCCTTGATAGCTGGAGTTGCCGTTGCGATAATTTGCTCAATAATTGGATTATTTTTGGTGTTAAGACGCCACTCTCTTTTTGGAGATGCACTCTCACATATGGCATTTGGAGGGATTGCTATAGGTATGTATACAAATATCTATCCTATATGGACTGCCTTCATTGTTTCGATCCTTGCAGCATTAGCTATTACTAAACTAAGACAATCAACAAATATTCCTCCAGATTCGGCCGTTGCCGTAATGCTATCGTCTGGTCTTGCTCTTGGTGTTGTTTTAGTAAGCTTATCAGATGGCTTTTCAATAGATTTGTTCAGCTTTCTATTTGGAAGTATCCTGTTAGTAAGCGTCGAAGATACCTTGATGATTTTAGTCATAGCAGTAACAATCTTGTCAATAGTATTGATCCTTTACAGAAAATTATTGTACATTACTTTCGATGAGGAACAAGCAAAAGTCAGTGGATTGCAAGTTACAAAGCTGAACTATCTTTTCATAGTGCTTGCAAGCATAACTGTGATTGCATCAATGCGGTTGGTAGGAATTCTACTAATCTCTTCATTAATTGTAATTCCTACGATCACTGCGATGATGTTTGGAAAAGGTTTTAGAAAAACAGCCTTATTTTCTGTTTCAATATCGGTATTATCTGTAGTAACAGGTATAATTCTCTCTTATATACTGAACTTAGCTCCTGGCGGAACTATTGTTCTTGTTTCTGTAGTCATATTTATTGCAACATTAGCAACAAAATACTCTATCAAGAAAGCCAGAAGATTTGAAAAATCCACTATTAGAATTTAGATCTTATCATTATCCCTACTTATGCATGTAATTACTACTATACAATAACATAGAGGGGGTTTTTATCTATTCCAAGATCGTTCCTCTTGTGCTTGTAGTAGAATATTTTCATATGTATTTTGATTGTTGATATCTGAAAATATCCATATCACCATTTTCCATATTGATTAACTCCTATAATCCCATAGCATCTAAATAGTTATGGTTATTTATTTATCATTCTTTTTTCCGCCTAGATGCATTTGGTATAAAATTACGTAGTCTTGAGAAAAAATTTACTGCCTTTATATGTCCTATGCGGCTACATGTATATATCCTGAATTATGTCCAAGCTCAAACAAACTTTTAAAATATTATGGAAATGGAAACCAACACCGCTCTCATATTAAGTTTAACATAATCGTGCAATCTCGTAAACTAAACAAAGAATATGAAAAACAGAACTATCATTTCTTTGAGTTAATTATTTAAATTTTCGATATTTATCATCATCTTTACCAAAAGATCTGAATAACAACCCACTAAAAACCAAAATGCCTCCCATTACCGAGGCAACAATAGTTTGCTCTGCTGGAACATGCATTACAAAGGCGATTACGAATGAGATCGCGGCTGCTGCCGCACTTAAAGGTAGCCATTCTTTAATGGCACGAGTAGATCTATCTATTTCTAATCACCAACTAAATAATAAGCGCATTAAGAGCATTATAATTTTTTCATCCGTCATGGCGATATTCATTGCCCATTTTGATAATTAATTATACTACTAATTAGTCTATAGTATAAATCTAAATACGTCTTAATCATTATATTCGTCTATGGGTTGAAAACACTATCGTCATCTCTGTTTATTTTATTATCATGTGTTATTAAAATAAATAAACTGTTTATAGCAGATTATCATTGATTGTGAATTAATATCTGTTAATATTTATTAAAGATATAATAAACATAATAAATTATTATTGTATACATAAAGATGATAATGCAATCAATTAGAGAAATAAAACGAATTAATAATATTATTATTGATATAAGAAACTTGTTCAATGATCCAGTAGTTATCAAGACTCTGGAAAAAATAGATCTAACGGCAGAAGCTATGAAAACTGCGACTGAAAATACAAAAAATACTATACTTGCATTAGAGCAAACAGGTATCCTCTACGAGTCCAAAAAGATAATAATGGCTTCTAGAAAGACAATCAATTTACGAAAGAGTACTCAAAATCTAGGAGAAATTATTAATATTACTAAAGGATTGGAAAAGTCATTTAGAGAGTTAATAAATGAATTGAAGTTTAAGTTACAATAGGGTAGAATAAAGATAAAGAAAAGATGGTAAAGAAAAGTGCTGAATGTAGTATAATATTGTAACAGGCATTATTAAAATTTTTCTGACTATGGTATAATAGACTATGTGAATATCCAATTATACTCCACTTTTGTTGTAGTAGAATTCACGGAATTTTCTTGAAAGAACAGTCTTCAATAATTTATCTAAATGTTATGCTGAGTGAATATAAGATAGGAAACCAGTTTTTACCTCATTTCCCATTAGCATTGACGGTTGACCCTTTCTGATACTCGTCATATTATCGTCATTTATTAGTCAGATAACCCCTTTTAGTTCAAATTGAAGTCCGGTAACTACTATATTATACTATAAATTCTGCAAGATAAATACCATAAGAAGGAGTTACTAATTCAAATGGGCAATAGTAGTATATACTTAAATAATGAACTAGATCCCATCAAATAGAAGGAAATTTCAAGATCTTAATATATTTTGAATATATATATTATAAAAATTAAGTAATTGTAAAGAGCTATATAATAATATGATAGCTTTAAACCTAGGAAACACAAAATGTGGATATTGAAGAAAATAAGAGATAAGCCGGTAACTATATATCTAAAAATAGACATATATTGATAGATGCGCTCAGTCGAGTATGAAGATTCTTTTGTTAAAATTGCAGGTCTAATTGGAGGGGAAGAGTACCTTAAGGTTGCTCGTGCACTTTTAAATACAGAAGATGCGACCGATGAAGAAATTGCAAGTGCCACTGGTCTAAGGATAAACATTATTAGAAAAGTTCTGTACGATATGTTTGGCAAAGCACTAATTACAGGTATAAGAGTAAAGGATGAGAAGAAAGGATGGTTTGTCTATAGATGGAGAGCGAAACGTGATCAGATTGATAATTTTATAGATAATCAAAAGAAAAAAATTCTCGACAGATTGCAAAAACGTCTAGAATATGAAGAGTCATCCGAGTTTTATCATTGTGGGAATAAAGATTGTCCTAGAACAAAATTTGATGCTGCCGTTGAATCATTTTTCAAGTGCTCCAACTGCAAAGGACCGCTCAATATGGTAGATAACAGTAAGGTTAAGGAAGCATTACGCTATAAGATTGAACAGATAACATTAGATGTATCCTTAAGGAAATAATAAGATTATGACATCTTATAATACAAAACTACCTCTCCATTATTTTGTCTTGACACCCTTATCAATTCCATTTTTATACCATCTGAGACTCTTTTATAACCATCCCCTTCTACTAATGTAGTCGCCGTTCTCCCACCTACAATTCTAGGTGCAATTGTTACCATTAATTCATTCACGATTCCTAATTGAAGGATAGACCAATTTAATTCTCCTCCTCCTTCAACGAGTATTTTATTAAATCCCATCTTTTTAAGAATAGAAAATAGCTCTGTTAAGTCAACAGTTTTTGTTCCTGCAACAATCACTATTGCACCAGCACTCTTAATTTTATCAACCCTCTCATCAGAAGCTCGTTTTGTTACTGCTACTATTGTATTGATTTTAGATGCACTCTTCAGAATTTTTGAATCAAGAGGAATTCTCCCTATGCTATCTACTATTATTCTCACAGGGGTTGTTCCATGTCTTTTAACCAGCCTTGCCGTGAGTCTTGGATTATCTGCAATAACAGTTGATATTCCGATAATAACTGCGTCAACAGAAGATCGCAATCTGTGAAGTCTTCTTAAATCTTGTTTTGTAGAAATTTTTGAATCTCCAAGATTCGTTGCAATTTTGCCATCAATTGTCATAGCTGCATTTATCAGTACTTGCAAATTAGATATCTACTCCATCTATAAACTTGCCATTAATCATCACAGCTTTGATTGAATCCTGACTTGCTCTATGAACTATTGATGCATAGGGGTCATGAATTGGATAGAGATCAATATGATTCTTGTCTATAAATAAAAGATCTGCTGATCGCCCATTTTCTATATACCCGGAATTCAGGCGAAGGATTTTAGCATTGTTTACTGTAGCCATCATAAGTATTTCTTTAGGACTAATGAATTCTGGTTCTATTGCCCGTGATACCTTCCATAGATAATCCAATTCCTTAAAGATGTCAGGAGAATTTAGCATAACATTATCTGTTCCTATGCCAATAGTGCATCCTAGTTTTAACATTCTTGCAACTTTTGGAACACCGACTCCCAGTATTCCATTTGATCTAGGGCATACGATTACTCCTGTTCCTTTCTTCGCTACTATAGAAATATCCTCTTCATCGGCATTAGTCATATGAACAAGAATGTCAGGTTTTAAATATTGCATTATTCTATATACTTCGGTCATACCTGTTTTTGATTTGGATAATTCATTTGTATCTTTAGACTCTGCAGCATGAATTGCACTTAACAATTTCTTTTTCTCTGTACTATTTTTGCTTTGTAATAATTTGCTGTATTGTATAAGTGTCTCATCAGTATTTTCGTTTGCACCACTGATTCCGAATCCATCAGCTATTTTTAAAATATCGGAAGCCATTTGCAGTAAATTTGAAGAAAGTTTCTTATCCTTTTGTTCTATTCCAGCTTCGTGATATATAATTTCCTTTTTTACCGGATTAAAATAATACTCAACTCTGCCAAGTATTACACATTTAATCGGAAGATCAGATATCGCAGCCTTTAGAAGTTTTACTCCTTCTATACCTCCTTCCCTGAAGTCTGCAAAAGCAACTATTCCTTTTTTCATCATTGATATGGCTGAGCTTCTAATGAACATCTTAAGGTGAGCCGGTCTAGTTTTTTGCAAAATATTCCTTTTTGCTCCAAAAACAGGATGAACTCTTTCGTCTAGCCCAGAATCAATAAGGAAATCTTTACCAATTGAATCTCCGATGTGTGTATGGGCATTAATAAATCCGGGTATTACCATAAATCCCTCTGCATCTATAGTATTTCTTTCTTTATCGATAATCCCACGATAATTTCCATCTCCAGCTTTCTTTATTATTCCATTTTTTCCGATTTCAATAAAACCATTGTTAACAAAAGTTAGATCACTTCCAAGCAACAAGCTTGCATTCTCGATTATTATAGACATTGTATTTCATATATTGGCTGAATTTTTCCTTCATTTCTCAAATCTCTAATGGTATCCAGTGCTCTAGTGGCAGCCTCAGCAGCTCTTCTCCCGTTCCTTCCTATACCTATTCCACAATTCAATGTTATACCTATATCATTGGCAACAGATTTAATAATTATCTCGGCATCCTCTTTTTTTATATTATTAGATATAACCATGAAATTGTCTCCTCCAAGAAAAAATGTCATTGCTCCTTTTTTGAGAAATGCTTCTGATAACTTAGCATAGAGCTTCATTACTAATGCTGTAATTTCATATGGCGACATTTTAGAGCTAATCTTTTCAGAACCATTAATGTCAATATGCATTATGTGTGCAGATTCTGAGTAGTTAGACTTTGTGGTAGATGATGAAGCTTTTGAAGACGGAGAGGAAGACATAGTCTGTCCAAAAATTCTTGTTTCTCTATCTATAAAGTTGCCTGTCTTCCTTGCTTCATAAGCATTTACATTTGCTTCAAATGATGTATTGCCTTTTCCAATAGTCATTGATATCTTAAGGTTTTTGTATAGAGTTGCTATCTCTTTCTGAAGATCTTTATGGTCCTTTAGTGAAAGACCATTAGTTATTGCAAAATACTCATCGAATCTATTTAAATATACGAGACAGTCCTTTTGTGAGAACAATCTTTGTACATCATAATAAATTCTTGCCTGCAGCATTTGAATCTGCGCTTCTCTATCTGTACCCAGCGTAAGAGTCCATGGTCCATATCCTTCAATTCTGATAATAGTAATTTGTATTGTCAATCTATAATCGTCTCTGTTCTTCCCAATTGTGACCTTACTTCTTTTAATTTTTTAATTCTCATTGCCATGTTAACTGCTGCATTTACTGCACGCAATGGTACTATATCGATTCTGTCTTTTGCCTGTTCAAGGGTCATATTTGGGCCAGTAATTCCAAGCCCAATCGGTTTGCCATATTTCAAAGACAAGTCTGCAATCAACCTGGCTGCATTTTCTGCAACAATATCATCGTGAGATGTTTCTCCCTTTATTACAGCACCCAATGTAACTGCAGCGTCTACATCGTTCTTTTTTAAAAGCTCTTCAATTAACAATGGCATATCAAATGAACCAGGAGCAAAGCATATGTAACGTATATCTGCTTTGATTTTTTGTGCCTGATCTTTTGCTTTATTCAGCATTTGAAAAGTAATGTCGCTATTAAATTCTGAAACTATTATTGCTATTCTAATTTTATTCAAAAATTATTAGGCCGCCTTGGCATGAGTCTTCAACTGGCCAGATTCCAATAATATAATACCCTTAATATCGGCATATTCTTTTGCTTTGTTTATTGATAACGCTTTATGGGTAGTGGAATCTAACATCTCACAAATTACTACTGCTGGCATCAATTTTGACATCTGTGCTAAATAAACACAAAGCTCGGTGTGTCCACGCCTTTCTTCGAGCAGACCTTTTGAAGCAATCAAAATTGGGACATGGCCTGGCGATCGGAAGTTTCTTGCAAATTCCTCTATTCCGCCTGAATCTATTTTCTTACAAATTTCTGCCAACTTTGAGATTGTCAAGGCTCTGTCGATGTCTGTAATTCCAGTGTATGTATCACGGTGATTAACGCTTATTGAAAAAGATGGTTTGTCGCCGTATGGCGATTTC
>Ga0126313_10001950_pt1 | contig 11239 bp, 9 predicted proteins | sample Plot105A_FD_89954 | JGI IMG/M metagenome (GOLD analysis project Ga0126313, IMG submission 89954) | Serpentine soil microbial communities from UC McLaughlin Reserve, CA, USA - Plot105A | ecosystem: Environmental > Terrestrial > Soil > Grasslands | place: USA: UC McLaughlin Reserve, Lake County... | reverse complement strand
GCGAGTACGCCGCCTGCTTCGACGACGGCCTGCGGCCCTACGACGCGCTGCTCGCCGACTACGACTTCGGCCTGGAGGCGGCGCGGCTGCAGGACGTCTTCGGCGAGCTGGCCGAGCAGCTCGTGCCGCTGGTCGCCGAGGCGCCCGACGGCCCGCCGCCGGTCGGCGCGCCGGTCGCGGCCCAGCGCGCCGCCGTGCCCGCCGTGCTGGCGCGGATCGGCGTCGCCGACGACGGCTGGCGGCTCGACGACGCCGCCCACCCGTTCAGCGTCGGCATCGGCCGCGCCGACAGCCGCGTGACGACGCGCTACGAGGACGGCGACCTGCTGTCGGTGATCGCTGCCATGCACGAGTTCGGCCACGCGCTCTACGAGCGCCAGGTCGCGCCGGAGCTCTCGCGCACCAACCTCGGGTCTGGCACCTCGATGGCGATGCACGAGTCACAGAGCAAGCTGTGGGAGAACCACGTCGGCCGCCACCCGGCGTTCGCGCCGGTGCTCGCCGAGGCGTTCGCGGCCGGCGGCTTCCCGGTCGAGCCGGCCACGCTGCACGCCTCGCTGGTCGCCGTTCGCCCGTCGCTGATCCGCGTCTCGGCCGACCCGGTGAGCTACCCGCTGCACATCGTGCTGCGCTTCGAGCTCGAGCTCGCGCTGATCGAGGGCGGCCTCGACGTCGCCGACCTCCCGGCGGCCTGGAACGACGGCATGCGCCGGCTGCTCGGCATCGAGGTCCCCGAGGACGCCGCCGGCGTGCTGCAGGACACCCACTGGGCCGCCGGGGCCTTCGGCTACTTCCCCAGCTACGCGCTCGGCTGCCTGATCGCGGCGCAGCTCTGGGAGGCGCTCGAGCGCGACGCCGGCCCGCAGGACGAGGCGCTCGCGCGCGCCGACGTCACGGCGATCCGCAACTGGCTCGCCGAGCACGTGCACACGCACGGGCGCCTGTACGACACCGAGCCGCTGGTCGAGCGCGCCACCGGCCGCGGGATGGAGGCCGCGCCGTTCCTGCGCCACGCCCGCTCGCTCGTCGGCGCGAGCGGTAGTTGTTCAGGCCGAGGCTGAAGGATTGCCCGGTCGATGCGCTCGGGCGTGGACGGCGGCGGCGATGACGAGGTCCTCCCACGCCATGCCGGTGCTCTTGAACAGCCGCGGGCGGCCGGGGGCCGCGAAGGCCTCGCCGCGGACGAGCGCGGCGAGCGGGACGAGGTCGTCCTCGGCGAGGGCGCCCGCGGCGATCGCCTGGATCACGTCGCCCGCCTCGCGCAGCGCGCTCGCGCGCGACTCGACGACGACCGTCGCGCGGGCGGCGAGCCGCTCGTCTACCTCGCGCGCCCCGGGCTCGTGCGAGCCGATCGCGACGACGGTCGCCTCGTCGGCGAGCGCGTCGCCGTCGAACAGCGGCTCGCGCGCGGTGGTGCAGCAGCAGACGACGTCGGCGCCTGCCAGTGCGCCGGGGCCGGCGGGCTCGGCGCCGAGCTCGCGGGCGAGTGCCTCGGTGCGGCCCGGGTCGCGGCCGACGAGCGCGACGTGCTCGACCGGCGCGATCGCGCGCAGGGCGAGCACGTGGGCCCGCGCCTGCGGGCCGGTCCCGAAGACGACGACGCACCGCGGCTCGCGGGCGGCGAGATGGCGCACGGCGAGCGCGGAGACGGCGCTCGTGCGCAGGTCGGTCAGGCCGATCCCGTCGAGCAGCGCCGCGGGCGCGAGCGTGTCGGGGTCGAACAGCACGTAGACGCCCTGGATGCGCGGCTCGCCTCCGACCGTGACGAGCTTCACGCCGACGCCGCCGGCCGCGGCGGAGGGCATCAGCAGCAGCTCGCCCCCGGCCGCCGGGGCGCTCGACCGCGGCAGGTCGGCCTCTGGGTCCAGCCCGGCGCGCAACGCCGCCTCGAGCGCGTCGACGGCCGCGGCGTGCGGCAGCCGCCGCGCGATCGCCTCCGCGTCGTGGAGGGCGATCACCGCAGCACGAACCCCTCGCCGAGCGGGTCGCGCGGGTCGAGGAGGAAGCGGTGCTCGCCGGTCCGGTAGGCGCTGCCCTCGACCTCCGTGACCACCGCGTCCCGGTCCTCGGCGGTCACGTGCTCCACTACGCGCGCGCGGAAGGTGGAGCCCACGATCGACTCGTGCTCGAGCACCGCGCCGTCGGGGAGCCTGCCGTCGGCGGCCAGCAGCGCGGCGCGCGCCGAGGTGCCCGAGCCGCACGGCGAGCGGTCCACCTCGCCGTCGGCGAAGATCGCGACGTTGCGCTGGTGGGTGGCGCCGAGGTCGTCGTAGAGGACCGTCCCGTAGATGCCCGACAGCCGCTCGTCGCTCGGGTGGCGCGCGACCTCGGCGCCGTCGAGCGCCCACTTGATCTCGCGCCCGAGCGCGATCAGCGCGTCGAGATGCGCCGGCTCGACCGCGAGCCCGGCGGCCGCGGCGGGCAGCGAGGCGTAGATCGCGCCGCCGTAGGACACGTCGACCGCGAGCCGGCCGCGCGCCGTCTCGACCTCGACGCCGCGCGCGAGCACGTACGCGGGCACGTTGCGGAACGTGACGGCGGCGACCGCGCCGCCCTCCATCCGCACGCGCGCGCCGACCCGGCCGGACGGGACGTCGATCGCCAGCTCCAGCTCGCCGTCGGCGGGCGCCGCGACGCGGCCGGACTCGACCGCCCACGCGGCGAGCGCGATGGTGCCGTGCCCGCAGGCGGTCGAGAAGCCGTCCTTGTGCCAGAACAGCACGCCGAGCACGGCGCCGTCGTCGTCGGGGTCGACGAGGAAGCCGCCGTACATGTCGGCGTGCCCGCGCGGCTCGTGGCACAGCAGCCGCCGCACCCGCTCGGCCTCGGGGCTCGCCAGCGCCCGCGCGCGCCGCTCGGCGACCGTCGCGCCCGGCAGCGGCGGCGCGCCGTCGAGCACGATCCGGAACGGCTCGCCGGCCGTGTGGTAGTCCGTCGTGCGCACCTCCACGGCGGGGGACGCTACCGGCCCGGCGGCGCCCACAGGTCGCGCTGGCGCACGAGCATGGCCGCCGCGAGCGCGCCGAGCAGCGACAGGCCGGCCGAGATCAGCAGCAGCTCCCCGACCCCGTCCGCGAACGCCTGCCCGCCGCCGCCGTCGGCGCGCAGCCCCGCCTCGAGCAGGGCGCCGAGCACCGCGATGCCGATCGCCAGCCCGATCTGGCGCGCGGTGTTGTTGAGCGCGGAGGCCAGCCCGCCCTGCGCGGGCGGCAGCACGCCGAGGTGGGCGAACGTCGTCAGCGGGTTCGCAAGGCCGATGCCCAGCCCGGTCAGCGCGAGCCCCGGCAGCAGCGCGAGCCAGTCGGCGTCCTGGCTGAGGCCGGCGCGCAGCACGACCATGCCGGCCGCGGTGATCGCCATCCCCGCGATGAGCGCCCCGCGCAGCGGCACCCGCTCCGACGCGCGGCCGGCGGCGGCCGAGACGACGAACGAGACGAGGGCCAGCGGCGAGAGCATGAGCCCCGCCTCGACCGGATCGCGATGCTGCGCCTCCAGCAGGAACAGCGTCAGGTACACGAACGCGCCGAACGGCCCGCCGGCCAGCAGCGCGATGATCGCCGTCGCGCCCGCGAAGGTGCGGTTGCGGAACAGCCGCAGGTCGAGCATCGGCCGCGCCGTCGCGCGCTCGACCGCCACGAACCCGGCCAGCGCCAGCGCGCACAGCGCGAGGCAGCCGAGCACCGTGGAGCTCGTCCAGCCGAGCTCGTTGCCGCGCAGGACCGCGAAGACGCCGGCGAACAGCCCGAGGCTGAGCGTGCCGACGCCCGCCCAGTCGACCGGCGGCGGGTCCGGGTCGCGCGACTCGGCGACGTGGCGCAGCGCGAGCATCAGCGTCGGCGCCCCGAGCACGAAGCTCGCCGCGAAGATGGCGCGCCAGTCGAACACGTCCACGAGCAGTCCGCCGATCAGCGGCCCGGCCGCGAACGCGAGCCCGATCGTCGCGCCCCACGCGCCGATCGCCCGCCGTCGCTCCGGCCCCTGGAACGCCTCGGCGAGGATCGCCAGCGAGCTCGGGAACACGACCGCCGCGCCGAGGCCCTGCACGATCCGCGCCGCGACCAGCGCGCCGGCGCCCGGAGCGAGCGCGCACAGCGCCGAGGCGGCGGAGAACAGCGTCAGCCCGATCAGGAAGAGCCGCCGGCGGCCGAAGCGGTCGGCCAGGCTGCCCGCGGTGAGCAGGAACACGGCCAGCGCCAGCGCGTAGCCGCTGAGCACCCACTGCAGGTCGGTGAAGCTCGCGTCCAGCGACTCGGCGATCGCCGACTGCGCGACCTGCGGCGCGGCGACGTTGAGCAGCAGCAGCGCGGTCGAGACGCAGACGACGCGCAGGGTCCACTGCTGATGGGCGTCGCCGGGCACGGCGGTCGAGCCTACCCGGGCGCCCGTCGGGTATCCCACGCCTCGTGACCGCGATCGGCTCGACGATGCCCCGGCTGCGCGCCAACCTGCGCCGCTACGTCGACGCCTACGTCGAGAACGACCTGCTCACGTACGCGAGCGCGATCGGCTTCCAGATCCTCTCGGCGATCGTGCCGTTCCTGCTGTTCGGGTTTGCCCTGCTCGGTTTCCTGCACCTCGAGGACGTGTGGAGCCAAGACCTGGCACCGAAGCTGAACGGGTCCGTCTCCGACGTCGCGTTCGCGTTCATCGACGAGACGGTCCGCAAGGCGCTCATCTCGCGCCAGGCGTTCTGGATCACGGCGGGCTTCCTGATCGCGCTGTGGCAGGTGTCGGGTGCGGTGCGCGCCGTGATGGGCGCGCTCAACCGTGTCTACGGGCTCCAGACACGGCGCTCGTGGGGGCGCAGGATGGCGGTCTCGACCGCGCTCGCCCTTGCCGTCGGCGCGTGCTGGCTGGGCGCGATCGGCGTCGTGACGATGTCGCCACTGCTCTACGGCGACGTCGAGGGCCCGCTGGCCGCGCTGCTGTTCCTGGCCCGCTGGGCCGCAGCGGGCGCGCTGCTCCTGCTGGCCGTGGCGGTGCTGCTGCGCTACGCGCCGGAGCGCCGGTCGCCGCTGGAGTGGCTGACGTTCGGGACCGTGCTGATCATGGCCGGCTGGCTGGCGATGTCGCTCGGCTTCGGCGTCTACCTGCGCGAGATCGCCGACTACAACTCGATCTTCGGCGGCCTCGCGACCGTCGTCGTGCTGATCGCCTACCTGTATGCGTCGGCCGTGGTGTTCCTCGGCGGCGTGCAGGTCGACGCGCTCCTCCGGCGCGGCTAGTCGCGCAGCGCCGCGACGAGCGAGCCCGCGTCGTAGGCGTCGCCGTAGTGGATGCCGTTGACGAAGAACGCCGGCGTGGAGCTCAGGCCGAGCGCCTGCGCGGAGGCCGCGTCGCGCTCCACCCGCGCCGCGTACGCGCCCGACGCCAGCTCGCGCCCGACGCGCTCGGCGTCGAGCCCGAGCCCGCGGGCGTGGGAGACCAGGTCGGCGTCCCCGAGCCGGCCGCGCGCGGCATACAGCGCGTCGTGCATCTCCCAGAAGGCGCCCTGGGCGGCCGCCGCCTCGGAGGCCTCGGCGGCGTGGCGCGCGTGCGGGTGCACCGACTCCAGCGGCAGGTGGCGGAACGCGAAGCGCAGGTCGTCGCCCAGACGCGAGCGCACGCGCGCGAGGATCGACTGCGCGGCCGCGCAGTACGGGCATTCGAAGTCGCCGTACATGACGAGCTCGTACGGCGCGTCGGGACGTCCGTTCACGTGGTCGTCGGGTCCGAGCGGCGGGTCGAGGGAGACGGGCACCGCCCGATCGTAGACTCGCCGACCGACGTGGCCGACCTCGAGTTCCTGTTCCTGCTGCTGCTCGGGGCCGCCGCGATCGTGCGCGGCGCCGCATGGCTGCGCGTCCCGTACCCGATCGCGCTCGTGCTCGTCGGCCTGGCCGCCGGCGCGGTGCCCGGCCTGCCTGAGGTGGTCGTCGAGCCCGAGGTCGTGTTCCTCGTCTTCCTGCCGCCGCTGCTGGCCTCGGCGGGCTTCTACTCCTCGCCGCGCGAGCTCCGGGCGGAGCTGCGCCCGCTCGCCGTCCTCGCGCTCGGCGTCGTGCTGGCGACGATGGGCGGTGTCGCGGTGGCCGCGCACGCGCTGATCGACGGCCTGAGCTGGCCGGCCGCGTTCGTGCTGGGAGCGGTCGTCGCGCCGACGGACCCCGTGGCCGCGACCGCGACGTTCAGCCGCATGCACGTGCCCGACCGGGTCGGGCTGCTCGTCGAGGGCGAGGCGATGATCAACGACGCCTCCGCGCTGGTCGCCTTCCGCGTCGCGCTCGGAGCCGCGATCGCCGGCTCCTTCAGCGTCGCCGACGCGGCGCTGGACTTCGTCGTGTCGGCCGTCGTGGGCGTGGCGATCGGCCTCGCCGCGGGCTGGATCGAGGTCTCGGTGCTGCGCAAGCTCGACGACCGGCCGCTGTCGATCCTGCTCTCGTTGCTGTTCCCGTACGCCGCCTATGTCGCCGCCGAGGAAGCGCACGTCTCCGGCGTGCTGGCCGCGGTCGCGTGCGGCCTCTACCTGGGGTGGTTCGCGCACGAGAGCTTCAGCGCCGACACGCGCCTGAGCGCGGCCTCGTTCTGGGAGGTCCTGGTGTTCGGCCTCAACGCGCTGCTGTTCCTGCTGCTCGGGCTGCAGTTCCCCGCGATCGTCGACGACGCCCGCGCCGGCGACTCGTTCGGGACGCTGGCCCTGACCGCGCTGGTGATCGCGGTCGTCGTGGTGGCGATCCGGACCGTTGTCGTGTTCCTGCCGTTCACGCGCACGGGCGAGGGCTGGCGCGAGCGGCTGGCGATCGCGTGGAGCGGCATGCGCGGCGCCATCTCGCTCGCCGCGGCGTTGTCGGTGCCCGCGAGCGTGAGCGGCCAGCCCGACATCCTCTTCGTGACGGTCGTCGTGATCCTCGTCACGCTCGTCGGGCAGGGGCTGACGCTGCCGGCGCTGCTGCGCTTCCTGCGCCTGCAGGGAGATCGGCCGTGGTCGCCCGACGAGGCGATCGCGCGGCTGGAGACCGCCCAGTCGGCGCTCGACCGGCTCGACGAGCTCGAGGACGAGGGCCTGGCGAGCGAGGAGCAGCTGCGGCGCATGCGCGAGCTCTACCGCGCGCGCTTCCGCGCCTGCCAGGCCGTGCTCGGCGGCGGCGACCAGGACGGCACGACCGACGTGCGCGAGACCCGCCGCCGCTACTCGGACCTCCGGCGCGAGCTGATCACCGTCGAGCGCGGCGCGCTGCTGAGCCTCCGCAACGAGGGCCGCCTGCGACCCGACGTGCAGCGGTTGATCCAGCGCGACCTCGACCTCGAGGAGGCCCGGCTCACGTAGCGACGGGGTTCGACTCGCGGCCGGACGGGAAGGCTCATCGTGATGGAGTTCACGATCGACGAGACGAGACGGGGCGACACCGTCGAGCTCAAGGTCGCAGGCGAGCTCGACATGTCCGCGACGTTCGCGCTGGAGCCGGTGATCGACCGCGTGCTGGCCGACGGCCCGCGCGAGTTCGTGCTCGACCTCGCGGACGTCCCGTTCGTGGACTCCTCGGGCCTCGGCCTGCTGATCTCCACGCACGAGCGCGCCGAGCGGGCCAGCGTGGACATGGCGATCACCGGCGCCGGGCGGGAGATCCAGCGCATCTTCCACTTCGCCGGGCTGGGCGGGGTCCTGCCCGTGCGGTCGTGACGGCTACTTGACGGGCCGCTGCTCGCCGCCCTGGTCCGCGCCGGCGGGCCGGCCGGACTTCGCGGCGTCGATGCCGTCGGCGAGCTGGGCCTCGTCGACGGTGCCGATGACGTGGCCGACCACGCGGCCGTCGGCGGCGATGAAGTAGGTCTCGGGCAGGCCGGTCACGCCCCACGCGCGCTGGGTGTCGTTGCCCGGGTCGCGCACGTGGGGGAACGTGAGGCCGAACTGGGCGATGAAGTCGCGGGCGTCCTCGCGCGCGTCCTGGGTGTCGAGCCCGAGGAACAGCACGCCCTGCTGCTGCTTGTGGGCCTTCTCGAGCACCTTCGCCTCCGCCCGGCACGGGTCGCACCAGGAGGCCCAGAAGTTGAGCACCAGCGGGGTGCCGCGCAGCTCGGACAGCGACACCTCGCCGTCGGCGGCCGCGCGCTCCCACGCGGAGCCGGGGTCGCGCCCGTCGGCGAGCGCGGCGAGCGTGAAGCCCGGGGCGGGGACGGTCTCGCCGCGCAGGAGCGCGTCGTCGATCGTCGAGTTCGTCGCCTTCGTCGTCAGCCCGTAGGCGAGCAGGGCCACGAACGCGGCGGCGGCCAGGATGCCGGCGATCCGCAGCGCGCGGCGCGCGGGGGAGCGGGTCATCGCGGCGCCTCGATGCGGAAGCGCTCGCCGAAGTCGGTGAAGCGGGTGTCGATGAAGCGGGCGCGGGCGGTCATCTGCTCGGCGAGGACGCGGTGGGTCGCGAGGTCGACGGTCAGCCTGAACCATACGGGCGTGCCCTCGTCCGCCAGCGCGAGCACGGCGCGTCCGTCGCGCTCGGAGAGCAGGCGCACCTCGCGCGCGTAGCGGCTCCAGGCGAACCACGAGCGCGTCTTGAAGGCCAGCCCCGACCCGTACTCGTCCTCGCGCCAGTCGAGGCCCGGCTGGCGGATCCACTGGCGGCGGCCGATCACGACGCTGCGCACCTCGCGGCCGGTCTCCCACGCGAGCCGGTCGGGCGCGCGCAGCCGGTACTCCGTCGTGGCGCCGGTCCCCGGTCCGCTGCTGAGCCGCTCGAGCTCGCGCACGCCGGGCAGCGCGCGCATCGCGCCCTCCGCCCGCCGCAGCAGCGCCCGCGCGCGCTCGTTGCCGCCGCGCTTCCATACCGCGGGCAGGGCTGTCGTGTAGCGGCGGTCGCGCTCGCGCACCGCCACCTCGACCTCGCGCGCGGCGGCCGGCAGCCGGAAGCGGCGGCAGCCGTCGCCGCACGAGGTCACGCGCGCGCCCGGCAGCTCCACCGGCAGCTTCGCCGGGTCGCCGTCGCGGTCGAGCACGCGGACCGTGCCCGTGATCCCGTCGTCCGCGCGCCGGATCCATCCGGCCACCACGTTCGAGCCCGCGGAGTCGGCCACGCCGAGCTCGCCGGCGGCGGGGCGGGGGAGGGGACACGGGTCGCAGACGGCCGCCTGCGCGCGGTCCGCCTGGTCGAGCTGGCGCGGCGGCAGCGGGAACGCGACCAGCCCGGCGACCGCGGCGATCACCGCGAGCCCGAGCCACGGCTCGCTGCGCCACAGCGTCCAGTGCCGGCGCTCGACCTCCTCGCCGGGGTCGCCGTCGAGCAGCCGCGGCCGCAGCCGTCGCGCGTGCACGAAGCTCGCGACGGCGATCAGGCCGACGACCGCGATCTTGACCGCCAGCAGCCGCCCGTAGGCCGTCTCCCACAGCGCCGCCACGCGCCCGAGCTGGGTGATGAGCGAGACGAGCCCGGTCGTGACGGCGACGAGGAACGCGCCGGCCGCGATCCGCCCGAACGGCTCGAGCACCTCGCGCGCGATCGCGACGCGCGAGCCGCGCCGCGTGAAGCGCACCACCGGCCACCACAGCAGCACGAGCAGGCCGATCCCGCCGAGCCACAGCGCGCCGGAGACGAGGTGCAGCCAGTCGTTGAGGATGCTCGGCACGCGCGGGTCGGCCGAGCCGGCGTGGCCCGAGGCGGCGATCGCGCCGAGCGCGAGCACCACCGCGGCCGCCGCGGCCCGCGGCCGGCGGTCGCGCAGCAGCGCCGCGGCGAGCAGCGCCACCACGACGAGCGCGCGCCCGATCCCTGCGAGGTTCCCTGCCAGGTAGTCGCCCATCGCGCCGAGCTCGAACCCGCGCGCTGCGTCGGCCGCGTCGGCGACCGTCGCCACGACGGCGGCGGCCACCGCCGCCCACGCGAGGTCGCCGCGCAGGCGCCGCTCGCGCGCGCGCACGTCGTCGAGGTCCACCCGGCCGCCTCCATCGCCGGGGTCGAGGTCGGGGACCGGCCAGCGCCGCGGCCGGCCGATCAGCAGCGGCAGCAGCAGCGCCGCCGCGAGCACCAGCACGGTCGCGTAGAGCGCGATCCGGGCGCCAATCCGCACGATGCCCCAGCGCGCCAGCGGCCCGGTCTCAAGCGCGGGTGCCGCGCCCGCGTCCGCGCGCACGCCGAACGAGAACGCGCCCTCGAGCGCGTGGCCGTCCTCGGTGGAGACCGTGTGCCAGTCGACGCGGTAGGCGCCGGTGGCCAGCCCGCGCGCGGGCGTGACGACGAGCCGCTTGCGGTCGCGGTCCACCCGCACGGAGGCCGGCACGGGCGGGACGCCGTCCGCGGGCCGCACCGAGGCGCGGGCGAGCCGCCCGTTGAGCGGCTCGGTGAACACGAGCACGATCCGCGGCGGCGACGCCTCCAGCCGCTGGCCCGGCGCGGGCTCCGAGCCGACGTACGCCGCGTGCCCGTACGCGCTCGCCGCGCACAGGAGCGCGGCGAGCACGGCGGCTGGGAGCGCGAGCAGGCGCACCCAGCCGAGTCTATGCACGGTTTATGCGGTGACCTTGAAGCGCCGCACGAGCTGCTCGGCGGTACGGGCGAGCTCGGCCGCGGAGGAGGCGATCTCCTGCATGGAGGCGCTCGTCTCCTGGGTGGAGGCCGAGACGCTCGAAGACCGGCATGACCTCGTCGGTGCAAGCGGTGCGCGAGCGGTCGCGCTCCTCGACGCCGTTCGCCGTCTCCTCGCGTGAGAGCTCGATCGCCTTCGCGGCGGCCTTCTCGAAGCCGGCGAGGCTTGCTTCGAACTGCGCGAAGGTCCGCTGGGCCCCGTTATCGGCGCGTTCGCCGGAGCTTGTGGCGATCAGCCGTTGCGGCCCATTTCCACCGGATCAGCAGCGCCGCCCAGTCGGCGATGCCCGCGACGAGATGGCCCATGGGACCGGTGTAGAAGCGGGCTGCGAGCCGGGAGCGCACGCGAGGGCTTATACAGTGATCAAGCCATGGCAACCGCCCCTGTCACCACCACCGTCACCGAGCTTCCCGAGTCACGCGTGCGCGTGGAGGCGGAGGTTCCCGCCGCCGAGGTCTCCAAGCGCGTCGATGCGGCCGCGCGCGCCCTCGCCCGTGGCATGCGGGTCCCCGGCTTCCGCCCGGGCAAGGCCCCGGCTCCGGTCGTCATCAAGCGCGTCGGCCGCGAGGCCGTGCTCGACGAGGCCGTGCGCGAGTCGATCGGCGGCTGGTACACGGCGGCGATCGAGACCGCCAACGTCGTCCCGGTCGGCGAGCCCGACCTGAACCTGTCCGAGCTCCCCGACGAGGGC
>Ga0126313_10001948_pt1 | contig 11244 bp, 9 predicted proteins | sample Plot105A_FD_89954 | JGI IMG/M metagenome (GOLD analysis project Ga0126313, IMG submission 89954) | Serpentine soil microbial communities from UC McLaughlin Reserve, CA, USA - Plot105A | ecosystem: Environmental > Terrestrial > Soil > Grasslands | place: USA: UC McLaughlin Reserve, Lake County... | reverse complement strand
TCGGAGGAGCCGTGGGTCCACGACTCGGGGTTGACCCGTCCCTGGAACCGCCCCTGGATCCGGTCGTCGCCGATCGCGGCGGCCGCGTCCAGCCCGTCGGCGATGTCGGCCTCGGTCAGCCGCTGCACCAGCGGGTCGCCGCCGCCCGGCCCGGGCGTGGTGGTGGCGTGGTTGGCCCACAGCCCGGCGTAGCAGTCGGCCTGCAGCTCCAGGCGCACCGAGCCGCTCTGCGCCCCCTGCCGGTCGCCGCCGACCCGCTCGGTGGTGCCGAGCAGGTCCTGCACGTGATGCCCGTACTCGTGGGCGAGCACGTAGGCCTGGGCGAAGGGGCCGCCGCGGGCGCCGAACCTGCTCTGCAGCTCCTGGTAGAAGCTCAGGTCGATGTAGACCGTGCCGTCGGCTGGGCAGTAGAAGGGGCCGACCTCCGAGCTGGCGGCCCCGCAGCCGGTCTGCGTGGCGCCGGAGAACAGCCGCGTCGGGGCGGTCTGGTAGCGGCCGCCGCGCCGCTCGAACTCCTGCGCCCAGAACGTCTGCACGCTGTTGACGACGGCGACGACGCGGCAGTCCTGCTTGGTGTTGGCGTCCTCGCCGGTCTTGCACTCCTGCTCCAGCTGGGTGTTCTCGCTCTGGACCTGCTCGATGCCCGGCAGGGCGCCGGTGGAGCCGCCACCGCCGAGCAGGTTGACCAGCAGAAAGACGACCAGCCCGAGGACGCCGGCGCCGCCGCCGATCGCCAACCGCCCCCCTGGGAAGCCTGACCTGGTGTCCTGGACCTGTGAGGTGTCGAGCCGGCTGTCCTCGTCGAAGCGCATCGGTTGACCTCGCTCGCGGTCGGCGGCCTGGCGCGGGGGCTACCCGGCCGGCCGGCCCGCCAACCTTCGCGGCCGGGCCACTGGCGGGGGCCGAGGCGGGGTGCCACACTGCCGGCACCGTGGACGTCGAGCGCACCAAGATCGTCGCCACCCTCGGGCCCGCCTCCAGCGACCGCCAGGTGCTCGGGGCGCTGGTCGACGCCGGCCTGGACGTGGTGCGGCTCAACTTCTCCCACGGCGAGCGCGCCGACCACCTGGCCCGCTTCGCCATGGTCCGCGAGGTCGCCGCCGAGCGCGGCCGCAACGTCGCCATCCTGATGGACCTGCAGGGGCCGAAGATCCGCGTCGGCCTGGTCGGCGAGGACGGCGTCACGCTGGCCCCGGGCCAGGACTGCGTGCTGGTGGCGGGTGCCGAGCACGCCGGCCCGCCCGAGATCCCGGTGGTCTACCGGCAGCTCGCCACCGACGTCCGCGAGGGCGACCAGATCCTGCTGGACGACGGCGCCATCGAGCTGCGGGTCACCGGCGTGGACGGCGACCGCGTCCGCTGCCAGGTGGTCAGGGGCGGCGTGCTGCGCTCCCGCAAGGGCGTCAACCTGCCCGGCGTGGCGGTCTCGGCGGCCTCCCTGACCGACAAGGACCGCGCCGACCTGGCCACCGCCGTGGAGGCCGGCGCCGACTACGTCGCGCTGTCGTTCGTGCGCCGGCCCGACGACGTGGCCGACGCCAAGCAGGCCATCGCCGAGCTGGGCAGCGACGTCCCGGTGGTCGCCAAGCTGGAGCGCCCCGAGGCGCTCGGCTGCCTCGACGAGATCCTGGACGTCTCCGACGCGGTCATGGTCGCCCGCGGCGACCTGGGGGTGGAGCTGCCCGTCGAGAAGGTCCCGCCGCTGCAGAAGGAGATCATCGCCAGGGCCAACTCGCTCGGGGTCCCGGTCATCACCGCCACCCAGATGCTGGAGTCGATGGTGGCCAGCCCGCGGCCCACCCGCGCCGAGGCCAGCGACGTCGCCAACGCCATCTTCGACGGCACCGACGCGGTGATGCTGTCGCAGGAGACCGCGGTCGGCTCCTACCCGGTCGAGGCGGTCGCCACCATGCGCCGCATCGCCAGGGAGGCCGAGGCCACCCCGCAGCTCGCCCACCCGCCACCCCCGGCAACCGGCGCGCTGGACGTCGCCGCCACCGTCTGCAAGGCGGCCGTGCAGGTCGCCACCGACCTGGGCGCCCGCGCGATCGTCGCCTTCTCCGAGTCGGGCGCCACCGCCCGCTTCGTGTCCCGGTTCCGCCCGCGGGTCTCGATCCTGGGGCTCACGCCGTACGAGGCCACGCGGCGCCGCATGGCCCTGTACTGGGGGGTGGAGGCGGCCAGCCCGCTGGACCGCGGGGTCGACCTGGCCGCCATGATCGCCCAGGGGGACGAGCGGATCTGCGACGAGGGCATGGCCAGCCCGGGCGACCTGGTGGTGGTGGTGGCCGGCACGCCCGGCGGGCGGGGCGCGACCAACCGGGTGCTGGTCCACCGGGTCGGCGAGCCGGACGCCTCCCCCACGTCTTGAATTGTTCGTGGGCTGTACCCCGCATAGTTCGAAACGTCTACGGTGACAAGTAGCCCAGGCCTCTGCCACACTGCCGTGACCACGGCGCCGGGGAGGCACGTGGGACCGCGGCAGGGAGGGAGCCGGCGATGCGGCAGGGCGAGGTCGGCGAGGCGTACGAGGCATCCACCAGCGCCCTCCAGGCCGCCAAGGGGCAGCGGCTCAGCCTGCGGCGCGCGATCGCCGGGCTGGAGCAGGCGCTGGCCGCGCCGCCGGCCGGCGAGGAGCCCGGCGCCTGGCCCGACCGCCTGCGCGGCGCCCTCGGGCACCTGGACGAGGTGTTCGCGGTCCACGTCCAGGTGACCGAGGGACCGGGCGGCCTGTACGAGGAGATCCTCGAGAACGCCCCCCGCCTGGCCAACCGCGTCAAGCGCTTCCGCCGCGAGCACGCCGACATCGCCGCGGCGATCGGCCGCGGCATCGCCGAGGCGGGGGCGGCCGGCGACGACCCCGCCCGGGTCGAGGAGGTCCGCGACCACGCGCTGCGGCTGTTCGCCGACATGGTGCGCCACCGCGAGCGCGGCCTCGACCTCGTCTACGAGGCCTACGTCGACATCGGCGGCGAGTCCTGAGCTTCGAAGCTCCGACCAGGGCGGCGCCGGACCCCGGCTAGGCGCCCTCGGGCCCGGGTCGCCGGCGCCCGGAGCCGGGCGGCGCGGCCTCCTCGAGCAGCGCGCCCCAGCCGGCCGCGCGCAGCAGGTCGGCCAGCTGGCGTGCCAGGGTGTCGAGGGAGAAGTGCCGCAAGGCCACCGCCCGGTTGTGGTCGAGCAGGGCCTGGTCCGGGTCGGCCAGGAACGCCCGCAGCGGCCCGGGGTCGTCCACCGGGAACCAGCGCAGCCCGAAGCCGGCCAGCTCCGCGGCGGCCGGGTAGTCGCCGACCGCCAGCGCCCGCCGGTGCAGCGACGCCTCGATCACCGGCGCCCCGAACCCCTCCCAGGTCGAGGGGAAGACCACCGCGTCGCTGGCGGCGTAGGCGTCCTCCATGGTCAGCCCGGCAGGGACGCGCCGGTGGACCGGAACCCCGGCGGTGGCCAGCAGGCGCTCCAGCGCCGGTCCGTAGCCCTCCTCGGCCGGGCCGGTGAGCCAGTAGTCGGCGTCGACCGCCGCGGCCACGGCGATCCCCGCCGGCACGTTCTTGCGGGCGATCGCCCGGGTCGGCTGCAGCAGCAGCCGCCGGCCCGGCGGCACCCCGAGCACCCCGCGGGCCAGCTCCCGCCGGCCGGGCGGCGGGTCGGCGAAGCCGCTGTAGACGGTGGTCGCCGCCGTGCCGCGGTCGGCCAGCTCCTTGCGGCTCAGCTCGTTGATGGTGACGTGCACCCACGCCGGGTCGTCCGGCGGCCAGCCCTCCACGCCGGCGAATCGCGTGCGCTGCCACGGGAGGTCGTGGTGGTGCAGGATCACCGGGCACCGCGCCAGGCGGGCCGCCAGCACCCGCGCCGCCGCCGGGTTCAGCGGCAGCGAGCAGACGTTCGCGACCACCACGAGGTCGGCGCCGTCCAGGGCCGCGGCCAGCTCGTCGGGGCGCGGCGGGCCGGCCGCGTCCAGCGCCAGGCCGGGCACCAGCCGGTCGGCCACGCCGGCGCCGGCCACGGTGCGCACGGCCAGGCCGAGGCGGCCGAACGCGGCCGCCCAGTGCCCGGCGACCACCGAGACGCCGTCGGCGGCGCCGAGCCGGAACGAGACGATCGCGACCAGCGGGCTCACCCGGCGCCTCCGGCCGGCACCCGCCGGCTCAGGACACCACCTGGGTGCCGATCTCGCCGGCCAGCGCCTTCTCGGACAGCTCCGGGGTGGTGATGACGGCACGCCGGCCGCCGAGGGCGAGGAAGCGGATCGCGGCCCTGACCTTCGGCAGCATGCTGCCGGCGGCGAACTGGCCGGCGTCGGCGTGCCCGGCGAGCTCCGCGGCGGTGACCTCGTGCAGGTCCCGCCGGGTCGGCCGCCCGAAGTCGAGCGCCACGTGCTCGACGCCGGTGAGGATCAGCAGCACCTCGGCCCCAAGGTTGCCGGCCAGCAGCGCCGACGCCAGGTCCTTGTCGACGACCGCCTCGACGCCCACCAGCGACCCGTCGGCCTGGCGGACGACCGGGACCCCGCCGCCGCCGGCCGCGATCACGACCGCGCCGGTGTCCAGCAGCGCCCGGATGGCGCGCTCCTCCACGATCTCCCGCGGCTCCGGCGAGGGGACCACCCGGCGCCAGCCCCGCCCGGCGTCCTCCTCCATCACCCAGCCGTCGGCGGCCATGCGCCGGCGGGCCTCGGCCTCCTGGTAGAAGCTGCCGATCGGCTTGGAGGGGCGCCGGAAGGCCAGGTCGTCGAACTCGACCACCGTGCGGGTCACCACCGTGACCGTCGGCCGCCGCACCCCCGCCTGGCAGAAGGCGTTGTCGAGGCACTGCTGCAGCATGAAGCCCATGCCGCCCTGGGTGTCGGCGACGCAGGTGTCCAGCGGCAGCCGCGGCAGCAGGTGGGCGGCCAGGTCGCTGCGGAGCAGCACGTTGCCGACCTGGGGACCGTTGCCGTGGGTCACCACCAGCGGACGCTCGGTCAGGTGCACCAGGTGGTGGGCCGTCTCCAGGGTGCGCTCGTACTGCGCCGGGATGGGGCTGCGGCTCCCGGGCGGGGAGATCGCGTTCCCGCCAAGGGCCACCACGACAGGCTGCTCGCGCACGCGCTCCTCCTGTCCGTCGCGCCGGCGCGCCGTTGCGCCGGCCGAACCGCAAGGCTACCGGTTCCCACCCGTCTCGGCGCGCAGAGTGGTCGCCGCCGCACGCGCCGCGGCCTGCCGGCGCGGGGCCGCCCGGGTCAGCGGGCCGCCGGCCCGGGCTGCCGCAGGCGCGCGAGCACCGCCGGCAGGCGGCCGCCGTGGACCACGCCCAGCCGCTGGGTCGCGCGGGTGAGGGCGACGTACAGGTCGTTGCCGCCGCGCGGGGACTCGGCGAGGATGGCGGCGGGCTCCACCACGACCACCGCGTCGAACTCCAGGCCCTTGGCCTCGGCGACGGTCAGCACCGCCACCGGCGCGTCCAGCACGGACGGGCCGCGCGCGGCGGTGGCCGCCGGCGGGACCGCCGCCAGCGGCCGGCCGGTACCGGCCCGGCGCAGCGCGAGGTGCAGCTCCTCCGCCCGTGCCGCGGGAACCAGCACCGCCAGCTTGCCGTCGCCGACCGCCGCGGCCTCGGCGGCGACCACCCCCGGCAGCCTGGCGGCCAGCTCGGCGGCGTCCAGGCGCAGGCTCCACGGCGCCGTGCCGGCCTGGCGGACCGACCTCGGCGGCCGCAGGTCCGGCGCGACGCTGGCGAGCACGTCGGCGGCGACCGCCATGATCTCGGCCGGGGTGCGGTAGTTCACCGTCAGCTCCTCCACCCGCCAGCGGCCGTCGGCGTGCGGGTCGAGCGAGCCGGCCCAGGAGCCGGCGCCCCACGGCGCGCCGGTCTGCGCGAGGTCGCCGACCACCGTCATCGAGCGGGTCGGGCAGCGGCGCACCAGCATCCGCCAGGCCATGGCGGACAGCTCCTGGGCCTCGTCGACGACGACGTGGCCGAAGGTCCAGGTCCGGTCCTGCCGCGCCCGGTCCGCGATGCTCTCCACCGTCCGCCGCCGCCAGCGGTCGGCGACCACCGCCGGGTCGAGCCGGCTGGTGTCCGGGGCATAGCGGGCCGCGTCCCCGATGGTGACGCTCTCCAGGACCTCGCGCGCGTAGGCCAGCTCGCGCGCCTCCTGCTCGGCGCCCCGGGCGGCGGCCCGGGCGGCGGCCTCGCCGTCCTCGCCGAGCAGCACGGCGGCCTCGTCCAGCAGCGGCACGTCGGCCGCCGTCCATCGGCCGGCGCCGGCGGCGGCCCTGGGCTCAGGGGCGGCCCGCAGCAGCGAGGCCCGCTCGGCCGGGCTGAGGTCCGGGGCGGCCGCGGCGAGCCGCTCGGCGGAGGCGAACAGGTCGGCCAGCAGCCGCTGCGGCGTCAGCTCCGGCCACAGCCGGTCGAGGGTGGCGCGGACCGCCGGCGCGGCGCGCAGCTCGGCGCGGATGCCCTCCAGCTCCTCGTCGGAGGGCTCGCCGTCGACCAGCCCCGTGCCCGGCTCGGCGGCGTCCGCCCCCTCGGGGGGCGGGCCGAGCACGTCGTCGATGCCGATGCTCTCCAGCCAGGCCTCCTCCAGCCTCGGGTCCACCAGCCCCTCGCTGATGCGCTCGGCAACCTGCCGGGCCAGCGCGTCCAGCACGGCCTCCTGGAAGACGCCCCTGGCCCGGTTGTGGGGCAGGGCGGTCTCGCGCGCGCGCCGGCGGGCCAGCTCGCAGGTGCGCCGGTCCAGCAGCAGCGGGTAGCCGCCGGCGGTCACCTCCACGGTGGCGTCGGGTACCTGCTGGCGGTCCCGGACCGCCGTGGCCAGCACGGCGGCCATGCGCAGGTCGCCCTTGACCGTGGCGGCCGCCACCGGCTCGCGGTCGGTCACGCCGACGCCCGGGTACAGCTCGTCGACCGTGGACAGCAGCACGTCGGTCTCGCCCAGCGAGGGCAGCACCTGCTCGATGTAGCGCAGGAACGTCGGGTTCGGCCCGACGATCAGCACGCCCCGCCGCGACAGCCGGTTGCGGTGCGTGTACAGCAGGTAGGCCGCCCGGTGCAGGGCGACGGCCGTCTTGCCGGTCCCCGGCCCGCCCTGGACGACCAGGACGCCGGGCAGGCCGGAGCGGATCACGCGGTCCTGCTCGGCCTGGATGGTGGCGACGATGTCGGTCATGCGGCCGGTCCGGCTCATGGCCAGGGAGGCGAGCAGCGCCGCCTCGCCGTTGAGGTGGTCGCGCTCGGCGTCGCTGATGGCGTCGAGGTCGAGCACGTCGTCGTCGATGTCGAGCACGACCCGGTCGCGGATCCGCAGGTGCCGTCGGCGCACCACGGCGTCCGGGGCGGCCGGGGTGGCGCGGTAGAACGGCTGCGCCGCCGGGGCGCGCCAGTCGACCAGCAGCGGCTCGCGCTCCTCGTCGAGCAGCCCGATGCGGCCGACGTAGAGGCGGGAGCCGTCGCGCAGGTCCAGCCGGCCGAAGCAGAGCCCGTCCTCGGCCGCCGCCAGCTGCGCGAGCCGGTCGGTGTGCCGTGCCACGAACGCGTCGCGGTCCAGGCGCGCCTGGAGGTGGCCGCCGCCGTCGGGCCGCAGCGCGCGCTCCAGCTCCCGGCCGGTGCGGGCGCGCAGCTCGTCCAGCCGGGCGTAGAGCATGGACACGTAGGCCTGTTCCTGCTCGAGCTCGGGTCGCCCCACTTGACAAGACCCTCCGTTTGTGCCACCGTGGACACGGCGGAAATCGCTCCGCTAATTTGTTGTGCGTGGCCGCTTCCGGCCGAACGAGTACCATAGCAGAGCGCCGCCGGCCTGCCAAGATCCCGCGCCTCGTCCGCCGCCCCGGCGCGCTCAGATCTCCAGGCGCGAGTCCTCCAGGTCGAACTCCCGCTCGATGCGGTGCATCACGTCGTTGCTGATCGCGCCCTGGTTGCGGAGCCGCACGACCGCCTGCCGCTGGGCCAGCAGCAGCTCGCGCACCAGCCGCTGGTAGGCCAGGGAGCGGTCCTCGTAGCCGTCGTCCTCGATCTTGCCGGCGCGCGCCTTCAGGCGCCGCCGGCGGTAGTCGTACTGGGCCCTGACCCGCTCGATGGTGTCCTCACGGGTCCAGTCCTCGGCCGACAGCTCCGCCAGCCGCGCCAGCGCCGCCTCGGTGGCGGTCAGGCGCGCCCGCAGCTCCTCCCGCTCCTCGGCGCCGTCGCCGTGCACGCCGAGGCGGCGGATCAGGGCCGGCAGCGTCAGCCCCTGGACGACCAGGGTGACGAGGATCACCGCGAAGGTCAGGAACACGATCAGGTTCCGCCGCGGGAAGCCCTCCAGGGGCAGCGCCAGCGCGGCCGCCAGCGAGACCGCCCCGCGCATGCCGCTCCAGCCCGACACCAGCCGCTCCCTGGCGCCGATGCGCCTGGCGACCTGCGAGGGGCGCCGGTCCAGCAGCCGGACCAGGTAGGGGACGCTGAACCCCCAGCCGACCCGGACGGCGATCACCACCGCGCTGACCAGCACCGCCAGGCCGAGCAGGGCGGCGGCCGACTGGCCGCTCACGCCGCTGAGGATGGGGTGGAGCTGCAGGCCGACCAGGATGAACAGGATGGCGTTGAGCAGGTAGACCAGCACGTCCCAGAACGAGAACCCCAGCAGCCGGGTGGAGGCCGAGGCGATCTCGGGGGCCCGCCAGCCGACGTAGAGGCCGGCGGTCACCGCGGCCAGCACCCCCGAGGCGCCCAGCCGGTCGGCCGGCAGGTAGGCGGCGTAGCCGGTCACCACCGACAGGGTGATCTCGACCGGCGGGTCGTCGAGCCGGCGGCGGAGCTCGGCGACGAGCCAGCCGACCAGCAGCCCGATGGCCACGCCGCCGGCCGCGCCGGCCACGAACTGCAGGCCGGCCCGCCATGCCACGAAGCCGCCCCCGACCGTGGCGGCCACCGCGATGCGGTAGGCGACCAGCGCGGTGGCGTCGTTGACGAGGCTCTCGCCCTCCAGCAGCGTGACCAGGCGGCGCGGCACGCCCAGCCGGCGGGCGATCGTCGTGGCGGCCAGCGGGTCGGTGGGGGACACGATCGCGCCGAGCGTGAACGCCGCCGCCCACGGCAGCCCGTCGACCAGCTCGTGCACCGTCACCGCGACGGCGACCATGGTCGCCAGCACCAGCCCGACCGCCAGCAGCGAGATCGCCCGCAGGTCGGCCCGCAGCTCCCGTGGCGAGGAGAAGAACCCGGCCCAGTACAGCAGCGGCGGCAGGAACAGCACCAGCACCAGCTCCGGCGGCAGCTCGACCGCCGGCATCCCCGGGACGAACCCGAGCACCAGGCCCCCGAGCACCAGCAGGATCGGGTAGGGCACGTCGAGGAGGCCCGCCAGGACGCTGAGCCCGGCCATGGCGACCATCAGGCCCAACAGCAACAGCTCGGCGTCGTGCATGAACCCTCAGAGCGGGATGCCCCAGAGGGCGAACCACCGTCCCAGCTCGGGCTCGATCGGCAGGTCGCTGCCGAGGGCGGCGCGGACCTGCAGCTCGAGCTCGTTGTCGCGGCGCTCGCCTTCCTGGGGGGCGAACGGGTAGAAGGTGCCGCGCTTGTAGAGGTAGACCAGGTGGCAACGGCGCCGCCCGGCGGGGTCGGCGAAGCCGAACACCGAGCACAGCAGCTGTGGCCCGAAGCCGTACTGCTCGAGGGTCGAGTTGACCAGGTGCACGGCGGTGACGAGGTCCTCCAGGTCGGGGTCGCCGACCACCACCCAGCGGTAGCCGTAGCGGTCGTCCTCCAGCCGCAGGGTCGAGCCGGCCTCCTTGACCGCCAGGTCGAGCAGGCCGCGCAGCTCCTCGGAGGCGGCCGCGAAGCCCTGCCCGGACGCCGGCTTGAAGCAGACCGCGGCCTGGCCGGTCGGCTTCAGCCCCGCCGACGCCTCGAGGGTGACGGCGGCGCCGGTGACGCCGAACAGGGCGTCCAGCTTCGGCTGCGCCGGCTTGCTGCGGCCAAGCAGCGCGTCCAGGAACTTCACGCCTGGCGGCCCAGCTGCGCCTCCAGCCGGGCGAGCTGGTCGAGGCGGCGCTCCAGCGGCGGGTGGGTGGCGAACAGCGACGAGAAGCTGAAGCCGGGCGCCAGCGCCGGCGCGAAGAAGAACGCGTTGAGCGGCTCGGCGGCCCGCAGGTCGCGGGTGGGGATGCGGCCCATCTCGCCGGACACCTTGACCAGGGCGGAGGCCAGGGTGGACGGCCGGCCGATCAGGATCGCGCCGGAGCGGTCGGCCGACAGCTCCCGGTAGCGCGACAGCGCCCTGGTGAGCAGGAAGCTGAGCGCGTAGACGACCGCCGAGGCCAGCACCACCAGCAGGATCACCGCGCCGGTGTTGTCGCGGTTGTCGTTGGAGCGGCCGTAGCCGCCGAAGCCGCCGTAGGCGCCGCCGTAGATGGCGGCGCGGACCACGAAGCCGGCGAGGATGCCGAGGAAGCTCGCCAGCGTCATCACCGCCACGTCGCGGTGGGCGACGTGGGACAGCTCGTGGGAGAGCACCGCTTCCAGCTCCGGCTCGCTGAGCCGGCGCAGGATGCCGGTGGTGACGCAGACCACGGCGTGCTGCTGGTTGCGTCCGGTGGCGAAGGCGTTGGGCATGTCGGAGTCGGCGATCGCCACCCGCGGCTTGGGCATGTCGGCCAGGGCGCACAGCCGGTCGATCATCTGGTGCAGCTCCGGCGCCTGCTGGGGCGAGACCTCCTGCCCCCGCATCGCGTACAAGGCGATCCGGTCGGAGAAGAAGTACTGGATGAACAGGAAGCCGCCGGCGATCAGCAGCACCAGCACCAGCGGGATCTTGAGCGCGACCAGCACCGCCACGAACACGACGTAGAGCAGGCCGAGCAGGAACATCGTCAGCAGCATGCGGCTCGACAGGCCGAGGTCGGCCGGGAAGCGCGTGCGAGCCATCAGGACATCACTCCATCATCCGGGGATGAGCCCCTCGTCGCCGAGGACCTCGCGGACCTCCTCGACGGTGGCGTCGGGGCTCGGTAACACGATCTCAGAGGGGCCGATGAAGTCGGCGGGGAGCTCCGCGCCGACCGTGCGGACGCTGGCCAGCAGCGCCTCCAGGGCGGAGCTGAAGGCCGCCTCGTCGCCGGAGTCGCACGCCTTGCCGAGCTCGTCGTCCAGGCGGTTCAGCTCGCCCAGGTGCTCGTCCGGCACGTCGAGCTGGCCCTCGCCGTTGATTCGGACGATCATTTCCGCTCCTCCTCGACCTTGCCGCCCTGCTCGGGGGCGCCGAGCTGCTTGGCGGTGGTGGTGCCACCG
>Ga0126313_10001947_pt1 | contig 11248 bp, 12 predicted proteins | sample Plot105A_FD_89954 | JGI IMG/M metagenome (GOLD analysis project Ga0126313, IMG submission 89954) | Serpentine soil microbial communities from UC McLaughlin Reserve, CA, USA - Plot105A | ecosystem: Environmental > Terrestrial > Soil > Grasslands | place: USA: UC McLaughlin Reserve, Lake County... | reverse complement strand
CCCGAGGAGGACGACGGGTACTCCCTGGAGACGGTCTTCGAGCGGCAGCTGGCCTGACTAGGCGCGGAGCGCGGCGGGGAAGCCCTGGCGCCAGCTGAGGTACTGCGGCGTCCAGCCCAGCTCGCGCCTTGCCTTGGCGTTCGACGCGCCGGGGAAGTCGGTCATCATCGCGACGATCGCCTCGCCGGCCGCGATGCGGCCGAGCCAGCGCGGGACGCGGCGCGGCGGCTTCGCGCCCGCGGCCGCGGCGAGCGCCGGCAGCCACTCGCGGGCGGGGGCGGGGTCGTCGTCGGCGACGTTGTAGATCCCCGGCGCGCCGCGCTCGATCGCGGCGAGCGTCGCGGTCGCGGCGTCGTCGACGTGGACGAACGACCAAACGCCGGCGCCAGAGCCGACCACCGGGAAGCGCCGCTTGCGGACCGCTTCGATCTGCTCGCCGCCCGGCGCCAGGCTCGTGCCCGGGCCGTAGAACCCCCCGTAGCGCAGCACGATTCCCTGCGCCTTGGTCACCGCGTCCTCGACGTACCGGATCGCGGCGTGGGACTCGCGCATCGACGGCACCGGGTCGGGGTCGAGCGGGTCGTCCTCGGTCGTTACCGGCCCGCGCGTGCGCCCGGAGGGCCAGCCGGCGTAGCTCTGCGCGACGACCCGGACGTCGCCGACGGCCCGGGCGCCCGCGAGCAGGTGATCGAGGCCTTCGGTCCGCAGGCGGTTGGTCATCGCGAACGCGCGGTCGAAGTTGCGCAGGTTGCTCAGGTCGTTCAGACCGGTGAGCTGGTGGACGATCATGTCCGGCTGTGCCGTGGTGACGGCGGCGACGACCGCGTCGCGATCGAGCGCGTCGAGCACGACGGGCTCGGCGCCCGCGGCCCGCAGGCCGTCGGCCTTGGAGGGGGAGCGGGTGGTGGCCGTAACGTCATGCCCGGCCCGGGTCAGCTCGCGGAGGAGCGGGGTGCCGACGGCGCCGGTGGCGCCTGCGAGGAAGATGCGCATCTGGGTCTCCTTTGCTGTGATGGCCTCTGAGACGAGATGGCCACGACGGACGTGACACCCGAGGACCTGCGGCCGCTGCTGTTCTCGCTCGCCTACCGGATGGTCGGGGGCGTGGGGGAGGCCGAGGATCTCGTGCAGGAGGCGTTCCTGCGCTTCCACCGCGCCGGCGAGGAGGTGGAGTCGCCGAAGGCGTTCCTCACCACGGTCGTCACGCGCCTCGCGATCGACCACCTGCGCTCAGCGCGCGTGAGGCGGGAGGCCTACGTCGGCCCGTGGCTGCCCGAGCCGCTCGTGACCGAGCCGGGCGTCGGCGAGCAGGTGGAGCAGGACGAGACGCTCTCGCTCGCGTTCCTCGCGCTGCTGGAGCGGCTCACGCCGGTCGAGCGGGCGGTGTACGTGCTGCACGAGCTGTTCGGCTACGCGCACGACGAGATCGGCGAGGTGGTCGGGAAGAGCCCCGCCAACTGCCGCCAGATCCTGGCTCGCGCGCGCCGCCACGTGGATGCCGGCCGGCCGCGCTTCGAGCCGTCGCGGGAGCGCCGCCAGGCGCTGCTCGACCGCTTCCTCGCCGCCGTGCGGGTGGGCGACGTCGACGGGCTCGTCGGCATCCTCGCCGCCGACGCGGTCCACTACGCCGACGGCGGCGGGAAGGCGCGCGCCACGCTCGTCCCGATCCTCGGCGCGGACAAGATCGCCCGCCTGTGGGCGCGCCTCGGGACCACGCAGGGCCCCTACGAGCTGGTCGCGGTCGACGTCAACGGCCAGCCGGGCGTGGCGGGCGTCGCGCCGGACGGCACGCTGCTCACCGTGATCACGCTCGACGTGACGGACGATCGAGTGCAGACGGTGCGCGCGGTGGTCAACCCTGAGAAGCTCGCGCGTGCGGCCGCCGCGGTGCGGGCGGCCGCGGGTGGCGGCCATGAACCTCGATGACTTCTTCAGCTCCGCGAGCGAGCCCGGGCGGGAGTCCGGGTTCCTCGTGCTGCTCGCGTTCCTGATCTCCTTCACGTTCATCCGGACGTCGGCGCGGCTGATGCGCAGCCCGAAGGTGCCGTGGTGGCCGGGGAGCGTGGAGGCCGGCGGCGTGCACCTCCACCACCTCGTGTGGGGCATCTCGCTGTTGCTCGTGTCCGGCTTCGCCGCGTTCGTCAGCGATCTCTACTCGCCGTGGTGGCAGATCACGTCGGTCGCGTTCGGGATCGGCGCCGGGCTCACGCTCGACGAGTTCGCGCTCTGGGTGTACCTGCGCGACGTGTACTGGTCGACCGAGGGCCGCGACTCGATCGACGCCGTGATCGTGGTGACGCTCCTCGCCGTGCTCGTCCTGATCGGGGTGCAGCCGCTCGACCTCGACCAGACCGGAGCGGTCATCGGCACGTTCGGTGCCGTGGTCGTCATGCTCGCGCTGGCTGCGATCACGTTCTTCAAGGGCCGGCTGCTCCTGGGCGCCATCTCGATCTTCGTGCCGGTGGTCGGGCTCGTCGGCGCATGCCGGCTGGCGAAGCCCAACTCGCCGTGGGCGCGCTGGCGCTACCGCGGCCGCCGCGCGGACCGGATGGAGCGGGCGCGCGCGCGGCATGAGCGCGACACGCGCCTGGACGCGCTCGGCGTCCGCATCCGCGACGCGATCGGCGGCGCGCCGACGCCGGACGACGACAAGCCCGCGTCCTAGCCCAGCGCCATGTCCGGCTCCGTCCCGTCCATGCCGCCCTCGCTCCTGCAGGCGCCGCCGCGACCCTGAACGTAGACCTGGCGCAGGCAGTTGCGCAGAGCCAGCTGCCCCCAGTAGCTCGGGTGCAGGTCCTCCTGGAGCTGGTAGGGCGGGACGAGCGTGGTGACCGTGCGGATCTGGCTGACCCACTCGGTCTGGTCGGCGGCCCCCGCGACCGTCCAGTTCGCGATCCCGCGCTCCTCCAGCAGGCCGACGGTGCTCTCGCACAGCCGGTGGCCGGCGAGCGCGTCCTGCGCGTCGAGGACGGGGAGGCCGTGGACGGTCGCCGCGTCCTTCACGACGCCGTTGAGCACGTTCACCATCGTGTCGTTCGCCCAGTCGGCGTCGCGGTTCCAGACGCCGCAGCCGCCGATCGTCTGGCGCGTGTAGCCGGTCTCCCGGTAGCGGAAGCCGGCGCCCTTCGGGATCGGCGACGAGTACGTCTGGGCGACGAGCCGGTAGTCACCGGCGGCGTAGTCGGCATTGCTCATCGCCTCCTGGACCTTCGCGAACGCGCCGATCACCCGCCGGCGCTGCTCGTCGATGTAGGCGGGCGTGAAGAGCGCCTTGATGCTCGCGTCGTCGTGGCAGTAGTTCTTCCACCACGACGGCGACGTGAGCCAGTTGGTGAGGCAGGTCTGGACGACGCTGGCGAAGCCGAAGTTGTTGGCGCCGATCAGGACGACGACGAGCCGGACGCGGCGCGTGCGCGCGTACTGCTCCAGCGCCTCGGCCTGGCCGATGTGGCCGGCGCCGTCGTCGTAGAAGTCGAGGCCGGGCTTGAAGTTCTCGCCCGGCGAGTAGGGCTGGGTGTACGTGCGGGCGCCGGAGCAGGCGAGGTTCTTGGACTCGACGCCGCCGATGTGGATCTCCGCTGCCCTGGAGCGGTGGCAGCCGGCGATCGCCTCGCCGCCGGGCACGTCGTGGTAGGCGGTCGAGCCGAGCGCGTCGATGCGCGACGGGCTCTGGTTCGTGTTGCCGGCCCAGCGCCCCGCCTCGCCGGAGATCGCCGAGTCGCCGAGGGACACGACCGCGTCGGGGACGCCCGCCGGCGGCGCGGCGGCGGCGGGTCCCGCCGCGATGGCACAGGACACGATGCCCAGCACACACGACAGCGCTGCCGCACGACCCTTCATGACCCTCTCCTCCCGCTCGCCGCTTCCGCCGCGGGTTCTATGCCCGCAGCGGAAGGGATGCAATCCGGGACGTCAGCCGGCGGGGATGTAGCGCAGGCGGCCGTCGAGCGGTTCGATGGCCGCGTGCTCCTCCAGGCCGTAGCCGACGATGGTGTCGTAGCCCTCGGCGGCGAGCAGGGAGGTCACGGAGAGCTGCTCGTGCAGCGTTCGCGGCGCGCGGAACGCCGCGTGGCGCTCGCGCGCGTCGGTGCGCGCGGCGGCGATGCGGGACTCGGCACCGGGTCCGGATGCGTCGACGACGACGGCGACCCGGTCCGCCGCCCGCGGCGCCGGCGCCGCTGGGGCGGCCGACAGGCCGGCCACGAGGCCGGCGAGGGAGGCGACGATGAACTTAGTCATACGCATGACGGTACTACGTATGACGGAATTCGACAAGGGCGCGTGACCCGCGGCCGCTCAGCTGCGCCGTCGCCCCGCAGCCGCGACGCGCGGCGGCGCGGTCGAGCCACGGACCTCGAGCTCCACCGCCATCACGCGACTGCGCGGCCGCTTGCCCGCGAGCAGCGCGGTCAGCAGCTCGAACGCCACGCGGCCGAGGCCGGGCGAGTCGGCCACCACGGTGGTCAGCGGCGGGTCGATCACGCGGCCGATGTCGAGCCCGTCGAAGCCGACGACCGACAGGTCGCCCGGGATGCGCAGCCCGAGCTTGCGCGCCGCCAGGTACGCGCCGGCGGCGATCACGTCGTCGTCGCAGAACACCGCCGTGAGGTCCGGGTGCTCGCGCAGCAGCTCGAGGGCGGCGTCGCGCGCGCCGTCCACGACGAAGTCGGAGCGGACGCGCGGCACGTCGCCGTCCACGAGGCGGTCGATCGCGCGGCGGCGCAGCTTGAACGTCGGCCGGTCGTGCACCGAGGCGACGTGCCCGATCCGCCGGTGGCCGATCTCCAGCAGGTGGCGCACGGCAGCGTCGGTGCCGCCCTCGGCGTCCAGCCGCACGGACGGGTGGCCGCGGCTCTCGGACTCGATGACCACGATCGGCTCGGAGCCGGCGGCCCAACGGGGCGGGTCGACCTCGAACAGCAGCAGCCCGTCGGCCGGACCGGCGTGGAGCGCCTCGGCCGACGCGGCGCCCCAGTCGCGGTCGTTGTCGGTGTCGATCAGCGCGACGGCATAGCCGGCGGCGCGCGCGGCCGTCTGCGCGCCGCGCAGCAGGCCGCCGAAGAACGGGTTCGTGATGTCGGGGACGACCAGGACGATCGTGCGCGCGGCGCCCGTCTTGAGCGCGCGGGCGGCGACGTTCGGCCGGTAGCCGAGCTCGGCGGCCGCCTCCCGGACGGCGGCCTCGGTGCGCGCGGAGATCCGTCCCGCGGCCTTCCCGGAGAAGACGAGGGACACGGTCGACTGCGACACGCCGACGCGGCGCGCCACGTCGACGCTGGTGACTCGCTCCCCGGTCAGGCCCCGTAGCTTGCCAGCACGGCCAATCGGAGGGGCCTCTGCTTCGCCCGCCGGTCCAAGGACACGATGTCCGGGCGCCAGCATGATTCGACGCCATGCCTGCCGCCGCTACTTCCCTCCCCGCCACGGAACGCACCCGCTCCGCCCGGCTCATCCGCGACGCCCTGGGACTCCTCTCGTCCAAGTGGAGCGTCGACGTCCTGCTCGCGCTCGGAGACGGCTCGCGCCGCTACCACGAGCTGCTGGGCGATCTCGAGCCGATCTCCGAGAAGGTCCTCACCCAGACGCTCCGCGCGATGGAGCGCGACGGCCTCATCGGCCGCCGTGTCCACGCCGAGGTCCCGCCGCGCGTCGACTACGCGCTCACGCCGCTGGGGGCGACGCTCGCCGCGCCGATGCGCGCGCTCGGCGCGTGGTCGCTTGCGCGCGGTCAGCACGTCGAGGCCGCGCGCGAGCGGTTCGACATGCGGCGGGCGATCCAGCAGCAGCAGCGCCGGGCCGCGTAGCCGGCGCCGCGGCCGGACAACGTCAACTGCTGGCATTGAGAGGGAGGGTGCGAGTGTGGTCGGCGTTCGCGCGGAGCGGGTGCAAAACGTCGAACTCACAGCGGTTCGGCGGCCCCCTTCGACGTTCTGCACCGCATAGGTGCAAAACGTCGCAGCGTCCGCGAACTCGACGCCGAGCTCGACGTTCTGCACCCCATCGCCGAACCGCGACCACACTCGAGCCCGCCCTCTCAATGCCCGCCGTTCAACACGGCGGAGCGCCAACCACAACGGTCGCGCGTCAACCGAACAGGTCGTCCTCCGGCCGCCTGAGCAGCGCCGCGACGCCCGGACCGTCATCGCCCAGCACATGCCGCTCCAGCCCCCGGATCCGGACCGCCGGCTCGCCCGTGTCCTTGCCCCGGACGAGGTCGGCGGCCGCCGCCGCCTCGTCGGCGACGGCGATCTGGGTCGAGTGCAGCAGGCGGCCGGCGGAGTCGGGCAGGCCGCGCCAGTCCTCGATCGGAGCGAGGCCCGCGCAGCCGATCGCCACCTCGGCCTGACCGACGCGCCAGGGACGCCCGAACGAGTCGGAGATCACGACTGCGCAGCCGAGCCGTGCGCGGAGCGCCCGCGCCGAGGCGTCCGGATCCTCGGGGAGCAGCACGGCGGCCGCCGTGGCGCCGGCGTTGGACTGGTCCACGCCGGCGTTCGCGCACACGAACCCGTGGTGCGTGCGGGCGATCAGCCGGCCCGCGTCGGCGCGCACGAGCTCGGCGCTCTCGGAGAGGATGAGCTCGACCAGCCGCGGGTCCTTGCCGTGCTCGGCGGCGAGCGCGACCGCCCGTGCGCCCGGCGTGACGTCGGCGAGCAGCACCACCCGCCCTTCGGCCTTCGCGACGGCCTTGTGCGCGATCACCACGACGTCACCCGCCAGCAGCCCCGGCTCGGCGAGCCGCCCCGCCGCATCCGACAGCAGCGCGGCGAGATCGTCGTCCGCCCGGATCTCCGGGACGCCGGGCAGCGCCTCGGCGATGAGCCGCGTCATGACGCGCGCCCGGCGCCGGCCGCTCTCGATGCCCGCCGTTGACCGCCCGCCGCGCCGCTCATGCCAGGGTCGAGCGCGGCGCCATCCGCTGCAGCAGCGCGCGGGTGCGCGGTGCGGCGTCGGGGAGTCGCTCCAGCGCCGCGCGCAACGCGGCGAGGTCGCCCGGCGTGTCGACGTCCAGCTCCAGCGACGGCGCCTGCGCCACCCGCACGACGGCGCCCGCCGCGGCGCCCAGCGCGGCGTGCCGGGCGAAGGAGCCGGGGCCGAACGCCGGGGCGATCACGCCGGGCGGCGTGAGCCGGAGGGCGTTGGTGCCGGAGCCGTGGCGGTCGGGCACGATCACGACGCCCGCGTCCGCGAAGCCGGCGAGCACGCCCGACACCTCGGCGGGGTCGAGCGCCGGGCAGTCGCCCGGCACGAGCAGGACGCGATCGCAGCCGCGCGCGACCGCGGCGGCGATCCCGCGCGCCGCCGCGTCCGACTGCCCCGCCTCGACGGGATCGTCGATCACGTGGGCGCCCTCCGCCCGCGCAGCCGAGGCCGCCCGCGGCTCCGCCGTCACGACGACCACCTCGTCGAGCCCCGGGACGGCGCCGAGCGCGCCGAGGACGTCGCTCACCATCCCCGCCGCCAGCTCGCCGCGATCGGGCTGCCCGACCGCGTCGCCGAGACGCTGCTTGGCCCGGCCGAAGGACTTGACGGGCAGGACGGCGGCCGTGCGCATGGGTCGCGAAGGCTACCCGGCGCGCCGGCCCGGCCGGCTCACCCGAGGGCGAGCGCGAAGTCGAGCGTCTCGGCCGCGACCCGCCGGCGCGACGCCGCATCGGGCATGGCGACGTCGGTCTCGAGCGTCGGGAGCGCGTCGGTGCGCTGGTCCGCCACGAGCCCGTCGAGGAGCCCGTCGTAGCACGCGGCGATCCCCTCGCTCGACACCGATCGGCCAGCCCAGGCGAGGAACGCCTCCGTCGGCCCCTTGACCGAGCGCCCCTGCACCAGCGGGGAGACGGCGACGACCGGACCGGGGCACGCCCGCAGCGCCTCGCGCATGCCCGGCAGCGCCAGCACGGGGCCGATCGAGATGACCGGGTTCGACGGCCCGACGACCACGGCGCGCGCGCCGGCGATCGCCGCGAGCACCTCGGCGGTCGGCGCCGCCGACTCCGCGCCCCGGAACGCGATGTCCTCGATCGGGCCCTGGGCGCGGTCGCGGATCATGAACTCCTGGAACGGCGTCCAGCGCCCGCGCACCTTCACCCAGGTGCGCACGGGGTCGTCCGACATCGGCAGCACCGCGGCCGGGACGCCGAGCGTCCGCCGCAGGTCCTCGATCGCGCCGGTCAGCGTGCCGCCGGCGGCGAGGCGCCGCGCACGCGCCAGGCAGATCGCCAGGTCCTGGTCGCCGAGGTTGAACCAGACGTCCTCCCCGAGCCGCCGCAGCGCCTCCATCACGGTGAACGTGTCGTCGCGCAGCCCCCAGCCGCGCTCGTCGATGCGGTCGGCCAGCCAGAACGTGATCAGATCCGGGTCGGGTGACACGTGCCCGCCGTGGATGTCGATGTCGTCGCCCGTGTTGGCGATCACGACCAGCTCGGCGCCCACCACGTCGAGCATCCCGCGGGCGAGCTTCGCGCCGCCGGTGCCGCCGGCGAGGAGGACGACCGGCCCGCTCACGTCCGCTGCCGCCATGCCGGCGGACCCTAGCGCCCGCTGAACTCGGGCTGCCGCTTCTCGGCGAACGCCCGCGCGCCCTCGGCGAAGTCGGCGGACGCCGCGCAGCGCTCCTGCGAGACGACCTCAAGCTCCAGCGTCGCGGACAATGCCGGCCGCGCGGAGGCGTCCAGCACGCGCTTGGCGAGCGCGACCGCGAGGGGCGCGCACGCGAGCAGCTCGTCCGCCAGCTGCTGCACCGCGGCGTCGAGCTCCTCCGCCGGCGCGACGCGCGTGGCGAGCCCGATCCGCTCGGCCTCCTCGGCGCCGATCAGCTTGCCCGTCATCACCAGCTCCTTCGCGCGGCCGAGCCCGACGACCTGCGGCAGCCGGGACGACCCGCCGACGTCGGGGATGAGCCCGATGCGCGTCTCCGGCATCCCCACCACCGCGTCCGCCGCCAGCACGCGGAAGTCGCACGCGAGCGCCAGCTCCAGCGCCCCGCCGATGCACCCGCCCTGGATCGCGCAGATCACCGGCTTGGGCATCTCCTCGGCGAGGTTCCACGCCTCGAGGCAGTCGCGCCGGAACGCGCGCAGGTGCTCGGCCCGCTCGGCGAGCGCCCCGAGCGCGGCGAGGTCCATGCCGGAGGAGAACATGGGGCCGGCGCCGCGCAGCACGACGCAGCGCACCGCCGCGTCGTCGGCCGCGGCGCGCAGCGCGGCGCCGGTCGCGAGGACCAGCTCGCCGTGGAACGCGTTGCGCTTCTCCGGGCGGTTGAGGACGACGTGGCGGACGGCGCCGCGGTCTTCGGTCAGGACGAGCTCGCTCATTGCGGCCGAAGGCTAACGGCGTTCGTTAGGGTGCCGCGGCGCATGGCCCGTCGCGACGACCTGCTCGAGCTGCTGCGCCCGCCCGCGCACCGCGGGCCCCTGATCGCGGCCGGCACCGTCGTGTTCACGGTGGGGATCGCGCTGGAGGAGGTGCGGCTGGAGGACAAGCTCCCGCGCGCCGTCCACGTGCTCATCCTCGCCGCGGCGGCGGCGCTGATCCTCGGCCTCGGCCTGCAGGCGCAGCCGGAGGGCGGCCGGCCGGCCGCGTACCAGTCGGTCCTGCTCGTCTGCGGCCTCCTGCTGCTCGAGGGCGGGCTCCTGGAGCTCGCGGACCTGCTCGGAGCCGACTTCGACGGCGACTTCCCGGCCGGCACGTTCGTCTGGACCTCGCTGCTGCTGTGCGCGGCCGCGCTCTACCCCGCGGTGCGGCGCAACTCGGCGATCTGCGCGCTGGTGGCGGCCATCGCCGCCGCGGTGGCGTTCCTGTCGGCCGCGAACTGGATCTTCGGCGCCGAGTCGCAGACGGTGTTCCGCTGGCTCCTGCTGCTCCTCACGTTCGTGTTCGTGCTCGTCTCGCTCGTGCTGCGCGGCGGCAACCCGCGCCACGCCGAGCTGATGGTGATCGCCGGCGGGCTCGCGACCCTGTCGATCGTGCTGGTCGCGTCCCTCGGCGCGCTGTTCGGGTCGTTCCTGTCGCTCGGCGGCGCGACCGACGAGGGCTTCCTGCCCGGCTTCTGGGAGCTCGTCGTGCTCGGCGCGGGATGCGGGCTGATCGCCTACGGCGCGGTCGACCGCGCGCCCGGTGCCGCGTGGCTGGGCTTCGCGCACCTGGTCGGCTTCCTGGCCGCGGCGAGCGCCGGGGCGGACGACACGCTGCTGTGGTGGCCGCTGATCCTGCTGCTGCTCGGCGGCGGCGCGATGGCCGCGGGACTGCGCCCGCGCCGCCCGCTCCCGCCGGAGCCCGACGGCTACTCGGTCGAGCGCCCGCTCGCATCCCGCACGGACGAGGACACGATCACCGTGCGCGTGCGCAACGACGAGCCGCCGCCCCGCTAGGGCCTCCGGCGCGCGCGGCGGAGCCAGTCGACCTGGTTCTGCTTGCGCATGATCAGGTGCGCCGGGGTCGCTCTGCCAGCGCAGCGCCCCGACGTCGACGGTCGGATCGCCGCCGAGGGCGGTGATCTTCTCCACGAGGCGCCGCGTGTCCTCCAGCTCGGCGCAGGCGAACCTCCACAGCTCCGCGCCCACTGCCTGGTACTCGAGGCCGAACATGCTGCCGGCGGCCATCGTGAACTGCAGCACCGACCGCTGCTGGAGCACCAGCGCGCGGTTGAGGCACTCGAGCACCTTCGGGACGTCCATCGGATCCGGCCGCGCCATGGCGCGGCCTTACCCCCTAGGATCGCCCTCGATGCGCGAGGGAACGCTGCTGTGGGAGCCGCCACCGGCGATGCGCGAGCGGTCGCACATGGCGCGCTTGATGGCGGAGCGGGGGTTCGAGGACTACGCCTCGCTGTGGCAGTGGTCGGTCGACGACCTGGAGGGCTTCTGGGCCGCGATCTGGGAGCGCTACGACGTCGGCGGCGGCTATGACCGAGTGCTGGCGGACGCGTCGATGCCCGGCGCGGTGTGGTTCCCGGGCGCGCGGCTGAACTACGCCGAGCGCCTGTTCCGCGGCAAGCCGGACGAGCGTGTGGCGATCCTGCATGCATCGGAGCTGGGTGGGCTGGGGGAGTGGACGTGGGGCGAGCTGCGCGAGCGGACGGCGCGCATCCGCGCGGGCCTGGCGGCGCGCGGCGTCGGCCCCGGCGACCGCGTCGCCGCCTACCTGCCGAACATCCCGGAGACGATCGCCGCGTTCCTGGCAACGGCCTCGCTGGGCGCGATCTGGTCGTCGGCGGCGCCGGAGTTCGGCGCGCGCAGCGTGTGCGACCGCT
>Ga0126313_10001946_pt1 | contig 11249 bp, 11 predicted proteins | sample Plot105A_FD_89954 | JGI IMG/M metagenome (GOLD analysis project Ga0126313, IMG submission 89954) | Serpentine soil microbial communities from UC McLaughlin Reserve, CA, USA - Plot105A | ecosystem: Environmental > Terrestrial > Soil > Grasslands | place: USA: UC McLaughlin Reserve, Lake County... | reverse complement strand
GGTCGGCCGGCGGGTGCGGCTCTCGCTGTTGAGCTCGACCACCACGCTGGCGCCCAAGGTGGCGTACTCCTCCTCCCGGCGCACCCAGGCGGCCAGCTCCCCGCTGGAGCGTTCCCGGGCCGGGAGCAGGCCGCGGTTGAGGGCCACAAACGCCGGATCCAGCACAGGCGTCGTCGGGGTGGTGGTTGAGCGTGGGGGCAGGCCGAGGCCGTGGCGCTGCCAGGCGGTGCGCAGGGCCCGGTCCGAGACGCCGAGTTCCTTGCGGGTCTGGTTGATGCCGACCTGGGTGGCGCGCTGCCAGGCCTGCTCGGCGGCGTCGCGGTCCTGGTAGAAGCGGGTGCGTGGCGGGCCGCCCTGGAACCCCTGGGGTTGGGGCAGGCCGTGGTGGTCGAAGGCGCGCCGCAGCGCCTGCTTGGACACGCCCAGTTGGCGGGCGGCCCGGTCGATGCTCTGCTGGTTGGCAAGCTGGAGCGCCTGCTCGGCGGCCGCCCGGTCCTGCAGGAACCGGGTCCCCTGGGCCATCGAGACCCGGCCGCGCAGGCGGACCCGGTCGCTGGCGGTGGTGCCGGCGAAGATCCCGGTGTGGTCGTCGCGGGCTTGGGGGCCGTGCAGGACCGTCTCCAGGCACGACCCCCGGACCCCACAGCCGGCGCAGACGGCCTTCGCCTGGGCGGCCTGAGGGGCCTGGCCGGGGTCGGGAAAGAACAGCTCCGGGTCGACCTCGCGGCAGGCGGCCTCCAGCCGCCAGTCCCGCTCCTCACCGCCAGGAGGGACCGGTGGCGGCGGGCTGGCCAGCTGCTGGCGGGCGGCGGCCAGCCGCTCGGCCAGTGGCGGCTGGCCGGCTTGGCGGCGGAGCTGCCAGGTGACATGGCGTACGTAGCTGTCGGAGACGCCGAGGCGCCAGGCGAGTTGGCTGGAGCGCAGCGGCCGCCCGCCCTGGTCCTGCTGGTTGGCGTGCCAGAGCTGGGCGATCCGCTCGGCGGCGGTCGCCGGGCCGGCGCGCAGCTGCGCGAGCTGCTGGCCGATGCTGCGCTGGTCGCCGCCAAGCTCCCGGGCGAGCTGGCTGGGACGGAGCCGCTGGCCGCTGCGGACCTCGCGGGTCCAGTAGTGGCGTTCGATCTCGGTCGCCATCTGCTCGGAGTCGGCCGGCCGGCCGGTGACAGCGGCGTGCTGGTGGCCACCTGCGGCGAAGTGCGCCTGCAACCCGGCGAGCTGCTCGGGGGACGGATGGCCGTGGCTGACTGGCTCGACCAGAACCTCCAGGCCCTGAGGGCTTTCGTGCTGGGCGCGCAGCCCGGCCAGCGACTGGCGTGCCACCCCCGGGGAGGTGCCGACCTCAGCCGCTAGCTCGGTGGGGTCGAGCCGGCCACCAACTGCCAGCTCCCGCCGCAGGTAGGCATCGGCGATCCGGTCGCGGACCAGCCGGCCCCGCAGCTCTTCAAGGGCTGGGTCGCGCTGGCGCTGGGCGCGCAGGACCCGCACCAGGTCACGGACCAGCCCTGGGGCTACGCTGACCTCGCGGGCCAGGGTGGCCGGGTCGACGGGTTGGCCGGCGTCGACCTCACGGTCCAGCCAGGTGTAGGCGATCCGCTCCCACGCTGGCCGCGGATCAGCCGGCCCCTCCTGCTCGGGCTGGTCGATGGGGATGCCGGCGGCAGGCAAGTCGGGGGTCATCGCCGGCCTCCTTCCCGCTCGGGCCACACCACGCGAGCTGCCGCCCGCTGGCTCTGCTCGCGGTCCTGGCGGCGCTGGAGGCGCTTGAAGGCCCGTTCGGTCTTGCGGCCAAGGCGCCGCTCGGCCCGCGCCACCCGGCGGGCCGCGCGCTCTTCGGCCCGGTCCCGTCGGTGCTGCTCGCACGGCTGGTAGAACGGCCGCAGCCGGATCGGGACAGGCCGCAGATGCCCATAGAGCAGGACGCCTTCCCCTGGTCGCAGCCGGCGCAGGTCCTCCACCGGCAGCAACGGCCGATACGAGGTGGACTCGTTCAGCGAGTGGCGGCCGTCGGAGCCCATCGACCGGTTCCGCTCCGTGAGGGCCTGGTCGCCGATCAGCCGCGCCCCCAACTCCAAGGCGGAGAGATCCGCCAGACCACTGAGGAAGAGCTTGGCCCGGTGGTTGTTCAGGATGGTCGAGGCCTTGGTCCCGTATCTGGCTTCGAGCTGGCTCTTGTCATGCCAGACCGTGACCAGCTGGATGCCCTGGCCTCTGGCGGTGGTGGCCAGCACGTCCAGGTCGGACAGGGCGGCGCAGTTGCCCGCCTCATCCAGGAACAGCCCCAGCCGCGGCAACAGCATCCCGTCGGGCGAGCGGGCGGCCCGCTCCTGGGCGGCGGCCACCACCTGCTGGGTGATCGTCTCAAACAACGGCCGCAGCAGCCGCTGCTGGTGAGCCGGGGCATACAGGTAGATCGTGTTGTTCCCGGACAGGAACGAGTCCAGGTCCAGGTCGTGGCCGTCGGTGGAGGCGGCGACGAGCTGGTTGCCGTAGACATGCAGGACCTCCTCGGCCGTCGCATACAGCGAGTCCACGGCCCGGTCGGTGCGGTACTGCGACGATTCCCAGGCATCGGTCGCGGCCGGCACCCCGGCGGCCGCCAGGATGTCCTTGACCTGCTGGTCCTCGCGGCTGTCGAGCCAGTGGAGGACCTCGCTCATGCCCAGGCCCTTGGTGGCGGCGGCGAAGAGCATGGGGGCGAGGAACTTGGTGCCCATGGTCTTCCAGAACCGATGCTCGGGGCGTTGCTCCTCGGTGGGGGTCTGCTCGATGGCGTTGGCCAACATCACCGCCATCTGCTGGGCACCCGCCCACGTCGAACACGACGCCAGGGGCGACCATTTGGCGGCCTGGACGCCGGAGGCGCCCAGGGGGTCGATGACCAGGACCTGGCCGAGGCGGGCCCTGTGGGCCAGGGTGGCCCGCAGCAGGTCCGGCTTCACGGAGGTCGCCACCAGGGGGCCGGACCATTCGAGGACGCCGGGGATGACCAGAGCCGAGGTCTTGTAGCTGCCGGTGGGGCCGAACACCAGCACCGAGTTGCAGTCCTCGGCCGCTAACAACCGGCCGAAGGCGCCGGGAGTGCGGCCCAGGATCACCCGGCCCGCCTCCGGCTCGTGGACGGTGAGCAACCGCAGCTCCCGACCGCTGGCCCAGAGGGCACCGGCATGCTTCGCCGGCCTTGCGCCCGTAGGCCGGTGACCGGCCGCCCGGTCGGGCAGGTGCCGCAGCGCGGCGGCCGTCCCCCCTGCCAGGCCGCCGACCAGGCCGGCGAAGGTAGCGTACATGCCCACCGGACCGGGCAACGGGCCGCGCACCTCGGCCGGCCAGGCCAGGGCGGGGTCGCTCCAGTGCTGGGGCAGCTGCCATAGGACGTGGGCGACATCGGCCGGGGAGAGCTCCAGCCAGGTCTGGCCGAAGACCAGCCCTGCGAGCTGGCCGCTGGCCCACGCCAGCGCCCCAGCGCCAGCGGCGGCACCGAGGCCGACGGCCAGGAGCTGGTCGCCGGGGCTGGTGAACGGTGGCGCGTCCGGCGGACGATGCCCACCGGGCGGCAGGGATGGCCAGGGGTCATGCCACATCCGACCCACCCCCCACCGTCGGCTCGCCGTGGTCGCGCTGGAGAGCGGCGCGCCACTCCTCCGGGTGCAGCGCGATCAACGCGCGCAGCGCGGCGTTGCGCCGCCGACGCGAGCGACGCGAGATCGCCCGCTGGCAGCTCTTGCAGTAGCCGGACGGTGCGCCGCTCGGGGTCATGTAGAAGTCGGACAGGGGCTTCCTGACACCGCAGGCAGGACACCGCTTGTGGGTCCGTGCCTGCGCAGGCGGCGCAGGGTTAGGCTGGTCCCGCATCTGACGGGTTCCTTTCACGAGGGGTTCTCTGCTCGGATGCAGGCCCGGGGCGGTGGCTCGCCCCGGGCCGTCTCCACCGACGGCCGGCTGCTCTCCTACCTACGGAGGCAGGCGAGCACGGGGTCCAGTGGTGCGCTGCTGAAGGGCGAGCACGAGTTGGGCTCCTTGGGCCAGAGCCGCCACGTCGGTGATCTGGTCAGGAAGGCCTTGCTCCCGCCGGGACTGGACGGCCAGCTCCTTGGCGAGGGCTGCCAGGTCGACCGGTCCTGCTGTGTCAGCATCCCCAGGGAGGCGATGCAGTGTTGGCGCCTTGCCGGTTGTGTGTCCCAGGCGTCGCTGGTTGTCCTTCGTCGTCATTGGCGGGCTCGACGAGGAGGCGTGGAAATCCGCCATGGGAGCCGTTTCCCGGTCCGTCGGCTGCATTCCTGGCAACTCCTCGAACGTCTGGCCTGCGTCGTGGGGACGATTTACGCTTTACGGCAGAATGTTGTCGAGGTAGCAACAGATGTTGCGGAGCCCAACAGGATGACGTCCCTGGGCGGTTGGCAGACGATCTTTGGGCAGGCTGTACGCAGCCGGCGCCAGGAGCTGGAGTTAACGCTTGAGGAGGCGAGTGCGGCGGCCGGGGTGTCCAGGTCGCATCTCAACCTCATCGAGCTAGGCAAGGCACCTGGCATCTCACGCGACTGCGCAGCAAGGATCGACGCCGGTCTCGGCTCCGAGGGAGCGTTGCTCGCACTTCTTCCGGTGAGTGCCGGCGTGGTGGATCCTGCACAGGTCGCGATGTGAGGTGAGGAGATGCGGCGCGCAGAGTTCAACAAAGCCGTGCTGACTCTCGCTGCCGCACTGCTCTTGGACCCGGAGCGGCGCGTGGGCGCGGAAGCGGTCGATGCTGCGCTTCTTGACGATCATGAAGCGTTGACTGCTCACTTTGCGCGTCGTCAGCACCATGCCCGTCCGCAAGTGATCCTCGGGCCGATCCGGGAGCACCTTCAAGACCTGATTGATCTTGCGGGTGCCAGTGCGCCGCCGAGCCTTCGTCCGCGGCTAGCCAGAGTGACGGCCGAAACGGCGGCAATAGCCGGATGGGTTGCCTTCCGAGGAAACGGCGATCTGGTCACCGCGCACGGACAGCTCGCGTTCGGTCGTGAGCGTGCTCGCGAGGCCGGTGACGATGCGCTCATGGCACAGCTGCTCGCCGCATCAAGCTCGCTGCACTCACCCCTCGACATTCCTCAGATGCGTAAGAGCCAGGGCTCGACACTGGCGCTGAGTCTGCTCCACGCCGCGGAACGCAAGGCCGCCAGCAGCTCACCGCAGCTTCAGGGCTGGCTTGCCGCAAGAGTCGCCGTCGAGCAAGCGCTTCTTGGTGAAGGCCGCAGGGCGCGAACTGCGCTTAAGCGAGCGGAGGCGTCACTTCCGAGCGCAAGACTCGTTGAGCCAACCGGACTCTTCGTTATCTGGGACGACACCCGTCTCCCGGGATATGCAGGCAAGACGTTGCTGCTGCTGGGCGATCCGGCCGCCACCCGGTTGCTAGAGCAAGCACTTGCCATGACAAGCGCGCCACATCCCCGGCTTGGCCTGCTCGTTGACCTCGCCATGGCACAGGTTCGAAATGGGGACGCCGACCACGCCGTCACGCTCCTGGTCGACGCCACGCAGCTGGCACTTGCGCGGGGAATTGACCGGTTCGCTCGCTGGCGGCTCCAGGAAGGACGAGCCGCCCTTCCCACCGCCCATCAGCACGTCTTCGATAGTCAACTGAGCATGCTCGCGTAGCGCTTGGGGTACTCCTGCCCAAGCCGCGGCCGCGAGCGCATGCTGCGGATGGCATGAGCAACGCCTTCGCGCGTCCCGTAGCCTTTAACGTCCGACGTCACGCTACCGCGGAGGTTGGTGTGCACCGCGTACTGATCACCGGAGCGGCGGGCAAACTGGGGACGATCCTGCGGCAGGGGCTGCGCAACCGCTTCGAGGTACTTCGCCTGCTCGACATTGCCCCGCTCGGCACTAGGGAGCCAGGTGAGGAGCTAGTCACTGCCGACGTCCGCGATGCGCCTGCCGTAACGGAAGCGATGGTAGGAGTGGACGCGGTCGTCCACCTGGCCGGCATCCCCCACGAAGACACCTTCGAGCACATCCTGCAGACAAATATGGTCGGCGCGTACCACGTCTTCGAGGCCTCCCGCATGCAGCGCTGCAGACGAGTCGTGCTCGCTAGCAGCTTGCACGTCACCGGGTTCTACCCAGCTGGCGATCGCATTGGCCCGGACGTGCCACTTCGACCTGACAGCTTCTATGGGCTTAGCAAGGCATTTGCGGAGAACCTTGGCCGCCTATACGCCGACAAGCACGCGGTCGAAGTCGTGTGTTTACGGATCGGAACACTGGCGGAGCGACCGACAACTCCTCGCCATCTAAGCACCTGGCTAAGTCCGAGGGATGCGGTCCAACTGTTCGAGTGTTCCCTGACCGCCTCCGATGTGGAATTCACTGTGGCCTATGGGGCATCAGCCAATCAGCGCAGTTGGTGGAACCTCGATTCTGCCAAGCGCCTCGGCTACAAGCCGTCCGACGACGCCGAGGAGTGGGCGTCCGAAGTCGAGGCCGTCTCCGTGGACCCAACCGAATCCGGTGAGGGGCTGCAGGGCGGCAAATACGCAGAGTGAGGACCCGTATCCAGAGACGTGAACCCTGTGCTGTAGGCAGAACTGGACAATCGACCTGACGAATGCGGGAAGGAAGCAGTAGACGAAGAAAGCGAGGCCATGGCGCCCGCCCGGCTTCAGCCTCTACGTGCAGCTAGACCCCGCTACGGAGCCTCGGCCGCCCCGTTTCTGGTGGTTCGTCGAGGTGAGGCACACAGACTTACACGCGCCACACGAGATCGACACGCTCGGGGTTGAAGGGAAGCCGTCCCGGCCGGCCGCGATTCACGCGAACAGCCTCCAGGAAGACCTTCACGAAGGCGTGATGCCACTCGATGTCCTGGCGATCCCAGGCGGCGCGGGCGGCAGCTGCACCGGGGGGTAGGTCAGCCAGGAGCATGCTGCGCGATCGACGCGCGAGTTCCTCCCGGGCCTTGGAGATGCGCTCTTCGAGCGCGCGCTTGGCGACTATGAAGCCAGCTCGGTCGATGATCCGGTCGACGTAGTGGTCGACATGGAGTTGCTCCAACGCTGCCTCGTCCGCATGGAGCGCCTCACCTAGCGTCGCGTTGTGGTCATCGACCTGAAGAACATGGAGGGCAGCGCTGAACGCCGGGGAGTCCAGCGCGGTAAAGATCGCCTCAGCGACGAACGCCTCAAGTGGCTCGGCGCTGGCTGTGATCCCACCGCAGCCGGGTCGGCCAGGGGCTTTGGCGCAGATGTAGCGCGGCTTACCGGCCTTGTTTGGCCGGGCCATCAGCGGCGCATCGCATAGGCCGCAGCGAGCAATCCCGCCTGTTAGCAGGTAGCGCCGTGGAGGACCTAGCGGCCGGCCGTGTTCGGTGGCCAGCGCAAGTGTGAGCCGCTCGAAGGTGTCACGGTCGAGGATCGGTGGCCAGTTACCCTCACCCACGATCACGCCATGATGGCGGCGAAAGCCGGCAAGGTGCGGGCTGCGCAGGAGCCGTAGAACAGAGGAGGCACGCCATGAGTTGCCGGCGGGGGAGTGAACACCCTGCTTGTTCCAATCTTTGGCGATGCTGTTGACCGACGCGCCGGCGAGTACGCGGCGGGCCGCGTCGCGGATCAGCGCAGCCTCGGCCGGCTCATGAGTGCGCCAGTCCGGGGTGAAACCGAAGGCACGCCGTCCGCCCGTGTGCGGGTGCCCCGCCTTGGCAAGTTCGGCCGCCTTGGACTTCTGCCGGAGTGAGATCGTCGCAGACTCCAATCGGGCGAAGGCGACAAGGATGCGCACAATCACCAAGCCCAACTCGCTGGAGGTATCGACTGGCTCGTGAACGCTGGCAAGGATCGCCCCGCGGCGTTCGCAGACCGCCCAGAAGCGCTCGAACTCGGCGGGGTGCCGTACCAGTCGGTCGAGCTTCCAGACCAAGACTGCGTCAACCTTGCCCTTCTCCAGGTCGGCAAGGAGCCGCTCGTAGCCGGGCCGATTTACCCGCCGGTAGGCGGTCAGGTCGGTGTCTTCGTACACGTCGGCCACGGGCCAGCCCCTGGCTCCAGCGAGCGCGCGGCAGTCGGCGATTTGTCTGGCCGTGGCGGTCTGAGCCCCGTCGCGATCCTGACTGAGCCGCGCATAAATGGCCAAACGCTGGCCCATGTGAGCAGGCTAGGGGCAAAGGAGATCTGAGTCAATCTTGGCTTGCACCAAGGAGGCCTGCCAGTTCAACGACAACCTGGCCGGCTTCCGGGCCGCCGGCGTCCCCGTGATCGGCATCTCCCCCGACGACGCCGCCAGCCACCAGCGCTTCCGCGGCAAGTACGGCCTGCGCTTCCCCCTCCTCACCGACGCCGACCACGCCGTCATGGAGGCCTGGGGCGCCTGGGGCGAGAAGACCTCCTACGGCCGCAAGTCGGTCGGCGTCCTCCGCTCCACCTTCCTCCTCGACGACCAGGGCCGCATCGAGCGCGCCTGGCACGACGTCAAGGCCGACGGCCACGCCGCCACGGTCCTGTCCCAGCTCAGGGGCTGACCGGCTGCCGCTCGAACCACCGCGGTCCGATCCATCTGGCGAGCTCGGCGGGCGGGTCGGTGGGGGCGGTCGGCCAGTGGGCGACGATCTGGGCGTCGGGGCGGACCAGGAGGGCGCCGTCGGGGACGATGGCCAGGGTGGTGGCGGCTGACGGGTCGAGGGGGTGGACGTCGAGGGGGTAGGGGGGCGCCAGGGCGGCGGTGGCGGCGGTCCAGGGGTCGGCGACGGGGCCGACGAGGAGGGTGAGGCCGGGGCCGAGGAGGTCGAGGGTGGAGCGGCGGTGACCGTTGCTGGTGGGGAGCCAGGCGTGGTGGAGGCGGCCGTTGAGGTCCTCGGCGAGGGCCTCGGCGCCGGTCGGCTCCGGGCCGGTGTCGGCGGAGCGGGCGGCGCGGCGGCCGCCGATCGGGCGCCATTCGGCCTCGTAGGTGTCCAGCAGGGCCGGCCCGGCCCAGCCGCGCAGGACCCAGGCGAGCTTCCAGGCCAGGTCGTGACCCTCGGCGATGGCGGTGTTCATGCCCATGCCCCCTCGCGGGGTCATGCGCTGGGCGGCGTCGCCGACCAGGAGGGCGCGGCCCTCCCGGTAGCGGTCGGCGACCTGGGCCGCGAACGAGAACGCGCCCCTAGCCACGACCCGGACCGGCAGGTCGGGGACGCCGGTCGCGGCCCGGATGAGGCCGGTCAGGCGGGCGGTGTAGGCCTCCAGCCGCTCCCGGTCCGGCGCCCACTCGCGCCCGTACAGCCAGCGGTCGTCGGCCCCGTTGGGCACCAGCACGCCGCCGGCCTCCGGGTGCTGGATGAAGTAGATGCCGTAGCGGCGGTCGCCCACGACCTCGCCCAGGGGGGCCTCGAACAGCACGGTCAGCTGCTCGCGCAGGTGGTCGGGGCCGTCCATGGCGATGCCGAGCAGGGCCCGGGTGAGCGAGTGGGCGCCGTCGGCGCCGACCAGGTAGCCGGCCCGGACGGTCCCGGTCGCGCCGGTCGCCGGCTCCCGCAGGCCCACGGTGACGCCGTCCGGGTCCTGGTCGAGGGTGACCAGCTCGGTCCCGAAGCGGACCTCGGCCAGGCCGAGCCCCTCCAGGTGGCGGAGCAGCACCGGCTCCAGGTGGTCCTGGGGCACCGCGGCCGGCGTGGTCGGGCTGGCCGCGGCCGCCTCCTCGAAGTCCGGGTGGCCCAGTGGCAGCAGGGCGCCGCCGGGCGCGGCCAGGGTCTCGGCCGCCCAGGCGCCGACGGCGGCGATCTCGAGCTGCCCGGCCCGGACCTCGTCCTCCAGGCCGAAGGAGCGCAGCAGCTCCATGGTGCGGACGCTGACGGCCGTGGCCCGGGGCAGCGGCGACAGGCCCCGGTTGCGCTCCACCAGCAGCGACGCGATGCCCTGGCGGGCCAGGGCGACCGCCGCGACCAGGCCGGCCGGCCCGGCCCCGACGATCACCACCGGCACCCGCGGGGTGTGGTCAACGGCGGTCACGGCGCGCCTCCTCCTGGGCCTCCTGGGCCCGGCGGAGCCGCTCGACGGCCAGGATTCCGGACGGGTCGACGTACGCGCCGGTGTAGGCCAGCGCCTCGATCACGGTCCGGAGCCGGGCCCGGCGGCGCTCGGCGCGGTGGTCGGTCTGGTCGGTGTCCTCCCGCTCCCGGAGGGCCGGGGGGCGGGTCGTGGTGGCGGTGATCAGCTGGCTCATGGGATCTCCCCTTCGCGGAAGCGCTCTGTCACCGTCACCATGCGCGGGCGCGCTGACGTGGCGCTGTCGGTCCGCCGTGGGGACGCGGTCGAGGCCCGGCGGCTAGGCCGGCGGGTCCGACAGCGGCCGTCGGCCCGCGAACCCGGTGTCGGGCCAGTGCCACCACTCGACCGCCGGCTCGCCCAGCACCCAGCACAGCAGGTACTGGCGGCCGTCGGCCAGCCGGGCCGGGAAGTCGACCAGCCCGGCGTCCAGGTCGCGCAGCACGATCCCCTCGGCGGTCAGGGCCTCGACCGCCGCCCGCAGCTCGCCGGTGCCCCGCGGGGTGGCGGGATGCCCGTTGCCCTCCAGCAGCCCGGCCGTCTCCTCGCGCTCCCGCCGGGCCTGGGCGGCCAGCTCGCGGATCCGGGTGAGGGCGGCGCCGACTCGCGGGAGGGCCTCGTTGGCCCGCTCGACCGTCCAGTCCTCGCTGCCCGCCATGGCCGTAGCCTAGTCGCCCCGACCCGCTCCCGCCCGGTCGGGGACCGCCTGCTCGAGGTCGACCGCGACCGGCAGGGCCTCGCGGCGCCAGCCGGACAGGTCGCCACCGTAGGTCGGCTGGTACTTGCCGGTGACCAGCGCCCGGGCCAGCTCGTCCTCGTCGGAGTCGGGGTCGACCAGGCGGGCCCGGCCGCTGAGCTCGGGCGCCCGGCGGCCGCCCACCCGGACGGTGACCTCCGGGTCCCGCAGCAGGTTCCGGACCCAGTCCGACCGGTCGCCCCCGCCCGACAGCATGTAGAGGGTGCGCCCGTTGCGGGCGAACCAGATCTCGATCGTGTGCGGCCGCCCCGACACCCGGCCGGTGGTGGTCAGGTAGCAGAAGGGCCGCCGCGCAGGGTCGTCCATGGCGCCAAGGGTCGCACACCGGCCCGGTAGACTGCGCCCATGGCGGTCGACGGGCTGTTCGTCGGCGCGGGCCGGGTGCGGCCCGAGCACATCGACTACAACGGGCACATGAACGTCGTCCACTACCGGGCGGCGTTCGACCTCTCCACCGACGGGCTGTTCGCCCACCTGGGGCTGGGCCCGGACCAGTACAACGT
>Ga0126313_10001945_pt1 | contig 11249 bp, 12 predicted proteins | sample Plot105A_FD_89954 | JGI IMG/M metagenome (GOLD analysis project Ga0126313, IMG submission 89954) | Serpentine soil microbial communities from UC McLaughlin Reserve, CA, USA - Plot105A | ecosystem: Environmental > Terrestrial > Soil > Grasslands | place: USA: UC McLaughlin Reserve, Lake County... | reverse complement strand
GACGGCTCAACAGTGCCGGTGGTCGTCGATCTGTGGGCGCCCTGGTGCGGTCCATGCCTGCGGGTGAGTCCGGTTCTCGAGCAGCTCGCGGGGGAGTTCGCGGGAAAACTGAAGCTGGTCAAGGTCAACGTTGACGAGTCGCCGAACTTGAGCCGCCGATTCGATGCACAGGCGATTCCCGCCCTCGTTCTCCTTGATGGTGGCAAGGTCATCGCCAGGCAAGTAGGAGCTGCTCCGGCCCCGGCGCTCCGGGCATGGTTAACCCAAACGCTCCCGTCGAAGACATGAGGTGGTCACCTAGGACTCGCCGCCGTCGCAAGCGGCAGCCGAGTGAGACGACGAAGTCTGCAGCATGACTACCTACGTCGCCTTCCTACGGGGGATTAACCTCGGACCGACGAACAAGATCGCCATGCCCGAGTTGCGGAAAATGGCCGAGGATCTGGGCTATACCGGCGTTGCGACCTATATCAATAGCGGCAACTTGATCCTTCAGACATCGAAGAAGGCTGGCGCCGTCGAGGGAGCGCTAGCGAAGGCGATCAAGGACAGGTTCGGCCTGAACATCGATGTCACCGTGCGCACTCAGGCGGAGCTGCAGAAGGTCGTGGCCGGCAATCCATACCCGGACGGCAACCCCAGCCAGGTGACAGTCGCCTTTCTGACAAAGGCACCGGGGCCCCAGGCCAGGAAGCAAGTCGCCGACTTCGCGGCCGAACATGAACCGTTCACATTTGCTGACCGCGAGGTCTACGTCAACTACTCGCAAGGCCTCGGCCGCAGCAAGCTGGCCGAGAAGTTCAGTTCGATCATCGGAGTCAGCTCGACGGTCCGTAATATCCGGACGGTCGGGAAGCTCGTCGAGATGTGTGGCAAGACCTGAGGTAGTTCCGTTGATCTGCTCGCGCACGGTCCTGCCGACATCGGCTGTCAGAGGCGCGTCGCAAACTGGGTAGGCGGCCGGACGAACTACAGTAAGGCGAGCTGGCTTCCCCGACAGTACGCCGGGTTCACCCGGGCAGCAGTGGTCACAGGATCTGGAGTGATGCGGACTTTGCCGGGAAGCGCGCGGGGTGGGGGCGATTCGTTTGTCCACCTGCACGTGCACTCTGAGTACTCCATGCTCGACGGCGCCGCTCGGATCACCGATCTCTTCCGGGGCTGTCAGGACATGGGCATGCCGGCGATTGCGATGACCGATCACGGCAATCTGTTCGGCGCGTACGAGTTCTACAAGACCGCGAAGGCGTTTGGTATCAAGCCGATCATCGGCATGGAGGCCTATGCCACTCCGAAGACGCATCGCACCGAGCGAAAGCGGGTCCGTTGGGGTGACGGCGGGGAAGATGACGTGTCCGGCAGCGGCGCATATACCCATCTCACGCTGCTCGCCGAGACCCGCGACGGCATGCACAATCTGTTCCGGATGGCCTCGCTTGCCTCGCTCGAAGGCTACTTCTACAAGCCGCGGGTAGATCGCGAGCTGCTGGCGAGCTACAGCAGAGGCTTAATCGCGACCACCGGCTGCCCGGGCGGCGAAGTGCAGACATATCTGCGGCTCGGCCGCTTTGACGAGGCGCTCGCCAGCGCAGCCGAGTTCCGGGACATCTTCGGGTCGAGCAACTACTACGTCGAGTTGATGGACCATGGTCTGCCTATCGAACGGCGGGTTCGGGACGACCTGCTGAGAATAGCCCGACAGCTGCAACTGCCCTTGGTGGCCACCAATGATCTGCACTACGCGGATCAATCCGACGCGAGCGCTCACGAGGTGCTGCTCTGCGTCCAGTCCGGTTCGACGATGGCCGACGCCAACAGGTTCAAGTTTGAAGGCGACAGCTATTACCTGAAGTCGCCGGCCGAGATGCGTGCCCTGTTCGCCGACCTCCCAGAGGCGTGTGACAACACACTGGCAATCGCCGAGCGATGCGAGATTTCGTTCACTGAGGGCAGCGGCACCTATATGCCCCGATTCCCTTGCCCGCCGGGCGAGACCGAGGACTCCTGGTTCTCCAAGGAGGTTGAGGCCGGGCTGCGGCGGCGCTTTCCGGCCGGCATTCCGGATTCGGTGCGCCAGCAGGGAGCGTTCGAGACGAACGTGATCAGCTCGATGGGGTTCTCGGGCTACTTCCTGGTGGTCGCGGATTTCATCAACTGGGCCAAGGAGCACGGCATCCGGGTAGGACCCGGTCGCGGCTCGGGTGCCGGATCCGTCGCCGCGTACGCCCTGCGAATCACCGATCTGGATCCGCACAAACATGGCCTGATCTTCGAGCGCTTCCTGAACCCCGATCGGGTCTCCATGCCGGACTTCGACATTGATTTCGATGAGCGTCGGCGCTTTTAGGTCATCCGTTACGTCACCGAGAAGTACGGCGAAGACCGGGTGAGTCAGATCGTCACCTACGCCACGATCAAGGCCAAGCAGGCGGTCAAGGATGCATCCCGGGTGCTCGGCTACCCGTTCGGTCTCGGTGAGAAGATCACCAAGGCGATGCCGCCGCCCGTTATGGGCAAGGACGTGCCGCTGGCCAAGCTGTTCGATCGGGAGGATCACCGGTTCAGCGAAGGCGGCGAGTTCCGCGCGCTGTACGAGTCCGACGCCGACGTGCAGGCCGTCGTGGATAAAGCCAAGGATCTGGAGGGGCTCAAGCGCCAGTGGGGCGTACACGCGGCCGGCGTGATCATGTCGTCCGAGCCGCTGATCGACATCATCCCGATCATGCGCCGGGAACAGGACGGCGCGATCATCACCCAGTTCGACTTCCCGACGTGTGAGTCGCTCGGCTTGATGAAGATGGACTTCCTTGGCCTGCGCAACCTCACGGTGCTCGACGACGCGGTGGCCAACATCAAGCTCAACCGCGGCTTCGATCTGGTCCTCGAGGACCTCCCGCTGGACGATGGGCCAACCTACTCCCTGCTGAGTCATGGCGACACCCTCGGCGTCTTCCAGCTCGACGGCGGTCCCATGCGTGCGCTGCTGCGGCTGATGCGTCCTGACAACTTCGAGGACATTTCAGCGGTTCTGGCGCTCTACCGCCCCGGGCCCATGGGCGCCGATAGTCACACCAATTACGCGCTTCGGAAAAACCGGCGGCAGGAGATCGTCCCCATCCATCCCGAGCTCGCGGAGCCGCTCGCCGAGATCCTGAACACCACCCATGGACTGATCGTCTACCAGGAACAGGTGATGGCGATCGCCCAAAAGGTGGCCGGCTACTCGCTGGGTCAGGCAGACCTGCTGCGGCGGGCCATGGGCAAGAAGAAGAAAGAGATCCTGGATGCGGAATTCGTGCCGTTCTCGGACGGGATGCGCCGCAACGGATACTCGGATGCCGCGATCAAAGCCCTCTGGGACATCCTGGTGCCGTTCTCCGACTACGCGTTCAACAAGGCCCACACCGCGGCGTACGGCATGGTTTCCTATTGGACCGCCTACCTGAAGGCGAACTTTCCAGCGGAATTCATGGCTGCCCTGCTCACTTCGGTGGCCGACGACAAAGACAAACTGGCGCTCTACCTCAACGAGTGTCGACGCATGGGCATCTCGGTCCTCCCGCCTGACGTCAACGAGTCGGCTGCAAACTTCACTCCAGTCGGGGCCGACATCCGGTTCGGTCTGACCGCAGTGCGCAACGTCGGACACCACGTCGTCGATGGCATCGTCGCGGCTCGGGAGCAGCATGGAAAGGCGGCTAACTTCTACGGGTTCCTTGATCAGGTGCCGCTGTCGGTCTGCAACAAGCGGGTCGTCGAGTCCTTAATCAAGGCCGGCGCATTCGAGTCGATGGGACATACCCGGCGGGCCTTGATGAGCATCTACGAGACCGCGGTGGACGGTGTGCTCGATCTGAAACGCAATGAGGCGAATGGTCAGGACGATCTGTTCGGTGATCTTGGCCAGACCGACCCGATGCTGATGGGAAGCGTGCCCGACCTGCCCGACTGGGACAAGCGCACCAAGCTTGCCTTCGAACGCGAAATGCTCGGCCTCTACGTCAGCGACCATCCGCTGCAAGGCCTGGAGCAGGTGCTCGCCGCGGAGCGCGACGCGGGCATCGGTGAGCTGCTCGCCGACGAGGAGCTGCGCGAAGGCTCGGTGACGATTGTCGGCATGATCACCAACGTCACTCGGAAAACCACCAAGCGCGGGGACATCTGGGCGGTGGTCACCGTCGAAGACCTCGAGGCATCCATCGAAGTGTTGCTCTTTCCGAAGGCGTATGAAGCGGTGGCCGGTGTGCTGGCCACCGACACCGTCGTCAAGGTCAAGGGCCGGCTCAAACGCGACGACGAATCTGTATCACTCAGTGCGAGCGAGTTGACGTTGCCTGACCTCAACGCCAGTCCGGCGGGCCCGGTGGTTATCTCCCTGCCGCATGCCCGCTGCACCCCTGCCGTGCTGGACCAGTTGCGAGAGGTGCTGGCTCAGCATCCCGGCTTGACCGAGGTCCACTTGCGGCTCATCAAGCACGATCGAACATTGGTGGCCAGGCTGCCGCACCATCGCGTCCAAGCTTCCCAGCCTTTGATGGCGGATCTTAAGGCGCTGCTCGGGCCGTCATGTTTAGCCTCGTGAGCGAACCGACGACCACTTCCATCGACTCAGGGGCGGTGTCCGGCTCCCGGCTCGCCGTACGGATTGCCTGCTTTGTGGCGCTCGCTCTCGGGCTGGGAGCTGCTGCGGGCGTGGTTTGGTCGATCGTGGTCGACCTACCCACTTATCGGGTTAATCCGGAGGGCGGTGCGGCGATCAGTGAGCGGGGACTTGCGACGTTCATTGGCAGTGACGCATGGTTCAGCGTGATTGGGCTGGTGGTCGGCCTCGGTCTCGGCGTCTTGGGATGGCGCGCCCTGCGTCGGCTTGGCTGGCCCCTCGTTCCGTTGGTTCTGATCAGCGCGATCGCGGCGGAGTTGATCTGCTGGCTCGTCGGCTACCGGTTGGGGCCAGGCGACCTCTCAGCGCGGTTGGCGGCCGCCCGGCCTGGTGATCTCGTGCCGATCGAGCTGACCCTCCGGGCAAAGGCTTCGCTGCTGGTCTGGCCGTTTTTCGCGGTCATTCCGGTGCTGATGGGCTCCTCACTAGGTCGCGACGAGGACGATCCCCGACCGCTTTTCGGCAGCCACACTGCTCGGGAGAACCGAGTTGGGCCCTAGAACACTAGCCGAAGCAGCGCTGTCACCGCGATCGCCGTGAGGAAGACCGTCAGGAAGCTCCCGCGAAGCAGCAGCACAACCAAAGCCGCGCCGACGCCGGCCAAGATCGGCCAGTCGATCGCGTAGTAACCGCCGCCGTCCACGAGCTGGACGGCGACCAGCGCGGCCAACATTGCCAACGGCAGGAAATCGGCGACGCGCTGCACTGTGGGCTGGTTGAGTGCCGACTTGGGCAAGGAAATTCCGGCAAGCTTCAGCAAGTAGCAGCCCAGCGATGCGGTGATGACGGCCACCCAGAGTAGGCTCACGTGGCGTCCGTGCGGCGAGTACGGTCTCCGAGTCGGCCGGGCAGCATTCCGGCCACGACAGCAACTGTGGCAGCTGCCACCACCGGCAGTCCCGCGGGAACGACCGGGATCAGTGCGACCGCGACGGCGGCACCGAGCACGGCCACCCATCTGCGGGCGGGAGCATTCAGGCGGGGCCAGAGCAACGCCAGGAAGACCGCAGGTGCCGCGGCGTCCAGGCCGAAGGCGGCTGGATCGATCGCACTGCCAAGGAGGGCGCCCGAGAGGCTGCCAAGCTGCCACAGGGCGAACAGGACGAGCCCCGTTGCCCAAAATGCATAGGTCCTTGCCCGGGCCGTGGTTTGTCCGGTCGCCATCGCGGTGGTTTCGTCGACGACCAACTGCGCGGTCAGCAACCGCATCCATCCGGTTGGTTGCAAAATCTCCGAGACCGGCACTCCGTAAAGGGCGTTGCGAACTCCGAGCAGCAGTGCTGGGCCGATTGCGGCGAATGGCGAGCCACCGGTCGCCACGACGCCAACAAAGGCAAACTGCGAGGCGCCGGAGAACATCACCAGACTGAGCACCATGGTCTTGGTGGTCGACAGACCAGATGCGACTGAAATCGCGCCGAAAGCGGCTCCGAAAGCCGCGGCGTAAATACCGATCCCGATCGCCGCCCGCAACACATCTGTCCGCCGGGGCATGGCGCCAGAGCTCGACGTCACGAAGCCACAGCGACAAGCAGCGAGTTGATCATCACGTCGAGATTACCCAGACTGCTACCGGGCGAGCGCGACGATCTGCACCAGTAACGGCGCGACCAGCAGTGCCGGCAGCAGGTCCCCGACCGGGACCATCTTCAGCTGGAGCAGCCGCAGCCCGACACCCAGCAAGAGCAACCCGCCGGTCGCGGTGATTGCATCCAGGTGCGCCGTCGGTAGGACGTCGCCGATCAGAAATCCGATCAAGGTAAGCGTTCCCTGGACAAAGGCAACCGTGAGGGCCGACGCCATCACCCCGACGCCGAACGAGGCGGCGAAGGCGATCGACGCGAATCCGTCTAGTACTGCCTTCAAGATCAACTGGTCGGAGCCGAGCCGCAGGCCATCCGACAAGGAGCCAAGATCGTCAGCGGTCCGACGCAGAAGACCAGGGAAGCGGTGACAAACCCTTCAATGAAGCGGGTGCGGGCGGCCGGCTCAGCTGATGCGTCGGCTCCGCCAAATCTCGAGCGAAGCCGATCACCGAGCCGCTCCAGCCGAAGCTCGATGTTGATCAGCGATCCAATAATCCCGCCGATCAACATCGATCCCAGCACGATCAGCACGCCGGCGTTCGGGCCGACCAGCCCGGCAAGCCTGACCGACGTTACCTGGAAGGCTGCCAGGCCTCCGACGAGCAAAGTGACCAGACCGAGCGCGTCAGTGATCGTGTTACGGGTCCGGTCGGGCAGCCGATGGCCCAATAGCAGACCGAGCGCCGAACCGATGATCACAGTCGCGACGTTGACCAGGGTGCCGAACCCGGGAAACATCGACCTCCTTCAGGCGTGCCGAGCTCGGTGACACTATCAACCGATCGTGGGCAGGCCGGCTGAGATTTCGGAGGTCCGCGGCAACACGCTCCGTAGACTTTCGGGGTGCTTTCGGTGATCGATTTGCGCGGCCGGCTGGCGGCGGGAGAGCGGCTGGACTACGCCGCAGTGGTGCCCCGAGCCGACTTCGACGTCGCCGCAGCCGTCGAGCAGGTGCGTCCAGTCTGTGACGATGTGGCCGCGCGCGGAATCTCAGCCCTTGCCTATTGGTCGGAGCAGTTTGACCAGGTTGTGCCAGAGCGGTTCCGGGTTGACGCCGAGAATCTGCGGGTAGCAGCCGACCGGCTCGATCCCGACCTGAGAACCGCCCTCGAGGTGGCGATCGCCCGCCGCCGAGTGGTCAGCGAAGCCGAACGTGGCGAGACATCGATTGCGGTCCAGCCTGCCCCCGGCGCAACGGTGGTTTCGCGGATGATTCCGGTGGACCGCGTCGGCCTTTACGTGCCGGGTGGCCTGGCGCCGCTAGCTTCCAGCGTGATCATGAACGTGGTGCCGGCGCAGATCGCCGGGGTGCCCTCGATCGCCGTCGCCTCGCCGCCGCAGCGCGAGTTCGCGGGCCTGCCGCACCCGAACATTCTCGCACTCTGTCAGCTGCTCGGAGTTTCTGAGGTTTATGCAGTCGGCGGCGCCCAGGCCATCGCGATGTTCGCGTACGGGGTTCCACAGCTGTGCCGGCGGGTCGACCTGGTATCAGGTCCGGGCAACATCTATGTGGCGGCAGCCAAGCGGCTGGTGAAAGGCAAGGTCAACATCGATTCCGAGGCCGGCCCGACCGAGATCGCCGTGCTCGCCGATGCGACCGCCGATCCGACTTATCTGGCAGCCGACCTGATCTCGCAGGCCGAGCACGGCCCGCTGTCGGCATCGCTGCTGGTCACCGATTCGGCCGAACTGGCCCGCGCCGTGGCAGCTGAGCTGCCGGGGCAGGTAGCTGAGACGAAGCACACCGACCGGATCGCGGCTGCCCTGACAGGTCCACAGTCCGGGGTCATTCTCGTTGATGATCTTGACCAGGGAATCGATGTGGTGAACGCATACGCAGGGGAACACCTGGAAATCCAGACCCGGGATCCCGAGTCGGTCGCGGCCAGGATTCGCAACGCCGGTGCGATTTTCCTCGGTCCATGGTCCCCGGTGTCCCTCGGTGACTATTGCGCCGGGAGCACCCATGTCCTGCCGACTGGGGGCTGTGCCGGCCACTCATCCGGGCTCACCGTCAAAACCTTCCTCAAGACCGTTCATGTGATCAACTACTCGGGTTCGGCGCTCGAGGACGTGGCCCGGCAGGTCGAGGTGTTCGCCGAAGCCGAGGACCTCCCGGCGCACGGCGCCGCCGTACGACGGCGGCTCCCAGAAAGAAGTTGATCATGCACTCAGCCACGGCCGGCCGGAGGCTGGCCGAATTGCCACTGCGATCAGAGCTGGTGGGCCAGACTCCGTACGGGGCACCGCAGCTCGATGTGCCGGTGTGCCTGAACGTCAACGAGAACCCCTATCCGCCCAGCCCGCGCGTGATCAACGAGATCGCTGGCGCGGTCGCCAAGGCGGCCGAGTCGGTGAACCGCTATCCCGAGCGGGATGCGTTCGCCCTGCGGGATGATCTTGCCCGGTATCTCGGGCACGGCCTGACCGCCGAGCAGATCTGGGCTGCGAACGGCAGCAATGAGGTCATGCTGCATGTCCTGCTTGCCTTCGCCGGGCCCGGGCGGATGGTGCTCAGCTTCGCGCCCACTTATTCGATGTATCCGGAATACGCTCGGGACACCCACAGCGGGTGGGCGACATTTCCGCGGCAGGGCGACTTCCGGATCGAACCGGCAGCCGCGGTGGCCGCCGTTCGGGAGGTCCGGCCGGACGTGGTGCTGATCAGCAGCCCCAACAATCCGACCGGAACCGCGGTGGATCTCGACGTTCTCGCTCGGATCTGCGACGTTGCTCCCGGCGTTGTCGTGGTCGACGAGGCCTACTTCGAGTTCGCCCGGACTGGCACGCCCAGCGCACTGGAGCTTCTGCCGGCCTTTCCGCGGCTGGCCGTCACCCGGACCATGTCGAAGGCCTTTGCCTTCGCAGGCGGACGGCTTGGCTATCTGGCAGCGGCACCGGCATTCGTTGAGGGGTTACGCATCGTCAGATTGCCTTACCACCTCTCCGCGATCACTCAGGCAGCCGCCCGGGTTGCCCTCGCCAACGCCGACGAGATGCTGGCCCGTGTCGACCAGTTGCGCTCAGCCCGGGACGACGTCGCAGTCTGGCTGGTCGATGCCGGTCTGCAGATCGCGGAGTCCGACGCCAACTTCGTGCTGTTCGGCCGGTTCGCCGACCGGCATGCCGTCTGGCAGTCGCTATTAGACCGAGGGGTGTTGATTCGCGAGGTTGGGCCGGACGGCTGGCTGCGGGTCACGGCAGGCACACCGGCGGAGATGGTTGCATTCAAGACGGCACTTAGCGGGGTGTTCGCAGAGCCGTTTGCCACACGAGTGGGGGATCAACGATGAACTACCAACCCGACGGCCGAACGGCACGAAAGGAACGGGAGACCTCGGAGTCCAAGGTTCGGGTCGAGCTGAACCTGGATGGGACGGGCCGGTCATCAATATCCACCGGCGTCGGGTTCTACGATCACATGCTGACGGCGCTGGCTAAGCATTCGCTGTTCGATCTCGAGGTGGAGAGCACCGGTGACGTCCAGACCGACGCTCACCACACCGTGGAAGACACAGCCATCATGCTCGGCCAGGCGATGCGTGCGGCTCTGGGCGACAAGCAGGGCATCCGCCGTTTCGGTGATGCGCTCGTCCCTTTGGACGAGGCGGTGGCTTCCGCGGTCGTCGATGTGTCCGGCCGACCGTACTGCGTGCACACAGGTGAGCCGGCTGGCCAGGAGTTCGTGCTCATCGGCGGCGGTGGCGGGGGAGTGGCCTATCCAGGCTCGCTGACCCGCCACGTGTTCGAGACCATCGCCTTTCATGCCCAGTTGTGTCTGCATGTGACATTGCTCGGCGGTCGCGATCCGCACCACATCGTCGAGTCCCAGTTCAAAGCGCTTGCCCGGGCGCTGCGGGAGGCGGTCGAGTTCGACCCGCGCGGCGAGGGCGTGCCAAGCACTAAGGGAACGTTGTGACCTCGGTTGTGATCCTGGATTACGGTTCGGGAAATCTCCGCTCCGCGGAACGGGCCGTCGCCAGAACGGGCGTTGAGGTCAGGGTGACCGCCGACAGAGAAGCCGCCCGAACCTCGCCCGGGCTGGTCGTGCCGGGTGTCGGTGCCTTTGCCGCATGCATGGACGGCCTGGCGGCGGTGGGCGGCCCGCAGATCATCGCCGAGCGGCTGGCGGCCGGCCGGCCGACACTGGCCATCTGCGTTGGCCACCAGGTCCTCTTCTCAACCGGAATCGAGCATGAGCTATCGGCCGAGGGTTGCGGGATCTGGCCTGGGCTCGTCGAGCAGCTGCATGCGGAACGCCTGCCTCACATGGGCTGGAACACAGTCGAGGCGGCCAGCGGTACCGAGTTGTTCCCGGGGGCCGAGAACGAGCGCTTCTACTTCGTCCACAGCTACGCCGTCCGGGACTTCCCCGCCGACGGAGCCGGCCGCAAAGTCAGCTGGGCTGAGCACGGCGGCGATCGATTCGTCGCCGCGGTCGAGGACGGCCCGATCTGGTCGACCCAGTTTCATCCCGAAAAATCAGGGGATGCGGGTGCCCGCCTGATTGCCAACTGGGTGGCCACGCTGTGAACTGAATTCGGGTGACCGACATGTCACAGCTGTCAGATGAGCCGATCTTTCACGTCGTGGAACTCCAGCGATGGCAGGAGGCTGAAGCGACTGGTCGCTACCGCTGGTCCAGCCGCAACTTGAGCTACGAGGAGCAGGGGTTCGTGCACTGCTCCTTCGCCCATCAGCTTCCAGCGGTGCTGGACCGGTATCGCGACGTTCCCTGGTCCGACCTGGTGATTCTGGAGCTCGACCCGCATGCATTGCCAGTCGTCATCGAGGATCTCGGCGATGGACCGTATCCGCACGTTTATGGCGAGCTCAGTCTGGAAGCGGTCGTACGCGTCCATCATGGCCGCGATGGCTAGCTACTAAGACCTGAAGAAGTGGGTTGGCCGCTGTTGGCCGGATCCGGGGTGTGGGTGTTCGGCCACCGTGGTTGGCCGCTGGCGGCCGGTTAGGCGGTCAGGGCGGCGATCTTGGCGAGGTTG
>Ga0126313_10001944_pt1 | contig 11249 bp, 9 predicted proteins | sample Plot105A_FD_89954 | JGI IMG/M metagenome (GOLD analysis project Ga0126313, IMG submission 89954) | Serpentine soil microbial communities from UC McLaughlin Reserve, CA, USA - Plot105A | ecosystem: Environmental > Terrestrial > Soil > Grasslands | place: USA: UC McLaughlin Reserve, Lake County... | reverse complement strand
GCGGATGGCCGAGGCCGGCCAGCTCCTCGCCCTGAGGTGCGAGATGCCGCAGTGCTACCACCACAAGGGGCGCGGAGCTTTCGGTCGGGACCCCCGGCAACAAGTGGACGCCCTCGCGCGACCACTACCCGACGCTCAAGTCGGATGGCGGTAGGTTCGTCGCCGAGAACATTCGACTCTCCCACTCTTGGTGCAACAAGCGGGACTGGGGCTGGCGAGCGCAAGTACGGACGCAGCTCGCGAAGGGAAAGTCGCTCGCCGACATCGCCGAGTTCCTGAACCGCAAGGGTGTTCCCCCTGCACACGGCACCAACCGATGGACGGCCGCCATGGTGCGCAAGGCCTACGTGTCCTAGTCCGGGTTCGGCGCTGGGTGCCGTCTCGCGCGAGCTCCGGCAGTCTTCGCCGAGACTAGATCGCCCGACCATCATCCGAAGGAGGATCTCGCTCCGGACTGCTCAACGTGCACGAAAGGCGCGGAGCACAATCCCGAACCCTTCGGAGAAAAATGGGTGCGTGGCGACGATCACCTCCCGACCCGACGCCGCCGCCGTCGTCGTCCTCACGCCTCCTCTGCGCGAGAGTGGAAGGTAGCCCTCACAGCGACCATCGAGGTCATAGGCGAGAAGCGAGGGGAGGTCTTCGGAGACCAGGAGCACCTCTTTGCCAGCGACGATCAACTGACGCATCCGCTTGGCGTGGCCCGCGGCTTCATAGCGTTCTTCGCCGCGCGTCGGCGCTGCCGCGAACCGCTTCTCGAGGCGGCCGTCTCGATCGAGGCGGAGGAGCAGCGGCCGCACCTTCGAGTACACGGGGGCGTAGAACCAGCGCTCGGCCGCGAGGAGGAGCGATCCGTCCTCGGCCTCGAGGACCGTTCGGGCACGGGTGGCGCCGCGGACCCGGGGCGTTGCGACCCCATCGTGGCCGAAGCGCCGATCCAGCCGGCCTTCCGGGAGGATCTTGACGACAGCGAGGCGGCGGGCCGAGCGTTCGCCACCGTCGTCCTCGCGAGGGCGCTTCGGCAGCGCTCCCGTGATCATGATGTCGCCGTCGCGGCCGATCTCCGTATCGGTGGCCAGCAGCGACTTGAGACGCGGCCCGCCAAGGACAAGGACGCCATTGTCTCCGAAGGACCGAACAGCATGCCCTCCCGCTGAGAGCCGCCTTACCTCGAGCGAGCCCGCCAGTCCGCGCTTTGAGGATCGACCGACGACGATCAGGCCGCCGCCGGGCAGCCGGGCGAAGAGACGATGCAACCGAACAGAGCTGCCTTCGGCTTCCGTGGAGCCCTGCGCCGAGAGCTGCAGTTCGACGAAGCCTCCAGTGCCGAAGCGCCGGTCCAAGGTGCCGCTCCCGCGGAGATGCGCGATCCACATTTCGTCCCCGAGGCCGCGGCTCAGGAGGTAAGTGCCGCCACGGCGATCAGGCGCCAGTTCAAGCGCTTCTCCTTCGCCACGAAGCTGCGCGAACCCACGCCCGCGGCCGAAGCTTCGGTCGCGGCGGCCGTTCGGGAGGAACCGAAAGACGGTGCTGCGGTTCGATTCCGCCGAGCCGGCGTTCGTCAGCCCGGCGACTAGCAGGCGCCCTCGCGAGTCGAATGCCATCGAGTGCACGGTCGTTTCGGAGTCATGCCGGATGCGTTCGCGCGCGACCCCCTCCTTTCCGAACCGGCTGTCAGGCCTCCCCCGCGGGGTCAGGCGGACGACGAAAGCGTTCAGCCCGGATCCGCCAGCGGCGATCAGACCCCCGGCCTTCGTCTCCGTCAGCCCCAGAACACCTTCGTGCGGGAGCGATGAGTAGGCCCCGGGGAGCCGGCCGAGCCGGCGCACGCCGGCTGATCCGAACCCGCGATCGAGCGAGCCATGCGGCGTGAGCCGGGCGACGAAGGGAAGCTTGTCGCATATCCCGAAGCCGAGCCGGCATCGATGGGCGGCGTCGACGACCGAACCGCCGATCGCGATCGAGCCGTCCGCCAGAACGACCAGCGAGCGCGGTTCGTCGATCGCCCCGATGTCGAGCTGGAGAACACCAGCGCCGCCGCCGAACCCCGGGTCGAGCCGGCCCCCCCGGTCGAGCTCCGCGACGAAGATGTCGGTCCCCGAGATCCAGCGAACCCCGGCGGCGGAGCCGGTCTTCCTAGCCCCGAGAAGGACGACCCCGCCATCGGCGCGCGGCTGCGCGGCGATGACCTCCTCGTTGAGGACCGCCGGCTGGAAGTCCGGGTCGAGCTGCCCGGAGCGGTCGAGCACCAGTACATGGGATTGCGCTCCCGGCGGCCCCTGATACTCGGCCTTGCTCGTGACTACGACCGTGCGGCCTTCGCCTGCCGCCAGCAGCGCGATCACCCCTCCGCTCAGGTTTGGGACCGCCCTCCCCAGCGATACATGGGTTCGGCCTTCGGAACCCGGCCATTCGCTGCCGAATTGCGTATCGAGGCTGCCGTCGCCGCGAAAGCGAGCGACATATTCGCCTCCGGCGACGAGGACCTCGCCCGAGGGCAGTGGTAGGAGCGTGTCGATCTGAAAGCCCGCCAGGTCACTGGCCCAGCCTCGCTTCCCGAGCGGATGCCCGAAGCTGCGATCCACCTGTCCATCAGGTTCGAGGCGTTCGACGCGTTCGCTGAACCCTTCCGAGCCGGAGATCCGCACCCAGCCCCCCGCGGCGTCACGGGCGATCGCCACGGTGGTGTCCGGAAAGCTTCGGATCCGCTTCGACTCGCCGCCTGGGGAGAAACGAACCAAGCTCGAAAGTACGTGCGACCGCCTCGCCCCGCTCCGTTGACCCAGTGCCGTAACCGAGCCATCCGCCTGGAGTGAAGGCGCGGTGAAGCTCAGGCCTTCCTCGAAGGTCGGGCCGAAGCTCGCGCGAACGACCCCGTCGTCGCCGAAGTCCCGATCCCGCCGCAGTTGGGCGGCCCCGGCGAGTTCGGTCTGGCCCATGGCCGAGACCACCAAGAGAAGCCAGGTCAAAAGAACCAGCAAGCCTCCAGGTTCACGGACGCTTCGCACACCCCGCCCTTCTCCACTGTCCTTCGTCACCACAGCGAGGCTAGGGCAGATCGATGGCTCGAACCGGGACATATTCGGCTCGGAGGCCCTTACGGGGCTGCCCTATCGCTGGCCCCGGTGGCGCCCCGGATCGACAACCGCAGCCGGCAGCCGGCGCGCGTGCTGATCCTAATTTTGGTAGCCCCACTTGACTCTTGGCCGGGCACCGACGGATCCACCGGTGAATGTCCGGCGCTCGCGTCCCGTGAGCGACCTAGGCCGTCGCGGCTGGGGCGTGAAGGCCCGCCCGCCTTAGCGCCGGGCCTTGAGGACCGCTTGGTAGTCCGCTTCGTTCTGGTCCGCATAGCACTCGGCGTAGTCCCCGATCGCTTGGTCAAAGCGCTCGCTCTTGCCGAGGTAGGCGGTGATCGCGCCGGGGTCTCCGGTGCGGGCGTGGGCGCGGGCGAGGGTCCATCCGCAGAGGCCGGCGTAGATCGTCATCCGCTTCGGGCTCATCGTCTCGATCTCGGCGCTGCCCTTGCCGTCCCAGAGCTGGCGGACGTAGAAGTCGCGGCGCTGACCGTCGAAGCCGTCCACGGTCACCCAGCCGAGGAGCACGTCGCCGCTCGCCTGCATCAGGCGCTGGCCGACGACGACACGACGACCGTGGTTGTCGAACGCGCTGGGGCCGGCGAACGGCTCGAGGACCGAGGGACCCGCCTCCTTCAACTGCAGGATCAGCGGATCGCTCTTGCCGCGCCCGAGCAGCAGCGCGATCCAAGAACGCGTTCCGGCGCTGCCGACGCCGACCACCTTGTGGGCGGCATCGACGTAGCGGTAGCGCTCGACCAGGGCGCGAGCGGAATCCTCCAAGGTGTCCTGGTAGCTGGCGAGGAGATGGGTCAGCATCGTCGAGAGCTCCTCCGGGTCAATCCCTTCGTTCGCCGCCATCTCTTCGATCGGAACGAGAAGGGGTGGGCGGCTGGCGATCCGGATCTGCCCGTCGCGAACCTCGGTCAGCTTGCTCAACGCCCGCAAGCTGTCCCTGTCGCGCGCCCTGGCTACGTTCTTCGCCAGCCGGCGTCGGTCGGCGCCGGACGCTTCGCCCTCCAGGGCCCGCGAGATTTCGGCGACGTCCCGGCGCGAGTACCAGACCTCGATCTCGCGCATCGCCGCGAACTCGGCCATCGCCTCGCGATACGCGGAGACCGACCGGAGGACCGCGCGGCGGCGCTCGCGACGCTTGAAGCCCCTGTCGCGACCGCCGATCGCGATGCTCGCCGCCAGCCTCTTGACGTCCCACTCCAACGGGCCGGGCAGGGTCTCGTCAAAGTCGTTGACGTCGAACACGAGGCGACGGTCGGGCGAGCGGAAGACGCCGAAGTTGGAGAGGTGAGCGTCACCGCAGAGCTGCACGCGCAGGCCAGTATCCGGGGTCGTGGCGAGGTCGGCCGCCATGATCGCGGCCGCTCCGCGGTAGAAGGTGAAGGCGGAGGCCAGCATCCTCTCGTAGCGAACGGGGACCAGGCTCTGCACCCGAGCCGGGTCCTGGGCGCCGAGAACCTCGACCGGGTCGGCTCGATCCGGCGAAGGTCGCCAGTCGGCGTGCGCAGAGCGCGGCACCCGCTGCCGCGCTTCGCGCCCCATCTCGAAATCCTGGTTCACGGCTGAGCGGGCGCCTCTCCTTTGGCCGCCTTCACATCGGAGGAGATCCGGATGGCGGCGGAGAGCAGTGGCGCCGCGAGCACCAGGCCGACGGTCCCGAAGAGGCAGCCGCCCGCGACCGTGACGATCAGAACGGCAAGCGGATGCAGCTTGAGCGCGGCGCCGTAGGCGATCGGCTGGACTATCTGCTGCAGGATGCCGTTGGCGAGGAGGACGACGAAGGCGAGCGCCAGGGCGGTCTCCGGGCCTTGGCCTCCGAGGGCGATCAGCACCGCGAAGACCCCGGCCGCCCAGGCGCCGAGGTAGGGGACGTACCCGCCGACGAAGGTGACCGCGGCGATCGTGCCGGCGAGGGGAACGTCCAGGAGCAGCGCGCCGGCCCCCACCAGCAGGGCGCTCCAAGCCGCGACCGCGGTGACTCCGAGGAAATAGCCGCGCAGGCTGCCGGCGACCCGGGCCAGGATCGAGTGTCCCAGCTGGACGGGAACTCCGAGGTGACGCTCGACGAAGCCGCCGATGGTCGGCGCGTCCTTCAGCATGAAGAAGAGGCTGAGCGCGGTGAACGAAAGGAAGACGGCGAGCGAGGCGAGCTTGTCGACCCCACCGATCAGGCCGTGGGTCAGGGCTTCGAAGCCGGCGCTGATCGAGGAGCTGCCGTCGGCGTTCGCGTCGGCGGCGGTGGATGCGCTGACACCGAGATCGCGCAGCAGGCCCTCCACCTCGCTCGCCCCTTCGCGGAGCCTCTCCGAGAGGCTCTCCGCCTGGCTGGCGATTCCGGTCAGGACGAGCAGGCCGACGGAGCAAGCGATCGCGACGATCGCAAGGAAGACGATCCCGGCTCCGATGCCCCTCGGAACCCCGTGCCGGCGAAGCCAATCGACGAGCGGCGCGGTGACCGAGGCGATGATCCCCGCCGTGAGGACGGGCATCACGATCGTCTGCGTCAGCGAGAGGAGCCAGATCGTGCCGATCAGCGCCGCCGCGACACCGACCAGGAGCCAGGCCGAGAAGCCGAGGTCGCGCATCCACTGCGGAGCAGCGAAAGTCTCACTCAATGCGTCAGGCTCGATCTCGATGACTTCGTCTTCCACCCCGGCGCCCTCGCGCCCTGGTCGCCGCAACCGCCCTCGGATCGTTCGACGTTCAGTCATAGATTCACCTGACCCTACGCCCCCCTGTCAACCCTGGATACGAACGGTGTGCAGATGATGACGGCCGACCGGGTGACCTACGTCGGGCACGCGACCGTTCTGCTCGAGCTCGAAGGCGTCCGCCTGATCACCGACCCGGTGCTGCGCTCCCGGGTCGGGCCGTTGCGCCGCCATGGCGCGCCTCCCTCGCCTGGCGTCGCCGACGACATCGACACGGTGCTGATCTCCCACCTGCACCAGGACCATGCTGACCTGCCGTCGCTGCGCAGGTTCCGCCGCGACGTGCCGATGCTCGTGCCGCCAGGCGCGAGAGCGCTCTTCGAGCGCCAGGGCTTCCTCGCGGTCTCCGAGCTGGCGGCGGGAGAATCGCGGCAGGTCAAGGGAGTCACTGTCACCGCCACCGAAGCGACCCATGCGGTCACGCGACGCTCAGTCTCGAGGACCGAGGCGATCGGGTTCCTCGCGGACGGCGCGCACCGGATCTACTTCGCCGGCGACACCGATCTCTTCGATGGCATGGAGGCCCTCAGAGGCGGCCTCGATCTTGCGCTTCTGCCGATCTGGGGCTGGGGCCCCAGCCTCGGCGCCGGGCACCTCAACCCCGAGCGGGCCGCCCGCGCGGCGGCCCTGCTCGAGCCGAGGATCACCGTCCCGATCCACTGGGGAACGCTTTATCCGCTCGGCCTCTCGCGCCTCCGTCCACGGCCACTGCGCCTGCCGCCGCACGAGTTCGAGGCGCAGATGCGGGAGCACGCGCCTCAGGTGGAGGTGCGGGTGCTGGCGCCGGGAGAGGCAACCTCGCTCTCGTAGCTCGTGTGTCCCAGTTCCGCGAGCCAACCTCGGAAGATCCTGTGGACCCGCTCCGCCCCGACGACCTCATCGGCGGGCCAGGGCAGATCGCTCGGGTGGAGGACGAAGGGAAAGCCCTGCGTCCCGCCGAGCCCGCCGTGCGAGCCGACGAGCTCCTCGAACGCAGCGACTTCGCCGAACTCGGGCCAGAGGGTGCTGTTGATCATCAGGTCGGCGCAGTGGGCGAAGGAATCGGTGCGTCGCAGATGCTGGGCGCCGTTGGGGCCGAAGGCGGTCAGTGGATCCTCCCCCTCGACCCTGTCTTCATCGAGGAAGTTCTTCCCGATTCCGCCGATCGCCACCGCTCCGAAGCGCTCCGAGCGCACCAGCACGAAGCCGACTCCGGGATGTCCTGCGAGTGCCGGCACCAGGCGGGGATAGAGGGATTCCAGCCTCTCCAGGGTCACCCGTCCCGGCTCGCGGAGGAAGCTGATCAGGCCGAGGCACCCGGAGGCCATTACGGACAGCTCGGGAACTTCCTCGCCATGCGTCTGCTCGATCTGGCGGCGATCGTCGGGGCCGAGCGCGACCGCGCCGTCGGCGCGGCGCTCGCGGGTCGCCAGGCGCACGGTGCGCCCGGCCGCGGTGTCGTCGCGTGCCACCTCGGTCAGCCCGGCGCTCAGATAGGCGAGCGCGTCGTCGTCGCCACCTTCGATCGCGACGATGCTGTCGGGGTCGCAGGCTGAGCGAACCAGCTCCTCGAGGGTCTGTCCGTAGCGGTCGCGGAAGGTCTCGCCCTGCGACTGGCCGTGATCGGAGAGCACCACCAGGCGGTAGGGCCGGGGCGCCTCGGGGCAGGCGACGGCGATCCTGGCGATCTGGCGGTCGAGGTCACGCAGCACGGCAAGCGCATCGTGCCGCTCGATCCCGGAATGGTGGGCGACCTCGTCGTAGGCGAGAAAGGTGGTGTAGATCGTCGGGCGACCGGCGAGGATGTCGCCGACCACCGCGGCGACCTGCAGGTCCCGCTGCACGATCGTCCCCCAGGCGCGGACGAACGCGTAGGAGCGGCTGCGAGCGATGCGGGGGCGGACGTCGTCGCGGACCTGCATCCGCGCCGCGCGGCGCTCGCGCACCACCTCGGCGAGGACGAGGGCGATGGTGCGGGCGACCGCATAGGGGCGGGCGAAGTAGGCCGTGTAGTCCTTGCCGATCGGCCGGCGGCGGTGCAGCGCGGTGCTCATCGTCAGCATCGAATGGGGGGCGTCGCCGGAGACGATGTTGGCGCGGCTGGCGCCGTCGGCGTGCAGGAGCCCGCGCCCGTCCGAGTGCCGCCGCTCCAGCTCTTCGGCGTCGCGCGGGTGGTTGGTGACGATCGCCGCGCCGCGCTCCTTCTCCCACCAGCGGAACGCCGGCATGTCGTCGTTGTCGCCGTGCAGCAGGCCGGCCTGACAGGCGCCGGTCTGGGAAGACCAGTCCGTCTCCCACTTGTTCAGCCGGTGCGAGTCGCGGCGCAGCCAGGCGGCGAGGTTCGGGGCGCTGCCGTCGCTCAGTGCTCGGTGGAGGACGTCGTGGGCAAGCCCGTCGATCTCCAGGAAGACGATCCCGGGCACCTCGCTCTCCACCGCCTGTTTGCGGCGGCGCAGCCCTCGCCGCACGACGTGGCGGTACCAGGTGTCGTCCTCGTCGATCGCGAACAGCGCGTAGACGATCGCCGTGACCGCCGCCATCACGATCGTCACCACCGTCCCCTCGAAGATGCCGTCGATTTCCGCTCCCGGAAGGAGATCGATCGCGAGCGTCACCAGCGCCCCGTTCAACGCCAGCGCGCCAAGGCCCAGGGTGAGAACGGTCAGCGGCAGCGCCAGGCGGGCGAGCGTCGGCCAGACCAGGGCGTTGAGGAGGCCGATCAGCGCCGCCGCCCCGATCGCGCTGGCGGCGCCGTCCAGGACGAAGCCGTCCAGCGCCTGCGAGAGCAACAGCAGGGTGAGGGCGTCGAGGAGGAGGACGAGCAGCGCTCGCCAGACGACGCCCAGGCGCATCGCTATGCAGCGCCGGCCATCAAGCGCTGAGGATCTTGGCCTTCTGGGCCGCGAACTCCTCCTCGGTCAACACCCCTTGCTCTTTCAGCTGTCCCAGCTCCTTGAGCTGGTCGATGGTCGATTCCTGGGGCGCCGCTGCCTGCGCCTGGGGCGCCGCCATCGCTTGCGGGGGCTGCTGCTGGGCTTCCTGTTCTGACCAGCGCTGGCCTTGGCGTCGAGATACTCGGTTGCTGACACTGGTTGCGGTTCCGGCGATGACCGCCGTGCGGGCAACTCCTCTTAGTAGTCCTGGCATGAGGATTCCCCTTTCGAGGGCTAGGCCGCCTCGGCGGCATCGAGGGCGGAAATCACGGCCTGGATCGGAATCCGGCCGCTGGCGACGAGCTGGCCGCCGCCGCGTCGAACGGCGGTGGCGAAGGGCGCCGCCCAGCAATTCTCATAGACGAGCAAGGCCGCCGAGGTGCCGGGCTCCAAGGCAGCTGCAGCCTCGTCGGTGTCCTCGTCGCTCAGCAGCCCCGAGTCGGCGCCGACGAAGACGGCGAACTCCTGGGCCTCGGCGCCGAGATCGGCGATCTCCACCCGCGTCACCGAGCCGTCCTCCGCCTTGGCGATGAAGGCCAGGTCGAGGAGCCGAATCAAGCCTCGGTCGACCAGGTCGACCAAGTGCGGCATCGCCGCGCCGGTCGGCTGGCGGCCTGGCCACTCGATCACCAGGTAGTCGATCGGACCCATTTCCAAGTCCTCGATGATTCCGTTCTCCATCTCGTCCCTTCGTGATCACCCCGGGCCGCGCTTGAAGCACGCGCGCTGCACACACCGTAACCGAAGGTCAGACCGAGAGGTAGAAATTCCTTTGTAACTTCGTTGCGTTTCTTGCTTTCGCCGGACGAGGGCGTACGGTGCAAGTAGAGGGTCGTGGACGAACACGTTTCCGACAGTGAGCCCTCACACCTAATAGTCCGGGCCCAACGCCCGGCGAAAGGAGCCCCGATGGAGGCTCATCAATCGTCTCGACCGCCAGCTGGCGAGGAGTATTCAACTTGGATCGCGTTCGCCGGCGTGATGATGGTGATCCTCGGATCGCTCGACGCTTTCTGGGGCTTGGCAGCAATCCTCAACAACGAAGTCGTCGTGGTCGGTGGCACCGGCGCGCTGATCTTCGACATCACGACCTGGGGCTGGATTCACATGCTCCTCGGCTTGGCGGTCGCGCTCACCGGCGTCGGTCTCCTCACCGGTAACTCTGCCGCTCGCGTGGCCGGCATCTTCTTCGTCGCCGTCAACGCGGTCGCCCAGATCGTCTGGTTCCCGGCCGCACCGCTGTGGGCATTCCTGATGATCATCCTCGACACCGTGATCATCTACCAGCTCACCGCCAACTGGACCCCAGGGCAGGCACGTCGATGATTCCGCTGGCGGAGTTCACCCTAGGAGCCGCGCTCCTCACCGTCCTCGAGATCTTCCTCTTCATGGCCTGGATCTGGGTCCTGATCACGGTGATCGGCGATCTCTTCAGCGACCACACCGTCTCGGGCTGGGGCAAGGCCGCATGGGCCTTTGCGCTGATCCTCGTCCCGTTTTTCGGCGTCTTCCTCTACCTCATCGTTCGAGGCGGGTCGATGCACGAGCGAGGGATGAAGCGACAGGCCGACGCGCAACAGCAGCTCGACTCTTACATCCGGCAAGCCGCTGCCAGCTCGCCTGCCGATGAGCTCGTCAAGCTCGCAGGGCTCCGCGATCAGGGCGCGATCTCGGACTCCGAGTTCGAGCAGGCGAAGCAGAAGCTCCTCAGCGGCAATGGCCGCGCTGACGGAGTGACGGTCTAAGGGGACCAGGGCGACCGCCGGCAAGAGCGACGAGATGTCTGTGCCCGCTGCGAACGTGGAGCAGCCGCATCGGAAGAGCGTTGCCGTCTTGCTGGTGGTCGCCAGCTTCCTCACCTTTGTCGCGATCTTCTCGTTCTGGGTGAACCGCCAGGCGATGAACACCGACAACTGGGTCGATACGAGCAGCAAGCTGCTCGAGCACGAGGAGATCCAGACGCAGTTGGCGACTTTCCTCGTCGCCCAGCTCTACGCCAACGTCGACGTCGAAACCGAGCTGCGCAAAGCGCTGCCGCCAGAGGCACGCGCGCTTGCCGGCCCTGCCGCCGGCGGCCTCCGCCAACTGGCCCAGCAGGTCGCCGAACGAACCCTCACGACCGCGCAGGTGCAGGCGATCTGGGCCAATGCGAACCGAGCCGCCCACAGGCAGTTCCTGGCGGTGGTCAACGGCGGCGGCTCCGTCGTCTCGACCGGCGAAGGGGAAGTCACCCTTCAGCTCGGCACCGTCGTCGAACAGGTCGGCGAGCAGGCGGGAGTGCCGAGGGACCTGATCGCGAAACTGCCCAAAGACGCGGGCGAGCTGAAAGTCCTCGATTCCGAGCAGCTCTCGGCCGCGCAGAAAGTCGCCAAGGCGATCCGCAAACTGCCGGTCGTCCTCACTGCCCTTCTGATCTTGCTCTATGGCGGCGCCATCTACCTGGCCCGAGGTCGCCGCCGTGAGACGGTGCGAGCGATCGGCTTCGGCTTCATCGTCGCCGGGGTGCTCGCGCTCCTGGTCCGTGAGATCGCCGG
>Ga0126313_10001943_pt1 | contig 11251 bp, 9 predicted proteins | sample Plot105A_FD_89954 | JGI IMG/M metagenome (GOLD analysis project Ga0126313, IMG submission 89954) | Serpentine soil microbial communities from UC McLaughlin Reserve, CA, USA - Plot105A | ecosystem: Environmental > Terrestrial > Soil > Grasslands | place: USA: UC McLaughlin Reserve, Lake County... | reverse complement strand
GTTCTTCGCTACGCGTGGCGGACGGGTCTGACCCTCCGGCTTCGCGTGCCGAGGCCCGCCCACGGCCCCACCGGGGGTTCGAGCATTCTCGCAGGTCACGAGGACCTGGAGAAAACCCTTGCCGCTCGATCACGAGGTCGACGGTTATGTCAACCTGTGCGGGTCGGCGAAACGGTAGCTGACACCAACCCCACGAGCAACGGCGCGGGTTTATCCCGCGACCGGTGCGCTCGGAACGCGCACGTCGATGTATCGCGGCGGACCGCCCGCGGTCGACGCCAGCACGGCGAGCGCGGCGCGGCCCTTGGCGGCGACGCCCTGCAGCGAACCGAGACGCACTTCGGGGCCGTCCCGCACCCCCAGCGTGACCGCATCGCCCTTCACGACGACGCGCGCCGTGCGCAGGCCCAGCTCGGGCGGTAGCTGCTCGAGCACCCGGGGAACGGCCGTGGGGGCAACCTCGCGTCCGGCGGACGGGACCCTGCGCAACCCGATGATCTCGGGCAGCGCCGCCGGCGGCTCGACGGCATCGGCGAGCACGCGGCCCCGGAAGTCCACGATGGCCACCCGATCGGGCGCACGGCGTGTCCATGCCGCCGGACGGCGCTCGGTCACGTGGATGGCGAGCTCGCCGCCGAGATTCCGCTCGACGCGGGCCTTGTCGATCCACGGGACTCGTTCGACGTCGTGCGTGACCGCGCCCGTGTCGACGAAGAGGACCGCGGCGCCGAGGTCCACGCCGGCGGCGCGCCGTACCTCGGTCGCGGTCGCCTGTTGGGTGCCCGTGACCCGGATGCGCTCGACGTCGAGAAGGGGCGAGTGGATGACGAACCAGCCGGCGACGAGCACCACCCCCAGGGCGATGAGCCCGATCAACCACAACAGTCGGCGGCGACCCTGCTTCCGCAACACCTCGACGCGCCGATCGCGGATGCGCGGGTCGATCGGCCTCGCCTTCGCCGGTGCCCGCTTCTTCGCCGGCTTCCGGCGGACGGGCGCCCGCGTACTCATGGCTCCCCCGCGTCGTCGCCGACGACGTGGAGCTCGGGCACGAGCTCGACGCCGCTGTTCCTCGCCACGCGGCGCTGCACCTCGGCGACGAGGTCGAGCACGTCACGGGCGGTGGCGCCGGCTTCGGCCTGAAAGAAGTTGGCGTGCTTGTCGGACACGACCGCCCCGCCCACGCGCAGGCCCTTGAGCCCCGCGGCGTCGATGAGCCGACCCGCGCTGTCGCCGGGCGGGTTGCGGAACACCGAGCCCGCGTTCTGGCCGCCGGGTTGATGCTCGCGTCGCCACCGCACGATCTCGGCCACCCGCGACTCGCAGGCGGCGCGATCGTCCCGTGTCACCGCGAACTCGGCCGCGGTCACGACCTCGCTCGACCGCAGGTTCGAGTGGCGGTAATCGAGATCGAGGTCGACCACGTCGCGTGCGCTCGCCGTGGGATGGCCGCCGCCATCGAGGAGGTCGAGCACCCAGGCCCGGAGCAGGACCTCGACGGTCTCCCGTCCGTGCCCGCCTGCGTTCATCCGCACCGCCCCGCCGACCGACCCGGGGATCCCCACGTAGAACTCCAACCCCGCCAGGCCCCCGGCCGACGCCCGGCGGGCGAGCACGGGCAGCGGTACGGCCCCGCCCGCCCGGACGACCGGCGACTCCTTCTCGCCGGCTCCGCGGGCGGGCACGTCGATCGTCTCAAAGTCGCCTTCGAGCACCACGACCAACCCGGAGAATCCCGCGTCTGACATGAGCAGGTTCGAGCCCCGGCCGGTCACCAGGAGGCGGGGCCGGTGTCGTCGCGTGACTTCGGCCACGGTTGCGAGGGCATCGACGTGCTGGGCCCGCACGAGCACCGCGACCGGACCGCCGATCCGGTACGTGCTGAGCTCGGCGAACGACGCTCCCTCGCTCGTCGCGTCGGGCAGCCGTTCTCGCAGGTCGCCGGCGAGCGATGCGAGGTCGACGGACGCGTTCACGACGCCGCCCGCATCAACCACTCGTCGGGCACGGTGGTCAGGTCGCCGGCTCCGAGGGTGAGCACGACGTCGCCCGGTCGGGCGAGACGGAGCGCGTGCTGCACGACGTCGGCGCGCCGCGGCAGGTAGACCACCGGCAGCGCGGGGTTGGCGTCGAGCACCGCGCCGAGGATGAGCCGGCCCGACACGCCCGGTTGCGCGGTCTCGTTGGCGGCGTAGACGTCGGTGAGCACGACCTGGTCGGCGCCGGTGAACGCGTCGGCGAAGTCGCGCCACAAGCGGGCGGTGCGCGTGTACCGGTGCGGCTGGAAGACGACGATCACGCGACCCCAACCGCCCTCACGCGCTGCCCCGATCATGGCGGAGATCTCGCCGGGGATGTGGGCGTAGTCGTCGACGAGCGTGACGCCGTCGATCTCGCCCCGGAACTGGAACCGGCGCGCGACGCCGCCGAAGCCGCGCATCGCGTCGACCGCGGCTTCGAACGGAGCGCCGAGCTCGAGCGCCAGCGCGGTGGCGCCGGTCGCGTTGGCGGCGTTGTGACGCCCCGGCACCGGAAGGTCGATGGAGCCGAGCTCCCGGCCGTCCCGGTGGACCGAGAAGCGGCTCCCTCTCCGGTCGCCTTGGTACGAGACGATGCGATACCTCGCGTCCTCGGCAAAGCCGTAGGTGGCGGCCCCGGGGTGGGCGGCGGCGAGTCGTCGCGCGATCGGGTCGTCGGCGCACGCGACGCGCACACCCGGGATGCCGGCGAAGAACTGGTCGAACGCGGCCGTGAGACCGGCGAAACCGCCGTAGTGGTCGAGGTGGTCCGGCTCGATGTTGGTGACGATGCCAGCCTCGGGCGCGAGCTCGAGGAACGTGCCGTCGCTCTCGTCCGCCTCGACCACGAGCCATTCACCCTCGTCGTAGGCGGCGTTGGTGCCGACCTCGTTGAGGTCGCCCCCGATGATGAAGCTCGGCCGCCAACCCGCGGCGCGCAGGATCAACGCCAGCATCGACGACGACGTCGTCTTGCCGTGACTGCCGGCGACCGCCACGGTCCGGCGCGTCGTGGCAAGGGCACCGAGCGCGTCGGCGCGCCGGAGCACGGGCAGGCTGCGCTCGGCGGCGGCCCGGACCTCGGCGTTCGATGCGGGGATCGCGGTCGAGACGACCACCGCGTCGACGTCGGACGGAACGTTCTCGGCGCGGTGGCCGACGTCGGCGTGGACGCCCAGGAGCCGGAGCCGTTCGAGCCCGCGCGACTCCTTGAGGTCGGAACCGGTGACCCGGTGGCCCATCCGGGCGAGCACGGTGGCGATCGCGCTCATGCCCGCGCCCCCGATCCCGACGATGTGGACGCGCCGAGGTGACGTCAGATCGAGCTCGCGCGGCGCGTCACCGCCGTCCACGTGCCACCTCCTCGACGAGGTCCGCGAGGCGCTCGACGGCGTCCGGGCGGCCTAGCGTGCGCGCGTTGACGGACATTGCCTCGAGCCGTTGCGGATCGGTAAGCAGCCCGCGCAGCTCCGAATCGAGCCGGGTGGCGTCGCATTCTGCATCTGGGATCACGACGGCAGCTCCCGCGTCGACCAAGGCTTCGGCGTTGCGTGCCTGATGATCCCCCGGAGCGCCCGGCAGGGGCACCAACACGGCGGGGACTCCGGCGGCGGCGAGCTCGGCCACGGTGATGGCGCCGGACCGGCACACCGCCAGCGTCGTGCGTGTGTACAGCCGTTCCATATGTTCTTCGTAGCCGACGAGGTCGTAGGGGAGCGTGTCAGTGGGGCGGCGCGCTGCCGCCAGGCGTGCTGCGCACGCCTCGTGGTTGCGCGGACCTGTCACATGGTGCACGGAGATGTCGGCGCGATCCCGCCACCGGTCGTACAGGCCCAGGGCGGCGTCGTTGAGCCGGCCGGCGCCAAGGCTCCCTCCGAACACCGTGACGAGTGGGCGCGCCGGGTCCGGGTCTCGCCGCACGGCCGCGATCTCTTCGCGCACCGGATTGCCGATGAGCACGGCGCCTCGGAGCGGCGTCGCCGGCAGCGACACCGCGGCGCGGGCGCCCATGCGGACGGCCACGCGGTTCGAGAGGCCGGGAGCGGCGTTCTGCTCGTGCACGACGGTGGGGACGTGTCGCAGACGCGCCGCCACGAGGGTCGGCAGCGAGGCGTAGCCCCCGACGCCGACCACCACGGCCGGCCGCGTCCTCCGCACGATGCGGCGGGCGTGCACGAACGCGGTCAGGGTGTCCCAGCCGGCGCGCAGGTTCGCCCCCGTGAGACGTCGCTGGAAGCCGCGTCCGGGCAGTAGGTCGATCGCATATCCGGCTTCGGGGACGACCCGCGCTTCGAGCCCGCGGCGTGCCCCGACGAACCGGATCGCGTCGCGCGTGTGGCCACGCGCCACGAGCGCATCGGCCAGCGCGAGGGCCGGGTACACGTGGCCGCCGGTCCCGCCGCCGGTGATCACCGCGAAGACCTCGCCATCCGGGTCCGCAGCTCGCTTCACCGCGCCTGGCGGGCGACGTTCCCGAGCATGCCGGCCGCCACCATCGTGAACACGAGAGCAGAGCCGCCGAACGAGATGAACGGGAGCGGGATCCCCGAGACCGGCAGCAGACCGATGACGGCCCCGATGTTGATCGCGGCCTGGCCGACCACCCACGCGGTCACACCGGCCGCCAGCAGCATGCCGAACCGGTCGGGTGCGCCCAACGCGGTGCGGGTCCCCACGACGGCGAACGCGACGAACAAGCCCACGACGAGCAAGCAGCCCACCAAGCCGAGCTCTTCGCCGATGATCGCGAAGATGAAGTCGGTGTGAGCGTTCGGGAGGAACAGCCACTTGGCTCTCCCCGCACCGAGCCCGACACCGGTCCACCCGCCGCTGCCGATCGCGATGAGCGACTGCGAGATCTGATACGTCGCGTTCGAAGCGTCGGACGATGGGTTGAGGAACGCGAAGACGCGTGCCCGCCGGTACGGCTCGGCGAGTGCCAGCACCGTTCCCGCGACGACGGCCGCCCCGCCGACCAGGGTGAGGTGCCGGGCGCGCACCCCACCGGCGACGAGGACGGTGAAGGCGATCAGACCGAGCACGATCGTCGAGTCGAGGTCGGGCTCGCGCAGGACGAGCGCGCAGATCACGGCGAGGACGATGAGGACCGGTCGCAGGACGCGACGCCAGTCGTGCAGATCCTTGGCCCGGCGGGCCAGGAGGTCGGCTGCGTACACGAGGAGCGCCAGCTTGGCGATCTCGGTCGGTTGGAACCGGAGCAGATCGCCGCCCAGCCACCGTCGGGACCCGGCAACCTGGACGCCGATGCCGGGGATCAGCACCGCGAGGAGGAGGACGACGCTGACGACGAGCAGCGGCCGCACGCACTTGCGCCACGCGTGGTAGTCGATGCGGGCGGTCACCATGAACGCGGCCGCCGCCACGACGAGCCAGGCCACCTGGCGCTCGAAGAAGTACCAGGCCGAGCCGTAGTCGGTGAGCGACGCGACCGACGACGCCGACAGCACCATGACGGCGCCGACGACGTTGAGGACCCCGACCGTCGCCACCAGCAGCAGGTAGTTGGGCGGACGAGCCGCGCCCGCAATGACCCAACGCCGCCGGAGCGCGCCGAACGTCGCCGTCGCGGTCGCAGCCGTCACGCGACGCCGCGTTCGCTCAGTCGCGCGACCTCACGCGCGAAATCGTTGCCGCGCGCCGAGTAGCTCGGATACCAGTCGAACGACGCGCACGCCGGCGAGAGGAGGACGACGTCGCCGGGCTGGGCTTGCCGGGTCGCGACGGCGACGGCCACGCCCATCGATGCAGCCTGCGAGACCGCCACCGCGTCCGCGAACGTGCGCTCCACTTCACTCGCGGCTTCACCGATGGCGACGACGGCGCGCAGGCGCGGCGCGAGTGGACGGAGCACCGACAGGTCGAGACCCTTGTTGCGACCGCCGGCGATCAGCACGACCTTCCCGTCGAGCTCGTCGAAGGCGGCGACCGCCGAGAGTGTCGCGTGCGGGTTCGTCGCCTTCGAGTCGTTGTAGTACTGCACACCACCAGTGTTGCCGATGCGCGCGACGCGGTGGTGGAGCCTCGGGTACTCGCGCAGCGCGCGTTCGACGCGCTCGCGCGTCGCGCCGGCGGCAAACGCGGCGGCGGCGGCCGCGAGCGCGTTCGCGCGGTCGTGCGGTGCGCTGACCGGCAGGTCGTCGACGTCCGCGAAGGGCTCCCCCGCCGAGTCGACGAGCAAGCCGTCCTCGATGCGGAACATGTCAGGCCGCGACTCCAGAGTGAACCCGACGCGTTGCGCGGGTGCGGTCTCGGCCAAGCGCGACGTGACCTCGTCGTCCCCGTTGAACACCAGCCGGTCTCGGTCGCGCTGGTGTGCGAACACCTGTGCCTTCGCGGCCGCGTACTCGTCGAATGACCCGTGCCAGTCGAGGTGGTCCGGTGCGATGTTGAGGAGAACCGCCACTCGGGGTCGGAACGCCTCGGTCGTGCACGCCAGCTGGAACGACGACACCTCGGCCACGACCGCGCGTGCGTCCGAGTCCGCGGCGTCGAGCAGCGGCAGCCCGATGTTGCCGGCTCCGAGCGCGGCGCCGCCCGAGCTGTCGAGCATGGCGGTGATCAAGGTCGTCACCGTCGTCTTTCCGTTCGTCCCGGTGACGCCGACCAGGATCTTCCCCCGGACCGCCGCCTGCTCGGCGGCGAGATCGACCTCGGCCCGGACGGCGACGCCGGCCTCCCTCGCGGTCACGAGGGCCGGGTGCCGGAGCGGCACCCCGGGACTGGGCACGACGATGTCCGCACTGCGCACGAGGTCGGTGAGGCGAGAGGGCACAGGATGCTCGACGATCGCAGCGCCGGCCCCGAGGGCGGTCGCGACCCGATCGCGGTACGCGTCCTCGCCGGTCGGGCCGTCCTCGACCACCGTGACGTCGTCTCCGGCGGCGGCGCAGTGGCGCACGACGGCGTCACCGGTCACACCCAACCCGAGCACGAGGACGCGGCTCAATCGATCACTCCGGGGATTCGGATGAAGTCGGCGTAGAACAACCCGAGGCCGAACGCGACGCACAACCCGCCGAACAGCCAGAAGCGCACGATCACCGTGAACTCGGGCCACCCGCCGACCTCGTAGTGGTGGTGGATGGGCGCCATGCGGAGAACGCGTTGATGGAATCCCCGGAACGCGACAACCTGCGCGATCACGCTCAGCGTCTCGACCACGAACAGGCCGCCCAGGATCGGCAGCAACAGGTCGGTGTGGGTCAGCAACGCGAGACCTGCCATGCCGCCGCCGATGGCGAGCGAACCGGTGTCACCCATGAAGACGCGCGCCGGCGCCGCGTTCCACCACAGGAAGCCTGCGCACGCCCCCGCCATTCCCGCCGCGACCACCGCGAGGTCGAGCGAGCTGGCGGCGAAGCCTCCGGGCGCGGTCGCCATTCCCAGTGACCCGTACACGGCCGGGTGGCGGAACTGCCAGAACGCGATGACCGTGAACGCGAAGAACACGAGCGTGGCGGCACCGGCGGCGAGGCCGTCCATGCCGTCGGTGATGTTCACCGCGTTCGCCGAGCCGACGATGATGAAGATCGCCCACACCGCCCAGATCCACGTCCCGAGGTCGAGATCGATGAGACGCGTGAAAGACAAGTTCGTCGACGTGTCCACGTAGCGCAGCGCGAGGAGCGCGAAGCCCACCGCCACCGCGAGCAGGCCGGACGTCTTGCCCCGCTTCCGCAGTCCGAGGTTCAGGTGCTTCCTCACTCCCAGATAGTCGTCGGCGAACCCCACGGCGCCGAGGGCGACGATCAGCAGCATCAGCGTGACCCCGGCACGCGCGAACTTGAGCTGCTCCGTGCGGACGTGCGCGACCACGTATCCGACGAACGCGCTCGCGATGATGGCGATACCGCCCATCGTCGGCGTCCCGGCCTTCGCCGCGTGCGGGTGCCGGAACGGCCCGTCGTCGCGCATCGTCTGGCCGATCTCGCGCGCCCGCAGGACGCGGATCAGAAAGGGAGTCCCGAACACGCTGAGCAGGAACGCGACCGACGCCGCCAGGAGCAGCGCAATCATGCACCGACCGCCGCGGTGAGGACCTCGGCCACGCGTTCGAGTCCCACGGCCCGGCTGGCCTTCACGAGCACGGCGTCCCCGGAGCGGGCCAGGCCGGCGACGGCCACGACGGCGGCATCGGCGTCCTCGACCTCGATCACTTGCGCTCGCCCGGCGCCGGCCAGGCGAGCACCGTCGGCAATTGCGCGCGCGCCGGCGCCGACCGCGATCACGACGTCGACGTCCGACGCGACGGCAAGTCGTCCCACCTTCTGGTGCTCGGCGCGCGCGTGGTCGCCGAGCTCGAGCATCTCGCCCAGAACGGCGATGCGTCGCTTGTCGGCGGCGAGGTACCGGAAAGAGCGCAGCGCCGCCGCCATCGACGTGGGGCTGGCGTTGTACGCGTCGTTGACGACCGTGACGCCTTCGTCGGTGCGGGTCACGTCCATCCGCCACGCCGCCGTCTGGGCGCGCGCGAGGCCTTCGGCGACCCGCTCGAGAGGTGCGCCCAGCTCGAGGGCCACGGCGGCCGCCATCGCCGCGTTCACGGCTTGCCGTTCGCCTCGCATCGAGAGGCACACGGGCGTCGAGCCCCACGGCGTGACGAGCGTGAACCGGGGGCGCAGCTCGTCGTCGAGCACGACGTCGACGGCGCGGATGGTCGCACCGGGTACGTCGCCGACGCCGACCGTGACCACTCGGGCGCGTGTCCGCGCCGCCAGCGCGGGCGTGAACACGTCGCCGGCGTCGAGGACGGCGGTGCCGTTGCGATCGAGCGCCTCGAGCAGCTCGCCTTTCACGCGCGCGATGCCCTCCCGGCCGCCGAGGAGCCCGGCGTGCGCCATGCCGACGTGCGTGATCACACCCACCTGCGGTTCGGCGATCGCGCACAGCTCGGTGATGTTGCCGGCGAACCTGGCGCCCATCTCGATCACGACGACCTCGGTGTCCTCGTGCGTTTCGAGCAGGGTCAGCGGGACCCCGGCTTCGTTGTTGAACGACGCCGGGCTCGCGTGCACGCGATGCGTCGGGGCGAGCGCGGCGGCCAGGAGATCCTTCGTCGCGGTCTTGCCCGCCGAGCCCGTGATGCCGACGACGGTCGCGGCCGCCAGCCGGCTGCGGGCGAAGCGTCCCAAGGATGCCAGCGCGGCCAGCGAGTCGCGCACCTGCACGGCGGCGCACCCTTCGGGGACGTCGTCCGGTGGTCGCGTGACGACGGCGATCGTCGCGCCGCGTGCCCACGCGTCGGCCACGAAGTCATTGCCGTCGCGGTCGCCTTGCAATGCGACGAAGCAACCGCCGGCGGCGAGGCGCCTGGTGTCGATCGCGTACGAGTCGGCGGCGGCGCTCGCGGCTCCGATCAGGTCACCATCAGTCGCCTCGAGAACGTCCTTCGCGTTCAGGCGCATTCGAGCGCCTCCAGCTCTTCGCGAGCGACGACGCGGTCGTCGAACGGCACGGTCCGCTCCCCGATCGTCTGACCGGTCTCGTGTCCCTTCCCGGCGATGACCACCACGTCACCCGGTCTCGCCTCTCGCATCGCGTCACGGATCGCGGCGCGCCGGTCGAGCTCGACGACGACGCGCGCCGGGCCGTCGCGCAGCCCGTCGAGGACGGCACGGGCGATCTCCTCGGGATCCTCCGATCGCGGATTGTCGGACGTGAGCACGACGACGTCGGCGCTGCCGGCGGCGGCGCCGCCCATGGCGGGGCGCTTCTGGCGATCCCGGTCCCCACCGGCCCCGAAGACGACGACCACCCGGCCCCCGGGCACGAGCCGGCGCGCGGTGTCGAGCACGCGCTCGAGCGCGTCGGGAGTGTGCGCGTAGTCCACCAGTACCGTGAACGGCTGATCGGGCGCAACCATCACGCGCTCGAGGCGGCCCGGGATCGCGAGCGGCGCTTGCAGCCCGGCCACGACGGCGTCGAACGGGAGGCCGGACACCAGCGCCGTGGCGGCGGCAGCCAGCGCGTTGCTCACGTTGAACCGGCCGAGCAGTGGCGACGCCACGGCGGCGCGCGCGCCGGTCCGGCGCGCCGCCAGCACGAAGCGGGTCCCGGAGCTACTCAACTCCACGTCCTGGGCGACGACGTCGACGCGCGTGCTGCGCCGCTCGTCCGACCCGGCGAACGTGAGAACAGGCAGGCCGATATCGTTCGCGCGGCGGGCGATCTCGAGCCCGTTGCGGTCGTCGACGTTCACCGCCGCGGCCGCGGTTCGGGTGGGGTCGAACAGACGCGCTTTGGCCTCGAAGTACGACGCCATCGAACCGTGGTAATCGAGGTGGTCCTGGCTCAGGTTCGTGAAGCACGCGGCGGCGAACCATGTGCCGTCGACGCGATGTTGCTCGAGGGCGTGCGACGAGACCTCGAGCGCCACGGTGTGCACGTGCTCGTCGCGCATGCGGGCGAGGATCGCCTGGAGGTCGTCGGCTTCGGGTGTGGTCCGCTCGAGTGGCAGGGGCACGCCGTCGACGCGAGCACCGACGGTCCCGATGAGGCCCACGCGCTGGCCTGCAGCCCGGGCGATCGCCTCGAGCAGGTACGTCACGGTGGTCTTGCCGTTCGTCCCCGTCACCCCGAGGCAACGGAGCCGACGGGACGGATGGTCGTAGAACGCCGCGGCCGCCGGGCCGAGCGCGGCGCGGACGCCGGCGACCCGGGCCTGCGCGACAGGAAGGTCGAGCTCGCGCTCGACGAGCAACGCGACCGCGCCCGCGTCAACGGCCGCGCCCGCGTGCAGGTGACCGTCGGTCACCGCACCCGGAATGCACGCGAAGCAGCTTCCGCGCGCGGCGCGGCGACTGTCGTGCGTGATGGCACTCACTTCGACGCTCCGGTCCCCCACCCACCCCAGAACGCCGATTCCGCCGAGGAGCTCGTGCAGGCGCACGGGCCGTCCTCCCGCTGGTTCATGGGGAAGAGGTCAGGGTATCGGCCGGGACGGCGGAGTCGCCGTTCGCGGCGGGCGGCGGCGTCGGTGTGCTGTTCGGTTGGACCCGCTCGAGGCGCAGTGCGTACTCCATGATGCGGGAGAACACCGGCGCCGCGACCTGGCCGCCGAAGTAGTCGTTCTGAGGCTCGTCGAGCACGACGATCGCCGCCAGCCGCGGCGAGCTCGCCGGCGCGAACCCGGCGAACGAGGCAACGTACTTGTACGGCGGCTTGTCGTATGGCGGCTTGCGCGCCGTCCCTGTCTTTCCCGCGACGTCGTAGCC
>Ga0126313_10001942_pt1 | contig 11252 bp, 11 predicted proteins | sample Plot105A_FD_89954 | JGI IMG/M metagenome (GOLD analysis project Ga0126313, IMG submission 89954) | Serpentine soil microbial communities from UC McLaughlin Reserve, CA, USA - Plot105A | ecosystem: Environmental > Terrestrial > Soil > Grasslands | place: USA: UC McLaughlin Reserve, Lake County... | reverse complement strand
CTGCGGGAGAACCGCGACCGTCTCGACGCGCTGGCGCAGGCGCTGCTCGAGCATGAGACGCTCGACGAAGACGACGCGTACGCCGCGGCGGGCGTCGAGCGGTCCGACGTTCCGGCTGCGGAGCCGCTCTCGGCCGCCGCACGATCGACAACCTAGTCCCCGGGGGCTCGAAACAACAGGGGGGTGTCCACGGTGCGAACCCCCATCCGCCCGCGTGACTATCGGTGCCACAACGCGCGATCAACACGAGCCGGGGGTCAACCACGCCGGCTCCCGAAGGAGGTAGAGCGATGAACGTAAGTGGCACCAAGAACGGTCGAGGGAAGGCACGCCGGATGCTCGTGGGGGTCGTCCTCGCGAGTGCGGCCTTTCTCACGATCACTTCGACGGCGAGCGCAGCGGTGACGGCGTCGTTCCTTCCGAGCAGCCACGTGCTGACCGTGTTCGGGGACGCGCAGGACAACACGATCACCATCAGCCGCGACGCCGCCGGAAAGATCCTGGTGAACGGCGGGGCGGTCGCGATCAGCGGCGGCACCGCAACGGTGGCGAACACCACGACGATCCAGGTGTTCGGTCAGGCCGGGAACGATGTCATCACCCTCAGCGAGGCCAACGGTGCGTTGCCCGCAGCGAACCTGTTCGGCGGCGGCGACAACGACGTCCTCACCGGAGGCTCGGGTGGAGACCTGCTCTTCGGGCAAGCAGGCAACGACACGCTGCTCGGTAAGGGCGGCGTCGACCTGCTGTTCGGCGGCGCCGACAACGACACGCTGACCGGCGGCGATGCAGACGACCAGGTTTTCGGCGAGAGTGGGAACGACCGGATGATCTGGAATCCCGGCGACGACACCGACCTGAACGAAGGCGGCTCCGACATCGATACGGTCGAGGTCAACGGCGGCAACGGTGCCGAGCAGTTCACCACGACGCCGAACGGCGCGCGGGTGCGCTTCGACCGCATCAACCCCGCACCGTTCTCGATCGACATCGGCACGTCGGAGAACCTGGTCCTCAACGCCAACGGCGGCGACGACACCTTCACCGGATCGAACGGTCTCGCGACGCTGATCTCGCTGACGGTCGACGGTGGATCGGGCAGTGACACGCTGACCGGCGGCGACGGCGTCGACATGCTGTTCGGCGGCGACGGCAACGACGCCGTGGTCGGCGGCCGCGGGAACGACGTCGCGTTCCTCGGCGCAGGCGATGACGCGTTCACCTGGAACCCGGGCGACGGCAACGACACCGTGGAGGGTCAGGACCAGACCGACACGCTCGAGTTCAACGGCGCGAATATCAACGAGAAGATCGACGTGGCGGCGAACGGCGCACGGGTCCGACTCACGCGCGACATCGCGAACATCGTCATGGATCTGAATGACCTGGAGATCGTCCACCTGCAGACCCGCGGCGGTAGCGACGTGGTTACGCAGTTCGACCTCTCCGGAACCGACGTAACGGAGGTGGATCCCAACCTGGGTGGGCCCGACGCCGCGCTCGACAGCGTCATCGTCAACGGCACGGCGCTCGACGACGTGATCCAGGTCATCGGCGACGCGACCGGGGTCTCGGTGGTCGGTCTCGCCGCTCGCACGAACATCACCGGCGCTGAGCCGACCGACCGCCTGACGACGAAGGGGCTCGCTGGGGACGACGTGATCGTCGCCAATGCGCTCACCGCCGACGCGATCTCGTTCACGGCTGACGGCGGGGACGGGGATGACGTTCTGATCGGCGGAGCCGGTAACGACACGCTCCTCGGCGGAAACGACGATGACGTCCTGATCGGCGGGCCGGGCAAGGACACGATGGACGGCGGGCCCGGGAACAACATCATCATCAGCGACGCTGCCGACGACACGGTGAGCTCGGCGACCGTGCATAGCGCCAAGTGGCTCGAGGCGCATTCCCACTCGGCGAACGGTGCCAGCGTGCTCGACGTCGGCGGAAAGCACCACGCGCTTCCGCACGTCGACATGGGGGCACTGATGCGCGCCGCGCACGGTTCCTGAACCAACCAGCTACCGACAACACATCGCCCAGCGCCAGGACCAGCCGGTCCTGGCGCTGGCCGCTAGTCGTAACGGCCCTCTATGCGCCCCAGCCGCGCTCGCGCTCGTCCCGCGCCGCCTCGACGTGCTCCTCCGGAATGGCGGCGACCAGGGAATCGGCCAGGCGCCGAAGAACCGGGCCGAGCTCCTCGCCCTCCGGACGCTCCCAGTGCTCGAGCAAAGCCGTCAGCTCCGCCCGCCCTGCCTCCACGAGCCTCGCGAATGCCGCCCGACCGTTCTCGGTGAGGTCGACCGGCCCCGCGCCGTCGCTGACGAGGCCGCGACGCTCGAGGTCGCCGACGAGTGCCGCGACACGGTCGACGGGAACGGCGAGCTCTCGCGCCAGCTCGACCACCGTCGTCGGCGCTCGTTCCCGCAAGCGGCCGAACAGCCACGTCTCCGGCGGAGGGAGCTCGAGCCCGGCTCGGGCGGTCATGCCGCGGTAGATCCGCGCACGCGTCGCGCCGCGGCAGATCGAGCTGGCGATGCGCTCGAGCTCCCGCTCCGAGCTGTCGTCGCGGGGCGAGGCGAAGCTCTCCCCCACGCCGTGCGCCGCGGCGGTCTCGCGGAGCGGCACCTCCCGCAGCAGCCACGTGAGCGCGAACGCAGCAAGTGCCACGCCGCTCGCCACGAGGAAGACGGGCTGAAGCGCGGCCGCGAACGCGGCCACGTACGGCGCGTGGACGGCCGGCGGCAGGTGCCGCACGATCTCCGGGTTGGCCGCGGTCGAGACGTGCGCACCCGGCGGAAGTCGCCGCGCGAGCTCGTGCGCCAGCTGGTTCGCGAAGATCGCGCCGAACAGGGAGACACCGATCGAACCTCCGACCTGCCGGAAGAGCGTCGCTCCTGACGTCGCGACGCCGAGCAGCCGGTACTCGACCGCGTTCTGCGACGCGAGCACCAGGACCTGCATCACCATCCCGAGGCCGAGGCCGAGGATCGACAAGTAGACGGCCGCAGCGCCCGTCGAAGTCTGGACGTCGAGGCGCGAAAGGAGGTACAGCGCGACCGCCGAGATCGCCGTCCCGGCGATCGGGAACGGCCGATAGCGGCCGAACTTCGAGATCAAGTTGCCGCTGACGATCGAGCTGAGGAGGACGCCGCCCATCATCGGCGTCATCAGCAGGCCGGACTCGGTGGGCGAGTGCCCCTTCACGACCTGGAGATAGAGCGGCACGAACGTAACGGAGCCGAAGAGCGCGAGCCCGACGATCAGACCGACGGTGCTCGACGCGGTGAAGACGCGATTGCGGAAGAGCTCGAGCGGCAGGATCGGCTCCGCCGCGCGCGCCTCGACGAACGGGAACAGCACGAGCAGCGCGATCCCGACGGCCAGCGTCGTCACCATCGGTGCCGAGCCCCAGGCGTACGTGGTTCCGCCGAGGCTTGTGAAGAGGACGATTCCGGAGAGGGCGCCGGCGAGCACGACCGTGCCGAGGTAGTCGATTCGGTGCCGTTCGATCGCCTGCCGCGCCTGGAACACCGTCGCGATGACCACGAGCGCTACGGCGCCGATCGGCAGGTTGACGTAGAAGATCCAGCGCCACGAGAGGCGGTCGACGAAGAAACCGCCGAGCAGCGGCCCGACCACGGTAGAGACGCCGAAGACAGCGCCGAACAACCCCTGATAGCGCCCGCGCTCCCGCGGCGGCACGATGTCGCCGACGACTGCCATCGTCAGCACCATCAAGCCGCCGCCGCCGAGCCCCTGGAGCGCCCGGAAGGCGATCAGCTGAAACATGCTCTGCGCGATGCCGCACAGCGCCGAGCCGATCAGGAAGATCACGATCGCGGCCTGGAGCAGGCGCTTGCGGCCGTACAGGTCGCCGAGCTTCCCGTACAGAGGCCCCGCGATCGTCGACGAGAGCAGGTACGCCGTCACGACCCACGACAGGTGCTCGATCCCACCGAGGTCGCCGACGATCGTCGGCAGCGCGGTCGACACGATCGTCTGGTCGAGCGACGCGAGCAGCAAGACGAGCAGCAGCGCGCCGAAGATCAGGCGGACGCGCGGCGCGTCGGTCGCAGTCTCCGCTCCGGCCGCGGCTGCAGTCATCGCTTGAGTATCCCGCCTGTGCGCGGACGCTTTCGGCGCGCTGCGCATCGCCAACCAACATGGTGTCGACGCGACCGCGCGACGATCCCGTAGGGTCGCTCCCGCCGAGCCGATGGACACTCAGCGACAGAAGCATCTCGTCTTGATCCTCGCGCGCGAGTTCATCTCGAACCTGTCGACACCGACGCTGATCGCCAACCAGCGCGGGTACCTCGTCTACTACAACGACGCGGCGGAGGGGGTCATCGGCAAGCGGTTCACGGAGGTGGGCGAGACGCCGCTCGACGAGTGGCTGGCGGCGTTCAATCCAAGGACGCTCGACGGGAAGCCACTTCCGCCCGCGCAGCGGCCGACCCGCATCGCGCTCGAGGAGCGTCGCGTCGCCCACCTTCAGTACCTCGTCACGAGCGCCGACGGCGTCGACCGCGAGATCGAGGTGACCGCCTTTCCGCTCTTTGCGCATACCGACGACTTCGTGGGCATCGTCGCCCTCTTCTGGCGCCGCTGACGCAGGTGGCGCTGCGCCTGACGATCTGGGGTTGTCGCGGGTCGGTTCCGGCGCCGGCGCGCGACACCGTCGAATACGGCGGCAACACCTCGTGCGTCGAGGTGATGCTCGGGGACGACGAGGCGCTGGTGCTGGACGCCGGCACCGGCATCCGTGCGCTCGGGCTCGACCTCGCCCGGCGCGGGATCCAGCGGGTCCACCTCTTTCTCACCCACCTCCACCTCGACCATCTCGAGGGCCTTCGCTTCTTCGCACCCCTGTGGGACGCGCAGGTGACCCTCGAGATCTGGGGGCCGCGCTCGCCGGTGCTGAGCCTACGCGAGCGCATCTTGCGCGCCTTTTCGCCGCCGCTCTTCCCGCTGGATTTCCGCGACGTCCCCGCTCGAGTTGTGTTCCACGACCTGCCGGCGGAGCCGTGGCGATCGAACGGGGTCACGCTCGCGTCTGACCTGGTGCTCCACCCCGGCCCGACGCTCGGCTTCCGGCTCGAGAGCGGGAGCTCGAGCGTCGCGTACCTGCCAGACCACGAGCCTGCGCTGACGGGCATCGATCGAAGATCGCTCGACTGGATCTCCGGCAGCGCGATTGCCGGCGGCGCCGACGTCGTCCTCCACGACGCGCAGTACCTCGAAGAGGAGTACGAGTCACGGATCGGCTGGGGACACTCGAGCGTCGACGCTGCCGTCGCCTTCTACCGAGCGGTGGACGCGGGCCGCCTCGTGCTCTTCCACCACGAGCCCGACCGCTCAGATCGAGAGCTCGAAGCGCTGCACGAGCGGGCCTGCGAGCTCGCCGGCCGCGACCGGCCGCCACCGGTGCTGGCCCGCGAGGGGATGTCGATCGAGCTGGAGTAGCTCAGCCGCGACCGCGGCGCAGCGTCATTCACCGGGGAGAAGCGAGAACAGCGTCTTGTCGACTCGCCGGCCATCGGGCTTGGGCATCGAACGGACGACGCCTTCACGCGTGAAGCCCGCGCGCTCTGCCACACCCTCCGAGGCGGTGTTGCCGACGTTGACATAGGCCGCCACACGCTCGATCCCCAGCGAGAACGCGTGCTCCGACAGGAGGCGTGCGATCGTCGTAGCCACGCCGCGGCGCCGGGCCTGCGGCAGCACGAAGTAGCCGATTTCGATGATCTTCCGCTCGGAGTCGAGGTGGTGGAGCGTGCCGCCCCCGACGATTTCGCCGGTGGCGGCATCGACGGCCGCGAGCGCCAGCAGCCGTCCTCGTTCGGCCAGCACGGGCAGATCGTCGATCGAGCCGGCGAGCCCCTCGCGATCGAACGCAGGCAGGTTGCCGGCCTCGCGCAGCTCGGGATCGGTGAACGCCGGCAGAATCGCGTCGACGTCGTCGAGCGAGGGAAAGCGCAGGATGACGTCGCCTTTGCGGATCCCCTCGGGTGACACTCCCAACCGCACCGGCGACTCCGGTGCGATCGGGCCGCTCATCGTGATCCGCCGACGAGGGACTCGAAAGCGGGTTCCTCGCGAACCGGGTCGAAGTCGGAATCTTCTCGCGCCATCGCGCGGCAGCCCTCCCACATCTCGATCGCGCGGCGGAGGTGCTCCACCGCAGCGCCGCTGCGGCCGACGAGGCTCTCGCAGCAAGCGACGTTGTAGTAGAGGTACGGCTGGTCGGGACGGGATTCGAGAAGCTCGAGCCCTTTGTCGGCCGCTTCCGCGTACCTGCCGGCTTCGTAGAGAGGTCGCGCCGACTCCCACCACAGCTCGGGCGCAAGCCGCTGGATCGAGTCGGGCAGCTCGACCCACGGGTGGCGGCGCGAGTCGTACCCGGATTCAGTTGGAGGCGGAAAGGACGGGTCGGCAAACGAGCCGGTCGACACCACCACCAGGTCCGGATCGTCCGGCTCCGTGTAGAAGACCTGCGAGCCGCAGCCGGGGCAAAAGTGGAAGACGGCCACCTTACGGTCTGCCTCGTCGGAGATTCGCGAGTAGTCGCTGTAGCGACCGAAGATCTCGACTTGGTCCGCCTTGAACCCCGCCTGCATGCCGAAAGCACTTCCGGTCCGACGCTGGCAGGCGAGGCAGTTGCAGATCGAGGTGGCAAGCGGGTCGACCTTCACCTCGAGGCGGAGCTGGCCGCAGTGGCACGCGGCTTCTCGGCTGGCCATCGCCGCGAACCCTAGCTCGGCGGATGTTCGATGAATTCGTCGCGGTGGCACGGTCTACGCAACAACGACCGACGATGGGGGTGGAGAAATGGGAGCCATTCACGTGCACGAGTTCATGAGCCTCGACGGCGTGATCGACGAGCCGACGTGGACGTTCGAGTACGGCTTCGACCCGCAGATGGGAGAGACCATCGGTGCGCTCACCGCACGTGCCGGCGGGATCCTGCTCGGGCGCACGACCTACGAGATGTTCGAACCCGCATGGTCGACGCGGACGGCCGAGGACGATCCGGGAGCGCCGTTCTTCAACGACACGACCAAGTACGTCGTGTCCGGAACGCTCGAGACGCCGACTTGGAGGAACTCCGAGCTCGTCGGCCCCTACGACGCCGACACGCTCCGGCGCCTGAAGGACAAGGTCGAGGGCGATCTCTACGTCAGCGGCAGCGGCACGCTCGTGCGAGCGATGCTCGCCGACGGGCTCGTCGACGAGCTCCATCTCTTCGTCTATCCGGTGACGCGCGGGTCCGGCCCTCGCCTTTTTCCGCAACAGGCGGCAGCGAGCAAGTTCTCGCTCGCTGCGTCTCAGACGTACGAGAACGGCGTCGTCTACCTGAGCTACCGGCGAGCCGCGCCGTAGGCGCGGACAGCAACGCGCCCGATCCGGCGGCCTAGCGCGAGGCCCGCCTCGTTGTCGCTGCGGTAGTGGATCCCGCCGTACAAGCGCGAAACCGCGGCCTCCTCGGCCAGCGCGGCGAGACGCTGCGCCTCGTCTGGGAAGAAGGCCGCGAGCACGCTCGAGGCCGCGCCGGACGTGGTCGAGTGGCCAGACACGTAGGAGGGGAACGGCGGCGTCGCGATATAGGAGAGCCAGGTGGGATCGATCAGCCGCCGGATCGCCGTCATCGGCCGAAGCGACCAATAGGCGTACTTCGCGTCCCAGCAGGCGATGAAGGCGTCCGCCTGGGCGGTGTTCAGAGCTGCGAACAGACGGGCGGCGCGCAGGGTCGACCAGTTTGCGCCGCGCACGAGGTCCAGGACGATCAGGTTCCAATGACCAGCGGGTGTCGCGGTGCCGGCTCCGTCCGCCCAATAGCTCGCGATTCGCTTCTGCTCGTCGGTCAGCGTCTGCGAAACGGAGTAGACCTCGCTCACGTCTGCGAGGAACTGCGCGCTCCCGTAGGTAGGCGGCGGACCTGGGCGGAACGCAGAGCCCTTCCTGAGGTTCCAGGTGCGCCACGTGCCCGCGAGCGGCTCGAGCGGCGGGTACTGGAACGCCGGCGGCGTGGGAACCCACAAGCCCGCACCCTGCGGCGCGGCCCCTGCCCACACCGCGTCGCCGCGGTCGTGCTCGGCCCGTCTGACGAGCAGGCTGCCGATCAGGCCCCCGCGTCGGAACGCTTGGCTGTTGGGTTCGGCGAGCTTCTCTGCGAGCGCGGTGATGCGCGCGCGTTCATCGGGAAAGAAGTAGGCGAGGACCGTTGACGCGGCGCCGGCGACGGCGGCGTCCCGCGCACCGCCACGGGCGCGCGCCGCGAGGAACATCGCGCTGCTGACATGCGCGAGCGCGCGCGAGGCGCGCGGCGGGTTCACGCGGTGCGAGGCGATCGCAGACACCTCGAGCTCGATCCACGGCGTGACACCGGAAGAGTCCGCCCCTCGCGCTGGCGCCGGCGAGGCGGCTCCGGCCAGCAGGCCGAGCAGGACGGCGAGGACGGACGCAGCGCGCTTCTTCATGATCAGACCCCCTGCAGCGACGGCGACCTACGTCGTCCAGGGTAGCGCTGCTGGCGGGGAGTTGGCGATCGTTGCTCGTCGCGGATCTCGCCGCGTTCCGGCGGCTGTGCGAGCCGAGCAACGAAATAGACCTGGCGCGTCCGTGGCGCTTTCAAGACCCTCCGTCGATCAGCGGTCGGATGCGAAGGATCGGCCGCAGCACCACAGGTCGGAAGATGCAGTCGACCATCCGCTCGAGCGGCTGGAGCTGCTTTCGGGCGACGACGACGCGATTGCGTCATTCCTCGACGAGCTCGACGTCCGGGGGATCCGTGAGCGGGAGATGCTCACGGAGCTCGCCCGAACGACCACGGTCGCCGATCCAGATGGATTTACGGTGGCGCACGGCCGGGCGGTCAGTGCGCTCGAGACGCTCGCGCGCAACGGGTACGTCGGCAGCGGCGTCGGGAAGCGCCTCGGCCGGCTGGGCTTCGTTCTTCGGACGCCGGTCGAGCTGGTCGCGCGCTACATCGTCGTCTCGTACCTCCGCTCCGCGGCCACGGCCATGCGGAACCTCTATTGGCTGCGGGAGATCGAGTCGCCGTCAAACTCGCGGGAGCTGAAGCTCTTCCGCCCCGGCCCGCTTCGACGCTCAGGCGCTCGACATCATCTTCAAGCGCCGGGAGATCGGCCTGCCGGCTTTCGTCATCGGCGGCATCCTCCTGCCGCTGGTGCTCAGCATCGTCAACGTCAGCTCCGGCATCGCGAACAGGAGCTGGTGGGTCGCGGTCATGATCGGCTTGGTCGGCGCTCTTCTTGTCGTAGGAATCTCGTGGGTGATTCTGCGCGGAGCAGCAATGGCGAACCGGAGAATCCACCTCACAGCGAAGCAACCGCTGGAGGCGCTCTGGGCAGTGGTCGGCAGCTGCGGGCGACCGCCGCAGAGCCAGACCCGGAGGTTCGCGATCATCGCGATCGTTCTCTCCGTTGCGGCCTGGTTCTTGGTGCCCGTTGCAGTGACGATCGCGCTCGCGAGCTAGGCCGGAGCCGCAGGATCAGGTGCGTTTCGCCGCGGCCGCGACCGGTGCCCGCGGCCGCGGCTCACGTCACAACAGCGGTCAGGTGGAAACGAACGCGTGCGCCTCGTACATCTCAGGCGGCGACGTAATCCCAGCCTTGTCCAGATGCGGGCCGAGCTGTTCGCCGAAGCGACGGGCTGCCTCTTCGGATTCCCACACGTCCACCACGCGGAAGCCCTTTGGTCCGTCTCCTGCCGCATGGACTAAAAGCCCCTCGACCGGCCAGTCCGACGGCGACTCAGCGCGGTCCTTCCCCATCATGCTGCGCACAACCTGGTCGTAACTCTCCTGCGTCACGTCTGGTCCCTGATGAACAAGCACAACGGCCATCGCAGCCTCCTTCGCTAGGGTCGCGTCAGTCTACGAGGAACTCCATGCCATACCGGGGAGCTGCCTCGGCGTACCTGGCAGACACCTGCTCGCCGTTGTCCGGCGGCGCCGGGGTCGGATCCTCGGCGACGTCGAGGCGGTTCCGGACCGGTCCATCCGCCGCCGCGGGCCGAAAACCGCGGGTCAGACCCCGTTGACACGCGAACCCGCTTCGTTGCGCCGGACTGTCGTGCGAAGCTAGGTGTTCGTCCCAGAGAGGTTGTTGACGCGCTGAAGCGGTGTCAGCTCGCCGAGGGCACGGTGTCGGCGGAAGCGATTGTACGAGTCGAGCGCCGGCTGTAAGGCGACCGTGCGCTCACGTTCGTGCGTGTACGGGTACGCGTAGGCCCAGATCTCGAGCAAGGTGCGGATGAAGCGTTCGACCTTCCCGTTTGTCTGCGGCCGGTAGGGACGCGTCCGCTTGGCCTTGATTGCGAGCTCCGTGCAGCCGTCCTCCCAGCCGCGCTTGAAGCACTTGCCGTTGTCGGTGAGCACGCGCTCGATCCTGATCGCGTGGCCGGCGTAGAAGCGCACGCACTCCGCCAGGAAGGCGAGCGCCGAGGCGGTCGTCTCGTCGGGATAGACGCGCGCGAAGCCGAGTCGGGTCGCGTCGTCGACGGCGGCGAAGACGAACAGCCAGCCGGCCTTGCCGTGTGCGGCCCTCGAGCGGTCGCGTGTGACGCGGTGGCCGGGCGCGATGATCCGGCCCAGCTTCTTTACGTCGATATGCAGCAGTTCGCCCGGCCGCTCCCGCTCGTAGCGGACGACCGCGACGCGCTCGCGCTGGCGCAAGCGCGAGCAGCCGTGCCGGCGGAGCACGGCGTGGACCGTCGAGGCAGCAAGGCCGAGCGCCCAGCCGAGCGGATGAGGCCCGACGCGCAGCTCCGCGCGAGCCCTCAGCACCGCTTGCTCGACCGCAGCGGGTGTCTGCCGAGGCGAGCGACGCGGCCGTGAAGAGCGATCCGCCAGCCCCTCTCCGCAACGCGCCCTCCCGACCCACTTCGACGCAGTCTGTCGTGAACAGCCGACGAGGACCGCCGCCGCCGTGATCGTCATCCCGGCGTCGACGAGCGAGACCAGCCGCTCGCGCTGGCGGCGGCTGAGAGCAGCATTAGCATGAAGAATCATCGAGCCCTCCTTGTGGTTGCGACTCCGACAAGCCGCACCCTAGGAGGGCTCTTTGACGTCACCGCCTCAGCGGACCGTCAACAACGTCATTGGGAACTACAGCTAGGTCCCAACGAGCTCACGGCCCGGGGTCAGACCTGGTTTAACGGTGCACCGAGTTTGTGCCGATTCTCAGACCTTCCTCGGGACGTTCCCCGTTAGGGTCAAGACG
>Ga0126313_10001941_pt1 | contig 11253 bp, 7 predicted proteins | sample Plot105A_FD_89954 | JGI IMG/M metagenome (GOLD analysis project Ga0126313, IMG submission 89954) | Serpentine soil microbial communities from UC McLaughlin Reserve, CA, USA - Plot105A | ecosystem: Environmental > Terrestrial > Soil > Grasslands | place: USA: UC McLaughlin Reserve, Lake County... | reverse complement strand
GGAAGACGCCGATCCACCAGCCGCCCGTGAGGACGTTGTCCAGCCCCTCGGTGATCATCGTTCCCCACTCCGGCGTCGGGATCTGCGCGCCGAGGCCGACGAAGCCGAGTGCCGCGATTGCGAGAACCGCGTACCCGAACACCGCCGCGGATTGGATCAGGAGCGTCGACGTGAGGTGCGGGACGATATGGCGCAGCATGATCCAGCCGCGCCGCGCGCCGAGGGCGGTCGCAGCTTCCACGAAGCTGAGTGAGCGCACGCGAAGGACGTCGCTCCGGCAAAGGCGTGCGTAGTAGGGAATCGTGGTGAGGATCACGCCGATCGTGGCCGTCTTCAACCCGACGCCGAAGCCGACGGTCACCGCCATTGCGAGGATGAGCGGCGGGAACGCGAGCAGCGAGTCCATGGTGCGCATGAAAGCGTTGTCAGCCCACCCGCCGAGTGCGCCGGCGATCACTCCCACAGCGCCGCCGATCAGCGCGCCGAGGACAACCACGATCGCGCCGATCGTGAGCGAGATCTGTGCGCCTTCGTTGAAACGCGCGAACACATCCCGGCCGATGGAGTCCGTGCCCATTGGATGCTCGGCGGACGGCGGTTGCAGCGTCTGATTCAGGTCGACGGCGTTCGGGTCCTCGTGCCAGAGCACGTTCCCGACGATCGCGAGGAACAGCAGCAAACCGAGCACGACGGTCGCGGTGAGAAGCGCCGGATCGTGCAAGACGAACCGCGCGGCACGCCCCGTCGCGCGTGCCCAGTCCGCCAGCACCCGCGTTCGCTGAACCTGCGTCGCTGCGATTGGTCCGGCTTCCATACGTGAAGCGGGCGAGAGCGTGGATGTGCCCGCTCCCGCCCGCGGGTCGTCGTTCTCTTTCTATTTGCTCCAGGACCGCATGTCTGGCTCGTGGTAGTACGTGAACGACCTGGTCGCCCTGCTGAGGACGACGGTCGCGACGTCGTTGTAGAAGACGATCTTCGGCGAGTTCGCGCGCCACATCGTCGTGATGCGGTTGTAGAGCGACTGCCGCGTCTTGGGGTTCAGCGACCTTCGTGCCCTGTCGAGCAACCGATCGGCGGCCGGGATCGACATCAGGTTGATGTTCTTGCCGATGCCGACGACATTCGTGCGCATGTCGTAGCCGAGGTAGTAGCCGGCGTCGATGACGCCCGGCCCGTCGTACCGGATCGCGGACTGCACCTTGAACCCGAACATCGCTCCCGTGTAGTCCGCGGGCGCGAGAGTTTGTACGTTCAGGTTCACCCCGAGCGTCTTCCACAGCGATTGGAGCAGCGTGGCGATCTGCGAGTGGACGGTGTTGCCCTCGTCGATCGTCAGCGTCACGTTGACGGGAGTCGAGACGCCCGACGACTGGATCAGCTGCCTCGCCCTGTTGAGGTTGAACGGCCGCGGCTTCGAGAGCTTCGCGTTGTAGAACTGCATCAACGGCGGCAGCGGCCCGAAGTAGAGCTTCCCGTAGCCGTACGCGATCCTGCTCAGGATCTGCTGGTACGGGACCGCATAGGTGATCCCCTCGCGGAAGCGCTTGTTCTTCCACGGCGCCTTGTCCCACGGCAGGAGCATCTGCTCCTGGATCGTCGTCGGATACGTCCCGATCTTCACGTTGTTGTTGCTCCTCAGACTCGCGACCGAGCGCTTCGAGAGGCCGATCGTGACGTTCGCGGCGCCCCTCCGCGCCTGGAGCAGGAGCGTGGAGTCCGAGTTGATGAAGTTGACGACGATCCTTGACGCTCGCGCCGTCGGTAGGCCGTTCCTGCGCGCCCACGCGGTGAACGATGGACGAGCCGCCAGCACCATCTGCCGGTTCGGTTGGTAGCTCACCAGTCGGAACGGCCCCGCGCCGACCTCGTGTGTCGCAAGCCAAGTCTTGGCCTGCTTCTTCTCCGCGGCGCAGTCGATGATCGACGCGGCAGGCTGGGCCCAGCCTTGGAGAATCGACGGATCTGGCTGCTTCAGCTTGAGGACGACGGTGGTGCGGTTCGGTGCGGTGATCGACGTCAGGTTGCCCGGAATGCCGTCCTGCAGAAAGTACGAGCCGATTCCCGTCATCGACCGCTCGAGCGAGCACTTGACGGCCCTCGCGTCTACGGGGACGCCGCTCGGGAACCTCAGTCCCGTCCTGAGCTTGAAGGTGTACACCTTCCGCGCCTTGTCGACGCGGAACGACCTCGCGAGGTACGGCGTCATGTGCTGCGCGTCGACTTGCCGTGTTCCCACCGGACCCCGCTTCGTGCCGTACGCCATCAGCCGCACGTAGAAATTGAGCCCGAGCGTGTCGAAGAAGCTCGTCATGTCGCGAGGATCGATCGTCGCCGGACCTGTGTTGATGTTGACGACGAGCGTTCCCGAAGTCGCGTTGCTCACCGCGGATCCGCGTCGTGCCGCAGATCCGTTCGTCGCGAATGCAAACACCGCGGCGGTCGCCCCGGCGGCGAGCAGAACGGCTGCCGAGACCACCTGACGACTCGACCTGCGCCGTACTGTCATTGCTGTTTCCCTCCTTCAGTCGAGCCTGCAGTCAGTGAACCTCCAGCCGGTGTCTCGCCCGTCAGCTCATGCCTGACCTGCGCCGTTTTCGTCGGGTCAACGCGGACGCCGCTGTCGGAGTCTTCGAGCACGACGCCGTAGACGAGACGCGCCTGTTCCTGCGTGAGAAGCTCGTCGCGAACGTCCCGCGCGACGTGCTCGGCGTCGCGCTCGATCGGTGATCCCCAGCCACCGCCGCCGCCGCTGCGCACGCTCACAACGTCGTCGGGCGCGAGCGGCCCGAAGAACGACGTCCTTTCCTGGAGCACCTCCTCCTTCTCCGTGCCCGGCCACACAACGATCCTGCTCGCGTCGGCGTCACCGCCGCCGTCGAGACCGCGGGCGAGCATGTCCTTCGTGTTCTCGATCGCGCACTGCATGTACGTGCCTCGCTCGAGGACGCGGAAGTCCCGGACGATACCCAGTCCGCCGCGGTAGGTCCCCGCTCCCTCTACCCCGGTCAGATACGCGTGCCGGTCGCAGCGGATCGGATACCGGGTCTCGACGATCTCGATCGGCGTGTTCGGCGTGTCGCCGTCCGCCAGGAAGATCAGCGAAGGGCCGTCGCCGTTCCGACGCGCGCCGTGACCGCCGTCGATCGGATCGATGAAGATAAAGGGCGTTCCATCTCGAGGATCGACGCGGAAGAGATAGACGCCGAACAACTGGTAGCTCCCTGCGGGACAGCGCTCAGGCACGGCCTCCGACAGCGCGCGAATGGTCAGCTCCATGAGCACGACGCCGAGGTAGCCGTACGAATCGCACGGCGCCGGCCGCTGCGGCGTCACCATGAGGCCGGGTGGGAGGTCGAAGTCGAGCGCGAGGAAATGTCCCTCGTTCGTCGGATCCGTCGGCATCAGGAGCCCCTTCACCGCGGCGCGGACGGCGCTGCGCGTCCCAATTGTCGGCATGTTGATCGGGCCGTTGGCCGTCTCGCTCGTCCCCTCGAACGAGACGCGGATGCGATCGCCGGCCACCGTGAGCGTCACGGCTACCGGGCGCCGGACATCCTTGAGCACTCCGTCGTGGTCGAGCACGACCGAGGCGGAATACGAGCCGTCGGGAACGTTCGCGATCTCGCGCCTGATCGCCGCGTCCGTCTGTTCGATCGCGAAGGACATCGCCTCCCTCACCGTCTCGACGCCATATCGCGAGCAGAGCGCCTGCACGCGTGCGGCGCCCTGGCGGCACGCGGCGATTTGTGCGTCGAGGTCGCCTCGCACTGTGACCGGGAAGCGGACATTCGCCTCGATGAAGTCCCAGAGATCCTGATTCGGCGTCCCCGCATCGATCAGCTTCTGGTGGGTGAAGCAGAGACCCTCCTGGTACACGTCCGTCGAGTCGGGGCACCACCCTCCCGGGGTCTTGCCGCCGATGTCGGCCCAGTGCGCGGTCGCGATCGCGAAGGCGACGAGCTCGTCCTCGTGGAACACGGGCATGTAGACGGACGTGTCGGAGATGTGCGTGCCGGTGAGGAACGGGTCGTTCGCGATCACCACGTCGCCGTCGGAGAAGTCCGTTCCCCACTTCGCGATGCCCGTCTTCACCGTGTCGGGCATCGCTCCGAGAAACACGGTGACGCCGGGCGCCTCCGCCCACAGCAATCCTTCCCGGGAAACGAGACCCAGCCCGAAGTCCTGGACCTCGTACAGCAGCGGATTGTACGCCGTCCGCACGAGCGTCTTGTTCATCTCGAGCGCGGCGGAGGTCAGGCCGTTGCGGATGATCTCCGCGGTCACGACGTCCAAGGCGGCCGGAGCGGTCGTCACCGCCCGACTCCGTTCGTCAGCACGAGGTCGCCGATCCGGTCGGTGCGCACGCCCCAGTCTGGGGGGACGACGATCGTCGTCGTCCACTCCTCCACGATCGCCGGGCCTTCGATCGACTGGTCCCGCGTGAGATCGTCGCGGTCGAACACCGGCGTGTCGATCCAGCCGTCCGAACGGCGAAAGTACACTGACCGCATACGTGCCGGTTCGGCCGGGTCGCCGGCGCGTTGCTCCGCGAAACGCGGGTGACCAACCGGAGCGACGGCGCGACACCGAACGGTGACGACCTCGAGCCCCGCGTCCGGATCGCCGTGCCCGTAGAGCTGCCGGTGAAGCGCGACGAAGCGCTCGCGCAGACCCGAGAGCAGCGCGTGCTCGTCGTCGAGCCAGCCGCCGTCGAGCGGGACCGTGATCGTGTGCTCCTGACCGTTGTACCGCGCATCCGCGCGGTAGCGGTACTCGAGGTCGCCCTCGGCGAAGCCGTACGCGCGGAGATCCGCCGTCGCACGCGCAGCGAGCTCACGCAGATCCGACACGAGCCCGGCGACCGTATCGGTGTCGAACGACCGCACGCGCGTGAGCGCCGCGTCGTCGCGGTAGTCGGATGCCAGGATTCCCCAGGCGGAGAAGTTGGCCGGCGTCGGCGGCACGATTACGGTCGGAATCTCGAGCTCCTCTGCCGTCGCAGCTGCAAAAAGCCCGCCGCCGCCCCCGTAGGAGATGAGTGCGAACTCCCGTGGATCCAGTCCGCGCTCGACCGTGATCGCGCGGATCGCGTACGTCATGTTCGTCTCGGCGATCGCGAGAATGCCCTCGGCCGCCTGCTCGACCGTCGCCGCGATGCGGTTGCCGATTCGATCCGCGATCGCACGCTCCGCGGCCTCGACGTCGAGCTGCATCCGCGCGCCGAGGAAGTTGTTCGCGTCGAGGCGCCCCAGCACGAGGTGGCAATCCGTGACCGTCGGCTCCTTGCCGCCGAGGCCGAAGCAAGCAGGCCCTGGATGCGCGCCTGCGCTCTGCGGCCCGACCTTCACTGCTCCGCGATGATCGATCCACGCAATCGAGCCTCCACCGGCGCCGATCGAGACGATGTCGATCCCCGAACCGAGGACCGGCCGGCCGGCGACCTTCGTCTCCGTCCGTTCGAGGATGTGACCGCCCTCGATCAAGGCCACGTCGTAGCTCGTCCCGCCCACATCGGCGCAAATGACGTTCGCGTAGCCGAGCTCGTCGGCCAGTGCACGCGCCCCGATCACGCCGCCGGCCGGGCCGGACTCCAGCGTTCGGATTGGAAGCTCCGCGGCACGAGACGCGTCGATCACGCCGCCGTTGGACTGCATGAGCGCGAGCGGACGCGTGTAACCGGCGCCTTGGAGACGGGTACCGAGATCGCCGAGATACGCGGCGAACGGGGGCTGGATGTAGCTGTTCAGCACGGTCGTCGACGTGCGCTCGAACTCGCGCCACTCGGTCGCCACTTCCGAAGATGCCGTCACCGAAAGGCCAGGGTGCTTCGCGCGGATACGCTCGACTGCCTCGCGCTCGTGCACGGGATTGGCGTAGGCGTGCAGGAAACAAACCGCGACCGCCTCGATGCCGTGCCTCACGAGATACTCGAGCTCACGATCGACCTCGTCGAGGGACAGCGCCTCGAGCTCCGAGCCGTCTGCGGCCATACGCTCGGTCACCTCGCGGCGCAGATACCGTGGCACGAGCGCCTCCGGCGGCGAATAGAAGAAGTTGTAGATCTGCGGACGAGCGCCGCGCCCGATCGCGAGGACATCGCGAAAGCCGCGCGTCGTCAGCAACCCGACCGCGACGCCCTGCTCCTGCAGCACCGCGTTGATCGCGACTGTGGTTCCGTGGAACAGACGGCCGATGTCGGCAGCTGCAACCGGAAGGCGGCCGAGGCCGGTCAGCAGCTCTTCCGCAAGCCGGCTCGCTGTCGCCGGCTGTTTCTCGATCGTCAGCTCGCCGGTGGCCTCATCCAGCAGCGCGAAGTCGATGAACGTGCCGCCGACGTCCACCGCGACCCTGTACCCGTGGCCATTCGAAGCGGCCAAGCGGCGACACTACCCGCTGTGAAGCATTGGGCACAAATAGAGCGGCCACGACGAATCTCCGGATCAACCCTATGAATCCCGACGTTGCCGTCGTCGGCGGCGGTGCGATCGGCGTCTGCGTCGCGCGCGAGATCGCGCGGCGCGGTGCGCGTGTGGTCGTGCTCGAGCGCGGATCACGGCTCGGCTGCGGTTGCTCCGACGGCAACCGGGCCTGCTTTGCCCAAGTCATTCCGCGCCCTTGGCCACACCGGTGGCTCTGAGACAGGGGCTCCGATGGCTCCTCGCCGACGACAGTCCATTCAGCCTCCGGCCTCGTCCGCGCGTGATCCCTTGGCTCGCGCGTTTTGCCCTCGCGTGTACGCCGGCGAAGGTGGCCGCGGGAACGAATGTCCTTCGCTCGCTCTCGCTCGCGAGCTTGGATCTCCACCGTCAGCTCGCTGCTGCCGGCGTCGACGCCGCCTACGAGCGCCGCGGCACGCTCGACGTCTTCGAGACGTCGGCCGGATTCGCCGCGGGCGTCGCGAAAGCGGACATGCACGGCGCAGCCGGCATGCGGGTCGAGGTGCTCGACGCTGCCGCCGCCCGCGAGCTCGAGCCTGCACTCGCAGGCTCATTCGCCGGAGCCGTCCACTGGACAGACGAGATGCATTGCGATCCCGGCCGCTTCGTCACGTCGATGGGTGCCGCGGCGGCAGAAGCCGGTGCCGAGATCCGAGTCGACTGCGAGGCGCTCGAACTGGTGACCGACGGCAACCGCATCCGATCGCTCGCCACGACACAAGGAGAGATCGTCGCCGGCGAGATCGTTCTCGCTGCGGGCGCATGGACGCCGACGCTCGGCGTGCAGCTACCCGTCGAGGGCGGTCGGGGCTACCACGTCGAGCTCGAGCACGCCGCCTCCGATCCGAAGGTGCCGGTCTTTCTGCAGGAGTCGTGGGTGATCGCGACGCCTCTGCCCGGGAGGCTTCGGCTCGCGGGCACGCTCGAGCTCAGCGGTCTCGATCTCAGCGTCGACCAACGCCGCGTCGACGCGATGTTCAATGCCGCGCGCACGCGCCTGGCCGGCGTGACATCGGCGCGCATCCGTCACGTTTGGCGCGGGCTGCGCCCCTGTACGCCGGACGGCCTGCCGATCATCGGTCGGTCGAGGCGTTTCGAGAACCTCGTCCTCGCGACGGGTCACACGATGCTCGGGATCACGCTTGCGCCCGTGACCGGCGTCCTCGCCGCCGAGGTGATCGCCGGAGAGGAGCCGAGCCACGACCTCACGGCGCTCAGGCCGGACCGCTTCTAGGCATCAACAGCACGCCGTCGCGCATGATCAGGCGGCCGTCGAGCTCCACGGTTGCCGCGCGCATGACGCCGTCGATGTGTACCGACGCCTCGTTGACGCCGCCGAGCGACGCGCTCATCCCGAATGCGAGATGGACGGTGCCGACGACCTTCTCGTCCTCGAGAATGTTGCCGGTCAGCGTCGCGGCCGGATTGGTGCCGATTCCAAGCTCCGCGACGAGACGTCCGGTCGGGCCGCCCTCGTCGAGCGTCCGGAAGAGCCACGCCCCTGCCTCGCCCGTCGCAGCGGACGCCCGACCGTCGGCGAGCGTGACCGTGAACGGCTCGTCGAGCAGCCCGAACGTCGCGAGCGAGCCGTCGAAGACGATGGTTCCGGTCCCGAACGTCTCGAGCGGCGCGATGTACCCCTCACCTGCGGGGAGGTTGCCGAAGGCGCCGCGCGCGTCGAGGTTCCCATCGTCGCTGCGTCCGGTCCGCCCGTCGAGCCCGATGACGACGTCGGTGCCGGCCGGCGACGTGACGCGGCAGACGTTCGCGCGCGTGAGCAGCGTTGCGAGACGGTCTCCGTCGCGCTTCAGCGCGGCATAGTCGACCGGAACGGCGCGCACGAAGATGTCCTCGGTGATCTGCGGCATCGTGGCGATCCGAGCGCCGCGCGCGGTCGCGTCGATGCGCGCGCGCGTATGGCTCAGCGAGGTCGAAGTCGGCGCCAAGATCGCGCTCGCCTCGGCCATCGCATCGCCAACGAGGGCGGGCGGCTCCTCCCCGTGACGCGAGAGCGCCGGAAACACAACGGTGCGGACGTCACGCGCGAGCGCAGCCGCGGACTGCGCGAGAGCGTCGGCGATTCGGCGCTGCGCGTCGTTGCAGACGATCAGGACGTCGTCGCCGGAGCCGACGGCGAGACAGGCGACGGCGCGATCGGCGGCCGCGCGGAGCGCGGCCGTGCTCATTCGGAAAACGCTTCCGGATAGTTCGTCCGCGCGTGTGCGTCCGTGATGTAGCCCTCGCGCACATCGCGTTGCACCGCGGCAGGATCGCGTGAGGCAGGCGGTCCGTAGCCGCCGCCTCCGCCCGTGTAGAGCTCGAGCGTTGCACCCTTCGGGACGAGCAGACGCGTCGCCTTGCCGAACTCGCGCCGGCTCCCGTCGGGAAGCGCGATCACGCAGCCGTTCGGTCGCGCCTCGCCGCCGCCCTCCAGCCCCCAAGGCGCGGTCTTCGTACGCTCGACGGCCGAGGTGACGTAGCAGTCCTGGAGAGCATGGAAGAAGAAGTCGACGCCTAGACCACCGCGATTCCTTCCTGGGCCACAGGAGTCAGGAGCCAACTCGACCTTCTCCAGCAGCCATGGGTTCTTCGACTCCCACACCTCCGTCGGCGAGAACCGCGTGGACGCCTCCCCGTGGTGGATGAGGCTGCTCGCGCCGTCGCCGTGCACCGAGGCGCCCTGTCCGATGGGCGTTGGGAATCCATCGGCCCACGGCTCGCCGGTCCGCTCGTCGACACCCCACCACACGAGCGCGGCGATGTCGCCGCCGGAGCAAGCTGGGACGGCCTCGGGTAAAGCCTTCGCGACGGCGTTGTAGATCGCCTCCATCGCCTGGAAGGTCGGCCACGCATACAGGAAGCACGGCGCGGGCGGCAGCGGATGGAACATCGAGCCGGGTCTCGCGACCACCTCGAGCGGACGGAAGTGACCCTCGTTCGGCCACTCGCCGCCGCCGGCGAGAAGCGCAATCGCGATCCGACTCCCGGAGACGGTCGAGGGGATCGGCGTGTTGATCGGCCCAGGATGCTGGTCGGGGGCGTTGGTGTAGTCGACGCGAACCGTCGACCCCTCCACCTCGACGGCGACCTCGAACGGCACCAGATCCGTCGTGATCCCGTTGTCGTCCATCATCCCCTGCCCGACGTAGCGGCCGTCCGGAATCCGCTCGAAGTACGAGCGCACAACGGCTTCTCCGTGATCGAACATCCGCTCCACCGACTCATGGAAAACGTCGAGCCCGTAGCGCTCGACAACGCGTAGGAATGCGACGGCGCCCGTCCGTGCGCTGACGACCTCGGCATTGATGTCGCCGGCGACCATTTTCGGAACGCGCGAGTTGGCAATCGCCATCCGGTAGATGTCACTGACGAGCTCGCCGCGCGAGTAGAGCTTCACGCCGGGGAAGATCGTCCCCTCCTGGAACACGTCGACGGTGTCGGTGGAGTACGGCTCTTTCCCGCCGATGTCCAGCCAGTGGCCCTTGATCGTCGTGTAGCCGATCAGCTCCTCGTCTTGAAGGAAGACAGGCATCACGACGGCGCAATCTTGCGGATGCGACCCCGTGCCGTACGGGTAGTTGTAGAGAATGATGTCGCCGGGCTCGAGCGCATCCTCCCCACCCACCGCCTCCACCGCTGCCTCGACGCAGAAGTTCATCGTCCCCATGAAGATCAGCAAGCTCGGGGCTTGCGCGAGCAGGCGCACCTGCCGGTCGTAGATCGCGACGGCGAAGTCGACGACCTCGTAGATCACGGGCGAGAACGCGGTGCGAATCAGCGCCCGCTTCATCTGCTCGGCGGCGGAGTTGAGTCCGTGCCGGATCACTTCCGTCGTGATCGGATCGGCATCGACGGCGCCGGTCGCCGTGCCCATTCCTGCGCGGTAGACGATCGGCTCCGCGCTCATCGCCGTGCCCCCCGCCTATGCGCGCCGTCTGCGGCGCCGATCGTCATGACCTCGCCCGAATCCTCGTAACGCACCGGCGGCGCGGCGTCGGGCAACGCCGTGAGCGTGTGGAGAGTCTCGGCGCCGGCGTTCCGAAAACCGTGCGGTGCGCTCGGCGGCACGAGTGCGGTGCCTCCGCGCTCGAGGACGGAGGTCTCGCCGTCGATCCAGACCTCGGCCCGGCCGTCGACGACGAGAATCATCTCCTCGACCTCGAAATGCGTGTGGGTCGGTGCACCGCGGCCCGGCTCACTCCATTGCTCGAAGATGCAGAGGGACTCCGCACCGGTCGCGGCGGAGGCCAGGAGCCGCGTACGTACTCCGGGCCGCCACTCCTCGACCGTCTGGTCGCTCGCACTAACGATCGGCATGAGGCGGCGAGCGTACGTGCGCGGCCTCTCCACAGCAACGCTACGACGCGGCTTCGGCGAGCGCGATCGCGCCCAGCACGCCGGCCTTGGCGCCGAAGGCCGGAGGTGTCACGTAGTCGTCGTCCGCCTCGAAGCCGAGGTAGCCGTTCATGAGCGACGTGATCTCGCGCCGGACGAGCGCGAGGAGGGTTGGATGCTCGGCGACACCGCCGCCGACGACGATTCGCTCCGGTGAAAGCACCGAGATCACCGCCACGAGACCGAGTGCGAGGTAGCGAGCCTCCAGGTCCCACGCGGCGCCGTCCTCGATCGCAGCGGGAGGCGTCCCCCAGCGCGCCTCGAGTGCCGGGCCGGACGCAAGGCCCTCCAGGCAGTCGCCGTGATACGGGCAGACGCCGGCGAACGGATCGGCGGCGGGGTCGTGCGGGACGCGGAGGTGTCCGAACTCGGGATGGAAGAGGCCGTGCAGGATCTTTCCGTCGACGATCGCGCCACCGTC
>Ga0126313_10001940_pt1 | contig 11254 bp, 10 predicted proteins | sample Plot105A_FD_89954 | JGI IMG/M metagenome (GOLD analysis project Ga0126313, IMG submission 89954) | Serpentine soil microbial communities from UC McLaughlin Reserve, CA, USA - Plot105A | ecosystem: Environmental > Terrestrial > Soil > Grasslands | place: USA: UC McLaughlin Reserve, Lake County... | reverse complement strand
GACAGAGAGGTGTACGTTGTTGGAGAGCCTGTTTTCATGATGGCCGTTGAGGCGTACGCCAGGGATATGCGTTACACCGGAGATCAAAGCCTCCCTCAACGTCTCTTCGTGCCGCACCCGTTCTCTCAACTCCTCGCGGGCGAGTCGCGCCGCCTCGCCGAAGCCGACTATCCCCGGGACGTTCTCGGTGGCCCTCCTCACGTCCTGCTCCTGGCCGCCGCCGAACAGGGTAGGCGCGAGCTTCACGCCCTCGCGCACGTACAGGGCACCGATGCCCTGTGGGCCGTAGAGCTTGTGGGCAGAGAGGGCGAGCGTAGAAACGAGAGAGCGTGAGACGTCTATGGGGATGCGCCCGGCACCCTGCACCGCGTCGACGTGGAACGTTACCCCCGCCTCGCGGCAGATCCCGGCGAGCTCTTCGACGAGCTGTATGGCGCCGACCTCGTTGTTAGCCCACATTACGGCGGCCAAGGCCGTGTCGGGCCGGAGTGCCTCCGCCAACTCCGCCGGGTTCACAACCCCATCCGCGGTGACCCCGAGCCTCGTCACCTCGTAGCCCGTGGCTTCGAGATGCTCGGCTGCCCCGCGGACGGCCGGGTGCTCGATCGCCGAGATCACGACATGCCTCTTCTCAGGGTTAGCTGCAGCTAACCCCAAAACCGCTAGGTTGTCCGACTCCGTGCCGCCAGCGGTGAAGAGGATCTCCCTTGGCGACGCCTCAATGAGCCGGGCAACCGACGCGCGAGCCTCCTCGACGGCCTCGCGAGCGGCAGCGCCCAGAGCATGCAGGGAGGAAGGATTGCCGCGCGGCTCGCGCATCAGCGGCAGCATGGCCTCCAGAACACTTTCGTCCAGGGGCGTGGTGGCGGCGTTGTCCAAGTAAACGAGGTTCTGCATAGTTGCCCCTAGTTTATAACGCAAGGAGCCGGAATTGCAGCGAGAGATCGGCTACCAAGCCCTTGCTGATACCCGAAACCCGATACCTGACCACTCTAAACTGAGCTGGTGTCGACGACCGCACCGCCGTCGTCGAGGAGCGAGAACTGATCCCCTGACTCAACCGTGAGCAACTCACCGCCCGCGAAGGTGTTGAGCACCTAGTCGCCGTCGGTGTCTACGACGTCCGGCGCACGCCTAAGCGAGGCCTCCTGCCCGAGGACCAGCCTTACCGCTCCTATGATCTGGATGCCCGCGGTCGCGTCGCCGGGCCTGCCGGTCTCGCGGTCCACCGCGTTCAGGGTAAAGCCCAAAAGGTCTGTCTCAAAGTCGCCGTGGTTGATGCTCGTGAAGTACTCTACGCCGCTCCCGCTCTCGGTAAGCTCAACCTGGCCAAGGATCACATCGACTCTGCTCGAGTTCCCCGACGTCCGCGCTCGAAAGATCGAACAGTGTGTGGTCGAGGACGCCCCACTTGACGTACCTCTGGAACAGGTTCTCGACGAAGTACTCTTCGTCGCGCAGCACGAGCATCGCCACGAAGGCGTGTAGCCGACTTCAAGCTGTATGGCAAGCGTCCCGTACTCGCCCTGGTTTAGCTCCTCGCTGCTCTCGGCATTTCCGGGCTCGGCAATATCGAAGGAGAAGAACTCGACCTGCGGGTACTTATCGCGCAGAGCGCTCAAAGACTGGTGGACCTAGCGGTCGGGCTGGATGCCTTGCGAGTACTTGATCTCCCGTGAAGTATCCGGGGCCTCCTTGAAGAACTCAACCACGATGAGGACCCTGAGCTGATAATTCACACTGAAGTCCGGCGGGACCGGCTGTCGCTAGTTGAGTTGAACAGCTGATCCCTCAAGGTCTCGGCCTCGGTCCCAGTCTCCACGGTCGAGCCGCCTGCGGTGTTCTCGCCCGGGGCTCTGCCCGTCATGTTCCCACCCTTCTTTCCCTCCGGCGGCAGCTGAGCAGGCGGCAGTTGGGCTTGCTTCCCCCGCCGAAACCCGCGACGAAAAGAAGGGTGGCTAACAACGCCAAGAACGTCAGAGACGCCCCGGGGCTCCGAACCAAACCCCAGAACCCACCTGCTCCGATGTCATTCTCCCCTGGCTTCAACGCCCGCCGGCGGGTCCCGATAGTACCCTCCAGCGAAGCCCTCACCAACTTACCACAGCGGTAAAATGGGGGTATTGGGCCATTCAAGCGTTTTCACACGCCCCTTTGCGGCGGCGAGGATCGCGACGCGCGGTAGCCCCGCCTCGAAAAACTATATACTTGCCGGGATCACGAGCAAGACTGTTCAGAGCAGCGGAGGAAGATCCTTGCACTGGGAAGATTCTGGCAACCCTTACAGGACGCGCGCGGCGGGCGAGTTGCGTGCGAAGAACGTCGGCGAGCGCGTGAAGCTGGCGGGCTGGGTCAACCGGCGCAGGGACCACGGTGGTTTGATCTTCATAGACTTGAGGGACCGCTGGGGGATTATGCAGGTCGCCTTCCACCCGGAGGCAGCCGACGTGTTCACAGCGGCAGAGTCTTTGCGGCCCGAATGGAGCATCTCGGTCGAGGGGGAGGTAGTAAACAGACCCGAAGGCAACGAGAACCCCGAGCTCCCGACCGGGGAGATTGAGGTCTCGGCGACCGCGCTCGAGGTCCTCAACGCCAGCGCCACGCCGCCGTTCGAGGTCGACCGCGAGAGGCCCGTGGACGAGATTCTCAGGCTGAAGTACCGCTACCTGGACCTGAGACGCCCTCGCATGCAGGAGAACATCGTCTTCAGGCATCAAGTCGTCAAGCACATGCGCGACTACCTCTCCGACCGCGGCTTCTTGGAGATCGAGACACCCTTGCTGACCGCCTCGACCCCCGAGGGCGCCCGCGATTATCTGGTGCCGGCCCGGCTCTACCCCGGCCAGTTCTATGCTCTGCCGCAGTCGCCGCAGCAGTTCAAACAGCTTCTCATGGTCGCGGGCTTCGAGCGGTACTTCCAGATTGCCCGGGCCTTGCGCGACGAGGACGGGCGGGGCGACAGGCAACCCGAGCACACCCAACTCGACCTGGAGATGAGCTATACAAACCAAGACGAGATCCTTGACCTCGTCGAAAGCCTCTACATCGAGATCGTCGAAAAGCTCAGCGCAAAGGAGATCCTCTCCAAGCCGTTCCCCCGCCTAACCTACGCCGAAGCGATTGAACGGTTCGGGACGGACAAACCTGACCTCCGCTTCGGGCTGGAGCTCAACGACGTCTCAGAGGTAGCCCGATCGAGCAAGTTTAGGGTCTTCCGGGGGGCAGTCGACTCCGGCGGCACCGTGCGCGGCATCGCCATAAGCGGTTTGGGCGACCTCACCCGGCGCGAGATAGACGACCTCACCGCCGTCGCTTCTGCCGGCGGCGCCAAAGGACTCGCCTACCTCAAGGTTACGGACGAGGGCCTTACGGGACCCATCGCCAAGTTCTTCTCCGACGAGGAGGGCGATGCTTTGAAAGCGGCGCTCGAGGCAAAAGTAGGCGACTACATGTTCTTCATTGCGGACAAAGAAGCTGTCGTCTTCGAAAGTTTGAACCGCTTAAGACTACACTTCCGGGACGCTTTGGGGCTCGCCGACGGGAACGTGCTCGCCCTGTGTTGGATCACGGACTTCCCGCTCTTCGAGTGGAACGAGGACGAGGGGCGCATAGAGCCAACGCACCACATGTTCACCATGCCACGCGAGAAGGACCTGGATCTCTTAGACACCTATCCCTTGAAGGTCGTCGGCCAGCTCTACGACCTGGTTGCCAACGGAACCGAGCTCGCGTCGGGGAGCATTAGAATCCACCGCCCAGAGCTGCAGCAAAAGGTGTTTTCGCTCGTTGGTATAGACGAGGAGGAGGCTGAGCGACGTTTCGGAGCGATGCTCGAGGCGTTCCGTTACGGGGCGCCACCGCACGGGGGAATAGCTCCTGGGGTGGACCGCCTCATAATGCTCCTGCGTGACGAGCCGAACATCCGGGAGGTGATGGCCTTCCCCAAAACCCAGGCCGCGCGCGACGAGATGATGGACGCCCCCGGTCCCGTCACTGAGGAGCAGCTCAAAGAGCTGCACATAAAGATCATTCCACCCGCAAGGAGGCCTGAACACCCTCCGCGGAGGGGTCCTCACCCCGTATAGGCGCGTGAACAGAGGGCACCGGGTGGCGACCAAATCTCAGAGGCTCCGCGCTGCGAAAGTAGCAGGATGAAGACCAAATTCGGCGCCTCGGCGCCATACACCGTCGGGATCGAAGAGGAATTCCAGCTTGTCGATCCGGCGACGTGGGAACTCACCCCGCTCATAGAGCGGGTACTTGCCAAGCGCGAGGCCGCGGGGCTCGCCGCGGGCTCCCTGGCCTCCGAACTCTCCTCGTCCTGCCTGGAACTGCGCTCTCCGGTCCGCGGCACGGTGGCAGAGTTGGCGAGGGAGCTACCCGTCCTACGGTGGAGGGTACGGGATCTCGTCGAGAGATGTGGGGCGCGGCTCGCAGCTGCCGGTACGCATCCTTTCAGCGACGCAACCGCGCAGCAGATCACAGGGGCCGAACGTTACCACAGGGTGGAGGAAGAGATGGGCTGGACGGCGCGCATGCAAGCCATCTACGGGCTGCACATCCACGTCGCCGTCCCAGACGAGGAGCACGCGATCCAGGCGGTGAACGCCCTCTCAAAGCAGGTGCCGCTCTTCATCGCTCTCTCGGCCAACTCCCCGTTCTGGTGCGGATCCGACACGCGCCTCTCCTCGGCGCGCGTCAAGATCTTCAACCTCGTCCCTCGCTCGGGGCTGCCGCCCCGCTTCCGCTCTTGGGAGGACTTCGAGGGGTACGTGGAAGCCTTGGTCAGCGCCGGGAGCATCCCGGACTATACCTGGTGCTGGTGGGACGTCCGGCCCCATCCAGGGCTCGGCACCGTCGAGCTCCGAGCCCCGGACGCCCAGACCGACGCTGCACGTACCGCTTCTCTCGCCGCCTTCGCCCAGTGCTTAGTTGCCACCGCCAACGAGCACCGTCCGGAAGACCCGCTCCTCATCGAGGAGAACAAGTGGCGCGCCACCCGCCACGGCCTTGATGCCCGCCTCCACGACTTCTCGACGGGTCGCAGCACCACCGCCCGTGACGCGGCCCGAGCCCTCGTGAAAGCATTCCGATCTGCGTCCCAGGACCTCGGGTGCCAGGCCGAACTCGAGGGCTTGCTGGAGATCGTGGAAGGTGGCACCGGTGCCGAAAGTCAGCGTGCGGTCTTCGGGAAGCGCAGTTTGCCGGAGGATGTCGCCGGGTACCTCGTCGCGAAGACTGCCTGAGTGGTCGCCGATCATCGATCTTTCTACCCGAGGGTAAGCTCCGAAAAGTTTCCGGCGAGCTGTATTGAATCTTCGATTTGGGTATCGAGTTCTCTTGTCACATGAAGCGGTTCGAGGGTTCCGGCCGGCCTCTCCGGCGGCCATCTTCAGTGGATGGCTCAACCTTTACGAACACCGCAATGACTCTTGTTTACGCCGCGATTGAGAGCTTGTGCTACCTTCCAGCCTAGGTGCTCAGGGTAGGCTTTCATCGACCTATGGTGCTGGGTACCTCGACCTCATCGTAAGACGCTGTAGGATGCCTAGGCCCAGCGAGCACGAGGAAACCTCTCTGAGGATCGTGAATCGTCAAACGAGAGCGTCTGGTTTCTTGGTAGCCGTTCAGACGGAGGCTCCGCCATGGGAAGCGGCGGATTCCGCCGCCACCGCGCCGAAAACTAGGGCCGTTGCAAGGCCGCTCGTGTAGCCGCCTACCGACACCCCGCCGACCTCGACCCCAGCGGCGAACAATCCGGGAATCGGCCGACTCTCCGCCTGGCACAACACGCGACAGCCACTGTCCGTTGCGAGTCCGCCTATCGTGTGGGTGATGGCCGGGGCGACCTCCACCGCCACGAGCGGCGGAACCCGCACAGGCACAGCAGGGTCGCTCCTCGGGGGCGAGAGCTCGCCGATTCTTCCACTAGCAACGGCGGCGTTGTACTCGCTTAAGGTTCGGAGCGCGTTCGTGCGGGGTACGTCCCGCTCCGCGAGTCTCTCCGCCAGTCCCTCCAGACTTTCAGCCTGCACAATTGTTCCCCCGACGCGACGAGCAGCCTCGACCATCTCTTCCACGGTGCGATCTCGAACCCGCTGCCGAAGTCCCTCTGCGTCCAGGACGTACCAGGCACGAAGACCGGGCTGGCGAGCGGTGGCCCGGGTGAGCGCCGTTTCGGACCAGTCAGCGGCCTCGTCAGCGTAGCGCTGGCCGTTGCGGTTGATCGCCACGGCATAGCGGCCATAGAGCTGGGAGACCTCGACGAACTCTTCCGGAGAGAATTCGGCGGGACAAGCCGGAAGGTTTCGTCCGTAGAACTCGTCGAGGCCCGCGCTCGCGAGCGCGCCGATCTTCAGCGCCGCGAGAAAGCCGTCCCCAGTGCTCCAGGGGTTCGCCCGCAGCCGCAATCTCCCCGGCCCCCGGATTATGTGGTGCCTGACCAGGTCCGCGTTGCCGCCGAAACCGCCGGAGGCCAGGATCACTGCATCCGCTCCCTCCGTTTTGGGCTCCTCGCCGGAGGTCACCCGCACTCCGTCTATCCGGCCTCCTGTGCCTTCCACCAGGCCGCTTAGCGCCGTGCGCAAGAGTATCCTTCCGCCGGAGGCGGTAATGTGCTCCGCCAGCGTCGCCACCGTCCGTTCCGGATCGAAACGAGCGCCGAAAGTTAGCGGGTTGCCCGTCTCTCTCGCGAGAACGGGTGCGCCGAACTCCTCAAGCCATTCGAGGCCAGGCTTAAACCGTTCCAGGATTAGCTTTTGCAGGGCGATGTCGCCGCCCGGAGCTTCTCGCCGAAAGGTGTGCAAATCCTTATAAGACCAGACGTAACCGCTGGAGTAGACGAAAGAGCCGCCGAGCCGGTCGCCCTTCTCTAGGAGGGTGGTTCGGGCACCTAGCTCGACGGCCCGGAGGGTGGCGACCAGACCGGCTAGGCCACTGCCGACGACGATGATATTCATCGGAGGCCCTAGGTAAGCGAGAAGGTGGGCTTGTGCTCCACGTACTCTATGCTCACGCCCTCCGGGCCACGGACGAAAACCGCCAGCGTGTTCGGGCCCTCTACGAAGTCCTGGATCTCAAACCCTTGCTCCTCGGCCTCCTTGCGGTGGTCCTGCGCGGAATCTACGAGGCACCCCAAGTGGTAGAGCATGCCCTGCGTCTCGCCGCCCGGCGTGTAGGAGACGAGACGCACCCTGTACTCTCCGGCCTTCACCGTCGTAGCGTCCTCCCCCGCGGCGAAGCCCATCTTCACAAACTCGCGCGCGGACGCTTCCGGGCTGCCAGAGCGCAAGACTAGGCCTTCGAGATCGTAATCCGTGAAATTACCCTCTCCCGTAACCAGCGCCAGCGGCAATCCCTCCGGGCCGGTGAAGAGGTATCCGCTGTCACGAGGCTCGGCGCCAGCCCCTTTCGGGAGCCGGGCGGCGGCAGACTCCGGGTCCGCTACACGGACATTGATGTGCTCTATCGGCCCCGGAGAAGGCGTGGTGCCATCCGGGGCGTCGAAGAGAGTCAGCTTGCCGATCCTGCCTCCGGCACCGACGAGGGTGTAGCGGTCCGTGCGGTCTACTATGTGGAAGCGCATGTGCGAAGTCAGGAACTCGGCGGCCGTGTCCCTGTCCCTCATGTAGAGCGCTATGTGGTCCAGCTTCTGTACCTTCATGTACCCTCCTTGGAAGGGAAACCGATCTGTGTGGAAGATACCACGCCCACCGACCTTATCAGCGCTCCCGACTATCTCGCTCGTCATGCTGAGCGTATCCGCGAAGTCGGAATGGCGATAAAATGCCACCTAACAAGAATGGCTAAGCTTGAACCGAGGAGCTACGGGACGCGGCACTGGTCCGCCAGAGCGGCCTCTACCAGATAAAGAAGAGAGGCAGCAGGGGTACACCGAACCGCGAGCGTACTTAGGATGGGACTTCTCAACTACCTGGAACGGATGACCTACCCTGAAGTTGAGCGCCTCGCTTCCCGTACGGATTTCGCCCTGCTACCGATCGGCCCACCGGAGGCGCACGGTCCACACCTTCCGGTAGGAACCGACCTCATCGCGGCCCGCGAACTCTGCGAACGCGCGGCTCAGGAGTTGGCCGGCCGGGGCACCGAGTGTCTCATAGCGCCTCTACTTTCTTACTGCTTGGCAGAAGTTGCCAGCCCCTTTCCCGGTACTATCACCGTTCGGGCAGAGGTCGTAGCGGCACTTGTGGCAGACATATGTCGGGGGCTCGCTCGTTCGGGCTTTGGGCGAACGCTTATAGTCAGCGGTCACGCCGAGGAAGAGAACCTGGCGGCGCTACGGGCTGGAGCCGAGCAGGCAGGGAAGGCGGAAGCGCTCGTGGAGGTATCCCGATGGTACGGACATGCTCTTCCGAGGCTGCTGCATTTGCTAGAGGAGGAGCATCCGGAGTATGACGTGCATGCCGGAGAGTGGGAGACGGCCTTGGTACTGCTGAGAGCGCCGGAGCTGGTAGACCGGAGAGCCCTCGGCGCCCTCCCTCCGAACTGGGGGACTCGGAACATTTCCGAGCGGCGGGCCGCCGGGGCCCGAACCTTTCCGGAGCTAGGAGCGCCGGAAGCCTACTGCGGAGATCCTCGCCGGGCAAACTTTAAGACTGCTGAGAACCTCTACGCGGCACTCGGGAAGTTCGTAGCAGAAGAGGGCGCATCCCTACTCCGCTCCTGAGCTTTCCAGCCGGGAGAGCCTGCCGTCTACTATCTGAGGTCGATTACCCTCTCGGCCTAGAGGGGATAGCAGAGCGCCAGGGCTTATAACACTCCTGCTCATCCTCGGCCGGTGCGCCGGCGCGTTCCGATGTCCCGGGCGCTGGAGGTCGCCAAAGAAGACCCTAGCCTGCGCCTGTATATGCTCGAAGGCCCGGGTCGGGAGGTCCGTCACGCCCGCAAGGTAGAGAGGGTGCATCGAGGTCGCCAACCACGCTTCGTGCCGGAGGGCCTTCTAGCTTGGCAGGCCGAGCGAGGCAATCGCAGGGACGGCAATCTGCTCTCCGACACCAACCACCCCATGAGGACGGAGTACTGGCAGTTCAGCGGCGCCTCCGTCGCCCTGACGACGGCAATCTATCGGGAGATCGGCGGTGTCGAGCCCTCAGCGGCGCTCGAAGCCGAACAACTCGAGCTGTCCTGCGCCAGAACGGCATCCCGATAGACCGGCTGCTCTCCGTGCGGGTCAAAACTTCGGCCCGCCTCGTCGGACGCGCCGAGCTCGGCCTCGCCCACGACCTCGCCACCACGGAGGCGAAGCTGCGGGCATAGAGCCACCGACCCTCTTACGCCTTCTCCTCGCGGTACTCCTGGATGTAGCGTTATTTTCGACAAGCTTTTCGGCCTGCTTGAGCACGCCGGTGACCTCGAGGTCGCCGCCGGGCTGAACCCGCACGGACAGACGTAGCTTCTTGTAGGCTTGGTGGCGGTCTTCATGCGTAAAGTAGTCGAACCCTTTGGAAGCCTTCTGCGAGTAGGCTTCAAGCAGCGTCGCCTTATCCTGTTCGAGTTCGGCCAGGCGCCCGCGACGCTCTTGGAGGGCGTCGAGTTCGCGCCGGGCAGCCTTGCGCCTCTCTTCTTGGCCCGCGAGCTTAGCCCTAAGCTCGTCGAAAGTGATGAGCCCTTCAGCGGCCATGTCCTGCAAGCGTCCGCGGGTGTAGTCTAGCTCTGCGAACTTTTTCAGCCAGACCCTCGCTTCTCGCTCGGGATCTCCGCGGTGGGCCCTGCGCTCTTCCTCAAGGAGTTTGCCGAGCGCGACCCGCAGACGGTCGGGGTCTCTAAGCAGGGAGAGCACGAGGTCCCACACGCGGGCCTCCAACTCCTCGGCCCGGTAGGTCTTCGTGTGCTCGCACCGACAACTGTAGCCATAGGCCTTCGAGCAGCGGTAGTAGTTGATGGTGCTCTTGCCGCCGGACTTGAGCTTGTACTTCACGGGTCGGGGGACCATCGCTCGCTCGCACAGCGCGCAACGGGCGACAGCTCCGGAGAGTTCCCAAAATCTCCTAGCGGCCTTCGAGTCCATCTTGTAGTCGCGGACGGTCCTGCGGGCCGCCTCCACCACTTCGAGGGGTATGCCGGCGTCTGGCACCGGGACAGCGATCCACTCGCTTCGGTCCTTGCACGTTGTTGCGTCGCCTGCGGTAGACGCGGCCGTCCGGCCCCGCCTCCGAGACCTGCGACGACTTCACTCGCTTGCGGTTGTAGTACCAGAGGCCGTAGAGCTTGTCGGGGTCGAGTGTTGCGGCAACTTGTGACGTCACCCGATCAGTTGTGGCTGCGCCGGCTGAGCACCCGTACATCGCAACCGGCGCCCCGCAGGCGTCGGACGACGAGGCGTCCGAGCGTACCGGTGCCGCCCGTAACCAGGATAGGTGATGTCATGGTTCCTCCTAACATGGTTGCTCTCCACTAGAGGCCTTCTTGAGGTATCTTGGCTGAACCGGGATGCTGAATATACAGGTTTCGATCTTGGTCTCCTTGTCACATCGGCCGGGTTTCGTCTGTCACTACTACAATGACGTAACGCGACGGGAGAATGTGACCGATGGACAAACACGACGTTCTGGCTGAGCAATTCGGGGAGAACCGCACCCACTTGAGGGCGGTGGCCTACCGGATGCTCGGCTCGATCAGCGAGGCCGACGACGCCGTCCAGGAAACCTGGCTCCGGCTTAGCCGCTCCGACACCAGCGGCATCGAAAACCTAAGGGGATGGCTGACAACGGTCGTCGCCCGTGTGTGCCTAAACATGCTGCGCTCACGCTCCTCACGGCGCGAGGAGCCCCTGGGCGAGCCACCGGGCGCGCGCTTGCCCGACCCGATCATCAGCAATGTGGATGGCATCGACCCCGAGCACGAGGTGCTGGTTGCCGACTCGGTCGGTCTCGCGCTGCTCGTGGTGCTCGAAATGCTGGCTCCCGCCGAGCAGCTGGCGTTCGTGCTGCACGACATGTTCGCCGTTCCCTTCGATGAGATCGCCCCCATCGTGGGACGCTCTTCGACCGCCACGAGGCAGTTCGCCAGCCGCGCGCGCCGCCGGGTGAGGGGAGCGGCCACCTCTCCCGACGCCGATCTCACCCGCCAGCGAGAAGTCGTAGACGCCTTCCTCGCCGCCTCGCGCGATGGTGACTTCGACACGCTGCTTGTGGTGCTCGACCCGGACGTCGTGCTGCGATCCGATGGCGGTGTCGTGCGTCTGGGCTTATCGAGGGAGGTCCGCGGTGCGACAGCCGTGGCCGAGCAGGCGTTG
>Ga0126313_10001939_pt1 | contig 11259 bp, 11 predicted proteins | sample Plot105A_FD_89954 | JGI IMG/M metagenome (GOLD analysis project Ga0126313, IMG submission 89954) | Serpentine soil microbial communities from UC McLaughlin Reserve, CA, USA - Plot105A | ecosystem: Environmental > Terrestrial > Soil > Grasslands | place: USA: UC McLaughlin Reserve, Lake County... | reverse complement strand
TGCTCGCGGCGCTGGCCGGCGTCTTCCTCGTGCTCCTCGCCGCTCGCCGCTCGGCGCGCGAGGCCGCGGTGCCGCTGATCCCGATCGCGCTCGCCACGGGCTGGTCCGGCCTCGTCGTGTTCGTGCTCGGCCTCCTGCCGGGCCCGCTCGAGGTGGACCTGAACCCGATGTCCGTGACGCTCGGCGCGCTCGTGATCGCGATCTCGACGGAGTTCAGCGTGCTGCTGTCGTCGCGCTACCGCCAGGAGCGCGACGGCGGCGCCGGTCCCGCCCGCGCGATCGAGCTCGCGTACGCCTCGACGGGCGCCGCCGTGCTCGCCTCGGGCATCACCGCGATCGCGGGCTTCGCCGCGCTCGTGTTCTCGGACATCCGCATGCTGCGCGACTTCGGCATCGTGACCGTCGTGGACCTCACGGTGTCGCTGCTCGGCGTGATGGTCGTGCTCCCGGCGGCGCTGCTCTGGGCTGAGCAGCACGGACCCTTCCACGTCCGCGACCTGCTGGGCGCGGTGAGACCGCGGCCGCCACAGCCGGACTCACCGTGACGCGCGGGGACGGCGGCGACCGCTTCGAGGACCTCTCCGTGGGCGAGCGCCTCGCCGAGCGCGACCGCACCCACCCCGAGCCGGTCCGGCGCCCGGAGGTGCCGCGCCCGGGCAACAAGTACGCGTGGCTCGTCGGGATCCTCATGCTGATGGGGCTCGCCGTGCTCCTGTTCGCCCAGACGCTTCCCAACCAGGGGAAGGGCCTCAGGGGGCCCGAGCCCGGGCAACGCCTGCCCGCGTTCGCCGCGCCCGCGGCGGACGGCGACAAGGAGGGCGACGCCAACGTGTGCCAGAAGGAGCCCTGCAACGAGAACGCGGGGAAGATCCCGGCCTGCGAGGTCGAGGGCAGCGGGATCGTGAAGGTGTGCCCGACGGAGCGCGGCGCGCGCGTGATGACCTTCGTGGTGACCCGCGGGACCGACTGCGAGCCGCAGGTGGACCGCGTCGAGCGCGTCATGGGCGATTTCCCCCAGGTGCGGTTCGTGACGGTGATGAGCGGCAACTCGAAGGACGAGGCAAAGAACCTCGCGCGGGCGCGGCGCTGGCGCCAGCCGGTCGCGGTGGACGAGGATGGCTCCCTGGTGAACCTGTACGGAGTGGGGGTGTGCCCGGTCACGGTCTTCGCGCGCGACGGCCGCGTGCGTGCCACGAACGTCGGGAACCTCACCGAGCCGGAGCTGCGGCGCAGGACGAAGCGGCTGCTCGGATGACCGACCTCGACCTCGAGCTGGTCGAGGGCTGGGTCGAGCCGGAGCTGGCCGAGGAGTTCCCGGAGCTGAGCCTCGTGCACGCGGGCGTCGACGTGCGGCCGGCGAGGTCGCCGCGCGAGGTGAAGCAGCGGCTTCGCATGCTGGCCGACCGCTACACCGGCGGCAAGGTCGTGCACATGCGCCAGGACCCCGTGCCGTGGGCCTACCGCGTCTTCTCGAGGCAGGTCGGGATCGACCCAGACCATGACCGCACGCCGGTCGAGGCGGTTGCGCTTCGCCGCTTGAAGCAGGGCGGGCTCCAGAGCGAGAACCTGGTGGACGACGCGCTCACGATCGCGATCGCCGAGACCGGCGTGCCGCTGATCGCGCTCGACGGCGAGCGGGTGGGCGGCCAGCTCGGGCTCAGGCTGGCGCGCGCCGGGGAGCGGCTCGGCCCGGTGCGCCCGCTCTCGGAGCGCCAGCTCGTGGTGGCCGACCGCGAGCGACCGGTGGCGGTCGTGCTCGGGGAGGTGGGCGCCGACGCCGGCGTCACGCCCGAGACCGAGCAGATCGTGCTCTGCGCGCTCGGCGTGAAGGGCGTGCCGCGCATCAGCCTCGAGGAAGCGCTGTGGTCCGCAGCCGAGACGCTTTACACTTAGCCACCGTGCTTGACGTGCTGGACACCCCAGCCGTTACCGGTCTCCCGGAGGCGCCCCCCGACGAGCGGGCGGCGCGCCGGACTCTCCTCGACCAGGTCGCGCATCTCGAGAACGAGCTCGCCCAGGTCTTCTGCGCCACATGGCCGCGAACGGAGATGGCGCGCCCGGTCGTCCGCGGTCGCGGCGGCGGGCCGCGCATGCTCTCGCTCGCCGAGCTCGAGGAGCTCCGCGACGAGCTCGCCGCGTGCGTCTCGGACTCGAGGCGGGCGCTCTCCGACCGCACCTGGGTCGAGGAGGGCAACAGGCGCCTGATCGAGGAGATGATGCTCGAGCCGGAGCGCCACAAGTGGCGGCGCGTGTCCGCCGAGGACATCGGCGAGCGCGGCTGCCGCCACTGGCACGTGCGGCCGCGCTGGAGCTTCATCGGCATGCTCATGGGCTGGTGGCGCGTCGTCGTCAGCTCCGGTTGCCCCTTAGCCACCTGAATGGGCAGGCGTAGCCGCAAGCGCGGTGATTCGACGCGCGCCGAGCGCGACGCGGCGCGCCGCGCGCGCGCGGCGGCGGGCGAGTCCAGCCCGCGGCCCCGGCGCGCCACCGGCGAGCGCCCGCGCGCGCCCTGGGGAAGCTTTCCGCTCTCCGAGCTGATCATCCTGCTCGGCATCGTGCTCAGCCTTTGGGGCGTGGCGCGCGGCTCCGGCGGGGGCGAGATGCTCGTGGCGGGCCTCGTGATCACCTCGCTCGGCGGCGGCGAGCTGGCGCTCCGCGAGCATCTCGGCGGCTACCGCTCGCACTCGAGCCTGCTCGCCGGAGTGGCCGCGTTCGTGGCGGTGAGCATCGTCGCCCTCGGGCTCGGCCCCGTGCAGCTGTGGGTGCTCGTGGTGCTCGGGCTGGCGGTGTTCGGCGCTACGTTCTACGCGATGCGCGAGCTCTTCAAGAGCCGCTCGGGCGGGCTCGGCTTCCGATGACGGAGCGCCGCCTCCGGATCGCGGGCCTCCACCACATCACGCTCCTGTGCGCCGACGTCGAGCGCTCGCTCGCCTTCTACCGCAACCTGCTCGGCATGAGGCTCGTGCAGCAGACGGTGAACGACGACGACGCCGGCGCGCGTCATTTCATCTTCGGCGACGAGGACGGCCGGCCGGGGACGCTCGTGACCTGCCTCGAGTACCCGGACCTCGACGAGGGGAGGGTCGGCCGAGGGTCCACCCACCACTTCGCGCTCGCGGTCGAGAGCGACGCCGAGCTCGCGGCGTGGCGCGACTACCTCGTGGCCAACGGCATCCCGGCGACCGAGGTGATGGAGCGAAGCGGCTTCAGGTCGATCTACCTGCGCGACCCCGACGGCCACATCGTGGAGATAGCCGCGACGGCTTAGGCGGCGCGGGTTGGGCGCTTTCCGTTGCGAAATGGAAACACAAAGCGCCCAACCCGGTCACTTCAATGCCGTCGTTCGCCGGGACACCGGAAGGCGGGCGGGAGGGCGGCCGGCCTCTCCCCGGCCGCCCTCGCCCTGTGCTCCGGTCAGGCGGCCGTCAGTGCGGGCATCCGCGCTGGCTCGGCGGACTGCACGGAGGCCTGAGGTCCTGCCGGGGCGTTCTTGGCGGCGAGCACGGATGCCAACGCGCGGCGCTGGCGCTCGGTGAGCGTCCCGACCTGCTTGTTCTCGGGGACGCCCAGCGCGACCAGCAGCCGTCTACAGCGGGCCCTGCCCCAGCGCTTCTGGCTCATCAGCAGGTCGCTGATCGACATGCTGTGCGCCTGCCAGGGACAGCTGAGGATGACCTCGGCGGCCGAGAGCTCGCCCGCTGCGATCCGACGCTTCATCCCAGCTCTCGCGAGGCGTACGCGGTTGGCGTACTCCAACGCCTGAAGATGCTGTTCTTGACCAGCGTCGATCGTGGCCGGCTTGCCCATCGGACCTCCCCGCACTGAGTGCGATCTCTAAGGAACTTCCTCGACGATGCAGATACCCCGGTGGCCTCGGAGCGGCTTCGGCAGAACACGTGAGCGGGTGGGCCAGACACGCGGTTTCCGGTCGCTCTGAGGCCGGGGCCCATCAAAACCCGTCTCAGGCCGACCGTCAACATCGGGTCCGGGTTCCCGCCCGCTAAGAGCGGGCTTTTCGTGGGTATCGTGCAGAGCGCATGCGCTCGACGAAGATCGTCGCGACGATCGGCCCAGCCTCGAAGGATCCGGACGTGCTCGAGAAGATGATCTCGGCGGGCATGGACGTCGCCCGGCTGAACTTCGCGCACGGCACATCCGAGCAGCACGCGGAGATCGCGGCCGCCGTCCGGACGGGCGCCGAGCGGGCCGGCCGGGACGTCGCGATCCTGGGTGACCTGCCGGGGCCGAAGCTCCGAATAGGCCCGGTGGCCGGCGGTGTGGCCGAGCTGGCGCGCGACTCGCAGGTCGTCCTCACGCCCGAGGCGATCGAGGGGACGGCCGAGCGCCTGCCCGTCGCCTGGGAGGGCTTCTCGGAGCTCGTGGGCAAGGGCGACGTTCTCTACCTCGCCGACGGCGCGGTTCGTCTGAGGGTCGGGTCCGTGTCCGACGGCGAGGTGGTCACGACCGTCGAGGTCGGCGGCAGCGTGGCCTCGCGGCAGGGCATGAACCTGCCGAACGTGACCGTGTCGCTCCCCGCGGTGAGCGACGAGGACATCGACCTGATCGACGCCGGCCTCGAGATGGGCGTCGACTTCTTCGCCCTCTCGTTCGTCCGGCGCCGCGAGGACCTCGACCCCGTGCGCGACCACCTCGCCGCGCGCGACGTCCACGTTCCGCTGATCGCGAAGATCGAGAAGCCGCAGGCGGCCGCCAACGGCGAGGAGATCATCGACGCCGCCGACGGGATCATGATCGCCCGCGGCGACCTCGGGATCGAGCTGCCGATCGAGGAGGTCCCGCTTGTGCAGAAGCGCCTGCTCGCGCTCGCCGGCCGGAGCGCGACACCGACGATCACGGCGACCCAGATGCTCGAGTCGATGGTGCACTCCACGCGGCCGACGCGGGCCGAGGTGGCCGACGTGGCCAACGCTATCTTCGACGGCACGGACGCCGTGATGCTCTCCCAGGAGACCGCGGTCGGCAAGCATCCCGTGCTCGCCGTGGAGATGATGGCCTCGATCGCGCAGACGACCGAGCGCGAGCTTCCCTACGGCCGCTGGCTGGCCGACCGTGGCCCGCGGGCGAACAACCAGTACCACGCGATCGCCTTCGGAGCCGTGGGCGCGGTGTATCAGCTCGGCCTCAAGTGCATCGTCTGCCCGACGAACACGGGGACCACCGCCGGGCTCATCTCGGCGTACCGGCCAAAGGCGCCGGTGCTGGCGCTCTCGCCGCGCATGGAGGTGGTGCGGCGCTGCCAGCTCCTATGGGGTGTGCACCCACGCCTGAACGAGGAGCCGATGGACACGCTCGGACTGATCGAGGCGTGCGCGGAGGTCGCCGAGCGCGAGGGCTTCGCGCAGACCGGCGACAAGATCGGGATCACCGCCGGGCTGCCCGCCGGCAGCGCCGGCGGCACGAACCTGTTCAAGGTCCACACGCTCGAGGGGTAGCGGCGCCTGGCCGCTAGCGCCGAGCGCCCCTGTGGCGCTCGCGGAACGACTTGGCCTTCTCGATGTTCCCGCAGCTCTCCATCGTGCACCAGCGGCCGGAGCGGTTCTTCGACTTGTCGTAGAAGGCCCACTCGCACTCCTCGCGGGGGCACGCCTTGAGCCGCTCCCAGGCGCCGTGCTCGACCGCCGCCGCGACGATCGCCATCAGCCGCGCGATCGCGCCGTCCACGCCGCGAGCGTCGGCCACGAGCTCCGGGTCGCGTCCGGGCACGAAGTGGACCCGGACGGCCGCGCGGCTCGCCGCCCGGTCGAGTCGCTCGACCCGCTCTTCGTCGAGGGGCAGGCCGTTGTTCTGGAGGAGCACCGCACGGAGCCCCTCGCGCACGTCGATCGCGCGCCTCAGGTCCGCCGCGTTCACGGCGTCGCCCGTGTCCATCAGCCCGCGCTCCGCGAGCCAGTCGCGCAGGGCGTCGGGGCTCGCGAACTCGTCCTCGCCGCTGTCCAGGTCGACGCTGTTGACGAAGCGCTGCACGAGGTAGAGCGGCTGAGGGGCCGTCTTGCTGGGTGTCGATTCGCCCGGTGCCATAACTAGCAAAAGAGTTTAGCTGGTGGTATCATACTGGTATAACGATTTAGGCGGTTATTCACAACAGGGCCGCGGGCGGCGTTTGGAGACCGAGAGGAGATCGACATGAGCGAGCAAATCACAATCACCCACTCGACCGACGAGGACGTGCGGTCACTGTGGCGGCTTGCGGCCCTCGACGACCGCCGTCCCCCGCACGGGCCGGCGCTCCTCGCCTACGAGGGCGGCGAGCTCCGGGCCGCGGTCGGGCTGCTCGACGGGCAGGCCGTGGCGGACCCGTTCCATCGGACCAAGGACATCATCGAGATGCTGCGCCTGCGGGCGCGGCAGGAGGTACTGGCATGAACGCCGCACTCAGCTGGGCAGTGGCCACGAGCAACCAGACCGAAGCGCGACGGAGGCGCAGGTAGCCTGAACCGCGTGAGGGCCGGCAAGTGAGCACACGCGCGTGGGCGCTCTTCGCGTCCGTCTCCGTGATCTGGGGGATGCCCTATCTCTTCATCAAGATCGCGGTCGACGAGATCTCGCCGAGCGTGGTCGCGTGGTCGCGGCTGGCGATCGCCGCCGCGGTGCTCCTGCCGGTCGCCTGGAAGCTGGGCGCGCTCAGCGGGCTCCGCGAGCGCTGGCGGACGATCGCGGTCTTCGCCGCCGTGGAGATGGCCGTCCCGTGGCCGCTGATCGGCTACGGGGAGGTCCACGTGAGCTCCTCGCTCACCGCGATCCTGATCGCCGCCGTGCCGCTCTTCGTCGCGCTCTTGGCGACCCGCTTCGACCACGCCGAGCGCCCGACGCCCACCCGCCTGACCGGAATGTTGATCGGCATCGCCGGCGTCGTCGCGCTGGTGGGCATCGACATCGGCGGCCAGGGCGACGAGCTCTTGGGCGCCGTCGCGATCCTGTTCTCGGCGTTCCTCTACGCGGTCGGCCCGATGATCGTGAAGCGGCGGCTCTCGGACGTCGACCCGATCGGCCCGGTCGCGGCCTCGCTCGGCGTGGCGACCCTGCTTGTGACGCCATTCGCGCTCGCCGACGTGCCGGAATCGGTGCCCTCGGCCGACACGCTCGCGTCGGTGGCGGTGCTGGGCCTCTTCTGCTCCGCGCTCGCGTTCCTCTTCTTCTTCCGCCTGATCGCTGAGATCGGCCCGGGCCGCGCGACCGTGATCACCTACGTCAACCCGGTGGTGGCGCTGGCGCTCGGCGTGGCGGTCCTCGACGAGAGCGTCACCGCGGGCGTGGTGGTCGGACTGCTCCTGATCCTGGCGGGCTCATGGCTCTCGACCGACGGACGCGTGCCACCAGGCCTCGCGGCACTCGCCGACCGAGCGCGCGGGCGTCCCCGTGCACGAGGTTCCGAGGCACCCGGTTAGAACCACCTCTGCGTTTCTGGGCACACCGCGCACACAGAAGTAGACGCTTGGCGGATCTGCGGCTAGGTTCTCTTCCTCGCGGGTAGGTAAAGCAAACTTAAAACAGGGAGAGGGAACCCGTATGAAGCTTCGCGTAGCCGTCGTCGCGCTCGCCGTGCTCGTCGTCGGCGCTCTGGCCGGGTCTGCAAGCGCAGGCACCGGGCTGAACGCCTACAAGGTCAAGTTCAAGGGGGCCAAGCAGCTCAGCGTGCTGAAGCGCCAGGGCTTCGACCTCACCGAGGGCATCAGGCGGAAGCGGATCGAGATCGTCGCGACGCGGACGCAGGTTGCGAAGCTGCGCCGGGCGGGTCTGCGCACGAAGGTATTGCGCGACAGGCGCGGGCGTACGGCGCGCCAGCTCGCGGCGGCGGCGGCGGACAGCCCGTGGACGGTCTGGCGGCCGTGGGCGCGCACCGACGTGGCCGTCTCGGGCGGTGCGGGCAATCCGACCGCCAACCTCAAGACGCAGATGGAGAACCTCGCGGCGAAGTACCCGAAGATCACGAAGCTCGTGACGATCGGCCACTCGGTGCGCGGCCAGGCGATCTACGCGATGAAGGTCACGAACAACGCCAAGGGCACGAAGGACGGATCGCGTCCCGCGGTGCTCTACTCGGCGCTCCAGCACGCGCGTGAGTGGCTCGCGGGCGAGACCGAGCGGCGCACGCTGCGGCTCTTCCTCGACAACTACGGCAACACCGGGACGGCGGTCGGCACCGACGGCAACCCGGTCGCGGGCGTGTCGTCGTCCGAGCTCACCTCGCTAGTGAACAACCGCGAGCTGTGGTTCATCCTCGTCGCGAACCCCGACGGTTACGACTTCACGTTCGATCCGGCGAACCGCCTCTGGCGGAAGAACCTGCGCGACAACAACGGCGACGGCCAGCTCACGGGGATCGACGGCGTCGATCCGAACCGGAACTTCCCGACCCGCTGGAGCTACGACGACGAGGGCTCGAACCGCGACTTCGCGTCCGAGACCTACCACGGCACGGGTCCGGCCTCGGAGCCGGAGACTAAGGCGTTCCTGTCGCTCATGAACCGCGTGCGCTTCGCCTACAACAAGAACGACCACACGGCGGCGCAGCTGATCCTGTGGCCGTTCGGCTGGCAGGTGGACACGCGCGCGGCCGACGAGCCGCTCATGACGGCACTCGCCGGCACCGACGAGAACCCGGGAATCGAGACCTTCGACCCGGACGTGGGCGCCGAGCTCTACACGACGAACGGCGACACGAACGACCACATGTACAAGGCCACTCGGACCATCTCGTTCACGCCCGAGGGCACCGCCGCGCCGACGGGGAGCGTGTTCGTGTTCCCGGATGACGAGGTGGCCGTCCAGGCCGAGTTCGAGCGCCACGTGCAGTTCGCGCTCGACCTCGCGCGCTCGGCACCTGACGTGACGGACCCGAACAGCCACCTGGGGATCGAGCCGCCGAACTTCGTCGTCGACAAGTTCAACGTCTCGTACGGCGACCCGCAGACCGTGCAGGTGAACGCGCGCCGCGACCTCGGCCCGATCGCGCTGCACTACCAGATCAACGGCGGGAACACGGTCACGAAGACCACCACCGAGTGGACCGGTGGCTCGCGCTATGGCGACGAGGGCGACTACTGGTACCACCGCATGCGCGGCGAGGTGACGGGTACGAAGCCGGGCGACAACGTGAAGGTCTGGTTCTCGGCCCCGAACAAGCCGAACCTCGACCCGAGCGGGTCGTTCATCTACAACGCACGTGTGGAGTCGGACGCGGACGTGCTGGTGCTCGCGGTCGAGGACTACACCGGCGTCTCGGCGTTCCCGGCGTACGCCCAGAACAAGAAGCCGAACTACCTGAGCTACTACACCAACGCGCTCAGCGCCAACGGCGTCGCGTACGACGTGTACGACTACGACGCGATGCTGCGCAAGGCGCCGGACCCGCTCGGGGTGCTGAGCCACTACGACGCGGTGGTCTGGTACACGGGGAACGACAACGTCACGCGGAACACGAACACGCCGGGCGTGGCGGACCTCGAGGCACACCGTACGATCACGGCCGTGCGCGACTTCGTGAACGAGGACGGCCGCGTGTCGGTCCTCGGCGTGAACGCCGGGCGGCAGTGGGACCTCGTGGAGTATCCGCAGGAGGGCTTCCCGAACACCCAGTGTGACGGCAACCTCCAGACGACCGACGACGGGAAGTGCCAGCCGCTGTCCAACGACTTCGCCCAGTACTACCTGGGCGCGTTCCTGCGCAGCGACGCGGGTGGACAGGATGCCTCCGGGAACATCTTCCCGGTCGTGGGCACCGACCCCGGGCCGCTGTCAGGGCTCACGCTCGCCCTGAACGGCGCCACCAGCGCGAAGAACCAGGGCGGAGACGGTCTCGGGACCGGCAACTTCCTGGTCACTTCGAGCGTCCTGTCGAAGGCGCAGTACCCGCAGTTCGCCAGCGACCAGGCGGCCGACTGGCAGCTCTCGGGCGGCGCGGCCTTCGACCCGCACTCGGGGTCGAAGTACATGTACTCCCAGAACGCGGACGAGGGCTACAAGCGCATGACGCGCACCGTGGACCTCACGGGGCTCGCGCCCGGCGACAGCCAGCCCGCGAACCTGTCGTTCTGGACCTCCTACAACACCGAGCTCGACTGGGACTTCGTCTTCGTCGAGGCTCACACGCTCGACGGAACCCCGAACGACGACTGGACGACGCTGCCCGACCAGAACGGGCACACGAGCCAGAACACCGGCGCGAGCTGCCCCGAGGGCTGGGGCCAGGAGCTGCACTTCCAGCTCCAGCACTACCAGACGGTCGAGCAGGGGAACGATCCGAGCACCCACGACGACGAGACCTGTCTCCCGACCGGTGACACCGGTGCGTGGAACGCCTCGAGCGGGAACTCGAGCGGGTGGCAGAACTGGTCGGTCGACCTGAGCGCCTACAAGGGCAAGCAGGTCGAGCTGTCGATCGTGTTCGCGACGGACTGGGGGACCACGACGGTCCCGGGCGTGATGCTCGACGACACGACCGTGACCGCGGGCTCCAACGTCAGTTCGACGTCGTTCGAGACGGACCTCGGCGGCTGGGCGATCCCGGGTGCACACCCGGCGGGCCCGTCCACGAACGTGAACGACTGGATCCAGTCGGAGCGGATCCCGTTCGAGGACGCGGCGGTCACCGTGACCGACTTCGGGATGATGTTCGGGTTCGGTCTCGAGGGAGTGAACGGGGCGGACAACCGCGCCGTCCTGATGCAGAAGATCCTCGGTCACCTGCTCGATTAGCGACTGTGCCGCGCCGCCGGCTCAGGCCGGCGGCGCGGCATTCTCGACCGTGCCCTTGACGCTCTCGAAGACCTCAAGGGCGCGGTCGAGGTGCTCGCGCTCGTGCGTGGCCATCACGCTCGTGCGCAGGAGCGCCCCGCCGCGCTGCACGGCGGGGTAGATCGCGACGTTCACGTACACGCCGGCGTCGTATAGCGCCTTCCAGAGGAAGACGGCCTTCCAGTCGTCGCCCACGAGCACCGGGACGATCGGCGTGATGGCGCTGGAGCCGTCCGGAAGCGGCTTCGGCTCGATCACGTCGTACCCGCGCTCGGCGAGGCCCTCGTGGAGGTAGCGGGCGTTGTCGAGCACCTTCGCCATCAGCTCGGGACCCTCGTCCGAGCGGATGATCTCGAGCGCGCCGAGCGCCGCGCCGATGGCGGCCGGCACTGCGGCGGCGGTGAACATGAAAGAGCGCGACTGGACGCGCAAGAAGTCGACCACCTCGGCGGGGCCGGCGATGAAGCCGCCGCAGGAGGCGAGCGACTTCGAGAAGGTGCCCAT
>Ga0126313_10001936_pt1 | contig 11263 bp, 10 predicted proteins | sample Plot105A_FD_89954 | JGI IMG/M metagenome (GOLD analysis project Ga0126313, IMG submission 89954) | Serpentine soil microbial communities from UC McLaughlin Reserve, CA, USA - Plot105A | ecosystem: Environmental > Terrestrial > Soil > Grasslands | place: USA: UC McLaughlin Reserve, Lake County... | reverse complement strand
TCGTTGATGCCGGCGGCGAGCCGGTCGACGAAGCCCGCGCGGTCGGCCGGCTCCAGCGTGCCGGCGGCGATCTCCAGGGGGACCAGCCGGCCGGTGACCCCGTCCTCGACGACCTCGACGATGCCGCCGACCGCGCTGGCCACGACCGCGGTCTCGCAGGCCATCGCCTCGAGGTTGACGATCCCGAGCGGCTCGTAGATCGACGGGCAGGCGAACACCGTCGCGTGCGAGAGCAGCTGGATCACGTCGGCCTTCGGGAGCATCTCCTCGATCCAGACCACGCCACCGCGCTCGGCCCGCAGGCGCTCGACCCCGGAGCGCACCTCGGCCGCGATCTCGGGCGTATCCGGCGCGCCGGCGCACAGCACGATCTGCGCGGCCGGGTCGACCTGCAGCGCCGCCTCGACGAGGTACGGCACGCCCTTCTGGCGCGTGATCCGCCCCACGAAGACCACCGACGGGGCATCCGGCGAGACCCCCCAGCGTCCGAGCACCTCGGTTCCGGCGTCCGGCGCGTACTGCTCCGCGTCGATGCCGTTGTAGATCACCCGCACGCGCCCGGGGTCGAGCGCGGGGTAGGCCTCCAGCACGTCGCGCCGCATCCCCTCCGACACCGCGATCACCGCGTCAGCTGACTCCAGCGCCACCTTCTCGCACCACGACGAGAGCGCGTAGCCGCCGCCCAGCTGCTCGGCCTTCCATGGCCGCAGCGGCTCGAGCGAGTGCACCGTCGCCACGTGCGGGATGTCGTAGGTCAGCTTCGACAGGTGCCCGGCGAGGTTCGCGTACCAGGTGTGTGAGTGCACGAGCTCGGCGCCCCGCGCGCCCGCCGTCATCGAGAGGTCGATCGACATCGCCCGCAGCGCCGACAACTCCGGCGCGTCCCCGGCCAGCGCGTCCCACGCGCGATGACCGACGACCCCGCCGCGGTCGTCGCCCCACGCGTGCACCGTGAGCTCCTCGAGCCGCGCGAGCTCGCGCGCCAGGTACTCGACGTGCACGCCCGCGCCGCCGTAGACGTCAGGCGGGAACTCGCGCGTGAGCAGCGCGACCCTCACGGCTCCACCACGCCGCCCTTGCCGACGACCGTCACGCCGCCGGCGGAGACCGTGAACCCCCGCTCCCGGTCGTGCTCCGGGTCGACGCCGATCTGCGCGTCCTCGAGCACGCGCACGTCCTTGTCGAGGATCGCGCGCCGCACGACCGCCGAGCGCGCGACGTCGGCGCCCGGGAACAGGATCGAGTCCTCGACCTCCGCGAACGAGTGCACGTGCGCTCCCGGCGAGAGCACCGAGCGGCGCACGGTGCCGCCCGAGATCACGACGCCCGCGCAGACCATCGAGTCCAGCGCATGGCCGGTCCGGCCCTCCTCCTCGAAGACGAACTTCGCCGGCGGCAGCGGATCGGGCCAGGTGAGGATCGGCCACTCGCGGTTGTAGAGGTTGAACACCGGGTGGACCGAGATCAGGTCCATGTGCGCTTCGAAGAACGCGTCGAGCGTGCCGACGTCGCGCCAGTAGCCGCGGTCGCGCTCGGTCTCCCCCGGCACGCTGTTGCGCGAGAAGTCGTAGACGTGCGCGGAGCCGTCCTCGACGAGCATCGGCACGATGTTGCCGCCCATGTCGTGGTTGGACGCGGACGCCTGTGCGTCTGAGCGGACGGCGTCGATCAGCGCCTCCGTGGTGAAGATGTAGTTGCCCATCGAGGCGAAGACCTGGTCGGGCGCGTCGCGCAGCCCGACCGCGTCCTTGGGCTTCTCCCGGAACGCGCTGATCGTGTGCCCGTCGGCCGCCGTCTCGACGACGCCGAACTGGTCCGCCTGCCCGATCGGCGCACGCAGCGCCGCGACCGTCACGGCGGCGCCGGTCTCGATGTGCTGGTCGAGCATCTGGCGCGGGTCCATCCGGTAGATGTGGTCGGCGCCGAAGACCACGACGTGGTCGGGCTTCTCGTCCTGGATGAGGTTGAGGTTCTGGTAGATCGCGTCGGCCGAGCCCGAGAACCAGTGCGGACCGCGGCGCATCTGGGCGGGCACCGGCGTGACGTAGTTGCCCAGCAGCGGCGACAGCCGCCACGTCGTTGCGATGTGGCGGTCCAGCGAGTGGCTCTTGTACTGCGTCAGCACCGCGATCTGCAGGAACCCCGCGTTGACGAGGTTCGACAGCGCGAAGTCGATCAGCCGGTAGTTGCCGCCGAACGGAACGGCGGGCTTGGCGCGGTCGGCGGTCAGGGGTGCGAGCCGCTTCCCCTCGCCTCCGGCGAGGACGATCGCGAACACGTTTTCCGAGGCCACGGCGCTCCTTTCACCCGAGGCGGCGCGCGGCGCCCAGCGCCGCGTCCGCGAGCTGCTCGACGATCTTGTCGAACGACCGGAACTCCTCTGAGGTCTCACCGTATTGGCCCGCCGAGTAGCGCGCCAGCACGCCCTCGAGGATCGCCGCCAGCTTCCAGTACGCGAGCGCGACGAAGAAGTCCAGGTCCGAGACGTCGCGGCCGGAGCGCTGGGCGTAGCGCTCGGCGAGCTCCTGGCGCCGCGGAAAGCCGGGCGCCAGGGTGGGCGAGCGCGTGAGCGGCACCACCTCGTCGCTCGGCTCGGCCCAGTAGACGAGCAGCTGCCCGACGTCCGCGAGCGGGTCGCCGAGCGTGCACAGCTCCCAGTCGAGGACCGCCGCGATCTCGCCCGCCGACGTGACGATCACGTTGTCGAGCCGGTAGTCGCCGTGCACGAGCGTGGTCGCCCGCTGTTCGGGCACCCGCGCCGACAGCAGCCGGTGGGTCTCCTCCATGGCGTCGAGATCGCGCGTCTTGGAGGCCTCCCACTGGCGCATCCAGCGCTTGAGCTGGCGCTCGGCGTAGCCCTCGCGCCGGCCGAGCTCCCCGAGGCCGGCCGCGTCGGGGTCGACGGCGTGCAGGTCGGCGAGCGTGTCGACGAGCTGCTCGCCGACGCGGCGGCGGCCGTCCTCGTCGAACGCCGCGCAGACCTCGTCCTCGTCGCGCAGGACGAGCCCGTCGACGAGCTCCATCACGTAGAAGTCGGCACCGGTGACCGCCTCGTCCGTACACAGCGCGAGCGGGCGCGGAGTCGGGACGTCGGCGCCGGCGAGGCCGGTGAGGATGCGGTGCTCGCGCGCCATGTCGTGCGCCGAGCCGAGCGTGGCGCCGAGCGGCGGGCGGCGCAGGATCCAGCGGCCGCCGTCGCTGTCGGAGACCCGGAACGTGAGGTTCGAGCGACCGCCCGCTATCCGCTCGTAGCGCAGCGGCGGAGCGGCGCCGGGGACCGTCGCGGCGAACCACTCCTCGAGCCGTTCCCGGTCGAGGCCGTCGTCGCTCGTATCGCCCGCGTCCCCCACGACGGCGGGAGCGTATCCGGTGCCGCCCACGACGCGTCACAGCAACCGCTCCGGCGCGTCTCAAGTTGAGTTGGTTGACTACTCACACCCTGTATCCGCCGCACCCAGGAGTCAGCAATCGGATGAAGCCGATCAGCAATATCGATGACCCGCGCTATGTCAAGGCGCTGAGCCACCCCCTCCGGGTGCGGATACTCGCGATGCTGCAGGAGCGGACGGCGAGTCCGTCGCAGCTCTCGGAGTGGCTCGGCGCCACGCTCGGGACGACGGCCTACCACGTGCGCTCGCTGCACCAGCTGGGGCTGATCGAGCTCGCCGACGAGACGCGCGTGCGCGGCGCGATCGAGCATCACTACCGCGCCGGCAAGCGCCCGATGGTCTCCGAGGACGCGTGGGCGCAGGCTCCGCCGATCGCCAAGCAGGCGGCGCTCGGCTCGGCGCTGCAGACGATCAACGAGTACGCGAGCAAGTCGGCGGCCGAGGGCGGCTTCGACCGTGCGGAGGCGCACCTCTCGCGCACCTCGCTCAAGCTCGACGCGAAGGGCTGGGAGCAGCTCAACAAGGCGGCGCTGAAGTTCGTCGAGCAGGTCGAGCGGATCGACGAGGCGGCCAAGGAGCGTGCGCAGAAGCGCCCGCACGAGGACGAGCTCGGCGACGCCCAGGTCGTGCTGCTGGCCTTCGAGGCCGAGCGCCTCAGCGGGAAGGGATCGGCGCAGAAGCGGAAGCGGGGAGCACGACGGCCGCCGAAGGCGTCGGCGACGTCGTGAAGGCCGGCACGAACACGTGCGCGAGCGGTCCGATCGCGAGCGCGTAGACGAGCGTCCCGATCCCGACGGTCCCGCCGAGGGCGAACCCGACCGCGAGCACCGTCAGCTCGATCCCGGTCCGCACCACGCGCAACGACATGCCGCGCGCGGCCAGCCCGGTCATCAGCCCGTCGCGCGGTCCCGGCCCGAAGCGGGCCCCGATGTAGAGCCCGGTCGCGACGCCGTTGAGGAGCACGCCGGAGAGCAGCAGCGTCCAGCGCGCCGCGAGGTCGTGCGTCGGCTCGAACGCGATCAGGCAGAGCTCGAGCGTCAGCCCGACGACGATCACGTTGCTGAGCGTGCCGAGCCCCGGCTTCTGGCGCAGCGGGATCCACAGCAGCATCACGAGGGCGCCGGCGATGCAGACCCAGATGCCGGTGCCGATCCCGGTCTGGCGCGAGAGCCCCTGGTGCAGCACGTCCCACGGGTCGTTGCCGAGCTCGGACAGGATGATCAGCGACGCGCTCGCGCCGTACAGCGTCAAGCCGGCGTAGAGCTGGAGGAGGCGTCGGGCGAGCATGGGTCCATGATGCGTCAATTGGACCTGGACAGATAGGGCCAATCGCGCGATCATGGCCCCATGAGCACCGCGGTGGCCCCCTCCTCGCTCGCCGGTGTCCTCGGCGACGACTGGCGCCGGCCCGGCGGCTCCGCGCAGGCGCTCGCCGAGGCGCTGCGCGCGCTCGTGGTCGACGGGCGGCTCGCCGTGCGCACGCGCGTGCCGAGCGAGCGCGCGCTCGCGCCGGAGCTGGGCGTCAGCCGCGGCACCGTCTCGCGCGCCTACGACCGGCTGCGCGAGGACGGCTTCCTCGTCAGCGCCCGCGGCGCGGGAAGCTGGCTCACGCTCCCCGACGCGCAGACCGGCGCCGCACCACGACCGGCGCCGGCCTGGGGCGTCGACCTCTCGATCGCTGCGCTGCCGGCGCCCGAGCCGCAGCTCGGCGAGGCCGCCGCCAGCGCCGCCCGCGCGCTCGGCCGCCGCGCGCCGTCGCACGGCTACGCCGCCGCCGGGCTGCCGGAGCTGCGCGCCGCGATCGCCGAGCGCTTCTGCGAACGCGGCGTGGACACCACGCCCGACCAGGTGCTCGTCACCGCCGGCGCCCAGCACGCGCTGCACCTCGTGCTGCGGCTGCTGTGCGCGCCCGGCGACCGCGTGCTGGTCGACGCCCCCGCCTACCCGCGCTCGCTCGCCGCCGTCCGCGGCGTGCGCGCCCGCCCTGTCGCGGTCCCGCTCTGGCAGGCGGGCTGGGACGCCGCGGGCTGGGAGCAGACGCTGTCGGCGGCCGCACCGCGGCTGGCGGTCACGATGCCCGACCACCACAACCCGACCGGCCTGACGATGGGCGACGCGCAGCGGCGGGAGATCGTCGCCGCCTGCTCGCGCGCCGGCGTGCTCGTCGTCGCCGACGAGACGGCCGCGGAGCTGCGCATCGACGGCTCGCCGCGCCGGCGCCCGCTCGCCGCCTACGACGCCGGCGGCGGCGTGGTCACGCTCGGCTCGATGAGCAAGGCGGCCTGGGGCGGCCTGCGGCTCGGCTGGATCCGCGCCAACCCGCGGCTGATCCGCGAGCTGGCCGCCGTGCGCGCCGACGTGGACATGGCGAGCCCGGTGCTCGAGCAGCTGCTCGCGCTCGAGCTGCTCGCCCGCTGGCCCGAGGTCGTCGGCTCGCGGGTCGCGCTGCTGCGCGAGCGCCGCGACGCGCTCGCCGAGGCGCTCGAGGAGCACGCGCCGGCGTGGACCTTCCGCAAGCCGGGCGGCGGGCTGAGCCTCTGGGTGCGGCTGCCGTCGCCGGTCTCGACGCGGCTCGCGTCGGCCGCCGCGCGCGAGGGTCTGATCGTCACGCCGGGGCCCGCGTTCAGCGTCGACGGGACCTTCGAGCGCCACCTGCGGCTGCCCTTCACCGCCGCGCCCGAGGTCCTGCGCGACGCGGTCGCCACGCTCGCCGCGCTCGCGCCGCGGCTCGGCGCGGACGTCGAGGAGCCCCACGTCGAGCCGAGCCCGGCCGTCTGATGCTCGCCTCGCTCGAGATCCCGATCATCGGCGCGCCGCTGGCGGGCGGCGCCTCGACGCCGGCGCTCGCCGCGGCGGTCAGCGAGGCCGGCGGGCTCGGCTTCGTCGCCTCGGGCTACAAGACGCCGCAGGCGATGAGCGACGACATCGCCGCCACGCGCGCGCTCACGTCGCGGCCGTTCGGCATCAACGTGTTCATCGTCACGCCGACCGAGGCCGACCCGGCCGCGATGGCGGCATTCCGGGAGCGGCTCGGCGAGGGAGCGGGCGAGCCGCGCTCCGACGACGACGGCTTCGCCGAGAAGGTGCGGCGGCTGCTCGAGGACCCGGTTCCGGTCGTCTCGTTCACGTTCGGCTGCCCGGAGCCGGAGCTCGTGCAGCGCTTCCGCGCGGCCGGCAGCGAGGTGTGGGTCACGGTGACCGACGTCGCGGAGGCGCGCACGGCGGCGGCCGCCGGCGCCACCGGGCTGGTCGTGCAGGGCTACGAGGCGGGCGGCCACCGCGGCGCGTTCGTCGACGACGTGCCCGGCGACGTCGGGCTGCTGGCCCTGCTGCAGCTGATCACCGCCGCACATTCGGGGCTCCCGCTCGTCGCCACCGGCGGGATCGCCACGGGCCGCGCCGTGGCCGCCGTCCTCGCCGCGGGCGCGGCCGCCGCGCAGGGCGGCACGGCGCTGATGCGCACGCCCGAGTCCGCCACCGCGCCGGTGCACCGCGAGGCGCTCGCCGGCCCGGGGCGCACCGCCGTCACGCGCGCGTTCACCGGCCGCAGCGCGCGCGGGATCGTCAACGCGTTCATGCGCGAGCACGAGCAGGACGCGCCGCACGCATACCCGGCGGTGCACCACGTCACCGCGCCGCTGCGGGCGCGCGCCCGCGAGCAGGGCGACCCGGAGTCGCTGCACCTGTGGGCCGGCCAGGCGCACGAGCTGATCTCCGACCGCCCGGCCGGCGAGCTCGTGCGCGCCCTTTACGAGGAGGCGCGCGCGGCGGCCGCCGAGACGGCCGCGCGGCTCGGCGTCACAGATTGAGCGCCAGCTCCGAAGGACGGGTGCACGCCCCGCCTCCCGAGGAGCCGTCATGCCCAAGCGCCCCAAGCCCGTCACCCCGTCGCCACCGCAGGCTGCGGGCCGCCTCGGCGGCGTCCGCTCGCTCGCCCACGACGAGGACGAGCGGCCCAGCCGCGAAGACCGCACGTACGGCGAGACGATCTTCAACCGCGGGGTCGTGCCGCTGCCGAAGTTCCTGCGCGGCCGCCGCCGCACCGGATGAGCGGCGGCAGTCGCGCGGGGCATCCGCACGCAATCCGAGTCGACCATCTCGGCGCGGGTGAGTACCCTCCCCCGCTGTTCCGACTCGGAGGTCCGATCCGTGACCCGCACGATCCGCATCGCCCTTTCATCCGCCCTGCTCATGCTGCTCGCCGCCGTCCCCGCGGTCGCCGACCACATCCCGGGGCGGCCCTGCGACAACTGCGCCTCGCACGAGTACTGGCCCACGATCCACGGCCGCGTCGTGAAGGCCAACAACGGCCAGTCCACGACGTTCCACGGCACGCAGCGCTCCGACGAGCTGCTCGGCCACCACGGCTCGGACAGGCTGTTCGGGCGCGGCCGCTCCGACGTGCTGTGGGGTGACTGGGAGGGCGGCGCCGCCCAGCCGACCAACCAGCGCGACCGCATCTACGGCGGGCGCGGCAACGACTTCATCTACGGGTCGCACGGCCGCAACGTGATCTTCGGCGGGGCCGGCAACGACGCGATCTCGGTGCACTTCGGCCGCGGCTTCGTCGACTGCGGGCCCGGGCGCGACATCTACCACGTCGCGAAGTCGCGCCGGAAGGCCTACAAGTTCCGCAACTGCGAGAAGGCCGACTATCGCAGCGAGTCCCAGCGCGGCGGGCACGGCTTGCAGCCGCTGCCGTAGCGCGGATCAGCGCTCGCGCGGCACGGCATCCTCGCCGAGCCGCGCGAGCCACGGGAGGCGTCAGAACGTCGAGAGCGCCTTCTCGATGTCCGACTGCGCCTGCTTCATGGCGTCCTCGGGCGACTTCTGGCCCGTCAGCGCCTGGTTGACGTTCTTGTAGATCGCCTGCGAGATCTGCGGATAGACCGGGGACACCGGACGCGGCTTGGCCTGCTCGAGCGCCGTGCGCAGGTCATCCGAGAACGGGATCGCCTTCTGGACCTCGGGCTGGTCGTAGGTCGCCTTCAGCGGCGAGGCCTGCGAGAACTCCGCCGTCAACTGGGTCTGCCAGTCCTGCTGGGCCAGGAAGTCGACGACCGCCAGCGCCCCGCCCGGGTTCTTCGAGTAGACGGAGATGACGTTGTTGCCGCCGCCGAGGATCGCGGCCTTGCCGGCGCCCTCGAACGACGGCAGCGGGGCGACGTCGAACTTGCCCTTGAGCTTGGGCGTGTCCTCGCTGAGCCCGTAGGCGTACGGCCAGTTGCGCATCATCGCGGGCTTGCCCGTCTGCCACGCGGTCAGCGACTCGGGCTCCATGTAGGTCGCGACGGCCTTCGGCGCGGCGCCGTTCTTGACGGCGTCGGCCATCAGCTTCGTGGCGGCGACATTCTCGGGCGAGTCGATCGTCGCCTCCTTGCCGTCCTCGGAGATCACGGAGCCGCCGGCGGCATAGGCGATCTCGAGCCAGTCGCAGGTCAGGCCCTCGTAGGCCGCGCCCTGGAAGACGATCCCGCCGCTGTCGGCGGCCTGCTGGTAGACGTCCTGCCAGGTCGCCGGGGCCTCGTCGATCTTGTCCTTGCGGTAGTAGAGCAGCGCCGCGTTGGTGTAATGCGGCACGCCCCAGATCTTGCCCTCGTAGGTCGCGGTGTCGATCGAGGGCTGGATGAAGTCGTCCCTGCGGTCCTCGATGTACGGCGTGAGGTCGTAGAGCCAGCCTTGGGAGGCGAACTCGGCCGTCCAGATGACGTCGGAGCGGAAGACGTCGCAGTCGCCCGCCTTGGCCTCCTGGCGCTGGACGAACTGGGTGCGCTGCTCGTCGGCGGACGCCGGGAACTCGACGATCTTCACGGACAGGCCCTGCGACTTGTGCTTCTCGTTGAACTGCTTGCCCCACGCCTTCGTCTCGCCGGTGGTGTCCTTGCCCTGGCAGTAGGTGATCTCGCCCTTCGCGCCCTCCATCGAGCCGACGTCGATCTGCTTGGCGTTCTCGATCGCCTTGCCGCCGCCGGTGTCGTCTCCGCCTCCGCCGCCGCCGTCGTCGCCGCAGCCGGCGGCCGCCAGCAGGATCGTCGCTGCTCCCGCAGCCAGCCACTTCCGTCGCATCATCGCCGCTCCCTCCCGAGGTCCGGTTGTGCCCGGGAACTACCCGAGGGCACCGAACACCTATCGTGCGCCGCATGGATCCCACGCACCTGACGGAGCGGTTGCAGGCGATCGAGGTGTCGGCGCTGTGCGACGCCGACAAGTCGCTGCCGGTCTGCGACCCCGCGATCAGGGCGATGGTCCCCGGTGTGCGCTTCGCCGGCCCGGCGCTGACGGTGACCGCCGCGGACGACCACCTCCCCACCTTCGCCGCGCTCGCCGAGGCCGGGCCGGGCGAGGTGCTCGTGATCGCCACGGGCGGCGGCCGGCTCGCGGTGCTCGGGGAGCTGTTCGCCACCGAGGCGCGCCGTCGCGGGCTCGCGGGCGTGGTGATCGACGGCTTCTGCCGCGACGTCCACGGCCTGCGCGAGCTCGGCCTGCCGGTGTTCGCGCGCGGGACGATCCCGGCCTCCGGAACGACAGTCTCGCGCGCGCCGCTGCGCGCGCCGGTCCGCTTCGGCGGTGTCGACGTCACGCCGGGCGACATCGTGTTCGGCGACGACGACGGCATCGTGATCGCGCCGGCGGCGCAGATCGAGGCGGCGCTCGAGCCGGCCGAGACGATCGCCGCCAAGGAGCGCGCGATGCTCGAGGCGATGGGCCGGGGCGAGGCGCTGCACGACCAGACCAACTTCGCCGAGCACGTGGCCGCGCTGGACGACGGCCGGACCAGCTCCCTGGGCTTCACGATCGATGTCCACGCGCGCTGACTGGAGCGGGCTGTTCGCCCAGCGGGCGGGGCTGCGCGGAGGCGAGGAGCTCGCGGCGATCCTGGCCGGCGTGCCCGACGGCGTGCTCGCGCTGACGGGCGGCTTCCCCAATCCCGCCACCTTCGCCACGGACGTGCTCGGCGACATCGCCGCGCGGGTGCTGCGCGACGAGCCGGGGCTGGCGCTGCAGTACACGCCGGTCGAGGGGATCGCGAGCGTGCGCGAGTACCTGTCGGACCGGGTCGAGGCGCTGCAGGGCGAGCGGCCCGAGGCGCTGATGGTCACCAGCGGCGGGATGGAGTGCCTCGCCCTGGCCTGCTCCGCGCTGCTGGACCCGGGCGACGTCGTCTGCGTCGAGGGGCCCACCTATCTGGGCGCGCTGATGGCCTTCCGCGGCGTCGAGGCCGACGTCGTCGAGATCCCGATGGACGAGCACGGGCTCGTGGTCGAGGCCTTGGAGGAGCAGCTGGTGGCCGGGCTGCGGCCCAAGTTCGTCTACGTCATCCCCGAGTACCAGAACCCGACCGGGCGGACGCTGCCGCTGGAGCGCCGCGAGGCGCTCGTGGAGCTGTGCCGCCGGCACGGCGTGCCGATCCTCGAGGACGTCGCCTACCGCGAGCTCGCCTGGGGCGGGTCCCCTCTGCCGACGCTGTGGTCGCTCGCGCCCGACGCGGTCGTGCAGGCGGGGACCTTCTCGAAGGTGTTCTTCCCGGGCGTGCGGCTCGGGTGGGCGATCGGCCCGTCTGAGATCGTCGCCGAGTTGGCGGCCGCCAAGGCCAATACGGACCAGTGCGCCGGCGCGCTCGGCCAGCGCATGGTCGAGGAGTACGGCCGCGGCGGCCACTTCGAGACGCAGCTCCCGCGGGCGTGCGAGCTCTACGGCTCACACTGGCGCGCGCTCGACGGCGCGCTCCGCGCGTCGATGCCCAGCGAGGTCAGCTGGACCCAGCCCACCGGCGGCTTCCTCACCTGGGTGCAGCTCCCCGAGGGGCTCGACGCGATGGAGCTGCGCGAGCCAGCGCTCGAGGCCGGCGTCGCCTACGTGCCCGGTGCGCCGTT